>LKMJ01003510.1_pt1 | contig 14602 bp, 13 predicted proteins | sample 643391 | NCBI WGS metagenome assembly LKMJ01 (sample SAMN04112250, study PRJNA286221) | soda lake metagenome | biome: soda lake; feature: Kulunda Steppe; material: water; isolation source: sample PL-Br10 brine of Picturesque Lake | place: Russia: Kulunda steppe | collected 2010-07
ATTGCACGGTGATGCACCCTGTCATTGCATGGTGATGCACCCTGTCATTGCATGGTGATGCGCCCTGTCATTGCATGGTGATGCACCCTGTCATTGCATGGTGATGCACCCTGTCATTGCATGGTGATGCACCCTGTCATTGCATGGTGATGCGCCCTGAAATTGCATGGTGATCATTGGTTTGGTGCATGGTGCTCTAAAGCAGGCAAGCCTGCCGTTGCAAAGTGTTCTGCAGTTGTGAGAGGTGCTTTAGGGCTGGCAAACCTGCTGCTGCACGGTGTTTAAAACACGAGCATCCTGTAATCTGATGCAAACATGCAGGCAGCATAGGCAGCGCAAAGCAATACCTTGGCAAGAATGTTCCGTGTGAGCAGACTGTCACCTATCTCCCCTTTTCAGCAATAAGGCACACTAGCAGGTCCTGTGTCCATCTTGTAATCTTGGAGGCCCTTGAGCAGCCATGCGAGTGGCAGCCTCCACGCAAGAGCTTCAGTGACCACGCATTTACACTGATGATTAATCAAGCACAACATCTCGCTTTGGCTGGACCTCAATGGTAAAAAGATCCCATGTCCTTTTCAAACTGCTCGTATGTCATGGATTTTGCAGGCAGCCATGGAGCAGGCTGCCAAGATAAGGGAAGAGAGGAGGGCGCACCAAGCAAAGCTGGCTGAGAGTAAGACATTGACCTGGAGGGCCAAGGTACGAGGCCCTCCTTGGAAGATGGTTGGTTCAGCAGGGCAAGCCTTTGCGGCCATGAGTTGTATGGACATGCTCAAGATAGGGCTTTATGTGAATGAGCTGTTTACACCTCTACCAGCACTGGCTCAAGGCAGCTCAGGCGGCCTGTTTGCATGCACTTGTTGCCTGGTCTGGAGATGCCTTCCTCGGCATGTTTTGCATGTACAAATGAGCAAGGTACCAGAAGTCCAACACAAATCACTATGGCATGAGCCCTCAGATGCGAAGCACCAAAGACACCGTGCTTGTCTATAAAAGCGCCAATTCCAGTAGCAATTGCACCTTGACACACTGCCCCAAGCACCAGAACCTATCCTCTCCGCAATGTGAGCGCTGCAGGAGAAGCGGAAGCGAGATGAAGGCAAACAGGCGGGGGCAAAAAACGTGAGTTGTGTAGGGATGCACTGGCTGTGCATGCCTGGCATACAGACGTTTCCTTGCAAGCTGCACACTCGTTCCCACTATTTGTTTGTGTCTTCGTTGCTCTAGGTATGAGGTTATGTTTACTTGCTGTTCAGCGTTTCCGACACACCTCAATCTTGCAAGCCCTTGCAAAGGTATAAAACTCATGTTCAAGGGCTGCTGTTTTCCCTGCTTGCAGTTCATAGAAGAGGAAAAGCGCTTGGCACGAACGTATGGGTATGGAGCAGGCTTCGATTGATTCAGGCATCATATCACAGCAGCTGAAGGAATGTTCAATTTAACAAAGCTTCTGGCTGTCTTTGCGTTTGTGTAATTGTAGTACATTGTTTTGCGCTAGTTATGTCATTTATTTGTACGGCATGATATGTCATTGAGTAGTTTGTGCAGTCCGCAAAGCTTTCTCTCACCTTGCTTTTGTCATTTGAACGGCTTTGTGAGAGCGCCCTGCTTTGTTCATGCCTGCAAAGAAAAGAAAGCCACGGAGGCAGTGCACCACAGTGCACCACTGCCCCTACATCAATTTAAAAAAAGAGGGCACCTGAGGGTCCAAAGTACCTTGTGTCCACCTCCACCTAGTTGTGTCATCGCCAGCTTCCTGGAACAAATCATCACTATGGTTCTCATGCTTTTTGCCTTGCGTGTATATTATGTGTTGCTCTAAGCCCTATTAACTCCCTTTGGTTTCGTGATTTTTACTCCTCCACAAGAGAAGAAAGGGAAAGAACAGAAAAACTAAGTAGGCAGTGAAACCACTTCCTACATCAATTGAATCAAGGTAAGGTAAGGTAAGGTTTTCAAGGCTGTATCCGCCGATTGAATCAAGGAAGAGGAGACACATTGGCCCGAAGAGCCTTTAGTCTCCTCCACCAGGGAAAAGGTAAGGTATGGTAATCAAGGTTGTATCCGCCGAACGAGGGCAGCTACCAGGGAAAAGGAAGAACTAGTGAGGATCTGGAGGGTGACAAGCCGCCCCCTGCTCCAGTCCAAGACCTTGAGAGCAACTGGATTTTTCATGAGCGCACCTAGCTGTTGTCAGTTTGAGTGCATAGAGCACAGAGCGAGCATGTGATTTGAGAGCAGTCTTAAGGGCTTTTTGTGTGAAACCGAATAAACTACGCTTGAACAAGAAACAAAAGCCTCTGACTGCCAGTGAGTGCAAGTGGCTAGGAAGCAAGGCAGCCACGTACCTGGCAAACAATAAGATGATGCTCATATGTACAAGGGTTTCCAAAAAAGGGCCTTCATTCAACTGGTGTTACATCAAGCCATCAATCAACAAGCGCGACTGCTACTAGCCTAGTAGGCTGCACGTAAAGATCATGTTGTAAAGGAAAAGGTGTTGAGTTTTTAACAGTAGCACCACAAAAATTTAACCATGAAAAAAAACCTTGAAACAAGGGGGAAAAGGGGCTGTTAACTTTAGAACCTTGCAGCACTGAACAAAAATCAGTTGAGGAATTTGTCAGCCTTCACTCAAGAAGTGCGACAGCAAGCCTGCTCAAGAAAACAATAACTTATCTTGAAAATAATGAAGGGGAAAATACAGCTTGTTCAAGAAGCTGACAAGTGGCCACATCATGGGAACCTTTTGGGAGAAAGAGAAGCAGTACTCTTGCGGAGAGAACTTCTTTGAAACCACATCATGATGATTGGGATGGGTTGCAATTGTGAAAAGAAAAGAAAGAAAAGAAAAACTACATAGGCAGTGAAGCACTCCCTACATCAATTAAGGAGGAAGAGTCACCTAGGGCCTAAGCACCATATGACCCACCACCAAAGAAAACAAGAGAAGTCTGGGGATCAGGGGGATGACTAGCAGTACCCCATTCCTGGTCTTGATGATGATTTGTAGCAAAAGTTTTCTTAATAGCACGTCTGGTACTAACAAGTTTATAAGCATACTGAACCGAATGAGCATGAAGCTTAACAGCAAGCTTGGTGGCTTTCTGAGGATCAAGACCGAGACGTTTCAGAGGCTCTAAACTACAAGGGCTGTAGATGGTACCTCCCACTCCCAAAGGATAGTGTGGAGGCTAACATTGGCCGCAGCTCAGCGAAGGTGTTGACAGAGCACGCCGTGCTGGTGGTGACCTGCTTCAAGCTGGCTCCTAGGCCTGGTATCTTCACAGTACTTGACCTCTACAAGATGGACGTGCCGCTGCTTGGGTGGGAGCCGACTGGGGTTCCGGACTCTGGACGGAGGCTGGCAGGCTGTTGCTGTTGCTGAGAGCCCCCTATCCCCTCTGCACCCTGTCCTACTTCTTAATGTCTAGGGTGGACATCTGGTGATTTTTTGCCATTTCAGTAGGCATTTCAGTTACTAGTATAGCATCTGGGCGGCAGTGTGTGTTCCAGTTTGTGATTACAGGGCACTGTTTCAACTCGTAGGGTGCGCATACACAGTCTGAAGCGTGCCACGCCGTGAAAAACGTCACGAGGAAGGTCATGAGACATGGATTTGGGAAGGATGTATGGAGAATATGTGAACAGGACCCTCCTTGTAGGAAGGGCGCATCATTTATGATAATTGGGGCGTTTGCTGTTATGCACTCTTAAATGCACTTCGGAAAAAGGTGCTCATTATTCCAGGTGCCTCTCCCATTATGTCACACAAGGGTGGGCCGCCTGCATCCCACCTTCATCTTGGAAAACCAGTGTCGCCATCCTCATAGACAGAAATGAAGGAGCAGAGACGGATATCTCATCCTACAGGCCCATAGGTCTAGCCAGCACCCTGTATAAGTTGTGGACATGCCTTGTTATCAACACCCTCCGAGGGAGAGTCTACAATAACGCAAAAATACAGTACCTTGAAATAATACATACTGGAGTGGCAAGGCCTGAAGCACACAGCAAAATCAGCAGCATCCTGTTCTCCCCAGTCTTCATCCTGGGTGCAGCAATAAGCCTCAAACTTTTTCCCACCTCTCTGTGCACACGTGGGTACAGCAAGCATGTCTCACGTGGGTACAGCAAGCATGTCTCAGTCTCAGTCTCAGCTCAGTATCTTGGCCCTCTTGGTCACACTGTTTCTCATGATCTGGGAACCTCTTGGCATCAGCAACTTTCAGCAGCAGGCACATCTCTGCTATTCACAGCAGCTCACTCAGGTGCTCATCTCAGGCTGGGCCCTATTGATCTCAGCCACAAAAGCAGGCATTCTCTGATGCCTCTTGGCAGCACACTCTGATGCTCATTTCAGATCTCAGACTGAATTTTGCCAATGTTGACTCCCATGGGCCTGCCCATCAACGCCTGATTTTTGCTGTAGTTCTTGGCAAGCTGGACCACATCCTGAAGGGCTACCTCACCCCGCAGCAAATCCGGCTGCACATGGCTGACCAGCCCTGGTGCATGCCTGATGATGGCTCTATTGAATTTGAGCACAGCCTTTTGTCCCTTCACACCCACCTCCTTAGCCAGGCGTTGGAACTTCAGCGCAAAGACAGCGACATCCTCATCTGCCTTCAACTCCATGCTGTTCAGTTCTTGCTCCTTGTCACCTGAAATATGCTTGAGTTCCTTGCGCAGCGCATCCACTGTGAGGGTCAGGTATGCATCTTCAACTGCTCCTTTAGCACATGCAGCCGCCTCAATGCCAGTACGTGCCAGCTTGAAACACTCATACACTTGAGATTCATAGGGAAATGCACTTTATCAGCTGGAATAAGTTGGCAGGTGCCAGCGTGGAGACACTGCGCGCACTGTAATGCCAGGCGCCCAATTTATGCGTATAGGCATTCAGATCATCCGTTCCTGCCAAAAGACTGTGGGGGATCCGGTACACGCATGTCTTCCTCTTCGTCTACTTCTGTCTCTGCGTGAATTCTTGGATGGTGCACCAAATAGATGTGGGGTCGGCGGGGAGAGGCGGTCTCGCCCGTCCAGAGTAGCCTTAAACCATGCTACGAAGGACCTAGACTCAACTATGTACGCACTATTTGGATCTGCGTCGGGGCATATGATGCTGCTGCCACCCATCCATATCCCACAGGCGCCTCTGCCTCTCTGCTCTCATCCTTACTCAGACCCAACCAGGCTTGTGTTGCATGGGGACGCCAGGCTGGGCGGCCAGCGCCTCTGAGGAGTGCTCCAGGCTCCAGGGAGGAAGGTTACAATTAATTGAAGAGAGAGATCCAGTCACAACAACAAGTATCAACCAACCAACTAACCGCAAATGGATAGCGACACTGATTTGGCAATGACACTAATCTGGCATGACAACACTCCCTGCTCAGCACAACACACAAGCAGGCTTCCACAACCAAAAGGACATCATACACCAGCTTCAGAATGTCATCATGAGCCTTGAGGATGCTAAGCTCTTTAAAAATGACATCCAGTAAGGGCACACAGTCTGCGCCCTTACTGTTGACTTTACGTCAGCTTTCAACAACAAAGACCATGACAGAATGCTCTGGATTATGTACCTTGGCTTCCCTCCTGATGCCATCAATACTGCCATAAACCTTTTTGAAGTTGCCACCACGCAGGTCAGCTTACTCTCTGGAGGTAGCACCCAGAGCATACCAGTTGAAACTTTCAAGAAGATGAAGAGGCACCATCCATGGTGTCACGCTCTCTCCCTTTCTCTTCCTCCTTTACATGGAACCTCTTCTGCAATGGCTCTATGCAAGAGGATGGCTACAGACATACGTGCATCCCGGATCAAAATGCTGCAACTCCAACTTTTTAAGCAGCGCTGCTTTTGCTGGCAACCTGCTCTGTTCCACAGGCACAATCCAAAACTCAACTTGAGGATCTTGAAGATCAAAGCTAGGAAGCTCACCCTCTCTACTCTGATTTGGCTGCCTTGATTATCTCGGGTAGCAAGACTTAAGCCACTGGCATCCTTCACAAATCACCCTCCTAAGGACAAGAATGGTTTGACACCCTCTCAAAACCTCAGCCATTAACTTAATCAAAAATTAGAAGTGCAGCGACAAAGAGCTCAATTCATAGTTTCATAGCCTCCGATAAACCTTTTTAACACCTTGGAGTTCAACTCACCATGGACCTCAACTGGAAATACCAAATCCAGAGCATGACAGTTCATCTTAGAAATAACCTGGAAGCCCTTGGTACCTCTTTTGCCTCCCTACGCCAAACACTTAAGATCATTTGCACTGCCATCATTCCCAGCCTTGCCTACGCTTTTGCTTTAAGCCCCTGCACCCCAGCAGCAACATTATAAGGAAAAAATACAAGCACAAATTCGAATTTGGAAAAGCTTGACATGATACATGAAAGCATGTCCAATTTTTGGCCTCGAAGCACCTTCTATCTGTGTTGAATACCACAGACGCTTAGCCGTAGCCCTCATGTCCAGCCTAGAGGATCCATCAGCCAGAATAAGCAATGTTACCCCTCAATCTTCTCACCAAGCAAAATGCTCATCATACAGATCTCTCTGGTATATTTCTCACCATCAGAGAAGGCACCAACCTACACATTAGACTTCAGCTCAACTACTTCATGCGAGCCCGCCAACTGCTACGCGTCTTGTAACAACTTGTAACAACTTGTAACAACTTGTAACAAACAAACAAACAAACTGCTAAGCATTCAATCCAGCGAGCTATGAAGCATGGAGGAAAAAATGCTCCAAAACAGTCAATGAAAATAATCGAAACTCCCTCCCTCTTCGAACCACCCCTGCACACCCTCTCTACTCTCATCACCTGTTTCACCCGACCTCTCATGAGCCTTGGATAAAATGGGCACCACAATTTCACTTATCCCAACAGAGCCCACATTATCACAGTGGCTTAACTAAAAGAGAAATTCTTCAAAGCCAGTGCAAAAAGCAAAGTATCACTTAACAGACTGGCAGCCCTTGTTAACATACCCCAAGCAGAAGATCTCACCCCCAGTAAAACTCTCAAGCTTTTGGCATATAAAAACACTGATGCCAGCAACCTTGCCGTCGACCGCAAAATTTATAACACCCACATCATAGGACTAGTTGACACCCATTTCAGCGCAACACTTCCATCCACAACCACTGATGTAAAGCTTCAGAGCAAAAGCACACCACTTACGCAAGTACTGCCCCCACCTCAGCCTGGCTCAGCAACCCATTACAGGCATGAAATTACTAAACGTCGTATCCCTCGTACTTGAACACTGTTCAATGAACAGGTATTCCTTCGTTTACTTGTGGTACTGCCCATGACAACGCAGCATTTTTGCAGGAAGGTTGCACATGACAACAACAAGCAAGCCATTTTGAAATTCTCCACCCAGAACCCACTGACACCGCAGATATCAAACAACAAAAAGATGGACCCCCCTGTAAGGCGACTTGCTCATAACGTCCCTTAAAATTCTCTTCCCAAAGCCGACCATCTAGACACACCTATTACTCTGGGGCACACCTGACACAGCAGCTACCCTATACTACCCCTTCCCCAACAAACCCACATTGGCACCCAAAGCATGCATATAAAGGCACAACAGTATAAATATGACGGCCCCCCCAGCAAGACGATACGCTTTCAATATGATTCCAATTGCAACACCTGTCCAGATCATTTGACCCCCCACCAAATCTGCTGGCACATCCCCTACGCAACAATACCTCTCTCTGTTCCTGTTCACAATCCAACTCTGGGCTGTAGCTCTCTATCAATTACCCTTAAGCAAAACAGGAGCAGAGTCCTCCAGCTCAACACTAACTTGGAATGCCCAGGCCCTTGCACTTGACCATTAGACCCGGCATCCATGGCCCATGGAACAAGAGAAACAAACTCGCTCTCTCAGTGCCTCAGATGCTATTAAAACCATCTGCTTCTAGGACATGGAAGCAATCTCCATAGATAACTGGAGGGTTGTCACGACCAAACCTAACGACAATTTTGATCAGAAATCCCACCGACAGAAACAATACCATGTCTTTTTTGCGCCCATGACCACAGAAAATTGGGCAATGCCTATCTCCAAAAAGGCTGGCTTCACATCTAAGGAAATCCACCCTATAGCCCGCTCTGCCGTTGAGTGCGCATGCTGCAAAATTTGCTCTGTAATTTTGGCCTCCAACCTGAAACAAATGCGCCCCTCTTTGATGACACGTACATCTGTGAGGTCTGCAACTGGACTTACCACTAGGTGTGTCTAAAGAACACTGGCTGCTACAGAGAGAGGCAGAGAGAGGAAGTTGACGAGAATGACAGCTGGGCCTGCCCGGGCTGTGCTCACCTTAATGATGAATAAAAACAATCTGTCACGCCGAGAGACTGCTGCATCCAAACTACTCGTGGCATGACCATAACTTATCCTTCAAGGGAAGTTCCCTTCACGTTCTCTCTATCGCTTCAGCCTGCAATTAGGCAAGGTCAGCGCTGCATGCAGCTGCTGTTGAATGCACTCACACTGGACGGACTGGACTGGACTGGACTGGACTGCTGGGCGCTGCCACGCCTGTGTGCCCCCCAAGGGCTAAAGGGGTTTACTCCCTGGCGTGCATGTTACAAGGTCACTAGGAGCAAACAAGGTATTACTGCGAGTTCGTCTTTGACGTGCTCAAATGCAGCAATAGCTGAACTGACAACAGGATCAAATACTCTACCAACTGACTCAACCAACCTCCAGGTCACAATGCAGCATAAATCTGGCACTGCATAAATCTGGCGTGACAAATCTTAACCCACGAACAAGAACGCATACAGGTCACCCGGGAAACCATCTGAGAACCTGAAGAGCTAAAGGACAAGTTGCCCACCCTCCTTGATTGCATCCAGGATTTTGAGGCACAGAAGGATAATCCTGACCTCTTTTTTTCCCACAGCAGACCAAGCCTTAGACAATCTGGAGAAACAAGGCTTTGACATGTACAACAAGGCCAACCCCTGGATGCAAAAACATGACACTTATCTACGGGATCAAGTCAACTCTGATTTGCACCTCACAAATCCACTAGCAGACATACAACTAACTTAGAGATGTGTATTAATGAGTTCGCGCGACAAGCGCGCTTTATTCCCCAGACCCCTAGTCTGGGAACTAGGGGGTCTGGATCCGTTATTTAGACCTTGTTAAGTACAAGCCTAAACCTACCATTGAGCAGCCCTCCCTCAACACAAACCCTCCACCTCTTATTCTCCCAGAAATCTACTCATCAAGAGGGGCTTGTACCTACAGACAGATTAAAAATGCCAGGGCATGATGGCACCAGAGCACCTCGGCATCCTTCATACAGGTTTCCACACAGCCAAGCTTAAATGTCTCCATAACAGCTTTTCACCTGGACCTCAGAGCTTGAATTCTGGACTTTAAGGACAGCTTGAAAGAAAAGAAAAAGAAGAACTATGTAGGCAGTGGAACCACTCCCTACATCGATAAAGGAAAAGGAGACACATTGGCCCAAAGAGCCGTGAGTCTCCTACACCAGGGAGAATGAAGAACTAGTGAGGATCTGGAGGGTGACGAGCTGCCCCCTGCTCCAGACCAAGACCTTGAGAGCAACTGGATTTTTAAAGAGCGCGTCTAGTACTTGACAGTTTATGTGCATAGAGCACAGAATGAGCATGTAAGAGGGCAGTCTTATGGGCTTGTTGTACATCAAGGCAGAGCTCTTAAAGGTGATTCAAAGTGTGTGAGGTATATATAGAGCCTCCCACACCAAGAAGAATGGTGTGAAGGATGACTTTCTTGGCCTTTAAGTGCTTACAAAGAACTTCACGCTGTTTTCTAGAGGCCTCTAATTTGTGTCAAGGCCGTGTGTCTTCGCAGTATTTAACCTCAGCGAGGTGTATCTCCCTTATATTGACATTGAGTTCGTGAGCTCTGCGTACATCTCTGCTGGGTTGCCGTGGTTGCGACACCTGGTGCACATGAGGAGTGGTTGGCAATTCGGGTTTTTTAGGTAGCGGGGTGACCAAAATGGCGTCGGAACGACTAGAGGTGACTCACGTCTATCTCTAGCAGGTAAATAAGCATTAAAAAGCCAACTGGGTAGCGTCCTGTTATGAGCATGCTCAGGAATTTGAAGGTTTTGTTGAGCCAAGCGATCAGTGCTGCCGGCATCTAACTGGACTAAACAACCTGCCAGAGAGCCTTTGCTAATGGTCGTCCCCACCACTGGACCCCCCCAAACATGGCCAATTAGCATTTCCACCCACTTGCTGGCCCCATTTCCAGAACCAACCATGCACAACATGTACATATGTCATAAAAAGTCAGCCTGTGTGAGGAAATGCGAGGAGGGGGCGCGGCGTGTGCGCCTTTGGCCATCCTGGCACCATTTTGCACCCTTTTGGCAGGCAAATGGTGCATCCCCAAACTTGCTCCAATCCTTCCGCTTTCCAGGACTTTAGCTTCTCTTGCATGATGATTTGATGCTGCGAAGTTGGATTAGTGGGAGGTGGTCGGGAAGGTGTGTTCCGTGGGTGACCCTGTCGCGACCGGATAAGGGTCCAAACACAGGAAATGCGATAACTCCAGCAGCAAATGCATGCTTTCAAGCCAGACCAAGTCTGAGGGTTGCGGCCAATCAAATCAAATCTAGGAAATTTAAAATGGAGCCGATCGAGGGTGTGGGTGGAAAGTGGCGCGCCAAAACGTTGCATTACATCTGCATCTTTTGAGTGCACAGCTCAACGGGAGAGCTTCCCACGCCCAAATCCACACAGGATGTGCGGCCCAATTTTACACATCTGAAGGCATCTCAATCTCGGAGTTTGGGGCTTGGAGTGGGAAACAGCGCACACTCTTCCAACCTTACATACTATTTTTCAGAAATTCCCTTCCACTCACCGCACCATTTCGACCCCAAGACCACCATCAGAACCAGGAAAAAAATATACGCTATCCAATGGTGTGCTCAGGTCAGGAAACAATGCGGTGGATGCAAAGTTATGCCTTGAGAGGCTTATTTGGCCACGTTTTTCTAAGAGAGGGGTGACCCAGTGGTGGGGACGACCCAGAGAGAAGAGTGCATGATTTAAGACCTCGAGCGTCCAGCTATTCCATTTAGTTTGCCAACTAGATTTGTCATGCTGGGAGTCTGCTGCATGCCTCTAAACAAAAACACTACAAACATTGGCAATGCAGCTATCGCGGTATTTAGAGCATAAGTGTGTGGACTGGCTGCGGACAGTGGGCAGTATACACAGCGTGCAAGCACGGCAGGTTTGCTGACAGGGCAATTTGCCCTGCTTGAATCTTTCTCTCTCTCTTTTTGGCGGCTGAAACTCAGATTCTCAGGACCATGTTCTACAAACACTGTACTTGGACGACACACCTGGACTGTTCCACTGCCGTGCCGTGTTCCCAAAAGACATTGAGTGAACTACTCCATGGGGGACATTATTACAAGGTTGCTTCCAGACTCGACAAGGCATTACTGCGAGTTTGCCCTTCCTTAAGACGAGAAACGGGATGTGCTTCAAACATCGGGAAAGCGGCATTGCCATTCGGTCAAGTACTCAGCCAACCGACTGAACACACAGTGCAGCACATTTCCGGTTGCAGCACTTATCTGGCGTGACAACATCTTGTATTCACGGGTTTTAAATATGAGCCTGCAAGCGTCTTAGGCTTTAGCCTGAGTCAGAAGGACATTAAGTGTGTGTAGTTATGTTGTGGTAGATTTCAGCACTAAGTTTACAAGTTGAAGTTTGACCTTCAGCCAGGTAGTTTGACTGATCAGGTTGCTGGTGAACACCAGCCATCGAAAAAACATCCATAAGCTCTGAAATAAACGATAGGAATCATTAGTTTATTTCTGGAAAAAATTTAAGACATCTTCAGAACAAGCTTGAGAGAATTAAAAAAAACACTTTTAGCACTAAAGTTGCATGTACCAGAGTTGAATGTAGCTCGACAACGTGACAATTGCTCTTTTGCTGCACTTCAGCATTGGGTATCTACTAACAAGATTCTTAGTAAGTATGCCATACTCCATGCCTACCTTCTTCCTGTTCCTGGCTGCATTTGTCAGCTTCATTTCAAATGAAGCATTCAAATGAATCATTTGTAATGCTGTGCCCAAGAACACCACCTTGCTTTTTTTGTCCGTGCTTTTTGTCTTGGTTTTGGCTCCAGCTAAGCTGCCCTCGTTTTGCAGGTGCACTTACAGAATATGTAACCTTTACCTGCGATGGTCATCATGATGTGACCCTGACATACTTGCTGCATGCCTTGCCTTGTTTGTCTTGTGATTTTCACCTATTGGACTAAATCTTGCAACAAACTCAGGGGCACATCTTTTAGCGCTCTCGCTTGTCCAAGTTTCCACACAGCCCTTGCAATGTCCACTGGAACATTTGGGCATTCCCTGCTGGCACAGTCCATTGTTTTCATAAACATCCAAGCTTTGAGGAGTGCTCTCTTCTTCAGCAAATTCAAGTGAAGCTAAGAGAGATACTGAGCCCGGTGGCACCTGGTAGCGCAAAGCCTGTGACCTAATCTGGTGAAATGCTGAGATAGTGCTTCAACCAGAAGCAAGAATATATATACAGGCATCAGCAGTGTGACATAGAAAACATCAGCACAACGACTTGCTAGGAAGGTGCAGTTGTGCTTCCCATCATAAGTCTAAATCAGACCGATCACTTGGTATGCCAATAGCACCTGGATCCTCGTCTATTTCAAAGTCAGCTTCCCCCGAGGCTATCAGCGCTTTGGCTCGCGCAACTTCCAGGCTCCAATCAAACCTGCAGGTGCATGTGGTAAGCAGATGTTGGCTTCATTGTGGTGCGTATGTCACTGCATGTAAACCGTGTCAAGATAAAACTGTGAACGCATGAAGATTCCATGCTCAAGTTGCTGGAGTGCCTAACTTTTCATGCCCCTGGACTTAGCCATAAAGGCTGGGTGCTGCCTTGGTTGGGATCGTGAGGCCGCGCCGACTAAGTGGGGTTGAAAGGGTGTAGCGACAAAACAGGAAATGCAGCGGGATCGGCAGCCCTCGCTGGTGCCTGCGGACTTCTGCCAGGCAGCAGTAGAGGCGCACGTGCAGGCATGGCCCACGGCTGCAGCCCAGCCTGCCCAAACGCACAGTCCAGCCAGGGGCCAAATTGCAGGGGTACGCTGTGCATGCCAGCTTGCAGAGATGCCACCCCCACATGCGCACCTGAAGACAATGTATGACATGTAGACAGACTGCAAGGATGCCGTGCATGCCAGGCCCGTCCACAGGCCCATCGCTCCCAGCCCGCACTTGAAGGCGAGGAAGCATGAGAAGGGCAGGCCCAGGCCCCAGTACATGCCCAAATTGATGATGGCTCCCACCTGCGACCAATGTGCTTGTGTGCCAAAAGCGCGCGTGAGGGCAGGCCCATCTTGGATGGGGCCTGTGAGGGGCCTTGCTTCCAGGACAGGCCTCCTGGGCTAGGGGCATGCATCCCTCCAAGACGTGCCTCCTGGGCTAGGGGCATGCATCCCTCCAAGACATGCCTCCTGGGCTAGGGGCATGCATCCATCCAAGACGTGCCTCCTGGGCTAGGGGCATGCATCCCTCCAATCATGCCTCCTGGGCTAGAAGCATGCATCCCTCCAAGACATGCCTCCTGGGCTAGGGGCATGCATCCCTCCAAGATGTGCCTCCTGGGCTAGGGGCATGCATCCCTCCAAGACATGCCTCCTAGGCTAGGGGCATGCATCCCTCCAAGACATGCCTCCTGGGCTAGGGGCATGCATCCCTCCAAGACATGCCTCCTGGGCTAGGGGCATGCATCCTTCCAAGACATGCCTCCTGGGCTAGGGGCATGCATCCCTCCAAGACATGCCTCCTGGGCTAGGGGCATGCATCCCTCCAAGACATGCCTCCTGGGCTAGGGGCATGCATCCCTCCAAGACATGCCTCCTGTTCTAGGGGCATGCATCCCTCCAAGACATGCCTCCTGGGCTAGGGGCATGCATCCCTCCAAGACATGCCTCCTGGGCTAGAAGCATGCATCCCTCCAAGACATGCCTCCTGGGCTAGGGGCATGCATCCCTCCAAGACATGCCTCCTGGGCTAGGGGCATGCATCCCTCCAAGACATGCCTTCTGGGCTAGGGGCATGCATCCCTCCAAGACATGCCTCCTGGGCTAGGGGCATGCGCAGCCCTGAGCAGGCGGCAAGGCCCTGCTGCGTGACGGCTGGGGCACACCAGCCACAGGCAAGGCCCGCGTACACTGTGGGGTCAGGGTTGAAGGGCTAGAGTTCAGGGGCAGGTTTGTGATAAGTGCTGCACAGCAGCAGGGCGAGGTCTGCTATAGACCTGGTGGCACCGTCAACCAACCGGCCATATGCCTACAACTGTCGTCCAGCTTGAGGCCGCTGGCAAGTTTGGGGAGGCAAGGGACGCAAAGCTGAAGGCACGTGTGCGCTTGTTGGGGCAGCTGCTGGCTGCGCAAGCCGTTGTTTGGGGGCCGTTGCAGTGTGAGTGCTGAGCGAGGCGGGCACACACACACACACACACACACACACACACACACACACACACACACACAC
>LKMJ01003511.1_pt1 | contig 14601 bp, 14 predicted proteins | sample 643391 | NCBI WGS metagenome assembly LKMJ01 (sample SAMN04112250, study PRJNA286221) | soda lake metagenome | biome: soda lake; feature: Kulunda Steppe; material: water; isolation source: sample PL-Br10 brine of Picturesque Lake | place: Russia: Kulunda steppe | collected 2010-07
GAATTACCCGGATTCCATTATCCTCCAGCTTCTCCACCAGTTCAGCAAAATACTCCCGGGATTTTTCCTGCTCACCCCGGTAGGCCAGGGTATCATCAATCAGCTCAAAACCTGCGGTATTATAACGATGATAGGCGCTGGCTTTAAAAATGGGATTAAAGTAAATAGTATTGATACCCAGCTCTTTGAGATAGGGTATTTTTTCCTCAACCCCGAAGAGGTCGCCGCCGTAAAAAGCATAATAACCTGCCTGGGGATGAATAAAAGGATCATCATCGCTGAGATGCTCCTCCTGAAGCACGGGGTCATCGGCAGGCCTGATACCCTGATGCCATTCTGGAATTAAAGCTTCCTCCCGGCTCTCTCTATCGCGGTAAATTTCGATAACCTCGGGATCATTTTCTGAGGTTCCCTTGGCAAAACGATCGGGAAAGATTTGATAAAAAACGGCATCCCGGGCCCAGTCCGGAGTGGTGAAGATATCCCGGGTACTCAGATCAATCTGAAAATAATTCAGGTCCTGATACCGGGCAGTTTCTCCCTCTGCTCCATAGAAATGTCTTTCTCCGCCATCTCTGATCTCAAAATAGTAGCTGAATTCAGCATCGGGAACATCCACTATCCGGCGATAATATTCATAGGGACCCTGGAAAAGAAAACTGGTGAGAGATCTGCTTAACTCTTCGCCCTCAGCTGTAACAACCTTAACCAGAACCTCCTCCACATCCTGACCCCGGGTCTGAAAGCGGAAGGAGACCTCTTCCTCAGAAAGAGGATTAAAATAGCGGTGGTCCTGGTAATTGTGATTCAGCATATCGACTGTTATCTCACCATCACCTCGCTCTCCGGGATCATCAGGCAGATGAGCATCCTCACCTACCCGGATAACTGCATTCTGACCTCCAAAACCATCGGGGGCATAGTCATCGGCCTCATCCGGCGTTATCCAGTCCTGGCCATCCAGGACAAACTTATATTCATATTCCCCGGGTTCCAGGTAGACTGTCACCCGGTAAACCCCATCGCCTTCCTCGTCCTCCATTAGGGTGCCAGTGGGGTTCCAGTCATTGAACTGGGCAGCCAGATAGACCTTCTCATATTCCACCTCAGGCCCAAGCTCGGCAGCCGATTCAAAGCTGAATTCTACCTCCACCAGACCAGGTTCCGGTTCATAGATGGCCGCAGCAGTCTGCGGCAGAAAAGAGAGAAAAGCAACCAGTCCAGCAATAACTATAAGCGTTAGCAGCCCGGTAGAAAAGTGCTGCGAAAAATGCAAAAAATTGGTTTTAACAGATTTTACTTGCATAAATTACCTATCCCCCTCAGAATATTTTACCTTTCTAGTTTAAAAAACTTTGCAAGTAAATTTCCAGCTCTATACCTAGAAATACCCTGATTTTTTGTTTCCTGGCTATTAAATCAGTTCAAAAAGCAGATATTTTGTTTGTCCAACTCGTTAAGTGAATTTTTTAAAATCCAATTAGATAGCTGATTAAATCAAGGATCTAAGACTCGGTTATAGCAAGAATTCAGGTATTATATATTGTTAATTTTATTAGAATGCTGAAGAGACTTAATAGCCATGTTTTGTTATAGGTTAAAAAAATAATAAAAATTATTTCTGCCAGATAGCATACTTTTCCTCTCCAGTTTTCAGCAGCTTCAAAGAAAATTCTTCGGTTATCCAGGCCAGAGATTTTTCGTTAAAAAAACCAACATGGGTGAGGTCCTGATGATACCACCAGCCATGGAAACTGGTTGGCCCGGGATGAAAATGAGTCATTACCGCCAGATAACCCCCCGATTTCAAAGATTCCAGCAGGCCGGCAATTTCCTCACGGGGCCGATGCAGATGCTCAAAAACCTCGGTGGAGGTAATTAAATCATATTTTTTCTGCTGATAGCTTTCATCAGGATAAAAAATAGGGTCATAGAGATCCACCTTTAACCCTCTTTCTTCCAGCAGCTCGGCCAGCACCGGACCGGGTCCGCAGCCAAAATCCAGGACAGTCTCCACCAGCGGAAAAAGCTCCTCAAGCCCCCAGCTGATAAAATCCTCAAACATTTTAACATAACCTTCATTTTCCCTGGTATTATCATGCTCCCGATACCTGGCAGCCTCCTCGGAAATCTCGGGCAGGCAGGCTTCATCCAGCATAATATACTCACAATTCCGGCAAAAATAATAATCTTCTATTTTCAGCTTTTTCAATTTCTCAGAGCCGCATAACCTGCAGTTCAATAAAGATCCACTCCCTATTTTAAATCAATTCATGATCACCCTGGCAAAAGTAATATTCCAGGTCAAATAATTTGCAGTCCAGGTTGCTGGCGTTTCTTTGCAAGGTTTTTTTGCCGGCAGGATTCACCCATTTTTCAGCTCAAAATCATATTCCACCAGCTGACGGTTGGGACTGAACTCAAGTACTCCAATACTCTCCAGCTGACCGGAAAAAGGAAAATCCACCTCAGAGAGCAAACGGCAGGCCTCATTCAGCTCATCATATTCCAGGCCCAGAGCCAGGGTGCAGTGGGGAACCCATTCCTCGGGATGATAGTATTCCCAGAGCTCACCATCATAGTCACTGAAATGCTCATGAAACTGCTGATGACGGTCAAGCAGCATGTGGTTGACTTTGGGTCCCAGAAAAAACACCGGTTTCTGGTTGAGGAAAATACCCAGGCTGACAAATTTAATTTGAATTGGTGGTATGCTGGTGCTGTAACTCCAGAGATCCCGGGAAAATTCCTCCAGTGAAAGGGTGTCATAGATGGCAAAGGAAATGTGAGGTCGGGTTTCTTCATCCACGGGTATTTCTTCTGAACGGAGAGTATCCTTGATGGCCTCAATTCGATTATTAGTTTTTTTATCCAGGTAAAGCTGAACGGCATATGGCATTACCAGCACCCCTTCACTTTAAATTTTCATTAATTCCCGGTAAAAGTTTGTATTTTGACAATAATATTATATAATATTATCAGTGAGTCTTAGAAAAAACATCCGGGTGGGCTTAAAATGTATAAAAAAACTGTTCTAAAGATATTTTTAACCTTGATTCTCTTCTTCCTCATCTATAGTTACTGGGAAAATATTCAGGCACTTGATGTTCAGGAATTTATAGCAGATCTGGACAATCTCTTTTACGCTGCCTTTATTCTGCTGGGGTTTTATATTGCCAAATCCATTTTTTTTATTATACCCCTGCTGGCCCTGCATATTGCCTCGGGGATGATATTTCCCCTCTATCTGGCCATACCGCTGAGCTCGCTGGGATTCGTGCTGGAAATTTCCTTAACCTACTTCTACGGATATTTTCTCGGCAATGATTTCGTAGAAAATATCATCTCCCGGCATCCCAGATTTAACCGGCTCCTGGATTATAATATGGACAATGACCTTTATATTCCCTTTCTCCTGAGAATAACTCCGGTGGCAATCGAACCGGTCAGCCTGATTCTGGGGGCCAGCGGTAATTTTTACTGGCATTTTAGTTTGGGCTCTTTGATGGGAGCTCTGCCCAAAATTGTTCTTTTTACCATGATAGGAGATGCCATTGTCAATCCCGTCACCAGAGTATCACTGGCCACCTTTGTAGTTGTTGTTCTCCTCTGGCTGCTGGCTGCTTACAAGTTGCGTAAATACTGGAGAAAAATAAATGGTAAAAAAGATTTAAGTCCGCTGTCAATAATAGAAAGCTGAAATAGAAAAGTGAGTTATAAACCTCATCTCTCTGCTGTCCAATCCTGGATTATTGCTGCATTTCTTCCACTATCCGGTTGAATCTTTCCAGATAATCCAGGATCTCAAGTTCAAAAACATCGGCCAGATACTGATAATCTTCATTCTGAAAAGCTTCCAGGGCCCTGTTGAGAGCCTTTTGCTGTTCCTTTAATTCTACATGAAATTCCTGTTTTAAGCTTTTATCATCCTGAAGGCTTACTATTCTGGTTAATGTCTCCAGAGTCCACTCTATTCCCTCCAGTACTTCAAGGTAAAGCTCCCGGCCTGGTTCAATCTCCTGATTGCGAAACATAAAAGCCATCTCTTCAATCCCTGACATCAGGCGGGGCAGGTAGTCAGAAGCAGCTGTCAGGGTTTCTGATACCAGTTCAGAGGTGTCTTTAAGCACAAATTCTGCCTTCTCAGCTTTTTCCCCGCTGTCCAGCTTATCCTGAAATAAAACCAGGGAAACCTCCTCTCCATCCAGCCTGATCTCCTCAATAATTTCTTCGGGCCATTCCTTCCGGATTTTAGCTACAATTTCACTGCCGGTTAATCCGGAAAATTCAGCTGAGGGCTGTTTTTCTTCATTAACATATATATCCATGTCATCACATCCCCTGCTTTGATTTCCTCAACTAATCTGCTCTCTCAACTCTGATCTCTTCCCCGCCGGAAAGGTTCTTTAAATCTTCAAGCCCCTCTTTTACTTTACCAAATACTACAACCGGGCTGGCTGCCCTTGGTTCACTGCCCCTGCTGGAAGGAGTTGGACCAAAAAAAAGACAAAAAGCTCCCCCCTGGTCCCAGTATCCCAGTTCACCAACCTTAATTTCTGCTCTCTTCTCTCCCGCTCCCTCTTCAACACCTGCTGGAAAATAAATTTCATCACCCCAGGTTCTCACTTTGCCCTCAAGAGGCAGACTGGACCATATGTTATCAGCCATTTCATTTTGATAAAGTCCTCCCAAAAGTTCAACATCTCCTGCTCTGATCCTAATCTGTCTGTTCATAGGAAATACCTCCTTAAAATATTTTGCCTGTTAATCCGCCCGGAACCCCGCAGTTATCAATTTCTACAAAAAGATATATTGTCCTGCCTTCTACCCCCAATTTCTTTAAAAGAGAGAAAACAAAAAATGAGCAATAAGCTGCAAAAACCCCCGTTTTCACGGGGGTTGGTTGCTATAGTTTATTATTAACTGTCTCAGGGGTTATCAATTTAAAGGCATATTAAAAATCATAGGAAATACCGGCACTTACCTCAAAACCGGAAAGACTGACATCAGCATCAAGAACTCTGTAAGCCAGACTGGCTCTGATGTCAATATCATCGACCACTTCCTGAGCTGCTCCGGCGCCTACTTTTACTCCCATGCCGCTCAAGCTTAAATTATTAAGACTGCCAAAATAATAACCCAGGCCCCCAATGACAAAAAGTTCAGGCAGATCCTGATCCAGGGGTAACAGCGGAGAAAAATCATAGGTAAAGGTTCCAGCAATTCCATTAAGGGCTAAATCTGCAGTAAAAAACCTTTCATATTGTCCGGTAACCAGAATTTCCGGGGTGGCCTTTATGCCTGCTCCCAGATAGATTCCAGGCCCGTCAGAGGCTTCATCAAAGGTGTTGTAAGTAAGTCCGGCAACAGCCACAAGATCCTCCACATCAAAATCCTCAATTTCCTGAGCATTTAGACCTACCGGCAAAGACAGAATTAAAGCCATAACAATAATGCCAGCTAATACTGATTTTTTCATCAATTTACCTCCTATAAGATTAGTTTGTCCTGATCAACCTTGATCATCCTTCCCAATCAACCTCATCACATCATATGATATACTTCTATATTTTTTTAATTATTCCTTTATTAAAATTGATATTTCTAACAGATATTGCTAGGTTATAGTTAACATTCTTAAATATTTTTGGATTTTTTAGATATAAACCAAATTTTTTAGATTTAAACCCATAGGACCAGCAGTAAAATTTTAAACTGGTTCCCGGTTATATTTTATATTTTGATAATATCTTTGAGCCAGAAAGCCAGAAAATTTCCGCAGCCCCGGACAGGTTAAAACCATGAACATCTAATCAGTTCTGCTATTCAGGCTAATCTCTGGTAAAAAAACTGATTACAGCTGTTAGAATAAAAACCGCCCCAAAAAGATAAACCAAATTTAACAGCATACTATGTCCTGTTATGCTGTAGGCCAGCGAAAAAAGCAGAGCTGCAATTAACAGGTTAAAAAGACAACCTGAATTATCGTCCATCTTATAAACCTCCCGACACCTGAGCTTGTAGCTAACAGGACAGATCAAAGAACAGATAAATCTGCCAGAGAATAACTAAATCAGTTTCATAATTATAAGAGCTGCAATCTGAAACTCTGTTTATTAATTTCAAGATAATTAATAAAATTCCTGCAGTAAAGAGAAGAACTGGCTTTAAAATAAATACAGATAGAAAAGGCTGTTCCGGTCAGGCTAAATTAATTCAGCCGGACTTCAGGAACAGCCTTGTAAGCAGGGTCTAATTCATTTTACAGGAAGTCCCTTCTCAGCAAAACCTTTCAGCCAGAGGAATAAAACTCATACAGGTTAATAAAAAACCAGCTCTTATCCAGAAATAAAATCAGTTAAAAGCGATAATGGAATCCAGTTCTCAGCTGAACATTAAAATCAGCCAGTCCATCCCGGGCTATAACGCCTATGTCAGCATTTAAAGATATCGGGGGCAGAGTGCCATCTATTCCTCTAATATCGTATTCTATTCCAATACCACCACCCAGGAGAAATCCGGTGCTGGGACCACTGTATATTCCAGCAGAACCGAAGGTATAACCATCCCAAAATGCTTCCTGACGAAACCTGTGAAGATACCTGCCCTCAAAGGATTGTCTCCGGGCTCCTATGCCGAATATGCCCTGAATAGAGGCGGCGGGACTCAAATCATATATTACACTTAAACCTCCTGAACCCCAGAAAGCATAGGAAGACTGTAGACCAATACCGATACTGCCAGGCTGTGCCTGGGCCTGAGCCTGAAAACCTGTCAGAAAAAAAGCTAAAATGAGAACAAGCGAAATGATTAATCCCTTTTTAATCATGAAATATCCCTCCTTTAACTGTTCTCAAATACAAAATGAGCTAAAATCTTATAAAATTTTGTCCAGAAACTGACTGCACTTAAACTGTCAATCTCATCCATTATTTAATTTGATAATATCATTAATCCCCCTTATTGTCCAGTAGCAGTTTTACTCAAAAACAGGATTTTCAGCAGTCAAGATTTCATCATCAGTGTGTGCCTGGCGGTACAGATATAGTTCGGCTGGACAGAAAATCTCAGTTTAAGGTATAATAATTACAAAGTCACCGGAACAAACGAGTAAAAACAGTTCAGCTATAAAAGCTATAATTATACCATTAATAATGCTGCATTCTTTCAAGGAGTTTTTAAAAATGAAGACAGAAAGAATTAAAACTGCACTGATAGATGGATATCTTGATGAACCATCCTGTCTGGGGGTACCACCCTATGTTTCGCCTCATATCAGATACATCTATGGAGCCTTAATTGACGGGGGAATTCTTCCTGAGAATATTGATTTTTTAACTGCCGATCACTACCGCAGTCAGAAAGAGGATAGGCTGGTAAAGCTGGAAGAAAAGGATCTGGTGATCATCCTGGCAGGAACCACCGTCCCCGGTAACTATCTTGAGGGCCAGCCACTGAGTCTGACCGAAATCAAAGAACTGGGAGAAAAGCTTTTTTATCCTACTCTGGTTCTCACCGGGCCAATTACCCTGGTCTGGGAAAATTTGCCTGGTGCTGCCGGTCTGAGGGAGAACTTTGATATCATCACCGGAGAAATAGGGGCAGCCCGACTCTACCTTCGGCTCTGTGATCAGTCCGGCAAAGCGGGAAGAGTAGAGCCCTCTCAATTATCGAATTCTTTAAAAAAGGGAGGCGGAGGTTTTACCGCTGAAGCCCTGAGCCGTTGGGCTATAAAGGGAGCAGAAATATTCAAGCGGCATCCCGGATACCCCAGATTGCTGGCAGAAATCGAAACCTTTCGAGGCTGTCCCCGGTTACGGGGCTGCAGCTTCTGCAGTGAACAGCTGAAACAGGTTCATTATCAGCGAAGACCTGAAAATATTACTGCCGAGGTCAGGGAAATTGCTGAGAGAGGTATTCATAATTACCGTCTGGGCTGCCAGACTGATCTCCTAAATTATACAGGAAGGCCTGATTATAGAAAAATCAGCGAATCAGCTGGCAGTGGAACAGAGTCAGTTGATTCAGATGCCATACCAGCCTGGAATAACAGGGTCCTGAAAAAACTGTACAGCGGTATCCGGAAAGCAGACCTCAATCTCAGGGTACTTCATCTTGATAATATCAATCCTGGTCCGCTGGGAAGGCAGAGCTCCCGCGCCCGCAGATCCCTGGAGATTATCTGTCGTTATAACACCCCCGGTGATGTGGCTGCCTTCGGTCTGGAATCAGCGGATCCTAAGGTGATCCGGTCCAACAATATTGATGCCAGCCCTGAAGAAACCAGAGAGGCGATCCGGCTAATTAATGAGATCGGAGGAAGACAAGAAGAGGGAATTCCCAAGCTGCTGCCCGGCCTTAATTTTCTGCTGGGTCTCCGGGGAGAAACATCCCGCAGTTATGAGCTCAATCTTAAGTTTTTAGAGAGTATAAAAGCAGAGGGTCTGCTGCTGCGGAGAATCAATATCAGGCAGGTTAATCCTTTGGGCAGCTATCAATCCCAGCAGGTTCAACGCTCAAAATTTCTGGAATTTAAAGAGATGGTCAATCAGAAAATAAACCAGCCCATGCTGAAAAAGGTTTTCCCCCGGGGGACGGTGATTAAGAATGTCTGGCCGGTTCAGCTAAGGGGCAGCCTGACCTTCGGACGCCCTCCAGGAAGCTATCCCATTCTGATAGGAATACCCGGAAATCATCTGGCCCGGCAGGAGATGGAGGTTCAGGTTATCGACCACGGCTACCGCTCCATTACAGCCCTGCCCTATCCCTTTTATGTTGATAGAGCAGACCTCAAAGAGCTGACCTACATTCCGGGAATTGGGAAAAACAGAGCTCAGAAAATAATCCTGGAAAGGCCCGATGATTACAGCGAACTCCTGAAAATCCTGGGGCCTTCCTTTCCCGGAGAAGAATGGCAGGATATCTTTCATTTTTCCAGCAATTAGCCGGAAACCAGATTCCAGTCTGCCAGCAAGAGAGCTTTTTATCTGTCCTTAAAAACAGTCTTTAACACAATCTTTAACGCAAACGAAGCCTTCAAGCAATGTAAGCCTTTAGTATACTGCAGACCAATTTAAAGCCCACCAAACTTAAAACTGGTCAAAATAACAGATAAAGGCCAATGAAATCTGCAAAGGCTGTTATACAAGCTGCTGAGACAGCGCAACCTTGCCAGTTTTTATTATCCAGAATTGCTGTCTGATCATTGATATCAACTTTACAATATGCTCAGATAACCCTAATATCCTCTGCTGTAATCCACCTGATTAATAAGCTCCCGGTCATTGAGATAGCGTTTTAAATTTTCACTGACAATACCAACAGCCCGGCCATAGTAACCGGGAAAACTGCCGGCCACATGAGGAGTGATGATCACATTTTCCAGCTCATAGAGCGGTGAGGTTGCCTCCAGAGGTTCATCCTGAAAGACATCCAGGGCAGCACCGTCCAGCTTTCCCTGCTGGAGAGCAGAGATCAGGGCTTCTTCCTGCACGACTTTGCCCCGGCCGACATTGATAAATACGGCATTATCTGGCATGGCAGCAAATTCCTCTTCTCCCAGCATCTTCCGGGTCTCAGCTGTCAGAGGCAGGATGGTGGCAATAAAGTCAGCTCCCCGAAAAGCTTCCGGCAGCTGATCCGGGGTATATATTTCAGCAACACCTGGAACCTCCTCAGAGCTGCGCTTCACACCAGCCACGGTCATATTGAAGGCTGTCGCCCGGCTGGCTATTTCTTTCCCTATTGCTCCCAGACCCAGCACAACCAGTTTTTTATCACCCAGATAATCGACCGGCAATCTCTTCCAGATCCGGCGCTGCTGCTGCCGGTAAAAATCCGGCAGCCTCCTGGTAAAGGAGAGCATCAGGGCCAGGGTATGTTCTGCGATAATATCCCGATGCAGACCTCGAACATTGGTGATGGTAACATCCTTCTCTTTAAGTTTTTCAACATACTGCGAGGTTATGATCCTATCGACTCCAGCACTGAGAGCCTGTATCCAGTTTAACTCCGGAGCAGCAGCCAGCAGATCCAGTTCCATACTGCCGGTAAAACCCAGCACCGCTTCAGCTTCCCGGAGAACTTCTTCCTGTTTATCCCGGGACAGGGCTTTGATTATCTCAACTCCGGGATACTGCTCTTCCAGTTTCCTGCTGTATTTATCCTTCCAGTCCTGAGTTAGCATCAGCTTCATTATTTTGTACAACACTCCTCGTTAATTTTATTTATCATCTTTTTGCTGACGGGCAAAAATATGCTGAAGATTTTCAACTGCTTCGGGAGTAATGCTCTTAAGATGTAAATCCCGCTGGGGAAAGGCGATATTAACATCATTTTTCTGCAGCAGATCCCAGATGTCAAGCAGGACCTCACTTCTGATATTATCAACCCCTGCCTCCGGGTCCTGGATCCAGAAGCGAAATTCAAAATCAACAGTATTATCACCAAAATTTTTCAGCAGACAGACCGGCTCGGGCTTTTTCAAGATTCTTTCTTTATCTTCCATTGCTTTAATTATTAATTTCCTGACAAGCTTGAGATCACTGTCATAGCCAACTCCAACAGCCGAATCAAGCCTGACCAGATCATCACTGTAGGACCAGTTTATCACCTGGCTGGTAATGAAATCTTCATTGGGTATCAAATATTCCTTTCCGCTCAGTGTAACAACCGAGACAAAGCGGGTATTGAGCGAGCTGACCCTGCCAAAGACATCATCTGTCTCCACAATATCACCGGGCTTGATAGATTTATCCAGAATTATTATTATCCCGCTGATAAAATTAGAAACAATCTTCTGCAGACCAAAACCAAGACCAACACCAACAGCACCACCGATAAAGGCAAAGGCTGTCAGATCAATCCCTATACTGCTTAATCCTATTAAAAAGGCAACGGTAAAGAGAGTTATCCGGCCTACTTTCTGGAGAAGAATGCGGACTGAAGGTGTCAAATTCTTGCTGAGCTGCAGACGCTTGCGGTAAAAAGTTTCCAGCCAGCCGGCAATCCAGAAAATAATTATAAAAAATATCAGTCCCTGGACCAGCAGTATCAGAGAAAACTGAAATTCTCCCAGATTAAGCTCGATCTCTTCCAGAAAATCTATAACTGTTTGATAAATGCCTAGAATATTTAATACCGCCACCACCCAGATAACCAGGGAGATAAACTTAACCCAGATATTTTCTGGCAGGAACCAGGTGATAAACTGAATAATCAGCCAGGCAACCAGCAGATAGCCGGCTATCAGAGTTAGCGCAGTTGCCTGCACCCCTGCCAGAGTCGCTCCGGCATTGTACAGCCAGACCAGCAGGGCCAGAGTCAGCTGAAGATGAATTTTCTCCCAGAACTTGAGCCAGCCTGCCGGAAGTTCTACAGGCAGGGAGATCAGTAAATCTTCTCCTTTTCTGTAAACCCGCTTTCTGAGAAGATAGGTCAGCAATCCCAGGATTATCAGAGCTATCAGAGAAATCAAATTTGTAATTACAAATATTTCATTCTGCAGCCAGGAATAAATTTCATTAATAAAACTTTTCACCGCTTGATTCTCTTCCACCATAAAAATACCCCCAGTAATTCTGTTTTTAAGTTACTCCTTAAAAATTATTATTTTTCTTTAATTCCCTGATGTCTTTCAGCAATGAGCCTGCTGGCATCTTCTCTCCACCTGCCAGAAAAAAATCTGCGGGCTACCCAGATCATCCTTACCAGATAGTCCATCACAAGACCAATAAAAACACCCGGTAAGCCCAGGGCGAGAGAAATGCTCAACCCATAACTCAAGCCAAGTTTAAAGAGAGTCTGGCTGAAAACCAGTCCATAGAAAGGCGTTCTGGTATCCCCGGCTCCAGTAAGCAAACCAGAAAATACACTGTAGCTGGTTAATATCGGAGCGCCCAGACTGAGAGTCCTGAGAAAACCTACAGCAAAGTAAGCTGTCAGAGAATCAGTGGTAAATAAATTCACCAGGGCAGGAGCAAAGATAAATAGCAGCAGAGATAACAATCCAATCGTTAAAATTGTAAGCCAGATCATTCCCCGGGTGATCTTCTGACTCTCCGCAGCCTCCTCCCGCCCCAGCCTCTGACCGGCCATTATCGTGGTAACTGTGCCATAGGAACGATGAAGCGGAGCAATAATCTGCTGCTGAATCCGCCGGGCTATATGATAGGCGGCAGCTGCTTCGGTCCCAAAAAGCAGCACCAGGGAATTAAAGGGAAAAGTAATCAGGCTCTGATAACCTCCCTGCAGGCTGCGGGGCAGGCTAACTAGGAGAAGTTGTTTGGTGATGATTAAATTCCAGCTGCGGGAGGGTTTCTCCAGGCTTAAATTTCCTCCCGGCAGCAGAAAGAAGATCAGGTAAAGGACCGCTGCCAGCAGTTTAGCTGCAAATGTTCCCCAGCCCACTCCCACAACTCCCAGTTCGGGGAAAAAGAAAAGGCCTAAAGCCAGGCCAATGGAGAGAACAATATTAAGAAGATTGCTGATAATATCCACAAACATCGGCGTTCTGGTGTCACCGGTTCCCTGCAGCGCTCTGGCTGAAATCAAGGTCACTATTCTGAAGGGAGCGGCTGCAAAAATTATCAACAAATATTGAGCTCCCAGGACAACAACTTCAGGAGCAGCTCCCAGAACTGCTATCAGGTTATCTGAGAGAAAGAGACCTATCAGGATAAAGGGCAGTCCCAGGATTACCCCGGTCAGTAAAATCTGACTTAAAACTTCATTCGAGCCCTGGCTGCCGGTCCGGCTGGCAACTCCAGTATCCTGGGAGATTAACGAAATACTGCCGGCACCAAGACCCAGGCCGATGCGGAGGACAATTCTTTCCCAGACATCACCCAGACCGACTGCAGTCACAGCTGCCGGTCCAAAATAACCCATCAGCAGCATATCGGTGGTCCGCATCGCTGTGGTAAATATATGGTTTAACATGATCGGCCAGGCCAGCAGCAGCGCCTCTCTCCAAATTTCTATATATTTCAGATAATATAACATATAAAATGGCATCTCCTGATATAATAATTCTGTTTTAAGATTATATTACCTGCATAAAATCATAATATCCCGAATATTAAAGGCAGCCCTTTCGGGCTGCCTGCTCTTAAGCTGATTCAGTTTTTAAGATATTTTGAATTTTTTTAAGACCTGGTCATGATGAACATTATATCAGCAAAATGATTTAATCTTCATAGGACTCTTTAGTAGACCATTCCTGCCAGACTTTGCCCACCAGTTCGGGACCAGGTTTTAGCGTTTTGCCTCCCGGTTTCCAGCCTGAGGGAGTCGCTTCTCCAGTTTCTCTGACATGCTGAAAAGCCTGAATCTGACGGAGAAGTTCGGAGACATTTCTGCCCACCGGAGGAGTTAAGACTTCCATAGCCTGAATTACTCCATCGGGATCTATCAGGAACCTGCCCCGTATATCTATTCCAGCTTCCTCATCATATACTCCATAGAGCCTGCCAATTCTGCCAGCCGGATCAGCAACCATGGGGAAGGGTATCCCGCCTTCAACCATCTTGCTTAATTCCTGTTCTTCCCAGACCTTGTGAGTAAAGTGGCTGTTGGTACTTATCGAGAGAAAATCCACGCCCAGATCCTGAAACTCCTTATACTTAGCGGCAACTGACGCTAGTTCTGTCGGTCAGACGAAGGTGAAGTCGCCAGGATAGAAGCATAAAACCCTCCATCTGCCATCATAGTCAGAAAGCTTAACCTCTTTAAAATCTCCATTATGATAAGCTGTTGCTTCAAAATCCGGCGCCTTATCCCCTGCCATTACCATTTGTAATTCCCCCTTTTAGATAATGATTAAGATTTATAATAATACTAACACAGAAAGTAAACTCAGTCAATATTTTATATATTTTACCAAATTATCCTGATAGTTTTAATTGAGAATAAATATGGTGTTAAAAAAAATTCCTCCTGTTAAAATTCCTCAGCCTTTATTTAAAGGATTTTCCGCAAATAATAGAGAAGTTATTAGTAGGTGATGTTATTGAAAAGTCCTTTTATACTTTAAACAAAATAGGACATTTATCCTGATTTTAAATTTTATAAAAAGTTTAAATTTGCTATTATCTTTTTCACTAATACTAAGAGGGCAGGTTCTTTAGCTATCCGGTCTCCTGCCATTCTGGAGGTATGTTTTATGCGTTTTGCAGTCATAGTTATACTCACAGCTATAATTCTGGTTGGCGCTGTTTATCTGGTTGCCGACTATGTTTATCCCTATCCGGAGGAAATTGCTGAAGAATATATCGAGGCCCTAATAACTCAGGATTTTGCCAGAATGTCAGCCCTGCATCATCCTGACCGGGAACAACCTGCTGCCGGTGATATTTCTCAGAGCTTTCAGCAGTTTGATGATTCCTTCGCCCTGAAGGAAATTGAACTGCTGGATTTACAGCTCCACCAGGAAGAGACCGGTTCACCCCTGGGTATCTCTTCAGGCTATAAGGCTATAATCCGCTACTCCAGCGAGATATTTCCCGCTAAAGAAATCAACCTCAATCTTGAGCTGTCACGGAATTTCGCCCTTTCCCGGACAGGCTTTTTCGACTGGAAAGTCCACTGGCAGGACCAGCTGCC
>LKMJ01003513.1_pt1 | contig 14599 bp, 11 predicted proteins | sample 643391 | NCBI WGS metagenome assembly LKMJ01 (sample SAMN04112250, study PRJNA286221) | soda lake metagenome | biome: soda lake; feature: Kulunda Steppe; material: water; isolation source: sample PL-Br10 brine of Picturesque Lake | place: Russia: Kulunda steppe | collected 2010-07
GGTCCAGTCGATCCTGAAGACACCGTTAATGACTTTCTCTCGATCGCAGAGCTAGTCTCTGAACCCGACCTCGCACGGCTGTACACGTATATTCTCCAGCATGGTCCTGTCGAGGTTCAGGCGATCAAGACTGACCTCGATCTCCCCCACTCGACGGCCTACAAGTATCTCGATCGTCTCGAAGAGATGGAGATACTGACGCGGCACGACGACCAACGGCCTACGACCGTCACTGTTGATCCAATCCATGTTCAGCTAGAGACGGATCACGGCCCTGTTGCCGTCACGCCCGTACTCGTCGACGCCATTGGCCGACAAGTCGACACTGAAGATATTCGCGTCTTCGTTGAACGGCAGGGTATTCCCAAACTTGCCGCTGCTCTCCACTACACCCACCGGGTGAATGCAGGCGAACTTACCCAGCGCACCGCGGCAAACAAACTCGATGTCCATCCTGTCGAAGCCATGACCGTCATTACTGCCTTGCAAGATGTGATCGACGATGCCGTCGACCACGATCCATTCCTCGAGTACACTGAGGAATGACAGGGAATCCTGACATTCCGCATGAGAGCAGTGTAATTATCGATAGCAGTGTCTTGTTTGCCATCGGAGCCCCAGACAACGAGAAGTATCAAGCCTTCCAGCGGTTTGTTACCCAACGAGAGCTCAGTGTGTATATTCCGACTCATGTTGCCGAAGAGTTGGGTGAAGCTCCCGATGCCTACACCTTCCACCGAGAGCGGTTACGAGCAGCACAGGAAGCGGGCTGGCTTGAACGTGCTGAAATCGACTATAAGAATCCGAACGTCTCCGAAGTAATCGACCGAATGCGTAACCGGATGGTAAATCTGTCTGCCGACGACGTGAGCGAAGACGAGGTTGAAAAAACAGACACAGTTTTGGGCGGACTTGCGTTCGCATGGAATCAACTTATCTGACCACTATGAAGCGAACCCGAAAAACTAACATGAACCATGAAAGCCAATATATCATGGGTGAAGCTGACTCCTTCGATAAATTGTTAGAAGGAATCAATGAGCAAGAGGTGAAAAAAACAGCATATAATGCTGTTGAATCGGCATCATCTTGGTTAGCACGGAGACGGCGGGAGGCGGACGATTCAAATACGGATCCTTATAGCGATCCATACACGACGAAATATGCTCCGGGAGAAGACGACTCTGGCTACATGAGTTCGGCAGAGGGCATGACTGCCTTATTCATGGTCTTGTCCGAAAGCCAAGGTGATTCCGCACTATATCTGTCTCCGCGGATTGAGGATGACATTCTGACGGATGATGTCGAATGGATGCTGACAAATGATGACGAGCAGGGCATCGAGGACGGAGTTTATAGAGCGACACCATATCTCCCCCGAGATGCGACAACAGGCTTCACCGATGCGGTGAGTTTTACTACAACCACACTTCAAGAAGCGCTAAAGATCCCTGAAGTCGATGTCGATGAGAGCAGATTGAAAAATGGTTTGCACCTGAACAAGGAGTGGCTAATCAACAATTACATCGAAGCACCCACAGAGACCGGAGGTATTGGATGGGCTTGGTGTGGTTCAGAAGACATGGATGAGATGGAGCAGGACTTTCCGCCACAGCGGTATTTTACGTTTTCTGCAACTGTCGCGCTGGCTGATTTATATGCCGACCAGAGTGTTGAGACAGACGATGAGGAACTGGAGGAAATCTTCACGAAGACACTGGAGCATCTGTTGAGCGACTACTGGACGGAAATTGGAAGCAACGCTGGGTGGACAGAGTTCGACAAGAATCCGTACGGAGAGGGATTGGAGCCTGGGACTTACAACCGGAATATTGACGAAGCAATGCCCTCTCTATTTTCTACCAGTAACACACTATTCGCTGCGGCATACATTTCTCAGAACCTGCCCAACCGAGTTTGGGATAATGCAGACATTTCTGAAACTGAAATTGATCGGATTCACTCAGCCATTGATTTTCTTCTAGAGAACGTCACCACCCAGATTACCGAAGGCACTCTGGAAGAAACATCGGCTGTGTACAAGACAGGTGCCAAAGAAAAAGCAGGAGAAAGTACGATTAGCCGTGGGTACACAGATGGTTCACTCCCATACACTATATTGAACACCTTAATCGCAATTAGTAACGCGGGGGCACCATTCGACTATGAGGAGGAAAAAGTTGAGAAGCTACAGTTGGCTACCGCGGACTACATTTTGAAGAACTGCTGGACGGGAGATACTGGATTTAAACATTTCGAGGAAGATCGCAGCGAGGAACCGGTAGTCGTCTACACCACCCAGCTCGCTATTGAAAGTCTCCTCTGGTTTGGACTGGAACCACCAGAGGACGACGTTAAGAACCAGATTATTATGGAGCTTGAAGAAACGCAAGAAGAGATTGCTGAGTTACTCGAGGATCGTTCTGTTACTGGACAATCTTCGGCTAACAATGGGCAAGAACGAGATCAGAGCGACGTTCTTGCACGCAATTACAAGTTCTCGAAGACTCTCATTGAAGCCCAACACGAATACGAGGTTGAGGGTGCGTTCGAAACAGCAGTCTGGTGGGAAATCGAGCCAAAGCTTAGCAATGAAGTTAAGAACGAAGCCAGGAGCTTGACTGACAATGGTCTCGAATCTGGGCTAAAGAAGATCAATGTCTTCGAGTTCCTGTCGATGCTCAACGAGTGCTATTTTGCTAACTCCAAAAGTGAGTTCGATGAAGCACTCAAACACTACAAGGAAGAAAACGATATTCTTCTCCTCAAACCACAGCGGGATATCATCGCCCAATTCTCCGAACTGGATTCGGGATCTGTGAAGGAGTTTGATAAACGGTCAGAACACATTGTCGAAGTACTCGAGACATTCAAAAACGACCCTCTCATAGGCCACGACGAGGCTGAAGTTGCGACTGACTTCCGTGATCGGATCGAAGGACTGTGATGCAAGGATTCTGGTGTTTTCATCAAGATCGAGGCGGATACCTCGGGGCTTGACCCCGAGGCAGTTGACTGAGAAAAAGTTCAGAGAGGGCACATCAGGAGTATTTTATCGCCTGACAGAGCGGGTGATGGTCAGGACGAATAGGGCAATGAAGAAACTGCCCACAAAGCCCTCGATATATGAAAGCATTCGTATTGGCCCGCTTTCGACATCGCTCCCACCGAGGATAATCGCGGTAAACATCTCCGCACTCAGGGTAAACGACCCAAATAATCCGCTCAACTGATCTGGTCGATCAGTTCCTGTCACGACCCAAGCTATCTCGTAGGACAACATAAACAAGATGATGACCGCTAGTGATGAAATTATCACCCGTTTAGGTCGTTCGCCGTATCCCGATGTAACCCACAGAATCCAGTTGGTAATCCAGAGCCACGCTCGACGGATACGCTCCCAGGGAGTCGGTGTTTCTTCCCGCCCATTTGGTTTGCGAAGCCACGCTCGCTGTCCGTGACTAAGCCTCCGGAACTGCAGTTCTTTCTGGAAGAACTTCGACGAAGCGTCGGAGTCGCCCTGCTTATCCGCACCTATCTTTGCCTTTCGGTAGGTTGACTCAAGTTCGTTGATCTCAGCATCGGGATTGGATCCTTCCCGAACCAGCCGCCAGTATCTACTACCAAGTTTCTGAAACAACTGCAATGGACGTCCAACAAGTGATAAGAGATCACCAGTACGGGAGCGATTTCTACGAGATGTGTCAACTACATCTTTGACAGCGACTGATTCCAGACGCCAGCCGTTTTCTTTGAGTTCTTCACGGTACATACTCCGGCTGAAATCGAAACCATCGAATTCGGTTTCGAAGAAACGAAAGTATTCAAATAAACGATCTACTTCAGAGTTATCGTCATGAAAGCGGAGTTGCAAGTCACCGACTGTTGCCTCTGTGAAATCGTAATATGTCCCTGGCGTCTCTGGCTGTTCAAACTCTCCCGCTGGAATCTTTGCCCCTTTGAAATCAATCACAGCAGGGCCGGCACTTTCTCCACCTTCTGACCCAGTTCTAGTGCCGATAAACTGCAGTGTTGCGGCTTCTGCGTCCGCCTGCATGAAGTTTATCCCACTTCCTCCGAAGCGAGTATCTTTGAACATGACTCGCCCTCTGAACTCTGCGTTAGCAAATGTGACGTGGTGATTGAATATTGAGTCGTCAAATGCGAGTGTACGTGCTTGGAAGCTAGAATTTGCAAAGGTGACCGCGCCATTAAATTCCGAATCGATTATCTTGGCAGTTCTTGCTTGTAATTCGGCGAATCCAAAGTCGGTCTTTCCAACAAATACCCCCTCAGAGAAATCTAGTGTTTCACACTCAATTTGAACGCTTTCAAACTCACACCCATCCGCTACTTCCGCGTCATAGAAATCGACAATTTGCCCGATTATTGTCCCACGTTCGAAACGGAGTTTCTCTCCAATATCAATTCCCGAAAAATTAATTGTATTTCCACTCAATTGGCCGTTTTCAAATGTTAAATCACCATTTTCTGTTTTGAAATCATGGAAGTTGATCTCTTTCGACTCGAAGGTTACAGAATCGAACACGGCATCCGATCTAACGACACACTCCTCAAACCGGATTTTCTTGTTTTCCTCGAAGATACTATGATCAAACTCAAGACTCCCACGCACTTCCACTCCATAAAAATCAATGGTCTTTTCAGAAAACTTAGCGTCAGTTATTTTAAAATCACCAGCAACTATCGCATTATCGAAATCGACAGTAGCTTGACTGAAGTCGGTGTCCGGCATTTCGATATCAGCACTGAATTTCGAGGCGCTGAAATCGACATCACACTCGGTGAAATCTGACTTGGTGAAGGAAATAACTGACAGTTCGTTTTTGTTAACCGGTTTCTCTGTTGCACCCAATGCCCGTGGTGAATCACTCCACGATCCAAAATTTGCCCCGGCGTATGAGACGTCGCCGCCTAAATAGCTGCAGTACCGGAATGTCACCTTGATGTTCTTTACCGCAACAGAAGGCTCCTCAGGATAATCTTCCGAACTCTTGCTTTTAATATCCAACTGACTGAAATCTGCACTACCACGGAATTCACACCCATTAAAAGATATATTCCTGTCATTGTGATCAATGTCGACATCGCGTGGTGCTTCCACATGGATATCTGCGTCCTTGAACGTGACATCCCCATTAAATACGTTATCTTCGAAACTGGCCCGTTGATTGGATAATCTGGCTTCACTAAAATCAGTGACCTCGCCAAATTCATTTTTGACGACTTTCAGATCGGTTTCTTCGATTGTCACGCCTTCCGCATCGAATCCATTCAAAAGGGTCGAGCGGCGACATTCAAAATCTTCAACAGTGGCATGGGAGAGTCGAACCTTCTCGTACAGCACCGTTTGATTGAGGCATAAGTTCCCCAACCGCGCGAAGCGGAGATCGATCGGACGATTATCGGGAGAATCAAGATCCAGATATTGCAAATCTAGGTTGTGGATATCAGCGTTAATGAAGATTTTTTTGTTCGATGAGCGGATCTCTTCATCCCGGATTGAATTCAAAAACGCTTGTCTGACCGTTTCAGGATCGATTCCAAGGTTCTGTTTCTGTTTTCTGGACAGATGGAAAATGCAGACTTCTGCCTTCTCGTCGTGAGTGTCGTGTGGGCATTCAGTTGGAATCCCTAGCTCAGAACGTGCTCTTTCTGCACGCTCCTCTCGGGATAAACCGCCCATAAGAACCCGCTCTTCACTGTTCGCTTCGTGGTATGTTGCGAGCTTTTCTCCAAAAGCAGTGAGATCTCCATCCTTTCTGATCGCCAACCCAGTGCACTGATCAGGCATGGTTTGATTTTTCTACTCTTGTTCGACAACGCTGTAAACGATATTACTCAGTCCACCGCCCAACTCGTAGTTGATTTCAACAGTTATTTTCTCACCCGCCTCAACGCTCAAATTCTGGTCGAACGGAAGATTCAGTGGTGGATTCAGCCAGGCACTCGCTCCAGTAAATTCCATCCCGGGTGCAAACTGCACCTCCGTATTAAGCTGAATCCCATTTACTTCTCCAGGCTCGGTCACTTCGAGCGTGACACGTTCCTCGACGAGTTCTGAGTTCTGCTCGTCAAAAGAAACTTCGTGGAAAGTCTGTTCCGCAGATTTCACGTCACTTTCCCGACTGCCGTATTCCTCGAAGTGTGGAATACGGAACTCGTAATCGTAGAACTCGTAGTCTGATTCGATTAGTTGCATCGTTGTTCTCGCTTCAGTCGGTACAGTCTGTACATCAGATTCTGCAAACTCTTCGATTGCATGGTTCATCACTGGAACCTGTAATTCTGCGATGAGTCCGGTATCTAACAGTTCACAGAGAACAACATCAACATCCTTGGGAAGGTCAACTTCTCTTGCATCCCCACGAATGTACTGGACGTTGTCTATGTCCTCCTGCTCAATGATCCGTTCACCCTCCTCATAGACTTCGCGGTCGATTTCGACGGCATACACAGTTTCAGCAGATTCCGCTGCCAGACAAGAGAGAAAGCCGACACCCGCCCCGAGATCAGCCACAACATCACCTTCGTCAACTGTCCGTTTGACCGCTTCGTGTAGGGCCTCCATTCGAGAACGATCGCTCAGAAGGTTGTATTGATATACCAACGGAATAATCGGGCCTGACGGGAATTCCTGAGTACTCCAGTCACTACGGACGTAGTACTCTTTGTCTTCTCTGTCGTAATTCACCCCGAGATATCCTTGTTTCCGAAGTTCGGCAACGTTTCGACTGGTTTTCGGCGCAGGTGTCTCGAGTGAGTCAGATAGCTCCTTGACAGTCGCTCCTTCCTGCTCGTAAATTTCAAGCAGTAATTTGCCGATTTCTCCTTCCAGATATCGTGTCTCATCAATAATCTGTAAGGGAGGCACTGAATCCCCTCCGCTGCTTTGGCTCTTCCCTTCGATTATATCACTCGGGTTAGGTTCGTCAGTCATGGTTTCCTTGATCCGCTGAAGTTTGAGTATTGTTGGTTGTGTTGGTCATACTTACAACTCCATTATCAGGTCAGCGAGATTCTGGTACTCTTCAGTAATGAGTGTCTCAGGGTGAGCGTCAATGACGACTTTCTCTTCTTTTTTCAAAATGTCGGATTCGTGGATAATCGTACTCTCCCGCACAAATGGTGGTAACTCGTTCTCTACCCATTCGGAAACGTGTGACCCCGTTACATCATCAGGTACATTACTGCCAACACCGATGACCCTGTCGAAGAAGTCAGGACCCTTCTCTGCTATAACATCGCCGATCCAATCCAGTAGTTGATAGGTTCCGAGTTTGTGCTGATGGGTCCATTTCGTGAAAGTTAGCATATGATCAGCACTCGTAAAAATCGGCATCGCTTGATTGCTGATTCCCGATCTGGAATCCAAGAAGACATAATCAAGATCATATTCGGTTTCAAAATCACGGATTAAATCTTGGATATCGTTGAACTGCTGTTGGGTGTCACCGGCCATTTCTGAAGCAATCTGTGGATTGATGTCTCCCGGCATCAATAGCAGTTCGCCTTCAAAATCCGTCTCTCGGTAGCTTTTTCGTACATCCAAGACATAATCGCTCAGCTCTTGTGATGACCGACGACTTTCCAGATACTCGTGTATTGATTTCGTTCGGGCACGTCTATTTGGACCAATATCGTAGATCATGTGAAGCCCTGGAGCGGAGAGATCAAAATCCATACATCCTACTGTCTCTCCTCGCTTAGCCAGTTCGAAAGCTACATTCGTCAGACATGTGCTTCGTCCGGTACCTCCCTTGAATGAATAAAACGAAACGATATCACCCATTTATAACGTCCAAATTGGGACTAACCCATTAATAGTTTTGTATCTATATTGGTCTTACTGAACTCACTTCACAAGCATTTACTCAAAGGGGTCAACAATACAGAAGTATGACTATTGAGCTTGTCTGGGGAACTGGTGAGGGAACGACCCAACTGAGTGCGTTCGATGCCTCACTCGCCGATGCGGGGATTCATAATTACAATCTTGTCACTCTCTCTTCTGTTATTCCTGAGGGGATTGATGTGGAATCCTCTGGGACTCACGAGCGGCGATGGGAGGTTGGTGAACTTGTAGGAGTCGTTCTTGCAGAGAATGAGTCGACGGTCACCGGCGAAACAATAGCCGCCGGACTAGGCTGGGCCACCGCTGAAGAAGGTGGCATTTTTTATGAAGCAACTGCAGAAAGTGTCGAAAACGTTGAGTCTCTTCTCGAACGTGGTCTTGACCGAGCAAAGACAGTCCGTGATAGCTGGAACTGGAAAGATGAGATAGAAACGCAAGTAGTAGAGCACACTGTCGAAAATAATGGTGCAGCCATTGTATCAGCAATATATCGGCCAGTCTGATTACATTAAACGGTCAATATAGGGAAGGACAGGTCGTCAATTCTTTGATGTGTGAAGTACCTCGAGGTCAAGCACCGAGGCACTCTGCCTGGTTTCTCTGTAGAACCTGCACATCCGTCCGATAACTGAAAAGAAAGCCCGCGTCGATTTCAACGCACCCAAGCCACTGGTCGAACAAGCGTATGCTGTCGCTGACCTTCTCGATATTTTTCGCACGCAACTCCTCATCGAAGCATTGCGGGACATGCTTGAGAGTCACCTTTCTGACGAGCAGTTTCACAAGGAACTCAAACAGGCCTACTACGACGAACGTGTCTTTCGAGAATTGAAGCGAGAATCTCTTAATTTTCCAACTGCTTCAGTCAAATCGAACCGGAGATAGCTGAAAGCTGGCTTCAAAGCTTTGCTCGCGGGCATAATGCTTCAAACTAAACACTACCACCGCGCTAATGCAAAATAAAAGGGCGAAGGCGAAGCATGAGGAAATTGAAAACAGTCCTAACAGACCAGCATGAACACCGAAAAGGGAAGATAACAGACTTGAATACCGTTGACTGTGGTAATAAGTGATTGTTCGTCTCGCAACTCAGTCGGTACGGAGTCTGTCACCACGAATCTCATCGGTGCCCGATACGAGCCATTGACATCGTTGTGGCTTCCGCTGTCCGGGTCGAATGTAGTAACTGCCTCTGCAGCATCTCCCTCACGTGGCTCGTATCCCAGCGCAAATGGAAGAACTGTTGATCCGTCCCGAAGGATATATTCGACATCGCCAGCGGCCGTTTCGACGAATTCGATCGTACGATTCAGATCGACGTTATACGTCAGACGCATCGCGTGGTCGAACACGACTGTCCGGCAGAGGAGTCGTTCGAACGTCGGGTTGTACGGGAACGACCCGTGCACTGACTCGAATCCCTCGTGTGCATGACGCTGCGAGAGGACAATCACGTGTCGGGGCTCACGCAGATGGAGTCGGGTCTGCCGATGTCGCTGCAACGTATAGTCGGTTGATTCCGTGAGAATGATCGCATCTTCGAGGGCTTCGATATAATTCCGGACAGTCCGTCGGTCGACATCGAGCCGTGAGGCTAATTCACGATATCCGTACTCAGTTGCTTCTACGCTCGCAGCAAGCCCACAGAGTTGCAGGAGATTATCCGGTCTGTGGATCGATCTCGATTGGGCCAATTCTTTGAATAGGAATAATTCGAGGTTCGAGCGCGTCAACTGATTTGTCGTTTTGTCTGCGACCGCTGACTCCTCACCAACCGTGAACTGCCGGGGAAATCCACCGTATCTGAAATACTTTCGTGCGTGTTCTATCAACTGGTTGCGCTCCTCTGCATCAATACTCTCAAAATACAGACGCTCGAGCCGGTGAGCGAACTCGACAGCATCCGGGTTGTCGTTCTCGAGAGGTCGCCGCACGTCCTGCAGCGTCAGAACATCGGGGTCGTCCCGAGCATCCTCACTCTTCCCTGCCTGTAACGTTTCGAGTTCGTCCGCCCGGGAACTGTTCGATTGCATTTGAGCAAAGTCGATGAATTTCACCGGTAGCAATGGTATAGTTTCCGCCGGCTGCACGCCAACGCCGTTCTCGAATGCAACTTGATCACGAACGCGAGTCGTATAAATAATCGAAAGGTTGTCATCGATGAGGTCAGCGAGTGTATGGCCAATCTTCTCGGGATCTGCATCGAGAACTCCGATATCGTCGATGAACAGGAACTGCCGGCTTGTACTTGCAGCGACACGGGTCCGATGGTATTCGACGACACGTTTGAGAAGATCGAGAGCATCTTCCGCCTGCTCGAGTTGATACAGAGACTCTTCAACAGGTAAGTAGAGGACTGCTCCTGGTTCGATCGAACCAACGAGATCGTAGTCTCGCCGTTCAACCGTATAGCCCGCCTCCGCCGTATCCATGAGAGTCGCGGCGAGTTGTTTCAACAGTGTCGTTTTCCCAATCCCAGTCTGCCCATAGCACCCAATAATGCGCTCAGAAAGTGGCGTGTCACCATCGATGTCGTTGAGCTGGCTGAGCAAAACGAACAAATCAGAACGGGGTTGCCAGTGCGTAACCTGCGAGAGTTCTTCGTAATCACCTTCCCACCACGGGTTCCACGCGTGGCATTCGTCGATAAAACGGCGTTCAGGCGTCTGCCTCATATGCGAGGGTAGGAGGCCGAGTTACAAAAACATCATTGGAAAACCCTTAATGAGTAAATGGCACAAGTCCAGTTCAGCAACCACCCGTTAGTCGAGATAGGCGAGGAGTTCACTGTGAGTTTGTGAAATTGTCGACTTGTTGCGGTCTGCGACAGTTTCAACCTCTGCAAGCGTTACGCTCGGAACGCGGCTGATTTGACGACAGACGGTGTATATAGCTGCTGCAGCGAGCGTACTGGGGAAGGTCCCATCGCCGACGTTCTCCAGTCGAAACGTTTCGACGAGATTAATCGCCTTTCGCTCAACTTCGTAAGGGAGACCGAGAGCGTCACAGAATCGGGGGATAGAGGCGGCCCCAGTGGGTGGCTCGATTTGCAAATCGAGTTGCTTGCACAGGAGTCGATAGACTGCGAAGAGTTGATTGGTGCTCATCTGAACTGCGTCCGCAATGTCCTCAACCGCACGCTCTACACCGTGACGGCTCGCAGCAACGTAGACGGCGGCTGCAGCCGTTCGTTCGATGCCATAGCTGCGCAGCAGGCCTGCCTCCGCGGCCCGTCTGAAAATGAATTGCGCGTCTGAAATAACTACGTCTGGCATCGAGAGCGTCGCCGCTATCCTCCTGATCTGTATGTTTCCATCGCGGATCGAGTTGTTTTCGTGTCCCCATTTGTGTCTGTTTGCTAACCGACCAATCTGTTTCAACTTGCGATCTGACAGCGCGTTCCCGTTTGCGTCCGTTCGCTCGACACTGAGAGAGGTGAGGAGGTCATCAGTAGTTCCGGCTCTATCGACTGGATGTCCGACACGGGAACGCTCTTGGCGCTCTTCGGTTGTGTACGCGCGCCATTCTGGCCCCCTATCGATCGGCATATCATCTAACACAACGCCACAACGCGTACACGCCATTTCTGCACCCTCCCAGACCACAGCCTCGCTGCACTCTGGACAGTTTCGTTCCGATACGCGGCCGTGCTGGGTCGTGTTTTGCGTGGACATAGGTGGTGCTCAGGGGGTGAAGCGATCTACGTGCGGTGCGCCGGGCAGAGCCGATACTGGAACGACTACGTTATCTCATCAGAATATATGATCTCTACATGAATAAGTATTTCTCTAAGTGATCTGCAAATCACCTAATTTCTGTCCTACTATATTAGAAATCTGTTTTCTCACTTTTGGGAATCTATGGAACCCCCGACGGCGAAGAGCTTGCAACTGCTCTTCGTACCGGTAGTTGGAGTCTGGAGCCCCGTTCCGATAGCGGCCGGATCCTGCGCGCTACGCTCGATATTTCGGGTTTATATATCGAGCATCATTCGAACAACATGGCTATGAACATGTACGAAGCTCTCGGCTCAATTGCTGGTGCGGCACATGCGTGTGGACACCGTGTTGAGCGTAACGTTCGTCCTACCGATGACGGGGTGTCGTCACACGGACTCAATATTGATCTCGATAGGTGCTTCGTGCAGATCCGTGCGGCCGAAAATGAACCTCGGTTCGATGTGAGAGCTCCGTACCCGTTCTCGGCACTTCTCAAGGACCGATACACACCAGCAGAAGTCAGTAAGCGCAGAGGCGCCGACTTCCAAGAATTAGCCGAACCTGAACGACGTGCGCAGATCGAAGCGCTTCTTCGGGGAGATCTCGCCGCTATCGATGAGGATCAGGACGAATTTCAGACGAAGGTGAAAGACGAAGTAAATCCAGTTAAGCCGGAGATCCTGACTCTCACCTACGGAGAGGAAGACCACTGGAACGGTTTCCTCGTCGAAGATTACCTCTTTCCCGATGACGACTGTGTCGAAATCACGCAGTATCGTCGAGTCCTCAACCGTGTCGGACAGACGACATCGCAACTGGCAACGCTTGCTCACGACACTGTGGAGACTCTCTCCCACAACCCCGATAAGCCGGCAAAGGAGTTGGAAAAACACTCTATGGAAGGTGACGAAAGCATTGCCTTCCAGTGATGACCAGTCCCAGCAGTGTGATCGCAGACAATTAGAGACGGTTGAATTTCCCTCGGGTGCCCCTCGAGACGGCTGTATCCAGGCAGTGGTTGCAACCTGCGAGTACATCCACGAACATGGTGAAGCATCACAAACAGAGATCTTCGAGGATCTCGTTCCCGAAGAAGAGTACCCAATCGGCGTGAACGGTGCTCTCGCAGAGGCCAAGGGACTCACCCCGGGTTTTCGACAGTGGTGGTGGGAAAAAATTGTCGCGCCAGGCCTCCATGCACTTCCTGATGTTGAGCCGGTTACAACCTCGGAAACGCATTGGCAACCGACGGAGTGAGTGATCTTGTTATCGATCAGAGATTGGCAACTGTCGGGAGATGCTGCTTCTTTTTGCGGAGTTCCGAATCTGCGGTTTCCACTGCGGAGGTAATTTCGATTTCGTCTTCGGCGAAGCCTTCGGTATCCGCCACTTCGACACGGAGCGTGCCGTCTTCTGTGAGTGTGAACGTCACTGCAAACTGAACGTGACCTGCTGGTCGCTCCGGCAACGGTCCAAACTCGAACGTATCGAGTCCCTCAGCATCTTCAAGCGTCGCCGTCTTCGACTGCAGTACAGAAATCTCCACGTAGCGCTGATTATCGTGACGGGTCTGATAAGTCTCACGAGTGTTCTGTGCCGGAATTGATGCGTGTTTCGGAATAATATTCGAGAAGAATTTCTCATCGGTTCCTTCTTCGTAGACTTCGACACCGAGGGCTTTGGGTGCCGAATCAATCAGCACAATAGTGTCTTCACGGCTTCCCGGCACAGAGGGGAGGTGAGCCGAGGATTCAGAGTTACCCGGAAGTGCTTCACGCCCGAGGATGCCCGCTTGGATCGCCGCCCCTCGAGCAACGGCTTCGTCGGCACGAACTCCTGACCGCGGTTCGATACCGAATGCATCTTCGAGTGCCGTTTGCACCATTGGCATCCGTGTCGATCCGCCAACGAGGATGATATCGTCCGGGTTTCCAGTCCCGAATTCGTTCCAGAGATCGGTGCTGATCTCGATCGTTCGCTGTAGTCGCTGTCTGTTCATCGCCTCGAAGGACTCTCGCGAGAGTGTTTCTTCTAGCGTAATCGTCTCTGATCCGACTTCGAGAAATGGGATCTGGATCTCAACGGAGTCACGAGTAGAGAGTGTGTGCTTGGCTTCTTCGGCCGCCTGGAAAAGACGTTCCTCCAAAACCAGTGGGATCGGTTCAGGAACTGAGACATCGTAATTCTGATCAAGTTTCTCGAGTAGCCAGTGAACGATGGCGCCGTCCCAGTCATCACCACCAAGTTGGTCGTCTCCGTCTGTTCCGAGTACGTCGAAAACGCCATCAGAGATATCGACCACTGAGATATCGAACGTCCCACCACCCAGATCGTAAACCAGAACTGTTGTGTCGTTGCCTCGATCACGGAGTCCATATGGAAGACAGGCTGCAGTCGGTTCGTTCATGATCCGTAGAACATCGAGACCAGCAAGTTGTGCTGCCTCTTTCGTTGCGATTCGCTGCCGATGATCAAAGTAGGCAGGCACGGTAACCACTGCATCCGTCACGGGTTCCTGTAGCGCCTGCTCGGCAGATTGTTTCAGGTACGAGAGAATCGCACTCGAGATCTCGACGGGTGTATACGATTCAGTGCCAAGCGAAATCGAATCACCAGTTCCCATTTCTCGCTTGATCGAAGCGACGGTCCGGTCCGGTTGAGAGAGTAATTGATTTTGCGCCTGTTGGCCGACGATGAATCCGTCGTCCGTTAGCGATACAACAGAAGGTGTCGTTCGATGGCCATCGATATTCTCGAGTACCTCTGGCTCGCCGTCGATACAGTGTGCGATGACGCTGTTCGTTGTGCCAAGGTCGATGCCGATTGGTCGTGTCATGAGTAGTCTGTGAGTGAAGTTTGTTTCTTCGGTAACTCTTTTCGCTCTTATGTAGAGCTACGGAAAGACCCAATAACGAGACAATCAACGGCTGTCTCGACCGATCTCCCAGACAGAGTCAGTGAACGAATAATTCCAAACGTCTGAGCGGCCTGCTCCAAGCCCCAC
>LKMJ01003514.1_pt1 | contig 14596 bp, 17 predicted proteins | sample 643391 | NCBI WGS metagenome assembly LKMJ01 (sample SAMN04112250, study PRJNA286221) | soda lake metagenome | biome: soda lake; feature: Kulunda Steppe; material: water; isolation source: sample PL-Br10 brine of Picturesque Lake | place: Russia: Kulunda steppe | collected 2010-07
CCTAACTACCAATCTTTTAAGACTTAAAATTACCTGTAAATAGTAAGAAGAGTGAAAAAGTAATGCCACGACAACCAATACTCTCAGTACTAGGACACGTAGACGCCGGAAAAACCAGTATTCTTGACATGATTAGAGAATCCCGAATAGTAGAAGGAGAAGACGGAGGAATAACCCAGATGATCGGTGCTACAGAAGTACCTCTAGAAACAGTCGAACAAGTATGCGGAGGCTTACTTCAAACACTCAACACAGAACTAACAATTCCAGGACTTCTATTCATTGATACACCAGGCCACGCAGCATTTTCATCCCTAAGAAAACGAGGAGGAAGCATCTCAGATATTGCAATATTAGTAATAGACATAAATGAAGGTCTACAACCACAAACAAAAGAAGCAATAGACATACTAAAAGAATCTAACACACCATTCATAATCGCCTTGAACAAAGTCGACACAATTCCTGGATGGAAAAGCGAAGACGAATTATTCTCCAAAAACCTGAATAAACAATCAGAGAAGAAAAAACAGGAAGTAAATCAAAAAATCTACGAAATAATGGGAGAAATGCACGATTATGCAGAAATAAGTGCTGATAGATTCGACAGAGTAGACAACTTTCAGAAAAAAGTAGCCATAGTTCCTGTAAGCGCTGAAACAGGAGAAGGAATGCCTGAACTGCTAATGGTGGTAACAGGTTTAGCCCAAAACTATCTACAGGACCAACTAGAAGTTCAAGAAGGAATGGGAAAGGGTACAATACTAGAAGTTACTCAAGAAAAAGGACTAGGAACAACCCTGGACATTATACACTACGACGGAACCATCAAAAAAGACAACCTGCTCGTATATGGAGACAAAGAAGGCAATACTCAAACAACCAAAATAAGGGCTCTACTAAAACCAAGACCTTTGAAAGAAATACGACTTGACAAGCAATTTAACAAGGTAGAAGAAGTACAACCTGCATCCGGAATAAAAATAACTGGAAAAAATATAGAAAACGTTGTAGCTGGAGCGCCTGTAAGAGTTGCCAATAAAGAACAATTGGAAGATGCCAAAGAAGAAATTCAAAACGAAATTGAAAAATTAGAAATAAAAACAGAAAACAAGGGTATCGTAATAAAAGCAGACAGCCTAGGTAGCTTAGAAGCTCTTTCTAGAGAAATACCTGAGGAAATACCTATACAAAAAGCCGAAGTAGGCGAAATCAAGAAATCAGACGTAATAGAAACAGACAATGAAGATCCAGAATACAGAAGCATTTTCGCATTCAACGTAGATACCACAGATCAAGCAAAACAACTGATTGAAGAAAAAAACATCAAAGTATTCCAAGAACAAGTTATTTACAAAATAATAGAACAATATCAAGACTGGAAGAAAGAACTAGAAGAAAAGCAACAAAAACAAGCACTGAATCAAATAACAAGACCTGCTAAAATAAGACTTATGCCCGAACACGTTTTCAACAAATCTAAACCTGTAGTAGCAGGTTCAAAAGTAGAAAACGGCGTCCTGACACCTGGAAGCAGATTGATGAATTTAGAAGGCGAAAAAATAGGCCGGGTAAAAAGCGTACAAGACCAGCAAGATACACTAGAAAAAGCAGAAAAAGGTCTCGAAGTTGCAGTAAGCATTACCGACGCAACACTAGGAAGGGATATAGAAGATAATGAGACTCTAATCACTGATATTACTGGAAAAGAGCTTGAGCAACTTAGACATCTAGAAGAACATCTTAGTGCTGGAGAAAAACAAGTATTAGAAGAAATAATTGAAATAAAAGATAGTATAGATCCTCATTGGAAGATTTAACGAGCAGTCATAGCTTTTTCTTCATTTTCTAAAATAACTTCCACTTCTTCCAGCGTATCGAAAAGGTTCTCCTTAATATCGGATTTAGACTGTAAATAAACTTCTAGACCTACAGGCTCAAAACTTCCATCACCTACTTCTTCATCAGCATAATTACCTACTTCAGAATACAGCAAAGTTAATCCTGCAAGTTGTTGTTTATCAAAACCAGCTCCAGTGATTTCACTATCTTTATACTCTTCTATAGACGGAATAACTGTTCCTAATACGCCTTCAGCTAACTTAACATCCTGAAAGTCTTCACCGTACTCCTCTCTAAGAAGACCCATTCCTACATCATAACTTAATTCAAAACAGTCACCTACTCCTTCCGGAATATTGGAAGGTTCGCTATAATTATTATCTATACCCAAAAAATCTCCGATTTGAGAAATCTTGTAATTCAGTTCTTTAATTTCGTCTTTTCTTATACTCATAATAAAAACTAGTAATAGGAAAAACTTTAGAAGTATAACTTTTGAGTCCTAAATTTCAATTATGGGATATGGCAAACTTGCCAAAGGAATATCTGAAAAAGAAGTTCAAAGAAAACTAGAAGAAGTAATGCCCTCTAACTTAGAAAATAAGAAAGATTTCCGAGCCAAATCCAAATCTATCTTTGTAGGAAGTCACAACCATCCTAATGTTAACATAGGAACTCTCTCACCTACAAAACCAATGGACCCTACACTAATGGATCAACCTAAAAAATGGTATCAGAAAAAATATAATTTGGAGAAAATTGCCTCACTAAGAACATCCCTACTAAATTCTAAACAGAAAGTAAATGCTAAAAAGCCAAATAAACTAGTTAAAAATAAGCAAGAAATAGCAATAAGTAGAAAACCTGCTGATATAGAAGTTAAATTAGATAAAAAACCTTTCCAATCTTTTAAAGGAGGTAGAACTAAACCTATATCTGCTTCAGCTAATTTGGAAAATCTCAAATTAGGGGAAAATCCTAGTGTAGAAAAGAAGATAGAGAAAAAATGGTATGATACAGAAGTAAAAGCTCAAACCGCAATAGAAGAGCTAACAAAAAGTGGAATAGGAAATTACCAAATACAACAAGCAATGACTGCCGGAGTACTAGGAAAACAAAATAAAAGAAAACTAGTACCAACAAGATGGAGTATAACCGCTACAGACGACACAATAAGTAAAAAAATAAGAAATCAGGCTCAAACCTACCCCCAATTAGGGGAAATAGAATATTATCAAAACTCCTATCTCGGCAACAATTTCCACATATTTCTAATTCCTGGAACCTGGGAATATGAACTAATGGAGCTTAAGCGTCCCAAATCCGTATGGAATCAGATGAAAAGAACCTATATAGCTCACAATTATGAACCCTACAACGGTCGTACCAGTTATGCTGAAGAAACCGCTGGAGCATTCTATGCAACACGATTAGCAGTACTGGAACATCTCCAAAAGAGAAAAAGACAATGTAAAGTTTTAGTAATAAGAGAAGTTACTCCCGAATATTGGGCTCCTTTAGGAGTATGGATCATCAGAGAAACTGTACGGGACGCATTCAAAAACAAAGAAACCTTAGACGAGCATTCAAAAATAAAGAAAAAAGTAGCAGGAGAATTCAGATTCCTATACAAACGGATTAAAAATAAAAGCAAATTATTAAACAGCCAACAAAGAAATCTAGCTGACTTCTAAGCGAAATAAGAGAGAAAAATAAATTATTCTCTACTATAAACATCTTCATCAAGTGTTCTTCCATAGAAGCTTAACGCATAATTGAAGAGGTAAGCGTTAAACGGAACTGTAATGAAAAATATGGATACTAACCACGCCATCACTAAAATTATAATCGGTAAAATTAGCAAAAATGGTGTTATTAGATAAGAAACTATCAAAAACGGAGATCCTAGTAATATAATAACCAAAGCAGACATAACAACCAATATAGAAATTGTTATCGACACAATTATTGAAACAAGTGCTCTTAACAAGAAATAAACCAGAACTTGTTTTTTCTGTACTTTTACACTATTAAAAACTTCTTTAGATGCAGGAATAAAGTTCAAACTCGTATGCATCATTCTGGGAACAACTAAATCTCTAACCAATATGTTTGCCACAAATAAAACTGATAAAGACAAACCAACTATTATAGCTGCAGGAATAAGAAGCATTTCATAAATAGCTGCAGCTCCAATAAATAACATCATGCTAAGAGATAAAACACTAGTTGCAAAAAGGAAGCTAAAGTATCTTGAAGCTTTACCAGCGTTTTCTCTCATAAAATCAACAATTTGAATATCCTTAACAGCTAGTGACTTATATACAACAAAAGTAAACCAAGATCTGATAAACAAAAGCATTAATGAAATAGAAAATCCGATTCCTGCAAGAACTAATATTGCAGCCATATCTAAACTGGCTTCAGAACCTAAATCTTGGAAACTCGTTACATCAGTTGCGCCACCAAACATTGTACTACCCACACCAGCCAATATAAGAATTATACCTAACTTAGCCCATTCAACTAAGTTAAAAGGCATCAATATATCTTTAGTTTCATCAATAGCATCATCTAATGCTTCAACTGCGTGGAATCCCATACACAATTTATAACATATAACTGTTAAAAAAAGTTCACAACCAAAAGACAAAATAGGAACACAAAAAATGACTGAAAAAACCAATCTATTCCCTTTTGATAATATTCGAGAAAAACAGGACGAATTATTAGCAAAGGTTGCAGAAACAATAGAAAAAGAGAAAAATTTAGTAGCTCATGCACCAACAGGACTAGGTAAAAGTGCTGCTTCATTAACACCAAGTATAGAAAAGAAAATAGACGAAAAAGGTAAAGTTTTCTTCCTAACCCCTCGACATAGCCAACACGAAATAGCAATCGACACAGTAAAGAAAATAAATAAAAAACACAATACCAATATAAAAACTGCAGATTTAATAGGAAAAAGCCATCTTTGCGAGGCTCCTCCAGGCCAAAGAGGAGGAAGCAAACCTCCATGTCCTCGACACAATGCAACTTTTGAAAAACAGCACGTTTTATCTGAAAAAGCTAAACAGAAAGTAAGAAGATTATCTACACAGCAATTAACAGCAGAGGAAGTAAAAAAAAGATGTAATGACGTATGTCCCTACCAAATTACTCTGGAATTATGTAAGAAAGCAGACGTTATTGTGGCCGACTACTTCCACATATTCCATCCAGGTGTAAGAGAAAATATATTAGAAAAAGCCGACACTAAACTAAAGGATTCTATCTTAATTGTTGATGAAGCACACAACCTTCCTTCACGTACTCGAAGTCTTTTCACATATACGCTATCTGAGAGACTTCTTACTAGAGCTATCACCGAAACAGAAACTTTTGGATATTACCAAGAACAAGAGCACTTAGAAAGATTAAGAGCAGATTTCAGACGTTTAGCAAGAGAAAAATTAGGTCAAACAAGCCACGAAGAAAATCTAGAAAAAGAAGAGCTAAAAGATCTTATAAACAACATACACAATTACAAGAAACTAATAGTGGACTTAGAACATGCAGCTGAAGAAATACACGAAGAAAAAGAAGAAGAAAGTTACTGCTTACAAATAGCTGAAACTCTAAGACAATGGGACGGACCAGACGAAGGATTTTCTAGAATTATAGAAAGAAGCCGTTACAACAACGAAAGAATTATTAAAATAAAATATTCTTGTCTTAATCCCCAAATTTCTACTAAAGAACCGTTACAAACTTCTCAAACATCAGTTCTAATGAGTGCTACCTTAACTCCAATGAACATGTACACCGAACTTACAGGACTAGATGCTAAAAATACTTTTGAAGAGGCATATGGCTCACCTTTTCCCAGCGAGAATAAACTAGAGCTCGCTATAAAAACCCTTACTACACGTTATAAAGAAAGAGACGATTCTACATTCCAAAAATATAGCTGGATACTCCAAAAAAGTATTGAGACTGTTCCAGGTAATACCGCAGTATTCTTTCCATCATACAGTTTCAAAGAAAAAGTGGAAGAAAATTTAGTTAATCAAACAGATCGTAAAATATTCTCAGAAAAGAGAAACAACACTAAAAAAGAAAAAGGCGATTTGTTAAACAAGTTTAAGGACTATGCAGAAAGAAAAGATAATTCTATTTTATTAGGTGTTGCCGCAGGCAGTTATGGCGAAGGAATAGATTTACCTGGAGAACAGCTGAAAGCAGTTTTCATTGTAGGACTACCATTGAGACGGCCTAATTTAGAGACTAAAAATCTGATAGACTATTATGACGCTAAGTTTGGAAAAGGTTGGGATTATGCATATAATTTTCCGGCAATGAATACCGCTATACAAGCTGCAGGACGTTGTATTAGAAGTAAAGAAGATAAAGGAGCAGTAATATACATGGACAAACGATATACTTGGAGTCAGTATCGAAAAGTTTTCCCTCCAAACACAGATTTGAAAACAACTAAAGCGCCATGGAAAGAACTAGAAGATTTCTTCTGAATTTTTAGGAAATATAAAATCGCATCCTTTATTTCTTCCAAAATAATTTTTAAGATGTTCGGTTTCAAAATTATCGTCTAATGCTTCAGTGAGTTCCTCAAAGTATTCTGAACTCCCTCGTTCATATTCAAGTTCAAAAGTTCTAATTTTTGTGCTTTCTTCTAGTAATTCGCCTTCATTAAGCCTTATTTTAAACACCAAATTATCTTTTGACCCGTTCAGCTCGTAAACTCGCTCATCTTCAAAATCATAAACAATTTCTAGGTTCGGAGTAGCATAGTTTTGCCCAAAATCCGAAATTTGATTCCAAGATTTCTCCAAAACAGTATCCCAGTAGTTCCAAGACTCTTCTTTAGGCATGTCAGCAATACTCATATTTATTCTATAGCACCTTTGAAAGGGATCACTTTTTACTATTAAACACAAAATTTTAATTGTGTAATTATGGCAAAAAATGGAAAAGTGATGGCTCAAGGAGTTTTTGATATCTTGCATCCTGGACACCTCCATTATCTAAAAGAGTCTAAGAAACTGGGGGACGAACTAATAGTATTGGTAGCAAGAGATAGCAACACATCTAAAAAAACCTGTTTGAATGAGGAAGAACGGTTACAAATAATTGAAAATTTGGATCCTGTGGACAAGGCTGTTTTGGGGCATAAAAATGATATTTACAAAGGTTTGAAGAGTGTAAATCCTGATAAAATAACCCTAGGTTATGATCAGGCTTTTGATGAAGACGAGTTAGGAGAGAAAGTTAATGAAGTTTTAAATAAAAATGTAGAAATTATTAGAATCAGTAAGAAAGGTAATTATTCCTCAACACAGCTATGTAAAAACAAAATAACAGAATAAATGCTTAGAACAATGTGTTCGAACAACAAAGAGCTAATAGACTATTTAAAGAACAAAAATAAAATAAAAACTTCTAAAGTCGAAAAAGCATTTAGAAACGTAGACCGAAAAGAATTTACTCAAGAAAATAGAGCTTATGAAGACAGACCTCAACCTCTACTAGAAAATTCTACTATTTCAGCACCACATATGGTGGCAATAAACACAGAATTATTAGAAATAGATCAGAAAAACAAAGTTCTTGAATTAGGATCTGGTTCAGGTTATCAACTAGCAATTTTGGCTCAGTTATCTGAAGAAGTGATAGGAGTTGAAAGAATCAAAACACTAGTAGAAAGTTCTAGACAAAAATTGGCAAAATACGACAATGTTACTATCAAACATGAAGACGGACTGAAACACGTAGAAGAAAATTTCGACCGCATTCTTTATTCTTTTAGCATAGATCAAGAAGAGTTCGAAAGAGCTAAAAATCTTTTAAAGCCTGAAGGCATTCTAGTTGCTCCCGTAAAGAAAGACAAACATCAAGAAATATTAAAATACTGTTCAGGAAGTACTGAAAGCCATGGAAAAGTCCGCTTTGTGCCTAAAAAAGAAGGTAAAGAGTAAGATATCTTCGATCAATACCTTCAAAGTTTAAAGATTACACCACTATTTTAGAAATATGACAGAAGAAAACGTGGAAAAAAATCAAGAAAGATTTGAGCACAAAGTCGACACAAAGAAAGCATTTGATGCAGGAAAAGGAATAACTGAAGAAACAATAGTGGCTATTTCTGAAGACAAGGACGAACCAGAATGGATGAAAAAAAGAAGACTAAAGGCTTTTAGACACTTCAAGAAAAGACCTATGCCAAACTGGGGTCCCGACTTATCAGAACTTGACTTTGAGGAAATTTCCCACTATGTTCGACCAGACGCAAACCAAAGTGATAATTGGGATGACGTTCCAGAAAACATCAAAGAAACATTTGACAAACTAGGTATTCCCGAAGCCGAAAAAGAAGCACTAAGCGGAGTTGGAGCGCAATTTGAATCACAAGTAGTATACCAAAACATGAAAGAAGAGTGGGAAGAGAAAGGCGTTATATTCTGTGATATGGACAAAGCAGTACAAGAACATCCTGAATTAGTAAAAGAATACTTCATGACCAAAAATGTGCCTGCACAGGACAACAAATTCGCCGCATTACACGGAGCAGTTTGGAGTGGTGGAAGCTTTGTGTATGTACCAGAAGATGTAGAGGTAGAAATACCTGTTCAGGCATACTTTAGAATGAATCAGAAAGGTATGGGCCAATTTGAACATACTCTAATAATAGCAGAACCCGGCTCAAAAGTCCACTACATTGAAGGTTGTTCAGCACCACAGTATACTCGTTCTAATCTTCACGCCGGTTGCGTAGAAGTATTTGTTAAAGAAGACGCTCACGTCCAATACTCTACCGTACAGAACTGGAGCAAAAACACATATAATCTCAACACTAAGAGAGCCAAAGTTCAAGGAAACGGAGTTATGGAATGGATATCAGGAAGTATGGGTAGTAAAGTAACAATGCTTTACCCTTCCTCACATCTTAACGGCGAGGGTGCTAGAGCCAACCACATAACAATTGGTTATGCTGGTGACGGACAAAACATTGACACAGGTGCAAAAATAGTACATAATGCTCCTAACACAAAATCAACTATCGAATCCAAATCTATTTCTCAGGGAGACGGAAGAACAAACTATAGAGGTTTGATAAGAATTCCTAAAGGATCCCACGGAAGCAAGACCTCAATAGAATGTGATGCCTTAATGTTTGATAGTGAAGCTACTAGCGATACCGAACCATACATTGAAATTAAAGAAGACGATGTTGAAATGGCTCACGAAGCAACAGTAGGTCGTATAGGAGATGAAGAAATCCACTATCTGACAAGCAGAGGTATTGACGAAGAAGAGGCGAAAGAAATGATAGTTAGAGGATTTATAGAACCTATTGCAAAAGAACTTCCTTTAGAATATGCTGTGGAATTAAACAGATTAATAGAATTAGAAATGGAAGGAAGTTTAGGATAGAGAACATAAAACAGTTTTTTATTCTCTCATTACTTTTTCTAAATCCATATTATCATCAAGTTTCGGAGTAGTTAAAATCACATTAGTTTCCGTAGAACTTATCCCCTCAGTCTGCTGTAAATTTTTGATAAAACTATTCATGTCCTTTCTATCTATAAAACGGCTTATAATAATCATATCTGTCTTTCCTGTTACCTCAAAAAAAGAAATCACTTTTTCATGATTTTTCAGCTTCTTGGAAGTTTCTACAACTTTATCGGCTTCAGCTTTCAAGTTTATCATTACGGTAAGATTGAATCCTAGCTCTTCATAATCTATGACCGGTCTGAAACCCATCAATATTCCTTTCTGTTCTAATTTCTGTATACGTGCCGTTACTGTTGATGTAGCGATGTCTAGGTTTTCTGCCATATCGCTGTATGAAGCTCTCCCGTCTTTTTGAAGTTCTTCAATTATTCTTAGATCTGTTCTATCAATCACATGAGAAAAATTATTTTGATATTTTATAAAATAATCGAAAATAGTTTCGTATCATGATATTTAAACTCTACTATCTTCAATTAGAATATGGAAAACAATAATAATTTGTATGAAGAGCCTGTCCACCACGATTTCGACGACATAGACACAGAATTAGAACTCAACACCTACATCCAACACATAATCGGGCTAGGTCAAAAAGAAGACTCCGTACCTTATAACAAGTTATCAGAAGAATTACCTTCCTCAGAAAAATGGAAAATAGTGGAAGACTTACTTACTCTAGAAGACGAAGGATTCATAGAAAGAACTAATCTAGAGAATAAAAAAGAACTTCCTAAATACAAGCTAACTGACGAAGCAGAAACCTGGATTTATGAGGAATTAGACATCAAAAACTCATACAAAACTTCTTTAGCTCAAACATTGCCAGAACTCTAACCTCCTTTTTCTTTTTCTCAATAATGTTTTCAAAAAAATCTCGGAGCAGTCTGATACAACTTTTTACAGTTTACCATCAATAGTAACTATATGACTCTAGAAACAATTAAAGAAAATGCTTCGAAAAAGATAAACGAACTAGAATATCCTGAATCAATAAGAACTCCAGGTAGAACATGGACAAGATATCCTAAAAAAATACAAGAAAATATAAACAACACCGAGGAATTCAAACCAGAAATAAACATCAGCGGCGATGCAGAATACTATTTAGGCGATGAAGCTGCCGAAGAAGCAGGAGAAAATTTATTAAACGCAATTAAAACAGAAGAAAATAAGCTTAATGCTCTACACACAGCCAACATAAACAGCTTAGTTTTCATACATGTCAAAGGCTCTGCAGATATAAAAATCAAGTACGAAACTACAAAAAATCTTTTTTCTCACTTGGTTCTACTGACTGAGACTAGCAGCGATGTAAAAATTACAGAAGAATTCCGAGGAGAAGCAAAAATTCAAACCAGTTTCACAGAACTTTATCTTGGAGATAACTCTAATGTAGATTACGGTGCAGTCGAATCCTTAGATGCAGAAGTAAGCTACAGTAGAAGAAAGGCCGTAGTAGGTAGAGACTCAACAATAAAATGGCTAAACGGACAGTTTGAAGGACAATTAAATAAAACTCAAATTGATGCAGTGCTAAAAGGAGACAATTCTGAAACCGACATGACAGGTGTGTGGTACCCCACAGAGCAACAACACATAGACATTGCTTTACACACATACCACGTAGGAACCAACACAAAGTGCGATATGGATTCAAGAGCTGTAGCGGACGATAAGTCTAGGTCTCTGTACGAAGGTCTTCAGAAAGTAGAACAAACAGCCGACGACACAAAAAGTTTCCAAGACCAAGAAACACTCTTGATCTCTAATAATGCAGAATCAGATGCTTCACCAAAACTAATGATCGAAAATCCCGAAGTAGAAGCAAGTCACGCAGCTGCAGCAGGCAACATTCAAAAAGACAAAAAACACTACTTAGAAAGCAGAGGATTAACAGACGAACAAGCCGAAAGACTTGTGATTAAAGGATACTTTGAACCAGTAATGGAAAAAATAACTCTACCAGATCTTAAAGAAAAAATCAGGCAAGAAGTACAGCAGAAAATCCAATCAAAATAAAGACTAAATGAAAACCTGCTCCCGTATTCTATTTTGAATCAATATGAGACCGGAAAAAATCAAAGAAGACTTTCCTATCTTTCAAGAAAAGCCTAATTTATCCTACCTAGATAACGCTGCAACATCACAAAAACCCAAAAAAGTACTAGACTCTATAACCCGCTTCTACGAAAAAAACAATTCGAACGTTGGAAGAGGACTATATGATCTTGCAAGCGAAACAACAAAAAAATACGAAAAATCAAGAAATGTTGTTGCTAAATTCATAAATGCCAGACCCGAAGAAATAATTTTCGTTAGAAACACTACCGAAGCTCAAAATCTTTTGGCTTCTAGTCTTGAAATAGAGGGAGACGTAGTTTTGAGCAAAATGTCTCACCACAGCGAACAACTACCTTGGAGAGAGAAGAAAAATAAAGTAAAATATTTGAAAACAGAAAAAGGCAAAATCTCGCTCAAGGACGCAGAAGATAAAATAAATGAGAACACAGGTCTAGTTGTAATACCTCATATATCGAACGTTTTTGGAGCAGAAAACCCTGTCGATAAGCTCGTTCAACTAGCAAGACAAAATAATGCGCTAATTGTTCTAGACTGTGCTCAATCGGCACCACATAAAAAAATCAACGCAAAGAACCTGGATGTAGACTTTCTTACTTTTTCCGGGCATAAAATGCTTGGACCTACAGGAATAGGTGTTTTATACGGTAAAAAAGACTTATTAACAGAAATGAAACCTTACCAAGTTGGAGGAGGTATGGTAGAATCCGTTACATTTAATGAAGTGAAGTTCAAAAAGCCTCCTCACAAATTCGAAGCAGGAACACCTAACATTGCAGGGGCAATAGGTCTAAAATCCGCTATAGAGTATTTAGAGGGAAAAAATCTAAACAAAATAAATAGACACGTCAAAAAACTTTCGAAGAAAATAACTAACGGACTTAATGAGATGGAAAATGTAAAAGTTATTTCTCCAGAAGAATCCACAATTGTATCATTCACTATAGACGGAATACATGCTCACGACACTGCAGAAATTTTAAATCAGTCTCATGTGTCTGTAAGAGCCGGAAACCATTGTACACAACCACAGCACAAGGAATTCGATATCAGAAGCACCGTACGGGCGTCACCTTATTTGTACAATACTGAAAAAGACGTGGAAAAACTTTTAACAGGTCTAGAAGAGGTGATAAAGACTTTTGATGTATAGAGACGAACTACTTGACCTCTATAAAAACCCTCTAAACCACGGTGCTCTGGAAGATGCTGACCTCGAGAAAGAAGGAGAAAATCCTTCCTGCGGAGACCACCTGAAACTATATGTAAATTCATCCAAAGGCATTATTTCAGAAATAAAACATGAAACTGATGCTTGCGCTATATGCACTGCCGCAGCATCCCTTACAACAGAAAACGTCAGAGGCGAATCAGTGGAAAAAGTCTTACAACTCGATAAAGACTGGGTATTAAACAAACTTGAGACTGATGTTTCGCCCATGAGAATGAAATGCGCATTATTGTGTCTAAAAACCCTACAAGCAGGTTTAAACGATATTGAAATGGAGTAAACATCTTTTTTGAAAAATACTATACAGTCTTCCTAGTTTTAAGATATATTTCTACACCTACTAAGAAAATGGAAAAACCGATAACGCTAGAAAAAACAGAGAAACGAACAGTAGTTGATAGCATAGTTGACGCTAATCCTCCCATAGATACAAGAAAACCTATAAGCATTATCAATTCAGATGCTTTATGCCATCTTCCCTTGTCCATAATTAACTTTGAAAGCACCGATACAATATAAATTAGTAGGAAAAACCAATATTGGCTAACCAAAACCTAATCAATAGAGAGCTGCTTCAAAAAAAATGAAAGAACTAAACTACTGCTGGAGATGCGGATCTGAACTAGTTAGAAGACAAGATGAAGGTCGCAGAAGATATTACTGCAACACATGTGAAGAATTCGTCTATAGAAATTCTGTACCTGTAGCAGGAGTGTTTGTGATAAAAAGAGACAAAATATTGCTAATCAAAAGAGGCGGAGAACCAAATAAAGGCAAATGGAGTTATCCTGCAGGCTATCTCGAATATGATGAACGTCCTGAAACAGGAGCCGTACGAGAATTAAAGGAAGAAACAAATTTAGACGTAGAAGAAAGTAAATTAGAACTAATTACTACAATCCAGCTAGAGCATCCTGACAAATATGTAGTAGGTAATGCTTACGCAGTTTCTTCTGAAAATGTGAAAGGAGATTTAAATGCTTCGGATGATGCTCTTGACGCACGTTTCTGGAGCATTAAGGAAATGAAAGATAATTCCGGCAAACTGGAGTCTAAAAAAATAATTGAAGCTGCTCAAAAAGCCATAAGTATCATAGAAGACGATTAAAACTTTCCATTACCCCATATAGAAGTACTACCTTCCCAACCTATTTTATCAGAAACGTCTACCTCATATACTTCTAAGTCTAATTCGTAAAATCCTGTTGACTCTAACTCCTCTCTAATTCTCTCTTCAGCTTCAACAACTTGCTCTTCAGGAATAGTGGTTCTTATAGAATATACGCTTTTCAAAGTAGGATATATTGATTGATCCGCTCTTAACTGATGTTCAAAATGTTCTGCCTGAATGAAATCTCTTGGTTTTCCTCCATAATTCTCCTTACTATTGCTAGATACGAGTTGTCCTATTATCATTTCACCGCCATTATAAGATCCGCTTATAGCAAAATCTTCAGCAACAAGACCATTATCAAACTCATAACCTTCAGAAAGAATTCTGCAAGGCTCATATATTGGAAATATCTCTAAAAACTCTTCATCACCCTTATCTAGATGCTCCATTATCGCCTTAGGAACTGCTTCATGAATTGAATAACCTGCTTCCTCGAATAAATCCTCATTGAAAGATACCGAAACCTCATAAACGTTAGAAGCATATGATGTCGAGGCTTTGGAACTTATTCCCACTGAAAAATAATTAAAATTACAAATTCAAAAAAGCATCGACGCCTTATTCTAACATAGATAATCTCAGAGAAATTATAGTAATAAAAAAATTCCAGCCCGAAACTTGTATTATATGAGTCTAAAAATTGAAAACCTAAAGGTTTCTGTAAAAGACGAAGACGAAAAAATAGTAAAAGGAGTAGATTTAGAAGTAGAATCAGGAGATATCCACGTAGTAATGGGTCCTAATGGTTCAGG
>LKMJ01003515.1_pt1 | contig 14595 bp, 12 predicted proteins | sample 643391 | NCBI WGS metagenome assembly LKMJ01 (sample SAMN04112250, study PRJNA286221) | soda lake metagenome | biome: soda lake; feature: Kulunda Steppe; material: water; isolation source: sample PL-Br10 brine of Picturesque Lake | place: Russia: Kulunda steppe | collected 2010-07
GGACGACCCCGTTCTCCTCGACCTCCTCAGGCTGACGGACGTCGACGATGATGGTGCCCTCGACCTGACGGGCGTCCTCGAAGTCCTCCATGGTGCGGTGCATCATCCATCCGTCGGGGATGGTCTCCGTGTACTCGGTCACCGCGGCGACGAGGTCGAAGTCAGCCTCCTCCTCGGCAGGCTCCTCGGCCTCTTCCTCCTCGGCCGCCTCCTCCTCGTCGGCGTCGTCATTGTCAAGGTCCAGGGCGAGTTCCTCACCCTCATCGGCGTCGTCGACCGCGGCCTCGCCGTTGTCGCCATCACCACAGGCTGCCAGCACCATCATCAGTGCGAGCAGGGCCGCGACCAGCGACCGTGTGCGGGGTGTACGCATCGTGCATCCTCTCCATAGGTAGGTGGTGCTGAGCGGGGCCACCTGCCCCGCGAGGTCGTGCTGGGGTCGTGCTGAGCGGGGCCACCTGCCCCGCGAGGTCGTGCTGGGGTCGTGCTGGGGTCATGCTGGGGTGGTGCCGTCTGGTGGCGGCCTCAGCCGCGGTCCCCGTCGCCCTCGCCGTCCATCGTGGGATCGTCCGCGGTCGCGGCGTCCGAGGCAGCGGGCTCACGGGCCTTCAGCTCCTCGAGCTCCGCGACCCACTTCGCGTGCTCGATCTCCGCGTCGGTGCGCGGGACGTAGCCGGTGTGCATGGCCGTGATGGCCTTGTAGACCACGGTGAAGTAGATGTGGCCGATGAGCAGGAGCACCAGCGCGAGCATGGAGACGTTGTGGATCAGCGCTGCCCAGGACAGCATCGTGTCGGACATCGACCCGGCCTGGATCCACAGCACCAGCCCGGAGAACACCACGGACGCACCGAGGATGATCACCGCGGCGTGGTGCAGCTTCTGCCCGGCGTTCAGCCGCCCCTGGGGGGGCATGTCCGCCGCGTTGCCGAGGAAGTAGCGCCCCATGTGCATCAGCCAGCGACGGTCGTCCTTGTCGAAGCTGAAGGACTCGACGATCAGCTCCTTGGCCCCCCTGCGGTCCACGATGAAGTACAGGAGCGGCACGGCCATGAAGCCCACTGCGGCGATGCGGTGGATGATCCGCGACCAGCCGTTGGCGGCCAGGAAGGACAGGGGCTCGAAGATCAGCGGCAGGCCCGTGAGGAACAGCACCGTGAAGGAACTCGCGACCAGCAGGTGGATGTAGCGCTGGCCGGGCCGGTAGCGCAGGAGCTTCTCCTCGCGGTCGATGACCTCGACCTCGGGGGTGTCCGGCGTGGCGGTGTCACTCATGACTGCACCTCATCATCGTCGCTGCGGACGTCCTCGGCGGCGCTGGTGGCAGCGGCACCCGCTGCCTCCAGACGCTCCATCTCCTGCTGGTGGTTGCGGCGGGCGATGATCGCGGCGAGGCCTGCACCGAGCGCCGCCACACCGATGGCGCCGACGCCGATCGGCTGGGCGAAGTCCTGCCAGGCCTCGGTGACCTGCGGGATGTCGGGGTTGATGGGCAGCCCGAGGACCTCCGGGTCGTCGGGGACCACGACCAGCATCCCGAGCCCGCCGGCCTCGGTCTCCCCGTAGACCTGGGCGTTGGGGTACTTCTCCCGCATGATGCTGGCGCGCCGGTGCGCCTCTGCGGCGATCTCCGCCCGCTCGCCGTACCGCAGGGCGTCGCTCGGGCAGGTCTCCACACACCACGGGGTGCCGCCGGCCCGGGTGACGTCACGGCACCCGTCGCACTTGCGCGAGACGCCGTCCACCATCTTGGGCACGCTGAAGGGGCACGCCTGGACGCAGTACTGGCACCCGATGCAGGCGTCGGTGTTGACCCGGGTCAGCCCGTCCTCCTGGAACAGCGCTCCGGAGGGGCAGACGTTCACGCAGGCCGCGTCGGTGCAGTGGTAGCAGCGGTGGTTGTCGAACCCGGCGACCACGTCGGGGAAGGTGCCCCGCTCGTTGTTGCGGATCTCGATGTAGTCGACGCCGGGAGCCAGTTCGTTGCCGGTCTTGCAGGCGACGACGCAGCCCGTGCAGCCGATGCACTGGGTGAGGTCGAGGAGGAACGCGTGACTCATCTCAGGCCTCCGATGCGATGCGCACGAAGTTCACGCGGAGTCCGGCACCGCCACAGACGGGGTCGAGGTTCCACTTGGTCTGCAACTTGGCGTCGCTGGCACCGACGTTGTTGGCCTTGCTCAGCAGCTCCGACTGCTGCCCCCAGCCATGTGCCATGAACACCGCGTCCCGTCGGATCCGCTGGGTGGCCTTGACCTTGATCGGGCCGTCGGTCACCCCGTCCTGGTTCTCGAGCATCACCCGGTCACCATCGGCGACCCCGAGCTCCTCGGCCACATCGGCGTTGAGCCACAGCTCGTTCTCCGGGGTCACCTCGTTGAGCACGGGGGTGTTCTGCGTGGTGGCGAAGGTGTGCGCGGGCTGGCGTCCGTAGAGCAGCCGCATGTAGCCCTCGGGCGGGTCGTCCACCGCCTCGTACTCCGGCAGCCCGTCGAGGCCGTTGTTCGCCAGGGTGTCGGAGAACAGCTCGATCTTCCCCGAGCGGGTCGCGAAGGGACTGGAGCCGGTGTCGAAGTCCTCGAGGAAGGGACGCCCCTCCTGGACGATCACACCACGGTTGGAGCGCAGGTCATCGAGGTCGGAGCCCACCGAGCGCAGGCGGGTGTCGAGGAACTCCTCGATGTCGTCCCAGCGGAAGAAGCCCTCGAGCCCGACACGCTCGCTGAGCTCCTTGACCATCCACCAGCCCGGCTTGGTGTCGTACAGCGGGTCGACCGCCGGCTCCCGTAGGTGGATGTAGGGCGTCTTGTGCGCCATGGTGAACAGGTCGTCGTAGCGCTCGAGGTAGGTCGCCTCAGGCAGGATGATGTCGGCCCAGGCCGTGTACTCCATGGGCAGCACGTCCACGGCCACGAACAGCTCGAGGTTGGCCAGCGCCTCCTTGGTGCGTTCCGGGTTCGGGATGGCGTGGAAGAGGTTCACGCCGGAGGCGATCAGCGCCTCGATCCGGTAGGGATCGCCGGTGATCATCGGATCGATGAGTTCCTGGATCGCCGTCGGGCCCTGGAGGAAGCGCTCCTGAGCACCGTCGGCACGGGTCTTGCCCGTCGGGCCCTCAGCGAGCTCCCCCGGACCGTCCTCCTCATCGTCGTCCGGCTCCGCGGCGCAGCCACCCGCGCTGCCGGCGATCGTGTAGGGCGGCAGGGGGACGTCGCCGATGAAGGGCGTGCGGTTGAAGTACATCCCGCCCTCGCGCCCGTAAGCACCGACGAGGGTGTTGACCAGGTACACCGCGCGCATGCGCTGCGTGTCGTTGCCGTACCAGGTGACGTGGCGGCCCGGCATGATCACCGACCGCGGCGCGTGCTCGGCGATCACGTGGGCCGTGTCGCGGATCTGCTCTGCAGACAGCTCCGTGATCTCCGCGGCCCACTCCGGGGTCTTGTCCTGGACGTGCTCGACCAGCTGGTCGAAGCCGGTGGTCCAGCGGTCGATGTAGTCCGCGTCGTACAGCTCCTCGGTGATCAGCACGTGCATCCACGCGAGCAGCAGCGCGGTATCGGTACCCGGCTTGATCGGCAGCCAGTGGTCCGCCTTGGTGCCGGCCGAGGACAGGCGGGGGTCGACCACGATGATCTTGCCCGCACGGCCGTGGATGTTCGCGAAGTCCTGCATCACGGTGTTGCGGGCGTCCTCACCGATGTGGCTGCCGATGAGGATCAGGCACTCGAGGTTCGGCCAGTCGAGGGGCTCGTGGCCGCCGACGGGGTTGCCGAAGGTCAGCAGCGAGGCCTCGTCGCGCGGGGCGATGCACAGCGAGGAGGCCGGCTTCGCGGCGTTCGGGGTCCCCCACGCCTGGGCGAAGTGATCCACCCACCAGTAGTCGCTGGCGCCGTGGCCGAAGATCGCCACGGACTCCTCACCGGAACGTTCGCGGACCTCGTTCAGCTTCTGCGCGATGAGGTCGAGGGCGAACTCCCACTCGACCTCACGGAAGCGGCCCTCACCCCGCTCGCCTGTCCGGACCATCGGCGCCCGGAGCCGGTCCGGGTCGTACATGAAGGAGACCCCACCCTGGCCACGGGGACACAGCATCCCGCGGCTCTTGGGGTCCTCCGGGTTGCCGTCGATCTTGTGGACCACACCGTCGACCGAGCGCACCACCAGCCCGCAGTGCCAGGGACACATGTCGCAGACGTTGTAGGTGGTCTTGATCTCCCCCTGGCGGTACCAGGCGTCCTCCCGCGGGCCCATCGCGAACGCCGGGGCACCCTTGAAGCCGCCTGTGCCGACGGCACCCGCGACACCGGCGGCAACGCCGGACTTGAGCAGGTTGCGCCGGGTGATCTCCAGATTGACCCTGGCCATCCTCATCCTCGATCTGCTCTGGTGGTCCTCAGCCCCGCGCGCAGCGAGAAGGGACCAGCGGGCGCCTGTGCGGTTGGTGGTGCGGGAGGACCGTGGTGGGCGCACACCCACGTCGCTCCGTTGGCAAGGATGGTCGCCGCCCGCGGGGTCGGCCCCTAGGGCAGTCGTACCTCGGAGCAGGTGACAAGTCGGCTTGGAAGGTCCGTACCTTGTAGGGCCTTCGGTCCCACCGGCGTTCCAACGTGTGTGGGAACCTGGGACCCTCAGCCCGTGACGCCGCGCCGACGAGGCGCCGGCAGGGCGAACCACGGTGCGTGGCTACGCTCGCGAGGACCGCGACCGCGCACGACCGGGACAGCCCTGATGACCACCTTCGCCGCCCTCGGGATCGGCCTGGCCACACGCGTGGCCGGCACCGACCGCACCCTCGACACCTGGTACCCGCTGGCGGTGACCGGCGGCGACGCCGGCGAGGCGGTGGCCCTGGCGGCCACCCTCGGGCACCGCGACGGCACCGCCACCTACCACCTCGACCGGGACGTCCTGCGGCGCGCGGAACTGAGCGCCGACCACCTCGTCGCCGAAGCCGTGGCCGCAGTGACCTCCGACGCCGCCCGGCGGCCCGCACCCACGCGCACGGAACGTGTCCCCGTGGCCACCTTCATCGGGGACCTGGCGGCCCCGCCCGTCGACGCCCACGACGTGTACCTGCGCCTGCACCTGCTCTCCCGCCGACTGCTGCGCCCCCACGGCGCCAACCTCGATGGCGCCTTCGGGCTGCTCAGCAACGTGGTGTGGACCGACGAGGGCCCCTGCGACCCCGACACCTTCGACGCGCTGCAGCTCGAGCACGCCCGCAGCGGCCGGCGACTCAAGGTCACCTCCGTCGACAAGTTCCCCCGCATGACCGACTACGTGGTGCCCTCCGGGGTGCGGATCGCCGACGCCGACCGGGTGCGGCTCGGTGCCCACCTCTCCCCCGGTACCACGGTGATGCACGAGGGGTTCGTCAACTTCAACGCCGGCACCCTGGGCGCCTCGATGGTGGAGGGCCGCATCTCCGCGGGGGTGGTGGTCGGTGACGGCTCCGACATCGGTGGCGGTGCGTCGATCATGGGCACCCTGTCGGGTGGCGGCAGCACGGTGATCTCCGTCGGCACCGGCTGCCTGGTGGGCGCCAACGCCGGGATCGGGATCTCACTGGGTGACGACTGCGTGGTCGAGGCCGGCCTGTACGTCACCGCCGGCACCAAGGTCGCCCTGCCCGACGGCACGGTGGTCAAGGCCGCGGAGCTGTCGGGGCGCGACAACCTGCTGCTGCGGCGCGACTCCCAGACCGGTGCGGTCGTCGCGCTGACCCGGGACGGCAGCAGCGGTGACTGGGGCGGGCTGAACGCGCAGCTGCACGCCAACTGACACCGACACCCCGACACCCGGCCCACGACACCGAGGACGCCCTGGTGGATGCCCGTGAGGACCTGACCTCCCGACTGCTCGAGCACCTGCGTGCGATGTGGGTCACGGGCGAGGAGGCCCCACTGGCCGACGCCCTGGAGCAGCGCTACCGCGAGCGGGGCGAGGTGGTGCGCCGCGTCGGTGACAGCCTGGTGGTCGGTGGCCCGCAGCCCAGCCCCGACGCCGGCGAGCGGCCCGCGGTGCCCAGCGAGCGCTGGTCCGGAACCCGCCCCCTGGTGCTGCTCGTCGGCCACCTCGACGTCGTCCCACCCACCGACGCCGACCGGGATCCGCGTGTCGAGGACCGGGACGGCACCGAGGTGGTGGTGGGCCGCGGCGCCTCCGACATGAAGGCCGGCAACGTGGTGGCCATGCGGGCCTTCGAGGACCCGGCGATCCGCGACCACGGAGCCTACGACCTCGCCCTGGTGCTCTACGCCGGCGAGGAGGGCCCCGCCGAGGGCAACGAGCTGCGCTCGGTACTGCGCGCGGTGCCGTGGCTGGCCGACGCCATGCTGGCGGTGGTGCTCGAGCCCACCGACGGGCGGGTGGAGCTCGGCTGCCTCGGTGGGCTGCACGCCCTGGTGCGCTTCCACGGCCGCCAGGCCCACTCCGCCCGGCCCTGGCACGGCCGTAACGCCCTGACCATGGCCGGTGGCCTGCTCGCCGACCTCGAGCGCGACCACGTCCGCGACGTCGAGGTGGAGGGCATCGCCTACCGCGACGTGTGGTCGGCGACCCAAGGATGGAGCGAGGGCTTCGGGCCGGGCAGCGACCCGACCCGTCCGCCCTTCCGTAACGTGATCCCGGGTGAGTTCACGGTGAACCTGAACCTGCGCTTCGCCCCGTCGCGCACCCTCGAGGCGGCCGAGGCGGAGCTGCGCGCACGGGTTGCGGCAGCAGTCGGTACGGGCGACGGCGAGGGCCAGGGCCAGGGCCAGGGCGAAGCAGCTGGCCAGGCCGCAGCAGCTGGCCAGGCCGCAGGCGCGGGCGCGGGTGAGGTCAGCGTCGAGGTGATCGACCGCGCCCCACCCACACCGCCCAACCGCCACGCACCGGTCCTGCAGGCCTTCGTCGACGCCGTCGACGCCGAGGTGGCGGGCAAGCAGGCCTGGACCGACGTCGCCCGCTTCGCGGAGATCGGTGTGCCCGCCTGTAACTACGGGCCGGGGCTGACCGGCCAGGCCCACCAGCGCGGCGAGTACGTGCCCGTGGACGCGCTGGTGGACGCTGATACGCGCCTGCGGCGGTTCCTCCTGCCGCGCGGCGGTGGTGAGTGATCCCCTGAGACCACCTACGAAGGACACGCGATGACCGAGGTGCGCTTCCTCAGCCTCGCCGAGGCCGAGCCCGACGAGGCCGTGGTCGTGATCGACGTGCTCCGGGCCTTCACCGTGCAGCCGTGGCTGTTCGCCCGTGGCGCTGCACGGATCCTGGCGGTGGCCGACGCCGACCACGCCGTCGCGCTGCGCGACCAGGAGCTGCCCGAGGCGCTGCTGGCCGGCGAGGAGGGCGGTCAGCAGCTCGAGGGCTTCGAGCTCGGCAACTCCCCCACCCAGGTCCAGAGCGCGGAGGTCGAGGGTCGCACGATCATCCACCGCACCTCCGCCGGCACCCAGGGCCTGGCACGCACCTCCGGCAGCGGGCTGGTGCTCGCAGGGGCCTTCGTCACCGCGCGAGCCACGGCCGCGGCGCTCAGGGCCGCAGCCCCGCAGCGGGTGAGCTGCATCATCACCGGCGCATCCCAGGGGCGCGACGGCGACGAGGACCTCGCCGCGGCGGAGCTGATCGCCGCCCGACTGCGCGGCGAGGACCCCGACCCGGCCGACTTCACGGCCCGGGTCGCGACCTCGGACGCGGGCCGCAACTTCGTGGAGGGTGGGCCCGCGTGGGCACCACCCTCCGATCTTGCCTCCGCCATCGAGGTGGACCGCTTCGCACACGCACTGCGAGCCGTGGCGGCGGTCGACGTCGACGCGATCGAGATGAACCAGCTGCCGGTCGGTAGCTGAGCCGACCGGCAGTGGCGCAGCTCAGCCGCTGAGCATGTCCGTCAACTGCCGGACGCTGGGCACCTTGCCGGACAGCACGACCGTGCCGTCGACCACCAACCCGGGCGTCGACATGACCCCGTAGCCCATGATGTCGGCGGTCTCGGTCACCTTCTCGATCGTGGCCTCCTTGCCGAGGCCGTCGAGGGCCTCGCGGGTGCGGGCCTCCAGGGTCACGCAGTTCTTGCAGCCGGGTCCGAGCACCTTGATGTCCATGGGTGTTCCTCTCGTGTCGTTCGGATGGTCGTCGTCGAGGTCGTGGGTGCTGTCGTGCGTGGGTGCGGCCGGGTTCCGTGCTGTGGGTGTGGTCGTTGCTAGGTGCGGGCGTGCGGTCAGCTTCCGTGCCGCGGTCGGGGGCGTGCGCCCGCGGCCGGATCAGGTGATCAGGTCGAAGATGAACCCGATCACGATGATCCCGGTGGTCACCACCGCGGTGAAGATCGCGAGCAGCGGCAGCTGCATCACCCGCTTCAGCAGGATCAGCGCGGGCAGGGAGAGCGCGACGATGCTCATCATGAACGACATCGCCGTACCCAGTCCGAGCCCCTTTGCGTACACCGCCTCCACCAGCGGCACCACACCGGCGACGTTGGCGTACAGCGGCACCCCGGCCAGGGTGGCCACGGGCACCGACCACACGCTGTCGGCGATGCCGGTGGTCTGGAAGAAGTCCTCGGGCACGAGTCCGTGGATCCCGGCACCGATACCGATACCCACCAGCACGTAGGGCCACACGGTGCGCACGATGTCCACCGTCTCCCCCTTCGCCGACTCGATGCGGTCGGCCAGGGTCGGCGTGCCGCCATCGACGCCTGTGGGGACGGAGATCTCCGTGACGAAGGGGTCGATCCAGCGCTCCAGGTCGAAGCGTGACAGCAGCACCCCGGCGAGCACCGCCATGGTCATGCCCGTGAGCACGTACAGCGCGGCGATCTCCCACCCGACCATGCCGGCCAACATCACCACGCCGACCTGGTTGATCAACGGCGAGGTGATCAGGAAGGTGAGCGTCACCCCCAGCGGCACCCCGGCGGCCACGAAGCCGATGAACAGCGGCACCGAGGAACAGGAGCAGAAGGGCGTGATCGCGCCGAACACCGCCGCCAGAGCGAACCCGACGGCCACGTGCCGGCCGACGATCAGCTCCCGCACCCGCTCGGGTGGGACCGCGGAGCGCGCCAGGGAGATCGCGAAGATCAGCCCGACGATCAGCAGCATGATCTTCGCGGTGTCGTAGAGGAAGAAGTGGACCGCGTGGCCCAGCCGGGTCTCAGGATCCAGCCCGGCGAGGTCGAAGACCAGCGCATCCCACAGCCGCTCGTTGATGGCGTAGAGCAGCGCCCAGGCGCCGGCCGCGGCCGCCAGCCCCGCGACCAGCCGTCGGGTGGGTGAGGTGGTCGCGGTGTCCTGGCCGGTGTCCTGGCCGGTGTCCGGGCCGGTGTCCTGGCCGGTGTCCTGGCCGGTTTCCTTGTCGGTGTCCTGGCCGGTGTCCGGGCCGGTGTCCTTGTCGGTGTCCTGGTCGGATGCGCTCATCGCGGCGCCTCGATCCCGCGTCGGTCACACGCGGAGCAGTGTGCGGTCAGGTGGTCGGGGTCGGTGAGCACCGGTACGGCCGCGCTGATCGCCTCCAGCGCACCCGGCTCCAGGTGGTAACGCACCCGGCGACCACGACGCTCGGAGGTGACCAGCCCGGCCTGCTTCAGCACCTTGAGGTGGAAGGAGAGGCGGTTCGGCGCGAGGTCCAGCTCCTCCTCGAGGTCGCAGTGGCAGCGGGCGCCGCCACGCGCCAGGCTGTCGAGGACCGCGAGGCGGATCGGGTCCGCCGCGGCCTTGAGCAGCTCCACCCGGCGGGTGTCATCCACCTCGACGTCACTGACCTGTGGGGTGCGGTCGGTGGCCGGTGCCACCTCCGCGATCGATGTTTCAACCATGGTTGAAAGGTACGGCGTCCGCAGCTCCGAAGGGTGGGGGCGAAGGTCCTCAACCCGGGTGACCTCGGCAGCGGGTGTGCAGGGACAGGAGGCACGATGACGACACAGAGCACCGATGACCGGCCGCCGGGCGGGCGAGCCGGCACGCCCGTGAGCGAGCGGTTCGATGCGGCGCCGGGCGGGCGGCGCGGCACACCGCTGGCCGAGGTCGTCGCGGCCTCGGACACGATCCGTTCCACCCGATCCCGCCGCCAGAAGGTCCGCCTCCTCGCCGATGTCCTCGGGCGTCTGGCCGAGGACGAGGTCGCCGTCGCCGTCACCTTCCTCGGTGGCGCACCCCGGCAGCACCGCCTCGGCCTCGGCCCCGCAGCGGTGGGCCACCGCGCCGTCCCACCGGCAACCACACCGCGATTGACCCTGGACGAGGTCGACGCCGCGCTCCAGGCCATCGAGGACACCCCGATGGGCAGCGGGTCGCGACGGGCCAGGCTGGCGGCGTTCGACGGGCTGCTGGCCCGTGCCACGCTGCAGGAGCAGGACTGGCTGATCCGGCTGGTGCTGCGGGAACTGCGCCAGGGCGCCCTGGACGGGCTGCTGGTCCCCGCGCTCGCCGCCGCGAGCGGATCGCCCGAGGACGCGATCCGTCGCGGCGCGCTGGTGACCGGCGACCTCGCCACCACGACACACCACGCGCTGTTCGGCGGAGCCGACGCCCTGGCAACGCTCCGGCTGCGGCCCGGTGTCCACCTCGAACCGATGCTGGCCGCCTCGGCCGCACGCCTCAGCGAGGCGGTCCCCGGTGATCGCGAGGTCGTGGTCGAGGCCAAGCTCGACGGCGCCCGCCTGCAGGTCCACCGCGACGGTGGACAGGTGTGGCTGTTCACCCGCAGCGGGCAGGACGTGACCGACCGCCTGCCCGAGGTGGTGGAAGCCGTACACGCGCTGGCGGTCGACCGTGTCGTCCTGGACACCGAGGTGCTGGCCTTCGACGCCGACGGCCGCCCGCGGGCCTTCCAGGCGACCATGCAGCGCATCGGCCGGGACCACGACGTGGGCCGGCTCCGTGCCGAGGTGCCCGTGGAACTGCGCGCCTTCGATGTCCTCCACCTCGATGGTGTCGACCTGCTCGACGAACCCCTGGCGACCCGGCGCGAGGCCCTGGCACGGGTCGTACCTGGGCACCTGCGTGCCGCGAGCGTGACCACCTCAGACCCCGAGGTGGCCCGCGCCTTCACCGAGGAGGTGCTGGCCGCCGGGCACGAGGGTGTGATCGTCAAGGACATGGACGCGCCCTACGCGGCGGGCCGGCGGGGTGCCAGTTGGCGCAAGATCAAGCCCGTGCACACCCTCGATGTGGTGGTGCTGGCCGCGGAGTGGGGATCTGGCCGGCGGCGGGGCTGGCTGTCCAACCTCCACCTCGGTGCCCGTGCCGACGATGGTGACGGCTTCGTGCTGCTCGGCAAGACCTTCAAGGGGCTCACCGACGAGGTGCTGGCCTGGCAGACCGAGGCGCTGCTGGGCCGGGAGACGGCGCGCGAGAGCCACATCGTGCACGTGCGGCCCGAACTGGTCGTGGAGATCGCGTTGGACGGGGTGGTGCGCTCCAGCCGCTACCCCGGCGGGGTGTCGCTGCGCTTCGCCCGTGTGCGCGGGTACCGGCCGGACAAGGCGCCTTCCGACGCCGACAGCCTGGCAGCCGTCCGGGCGATCGGCACCGATCGTCAGCCGAAGCGGCCGGTGATGTAGGCCTCAGTGCGCTCGTCGGAGGCGTTGGTGAAGATCTTCTCCGTGTCGTCGATCTCCACGAGCACGCCGGTGCGCTCCTGCTTCTCATTGTCCATGTCGACGGTGAAGAAGGCGGTGGTGTCGGAGACGCGGGCGGCCTGCTGCATGTTGTGGGTGACGATGATGATGGTGTAGTCGGCGGTCATCTCCTGCATCAGCTCCTCGATCCGCAGGGTGGCGATCGGGTCGAGGGCGGAGCAGGGCTCGTCCATCAGGATCACGTCGGGCTCGACGGCGATGGCGCGGGCGATGCACAGGCGCTGCTGCTGTCCACCGGAGAGCGACAGGCCGCTCTGGTCGAGCTTGTCCTTGACCTCATCCCACAGGGCGGCCTTGCGCAGGCTCTGCTCCACGACGTCGTCGAGCCCCTGCTTCTGCCCGTTGAGCCGGGGGCCGAAGGCGACGTTGTCGTAGATCGACTTCGGGAAGGGGTTCGGCTTCTGGAACACCATGCCGATGCGGCGGCGCACCTCGACGGGGTCGATGTCGTCGTCGTAGATGTTCTCACCGTTGTAGGTGATCACGCCGTCGGTGGTGGCGCCTGGCACCAGGTCGTTCATGCGGTTGATGGTGCGCAGCAGCGTGGACTTCCCGCAGCCGCTGGGCCCGATCAGTGCGGTGATCTCATTGCGGGGCACCTCGAAGGAGACGTCCTTGACCGCGGTGAAGGAGCCGTAACGCACGGTGACCTTGTCGAGGTCGACGTGGGTCGCGCCGTGGGTGCGCTGCTCGCGTGGCTTGACCTTGAGGCTGTGCTCACGGGCGCCGTTGTCGGACACACCGGCGGTGTGGTCCTGCGCGGTGGTGCTGCCGTTCGTGGTGCTGTTCGTGGTGCTGTTCGTGGTGCTGGTCGCGCTTCGCGGGTCCATCATCTCTCCAGCGGGGTCGGGCGGGCACGGTCACGCGCACGCCCATCGGGAGCTTGGTGGGCAGCTTCGCCTGTCGAGGTGTCGGGAGGTTGAACACAGGGCGTCCGGAAGCAGACGGCTGGGTGCCGACGGCCGCGCGGCGGTCGGTCCGGTGCCGTCACGGCGGCGCAACGGTCGGTCCCATGCCATCACGGCCGCGCGGCGGTCGGTCCGGTGCCGTCACGGCACCACCTGTGTCCCGCGACGGCACCGCCGGGGCCTGCCTCGTCGTTGCTGTCGGACGATCAGATCTGGCTGCGACGGGCGACCACACGGGCGATGATCGACATGCCGAGCGTGATCGCGATCAGGGTGAACCCACCGGCCCAGGCGCGTTCGATGCCGCCCTCGAAGGGCTGGCGGAACCCGTCGAGCATGATCAGACCGATGTCGGCCTGCGGTGCCCCGGTGAGTCGCCAGACCACCTCTCGGGCACCCAGCGCGGTGAGGATCAGCGGTGCCGTCTCTCCCGCACCGCGCGCGACGGCCAGGATGATCCCGGTGGTCAGCCCCGGGGCTGCCGCCGGCAGGGTGACCTTGAAGGTGGTCTGCCACTGCCGGGCGCCCAGCCCGAAGGACGCCTGCTTGAGATCCGGCGGCACCAGCCGCAGCATCTCCTCGGAGCTGCGCACCACGATCGGCAGCATGATGATCGCCAGGGACGCGGCGCCGGCGAGCGTCCCGAACCCGAGCCCGAGCCCGCCGCTCCCGCTGACCAGCAGGGCGTAGACCGCCAGGCCCACGAAGACCGAGGGCACACCGGTCATCACGTCGGTGAAGAACCGCACGATGCGGGCGTAACGGCCCTTGGGCTGCTCCGTGAGGTAGATCGCGGCCCCGAGCCCGAGCGGCACGCTGATCAGGGTCGCCACACCCGTCATGTACAGGGTGCCGACGATGCCGTGGAGGTAACCGCCGCCGGTCTCCCGGTAGGACAGGGGCTCGATGGTGGTGAGGAACTCCCAGCCGAAGGGGCCCCAGCCGTTGCTGAGCACCTGCCACAGCAGGATCGCCAGCGGGGTGACCGCCGCCATGACGGTCAGGAACAGCACCCCCGCCATCGCGCGTGACATCAGGGTCCGCCGACGGGCGTTCGAGGTCGTGACGTGGAGGCTGGGACGCTCATCGGCGCCGGGAGCCGACCGGGTCGGGGTCTGGATGCTCATACCGCTGCCCCTCCACCCACGCGGGTGTTGACGCGTGCGACGATCAGCCGCGCCGCGATGTTGACGATCATGGTGATGAAGAACAGGGTCACCCCGATGGCCAGCAACGCCCAGATCGCCTCCGGGTGGGCGTCCTGGAAGGTGTTGGCGATCAGCGCGGTCATGGCGTCCCCGGGCTGGAACACGCTCGAGGTCATGTCCCGGGTGGAGCCGATCAGCACCGCGACCGCCAGGGTCTCCCCCAGCGCCCGACCGAGGCCGAGCATGGAGCCGCCGACGATGCCGGAGAAGCTGTGCGGGACGATGATCCGGCTCATCACCTCCCACTTGGTGGCGCCCATGGCGTAGGCCGCGTTCTTCTCGTCGGCGGGCACCTGGGCGAACACGTCACGGCAGATCGCGGTGATGATGGGCAGGATCATGATGGCCAGGATGTTGGCGGCCGACCAGTAGCTCGACAGCAGCACAGGGCCGGAGAGGAAGGGCACCTCGCCGGCCGGTGTGCCGGCGATGAACTGGCCCACCGGTGCCCACACCTCGATGCGGAAGAAGTACATGCCGACGAAGGCGTAGACGATGCTCGGCACCATCGCGAGGGTGTCGACGGTGTAGGTCAGGGGGCGCCGCAGCCAGCTCGGCGCCAGCTCGTTGGTGAACAGTGCGATGCCGATCGCCAGCGGCACAGCGAAGGCGATCGCGATGGCGGAGATGAGCAGGGTGCCGTAGATGAAGGGAAAGGCGCCGTAGGTGCCGGTCACCTCGCTGCGGGAGGTCCCGACGCTCCACTGCCGGCCGCTGAGGAAACCCCAGATGCCCTCCTTGGCGAACACCGGCCAGGCTTCGATCGAGGTGCGGATGATCATGGCCGCCAGGATCAACAGCACGCTGGATGCGGCGACCATCAGCACGGCTCGGAAGATGGGGTCGGCCC
>LKMJ01003517.1_pt1 | contig 14593 bp, 6 predicted proteins | sample 643391 | NCBI WGS metagenome assembly LKMJ01 (sample SAMN04112250, study PRJNA286221) | soda lake metagenome | biome: soda lake; feature: Kulunda Steppe; material: water; isolation source: sample PL-Br10 brine of Picturesque Lake | place: Russia: Kulunda steppe | collected 2010-07
AACCTGCGGCACCCTGTGACCGCTTACCAGGGCCAGCAACCTGTTGATTTAACCGGCCTTGTAACCCAAGCAGCCGGGCTGCTTGGGTTACAAGGCCGGCGGTTTACGGCCGAAAAAAAGTTTGGCGCCGACAAAAAGGGCGGAAAGCGCCACCAGCGGCGCCAGCAGTTGCCAGGAAAGAAACTCCCCGGGCTGCTCCATGTGAGTCAGCTGGTAGATGGCGACGGAATAAAGGTACCCCTTGAGGGTAAAGCCGATAATGGTGGAGGCGATGAAGTAGCCCAGGGGCAGGCCGAGAATCCCGGCCCCGTAGTTGATCACCGAGTGGGGAAAGCTGGGGAAGGTCCGCACCGCGCACAGGGTGATAAAATCACCGTGGCGGCGAAGAAGGTTGAACAGCGGCTTGTGACGGATGCGGTCGCTTTCGCCCCGGGCCAGGCTCCGGGAAAAAAAATAGCCCAGCACCGCCCCGCCGACCCCGCCGACGACAATGATTCCCGTGGCGACCAGGGGCACGAAAATGGCGCCGGTAAGCCACATGAAAAAGGAGCCCGGCAGGGCCAGGGCATAAAAGACGACCATGGCCAGGATGATCAGGGGGGGAAACCACCAGTGATGGGCATAGTGGCGGCTGAGCTCCAGCACCTCGAGCCAGTCCACCAGCCCCATTTTCTGGAACAGCACCCCCAGCAGCAGCAAAGCCCCCAGCAGCAGCAGCTTGTACGGCGGCCGGCGTTTCTTCAAACAGTTTTCCTCAAGCATATTTTCTGCGCCTAACGCTCGCCCTCTTCTGCCAGGCCGGCAACCTGTTTTTGTAAAACCGCGGCGATTCTGGTTGCCTTCCCATTGTCCCGCCCGTTGTCGGGAAGTTCTGTCATCGCCCGATCCACCAGTTGATCGGCATGCACGGCCGGGCCGAAACGGACGCTGACGGGATGGGGCTTGAACCACCAGCGTCCCCGGGGCCAGGCTTCGTAGGCGCCGCGAATATGGGCTGGTACCACATAAACCCGGCGGCGGTCAAGCAGCATCCCGATTCCGGGCCGAAAATCCTGGAGCCGGCCGCTTTTGGAGCGCTCCCCTTCGGGAAACCAGACCAGGTTGTTGTTCCCGTCGAGGATAATCCCGCCATAGGCCAGACTGGTGGAGGTGGCCCGGCGCGGGTCAATGGGCACCACCCGGCCCAGACGGCAGACCAGGCGGAACAGGGCGTTACGGAAGGCCACATCGCTGTTGCCGGCAAAACAGGTCCGGCGCAGCACGGAAAAGGGCAGCGCCGAGCAGATGAGGAAGGCGTCGAGAAAACTGACATGGTTGGGGACCACGATAAAGGTTTCGTCCTCGGGCAAATGCTCCCGGCCCTCCACCCGCCGCCGGAAAAGCCCCCGGGCCAGAAGCCGGACAAGTTGATAAAGCCCCCAGGCCAGGGCCACCTGGAAACCGTTTAAGGGCTTGAGCCAGCGGCGACTGCTGTGATTGAGCACCGCCTCGGGGTCGGCCAGGGGATCCACGGCGGTAAATGCCCTGCCCTGGGAGCTGAGATCAATCACCTCATGGAGCAGATCACGCACCGTTTCAATCCGGCCGATGGCTTCTTCGTTCAAGTCCACGTCGGCCTGGCGGCCGATTTCGGTGGCCAGATTGAGCCAGCCCAGGGAATCGACTCCCAGATCAAGATGGGGGCTGGTGTCGGGGCTGAGCCGCACCCCGGGATAGCGCTGGACCAGCCACTCCCAGACCTTGCGGGCCGCCGGCTCCTCCAGCAGGGCCCGGTCATGATCGGACATCTCGTGGATCGAAACGGCCTTGGCTTCGTCCTCCGGCTGCCGCCGCTGTCTGGCCTGCTGGTAGCGCTGCGGCAAAAGATGACGGCGAATCTTGCCCAACCGGGTCCGGGGCAGGGCTTCCCGGCTGACGGCATATTCATCGGGGCGCTGGTAGGAAGGCAGGCCGTGGGAAACTTCCTGCAGGGCCGTGCGCAGAGCCGATTCCACGTCCTGCTCCCCGGCCCGGCGCAGGGCGCCCAGCTCCGGCACCAGCAATACCGCCAGCTTGTCATCCCGGCTCAACAGCCCCGCTTCGTGGATCAGGGGATGGGCGGCAAACTTGTCTTCCAGGGCCTCGGGCTGGATATTTTTGCCGCCGGCGGTGACGATCAGGGTGGAGGCCCGGCCGGCCAAAAACAGGAAACCGTCTTCATCCAGATAACCCAGGTCCCCGGTGCGATACCAGCCGTCGCTAAAGGCCGCCGCAGTCTTTTCCGGGAGATTGAGATAACCGGCAAAGACATTGGGCCCCCGGGCCAGCACCTCTCCAACACTTGCTGGATCATTGTCCGCCGCCGGTTCGATCCGCAGTTCCACCCCGGTTACGGCCCGGCCGACACTGCCGGGTCGCCCGCCCCGGGGCGGGTTGAGGGTGAGCAGGGGGGCGGTCTCGGTCAGCCCGTAACCGATGGCCACCCGCCAGCCCAGGGCCTTGAGCCTGGCAGCCAGCTCCGGGTCCAGGGCCGAACCGCCCGAGGCCAGCAGCCACAGGGAAGGGCCGAGACGGCGGTGCAGGGGGGCGAGCAGAAACTTGCCCGCCTGCAGCCCCAGGTGGCGATCAAGCATGGTGCTCAACCCCAGGGCTGTCCGGAAATAAAGCCTGGCCAGACGGCCGCCGGCGGCCGCCTGGTCTTCAATGCCCTGGTAAAGGGCCTGGTAGAGCCGGGGCACCCCGATCAGGGCGGTGACCCGGCCCCCGCGGACGGCCTGGAGAATGCGGGGACCGGTCAGGACATCGGGCATCACCAGGGACAGACCCAGGCCCAGGGGCAGCAGCAGACCGATCACCAGGGGATAGACATGGTGCAGGGGCAGAGGCAGCAGAACCCGGTCGGCGGTGCTGACCAAACCGGCATCCCCCACGGCGTTGATCTGGAAAACCAGGTTGGTGTGACTCAGGGGCACTCCCTTGGGAGGGCCGGTGGTGCCGGAGGTATAAAACAGCGCCGCCGCCTGGTCGGGCCGGCGCCGGACAAACCCCGACGATGGAGGAGACGCGGCGGCGGGAAGGTCGGTCAAGGGAATCAGTTGCAACTCCGCCGCCCCATCGAGCCTGGCAAAGCGCTCCTCCTGGCCGGAGCCGACGAAAAAAAAGCGGGCCCCGCTGTCGTTGACCACATGGGCCAGGCCGTCCTCACCGAGCTGGGCATCCAGCGGCATGATCACCGCCCCCGCCCGCAGCACGGCCAGGGCGGCGATAATCCATTCCGGCCGATTTTCCGCCAGCAGCCCGACGTAATCCCCCGGTTGCAGGCCCATCTCCAGCAGGGCCCCGGCCAGCCCGTCGATCTCGGCGGCCAACCGGCGATAGCTCCACTCCCGCACCGTTTCCGCCCCCACCAGCAGCAGGGCCTGGTGGTCGCCACGTTCCGGCAGGCCGTCCAGCAACTCCTGCAAGGTGTCAAATTTACTGGTCATAATTAATCACCCCGTGACCGCTTAAGGGACCAACCCCGTGATTGGTTAACGTCGCCTTAATACTTGGTGGACCCGTCAAAAGCCGGCCCCCGTTTTGGCCGGTAACGGCCAAGCGGTCTCCTGATACCGCCGGACGCGCCAATGTTCAGCGGAACCAGCGCAGCCGCAGGGTATTCAGCACCACGGTAATGGAACTGAATGCCATGGCGGCGGCGGCCAGCATGGGGTTTAAAATAATACCCCAGAAGGGGTAAAGGGCGCCGGCGGCCACCGGAATCAGAACCACGTTGTAAAAAAAGGCCCAGAACAGGTTCTGCCGGATCATCCGCATGGTTGCCCGGGACAGCCGGATGGACGTGGGCACCCCGCCCAGATCCCCGGAGATCAGGGTGATATCGCCGGCCTCCATGGCCACATCGGTGCCGGTGCCGATGGCAATCCCCACCTCGGCCTGGGCCAGGGCCGGGGCGTCGTTGATGCCATCCCCCACCATGGCCACCTTTTTCCCCTCTCCCTGCAAGGTTTTGACCGCCGCCGCCTTGTCTCCCGGCAGAACCTCGGCCAGCACCCGGCTGATTCCCACTTGGGCGGCGATGGCTTCGGCGGTATGGCGGGCATCGCCGGTGAGCATCACCACCTCCAGGCCCAAGTTCTGCATCTCGGCAATGGCCCGGGCCGATGAATCCTTGACCGGATCGGCCACTGCCAGCAGGCCCGCCAGCCCACCATCCACCGCCACCAGAATCGGAGTTTTACCTTGCGCCGCCAGTTCCTCGGCCCTGGTGTGCCACTGGCCGGCCACCTCGATCTGCTCCCGGGCCAGCAGGCGGGCGTTGCCCACCAGCAACCGCCGGCCCGCCACCTCGGCCTGCAGGCCGTAGCCGGGGACGGCGGTAAAGCCGGTAACCGTGGCCAGCTCCAGGTCACGCTCCACCGCGGCCTTGACAATGGCCTCCCCCAAAGGATGCTCGGAGGCCTGTTCCACCGAGGCCGTCAGGGCCAGCAGCCGGTCCTGGTCGATATTTTCACCAATGGCGAAAATATCGGTAACCGCTGGGGTCCCGGCGGTGATGGTGCCGGTTTTGTCCAGCACCACGGTGTTTAGTTTGTGGGCCATTTCCAGGGACTCGGCCCCCTTGATGAGAATCCCGTTTTCCGCCCCCTTGCCGGTGCCCACCATGATCGCCGTGGGTGTGGCCAGCCCCAGAGCGCAGGGACAGGCGATGATCAGCACGGCGATAAAGACGGTGAGGGCGAAGATCAGGGAGGGCTCCGGACCGTAGACCCACCAGAACAGGGCGCTGAAGAGGGCGGTGAGAACCACCGCCGGTACGAACCAGGCGGCGATCAGATCCACCATCCTCTGCACCGGCGCCTTGGAGCCCTGGGCTTCTTCCACCAGGCGGATAATCTGGGCCAGCATGGTGTCCCGCCCCACCTTGGTGGCCCGCATCCTGAAACCGCCGCTTTTGTTGATGGTCGCCCCGATCACCTGGTCGCCGGGCTGCTTGCTCACCGGCAGGCTCTCGCCGGTGAGCATGGCTTCATCGACGCTGGAGCGGCCCTCGATGATTTCGCCGTCCACGGGGATCTTCTCCCCCGGTCGCACCTGGATGAGATCACCGACCTGCACCTCTTCGATGGGGAGATCGATTACCGTCTCGCCGCCGGCTTCCGGTCCGGCGGCGGGAAACGGGACCGGGGCGGCGGCCTGTGGCTGCTCGTCCGCCGGGCCGCAGGCCGGTCCGTTTTGGCCGGTCAAGTCACAAGCCGGCGCCGCGCCGGCGGCCGGGACCGCACCCGCCGGCCGCACCACCCGGGCGGTTTTGGCCTTGAGCCCAATGAGCTTGCGCATGGCCTCGGAGGTCTTGCCCTTGGCCCGGGCCTCCAGCAGGCGGCCCAGAAGAATCAGGGTGGTAATTACCGTGGCCACGTCGTAGTAAAGCTGGTAGGGAAAGCCCAGCCCGGTGAGAAAGTCCGGGGCCAGGGTCATGGCGGCGCTGTAGGTCCAGGCCGAGGTGGTGCCCATGGCCACCAGCACGTTCATGTCGCTGGTGCCATGACTGAGCGCGGCCCAGGATCCCCGGTAAAAGCGCCAGCCGGAGACAAACTGGACCGGGGTGGTAAGCAGCAGCAGGGTATAGGGATTACCCAGCCAGGCCGGTACCACCGCCACCGCCCAGTCGTGCCAGCGCTGGGGCATCATCTCCGGCAGGCTGCCGTACAGCACCAAGGCGGTGAGCAGGGCGGCCAAGGAGAAATCGATCTGCAAGCGCCGCATACTGCGCGCCCGTTCTTCCCGCTCGCGATCCACCGCCGCCGTATCCTGCTCGGCCGGGGCGGCCTTGAACCCCAACGAATCCACCACCGCCATCAACTCTTCCGGGGTGATCCGGTCCGGGTCATACTCGACCACTCCTTTTTCCGCCGGCAGATTGACCCGGGCGGCGCTCACTCCATCCTGGCGGGAGAGCACCTTTTCGATCCGGGCCACGCAGGAAGCGCAGGTCATCCCGGAAATTTTCAGATCCAGCCGGGCGGAAGCAGTTTTGGATTCAGCCGCTTTCGAGGCGGGGGTTTTCATGGAGACGGCTCCGAACTATCGTTGCTATTTGGGTTGTCATATTCATGATACCAGGATACCTGGTGGACATCCTGGCTAAATTCCTCCAAAATGTTTTATAATACAAGAATTTTCTCGTCTTTAAAACCTTTCGCCCTGGGTCGCCGAACGTAAGTGATCACGAAGGAAAAATGGTAAGCGGTCACAGGGTGCCGCAGGTTGTGGTGAGCCTCGACGGCGAAGCGTACATCAGTATGTGAACCGGCCCGATCACCGCAAGATGCGGTGCCCTGTGATCGCTTACCGCCGAACCGGCATTATCATGAATCAACGCACCATAACCATAACCGCGACCCTGCTCGCTCTGCTGCTGCTGGCCGGCGGTCTTTACGGCCTGCGGGAAGTGATCATCGGGCCGCGCCTGCTGGCCGCCGCCAATTCCTACCTGGCCCCGGCCCTGGGTGTGGAGCTGCAGGCCGACCAAATCAGGGGTAACTATTATAATACCCTGGTGCTGAAGGATGTTCGCACCGTTGAAGCGGCAAAGGCAGGCGATGCCGATTATCCCGGCGCTGACCGGAGCCCGCCCCGGCTCGAGCTGCAGGCCCATCAGGTACGGCTTGCCTATCACCTGCCGGCCCTGCGCCACGGTTTGACGCCCTTTCTGGCCACCCTCAGCGTCGAACTGCAACAGGGCAGCCTGGCCGTGACCCTGGCCGACGCCGCCGATTCGCCTCCCCGAAGCGAGCCCGAATTGCCCACAGCGGCCGCCATCAACCATATCCTGGACACCACCGCCGAACTGGCCGCGATCCTGCCGGCCCTGACCATCAGGCAACTCGATTTTCATCTTTACAGCAATGACCTGGTCCTCAACGCCGAAGCCCTCGACCTGGAGTTGATTCCCGCCACCGCCACCGCCGACGAACTTTCACAGCTGAACCTGCACAGCCCCAAGCTCAGTCTGAATCATCCCCGGCTGCAAAAACAGCAGGCACCCCTCAAGCTGGAGCTGCGGGCCCGGGCCAACAATCCGGGCGGCGAGATAACCATCCCCCGGCTCGACTGGGATGATCTGCTGACCATCAGCGATGGCCGGCTCCACTGGTCCGGCGGTGAAGACGGCGAAGAAGTTCCTGCCCGCCATGTTCCGGAAGAAGCCGCCCCCCTTGCCGCCCCGCCCCGGATCGGGCTGGAACTGCCCCTGCGGGTGCTGACCACGGAACTGAACCTACAGGGGGAACTGACCCCGGAGAACTGGCGTTGGGATTTGGCCACCGAGCCCTTCAACCTGGCGGAACTGGCCCGTATCCTGGCTGAGCCGCCGCACCTGGCCGGCGAAATCAGGGCCCAGAGCCAGCTGGATTTTGCCCCCGACGCCCCCCTGGACACCCTCAACGGTGAGCTGGAGATACAGTTGCGCCGGGGTGAGTGGGCAAAACACCGCCTGGACGATATGGACCTAAAAACGGGTTTCAGCCACGGCGAGATGCAACTGGCCCGGCTGACCGCCCGCTTGGGGGACAACCACCTGGACCTGCACGGCTTGCAACTGCCCCTGGACGCCGTTAACGATGGCGATTTCCGACGGCTGCTGAAGCGGGGAGAGCTGGCCGAACTGAAGATCGATTTCCGCGATCTGCCGGATCTTCTTGCCACCGCCGGCTTGTCGCCGGAGACCACCCACTGGGCGGATCTAAACTGGCAGCGGCTACAGCTGGAAGCCGGTTTGGCCCAAGGGGTTCTTTCACTGCAAAACTCCCGCCTGGAAGGCGACCTCGGCCGCCTCGATCTGGCCCGGGCCACCATCGGTCCCTGGCCCCGGGACGACGACTTCTGGAACCTTCCCCTGGCGGGCGAAATGAGTCTGGTCATGGATCGGCTTGACGATATTAGCGCCGCCTGGGCCGCCTGGCAACTGCCGGAGTTGAGCGGCCGGATCAGGGCCGACCTGGCGCTGGAGGGCAGCCCCGCCGACCCCCGGGGCCGGTTGAGCCTGGAGGGTACCGCTCTGAGCTGGCAAGACCTCACCCTGGATCGGCTGGAGCTGGAAGTCCGGGGCGACCGCCGACGGCTGCACATCGATAACTTCCTCCTGCGGCGGGACGCCGATTATTTCCGGGCCGGGGTAATTCTTGACCCGGATCTGATGCTGGCTTCCATCGGCGACGGCAACGGGGAAGCGGTGCCGGACCAACGACTGTGGCAGCAACTCACCTGGGAGGAACTGGACAGCTCCTTTGCGATGGCCGACATCGCCGCCTATACCGAATTTCTGCCGCCGCAATGGCAGGTTGGTGGCAGTCTGCAAGGGGAGCTCAGCGGGGGCGGCAGCCTTCGCCACCCTCGCCTGGAGGGCGCCCTGCAACTGGAAAATATGCGCCCGCCCGGCTTTACCGCCCCGCCACTGCAAAAAACGGAACTGGGGCAAATGCCGGCAGTGGATGAAATTGCCACCGCGTTCAGCGTTGATGATAAACAGCTTGAGATCAGCCACTTGACCATCCGCCATGGCGAAGACCGGCTGCGGGCCGGCGGCCGAGTGCTGCTGCCCGCCGGCGGCTTCGAGGTGGCCCTGCAGGATCCCGCCGATCTGCAATGGCGGGATCTTACAGCCCGGCTGACGGTGGCCGAGCTGGCCGCCTATGCTGATTTTGTGTTCCCCCCCCGGTTGCCGGCCGATCCAGCCGGGGCCGACTATGCGGCCACTTTCCCCGCCGGCGCATTGACCGTGGAGCTCAGCGGAGAGGGCTCTCTGGCCCGGCATTCCCTCTCCGCCGTAGTACAACTGGAGCGCGCCCGGCTGGGGGAATTCAGCCTGGCAAGCGGGAAGGGGGACTTTGATTTCAGCCTGCCGGCGGCCGAGCCGGCCAACCTGCAACTGGCCGGCGATTTTCAGGCCCGGGACCTGGCCAAAAACGAGACCCCACTGCTCAACGAACTGGAGGCCAGGCTGCACTTTGATCCCCGCCGGCTCACCGTGGAATATGGTCAACTGGTCAGCGACCATGGCCGGTTGCAGCTGGCCGGTGAACTGGACGGCCCGGCAACCGCCAATCCGGAGCTGCGCCTGAGCCGGCTGGAACTGACCACCGACGATATCGACCTTGCCCTGGACAGCCCCGGCCGGTTGCGCTTCGGCGACGGCCGGCTCCTGGAGGCCGAACTGGACCTGCGCGGCCACGGGGCCGCCATCAGCCTCCGGGGCGGCTATGACCCCGCCGCTGTGGGCGAGGAACTGGATTTAAGGGCCCGGGTGCGCAGCGATGAACTCAATTGGCTGGCCCCTTTGCTTCCCGGAGTCCGCCGGCTGGATGGCAGCGTAGTGGCCGAACTCGATTTGAGCGGCTCCCCGGACGACCCCCGGACCCACGGCACCATCACCCTGGAGAACGGGGAATTGCGCCCGGAAGGTGATGCCCCGGGCCTGCGCGAGCTCCAGGGCCGGGCCCGCTTCGACCCCAACGGGCTGGAACTGCTGGATCTGGCCGGGCTGTGGGGAGGCGCCCCCTTCGACCTCCGGGGCCGGATCGATTTCCCCCCCGGTTTTCCCCTGGCCTTCGCCGCCGACCGGTTCACCGAGGAACTGGTCTTCGACCTGGAACTGCGGGGCGAGGAACTGCTTTTCCACCGGGCCGAGGGGATCCGGGTGCGGGGCCGGACCAGCCTGACCGTCACCGGCCCCCTGACCCACCTGCACCTGGCCGGCGAAGTGGCCGTCACCGATGGCCGCTACACCCGCAACGTCGATTTCCTGGAGATGTTCCGGGGGCCGGGCGGCCCCCAACGCCGCAGCGGTTTCAGGCTTTTTTCCCTGACCTCGCCGCCCTGGCGGGATATGACCTTCAATATCCGGATCATCACCGATCAGCCCTTTGTGGTGCACAACAACATGGCCCGGGGCAGCCTGCGGCTCAACCTGCGCCTGAAAGGCTCCGGGGAGCTGCCGGTGCTTGTCGGGGAAATATACTTGGACCCCACCCGGCTTACCCTGCCCTCGGGCCGCTTTCAGATCGAATCCGGCCTGATCCGTTTTCCCGACCACGACCCGGACCGTCCGGAATTCGATATCCTGGCTTCCGCCCGGCTGCTGGGTTATGATATCAACATAGTGCTCCAGGGCACCGCCGACGAACCGGTGCTGACCCTGAGCTCCACCCCGCCCCTGGCCGACGACGAACTTATGTTGCTGGTACTCACCGGCCAGCCGCCGGCGACCCTGGGTCCCGATGCGGCCCGGCGGCGGGCCGGGTTGAGCGTGGCGCTGTTTTTGGGCCGGGACCTGCTGGCCCGGATTTTTCACGACGATGAACCCCCCAGCGACGAAGCAATCCTGGAGCGCTTCCATATCGAAGTGGGCCGCGACATCACCCGCTCCGGCGACGAAACCATCGAAGCCGAGCTGCGGCTGGCCGACGACCTGATCCGCGCCGGCGATCGTTTGTATATCACCAGCGAAAAGGATATTTATGATGATTTCAATCTCGGGCTTAAAATCGTCTTCCGCTTTCGCTGAGGCCTTCTTCCGTCATGCATAACGCCAGTCAGCCCCATCGATCTTCAAGACCCGGGATACGCCAAAGGGCGGGCTCCGGACTGCCGGCCCTCCGCGTGCTGGCGCTGCTGGTGCTGCTGCTGTGGCCGGCAATCCTGGCGGAGCCGGTGGCGGGCGGCGCCGCGACGGCAGAACAATCCTTTGAGCAATCGGTGATTTTTCATGTTCAGGGCAATCAGGCCTTAAGCACCAACCAGTTAAAAAGTGCGGCGGCCGAAGATCTGGAACTCTTTACCCGCCATGGCCGGCGGACGGCGGTCAATGATGCCGCTTACCTGATGCAGCTGGCCTACCGCCGGGCCGGTTATCATTTCGCCCTGGTGGACTACGAGATCCGGGAGTCTCCGGCAGCCATCGAAGCGGTTTTCCTGGTCACCGAGGGGCCGCAGGTGCTACTGGGGCAGGTTACTTTCACCGGCAACACCCTCTTTACCGACAGCGAGCTGGCCACCCTGGTGGAAAACATCATGGGCGCGGAGACCCTCGGCCCCGCCCCCTTTATCGAGGCCCGGCTCAACGACGCCGTCAGCCGAATCCGGGATCTTTATCTCGATGAAGGATATCGGGATATCTCCATCAACATCGACCAAGTGCTTTTCATTCCCACTGCCGGGGAAAGGGAACAGGCCCTGGAGGGACCCAGGCGGGCCACGGTGTCCATCCGGATCAACGAGGGACTGCGATGGCTGATAACCGGGGTCGAGCTGGACCGTGAACCGCCGCCGGCGGCGGCGGAAAGGGTTGCCCGGGCCCTGGCCGAAGCCGAAGGCGATCTCCTTGATCGGCCTTATTTCACCCGGCGCAAGCTGGTACTGCGCAGCCTTCTGCTGGAGGCCTTTCATGAAACCGGGTATCCCGAAGCCCGGGTTCAGATCGAAGATCAGCCCGGTGATCAGCCGGGGGAAATCATTTTAAGGGCCGAGGCGGAAAGCGGCCCCATGGTGATCATCGAGGACATCGAAATCAGCGGCAACCAGCGGACTTCCTCCAACTTCATCGACCGGCGCCTGCAGTTTACCCCCGGCACGGTTTACAATGACCGCCATCGCCGCGAATCCTTCCGGGAGCTGTACGGCAGCGGACTGTTCAGCCGGATCGACCTCGACCTGGTCCCCGCCGACGACCAGGATGAAGAAATCCCGGCGGTGGACCTGCCCGCCCCTCCCGAGAAAATCGGCCCCACCGTCCGGCGCCGGCTGCTGGTGGACGTGGAAGAAGCCGCCAGCCGGGAGTTTTTTCTTGCCGGCGGCTGGGGCTCTTACGAAATGTTGCGGCTCCGGGCCGGCTTCACCGACCGCAATCTCTTCGGTCATGGTCGTATTCTGCGCCTGGAAAGCGGGGGGTCCATGAAGGGGTGGGATATAAAGACCGGTATCACCGACCCCTGGTTCTTGGAAACCACTGTTACGGCCGAGATTCCCGTCTATTATCGTACTCGCGAGGAGCCCTCCTTCACCCGCACGGAATTCGGCCTGGGCCTGCTCTTTTCCCGTGACCTGACCCGCTCGCTGAAGGCCTCCCTGAGCTACCAGATCCGGCGCAGTGACATCAGCAGCATCAGGGCCGCCGCCGACACCGAAAGCCTGGAAAGCGGCTACGGGATCGCCAGTTTGAAGTTCCAGCTTACCCGCGACACCCGCAACGATATCTTTTTCCCCACCGCCGGCCACCGGATCTACGGGGCGGTGGAGAAGGCCGACAAGGTGCTGGGCAGCGACCTGGATTTTTATCGTTTTAACAGCGGCTGGCGCCAGTTCAAAACCATATCACCCACCCTCACCCTGGGGCTGCGGGCCGATACCGGGCTGATAATCCCGGACCGGGACCAGGTTAACATCCCTCTGGGAGAGCGCTTTTACAGCGGCGGCGAAAATTCGGTGCGCAGCTTTCGGGAAGGGCGGCTGGGCCCCAAGGATCTCAACGGCCGGCCGGTGGGGGGCATGGGTTTCAACACCCTCAGTATCGAACTGCGGCGCCGGCTGGGCGACAACCTGGGGGTTTCGGTGTTTGCCGACTACGGCAATGTCTCGCCCAACCTTTCCCGGGCCGAAGAGGGCGAGGAGGCGTTTATCAGCCGCTCCGAGGTAATCAGCGCCACCTTGAGTGACTATTTCAGCGATTTCCGCCCCGGCCTGGGGGCGGGGCTGCAGTACATGCTGCCGGTGGGTCCGGCCCGGCTCGACATCGCCTTCAACCCCGACCGCCAGGATGAGCGCCACGAAACCACCTACGCCATTCATTTCAGTTTGGGGATGGCCTTTTAAGAAGCAAATGGGCCGAGTTGGGCATGAAAAATCGGGGCATATATGTTAAGAAGCTTTGTCGTCAGCTTGGCTTCCAACCTTAAATATTGCCACCTCAACCTTTCGCGGGAGGATTTTTTTCATGGCACGCATCAACGATAACTATCTCAAACTCAAGGCCGGCTACCTGTTTCCCGAAATCGGCCGGCGGATCAAAAATTTCACCGAAGCCAACCCGGAGGCCAGGGTTATTCGTCTGGGCATCGGCGACGTCACCCGCCCCCTGGCCCCGGCGGTGATCGAGGCCTTTCACCAGGGGGTGGACGACCTTACCCGGGTGGAATCCTTCATGGGGTACGGCCCGGAACAGGGTTATGAATGGCTGATCAACACCATCATCGACCACTGCTTTGCCCCCCGCGGGGTTGATCTTAAACCCTCGGAGGTTTTCATCTCCGACGGCTCCAAGTGCGACTGCGGCAATATCCTGGATATCTTTGACTTGGGCAACAAGGTGGCCGTGGGTGATCCGGTCTATCCGGTCTATAACGACACCAACGTCATGGTGGGTCGCACCGGCGAGGCCGATGACAAGGGCTATTACGAGGGTATCGTCTACATCCCCTGCACCGAGGAAAACAATTTCACCCCGCCGATCCCCAAGGAAAAGGTGGATCTGATTTACCTGTGTTTTCCCAACAACCCCACCGGAGCGGTGGCCGGCCAGGAGCAGCTGCAGAAATGGGTGGATTACGCCCTGGCCCACGAGGCGGTGATCCTCTTTGATGCCGCCTACGAGGCCTTCATCACCGACCCGGCCATCCCCCATTCCATCTACGAGATACCCGGGGCGGAAAAATGCGCCATTGAGTTTCGCTCCTTTTCCAAGACCGCCGGTTTCACCGGGGTCCGCTGCGCCTTCACGGTGGTGCCTGAAACCCTGATGGGCAGAACCGCCGACGGCAGGCAGGTGGCGTTAAACCCGCTGTGGAACCGCCGCCAGTCCACCAAGTTCAACGGGGTGGCCTACCCGGTGCAACGGGCCGCCCAGGCGGTTTATTCCCCCGAAGGGTGGCGCCAGAACCAGGAGGTCATCGACTACTACATGGAGAACGCCCGCCTGATCCGTGAAGGCCTGCAGGCCGCCGGGGTAACCTGCTACGGCGGCACCAACGCCCCCTATATCTGGCTGAAAACCCCGGGCGGACTCTCCTCCTGGGATTTTTTCGACAAACTGCTCAACGAATGCCACGTGGTGGGCACCCCCGGCTCGGGTTTTGGTCCCAGCGGCGAGGGTTATTTCCGGCTGTCGGCCTTCGGCCACCGGGAGACCGTGGAAGAGGCGGTGGCCCGAATTCGCCGGAACCTGGCCTGATCACCTCCTTTCAGGTAAGCGATCACGGGGCACCGCCGAAAGCGGCGATCGGTCCGGCTCACGTACTGATGTACGCATCGCCGCCCCGCTTGCAGCAACCTGCGGCACCCCGTGACCGCTTACGGGACAAACCCGGTGATGGGTTACCATTTCAGATAGCGACCTATTTTTTTACCTTCGGCAAGGGGAGCTGTGGTGACCAGTAATTCAGCGATTGATCAAACCCTGCGGGAGGTTTTCGGCTTTACGGAGTTTCGTCCCCATCAGCGGGAGATCATCGACGGCCTCATCGCCGGGGCCGACGCCTTTGTTTTAATGCCCACCGGCGGCGGCAAATCACTGTGCTACCAGATCCCCGCTCTCCATCGCCCGGGGGTGGCCATTGTGGTCTCC
>LKMJ01003518.1_pt1 | contig 14592 bp, 17 predicted proteins | sample 643391 | NCBI WGS metagenome assembly LKMJ01 (sample SAMN04112250, study PRJNA286221) | soda lake metagenome | biome: soda lake; feature: Kulunda Steppe; material: water; isolation source: sample PL-Br10 brine of Picturesque Lake | place: Russia: Kulunda steppe | collected 2010-07
CATAATGTTGCCTGCAGGCTCATCATGAAAGCGATCAGCAAAGGCTCTCTGGCAGGTTGTTTAGTCCAGTTGGATGCCGGCAGCACTGATCGCTTGGCTCAACAAAACCTTCAAATTCCTGAGCATGTTAATAACAGGACACTACCCAGCTGGCTTTTTGATGCTCGTTTATCTGCTAGAGATAGACTCACCTCTAGTCGCCCCGACGCCATTTTGGACACCCCATTACCTGAAAAACCCAAATTGCCAACCACTCCTCATTCGCACCAGGTGTCACAACCACGGCAACCCAGCAGAGATGTACGCAGAGCTCATGAGCTCAATGTCAATATGAGGGAGATACACCTCGTTGAGGTTAAAAACTGCGAAGACACACGGCCTGGACACCAATTAAAAGCCTCTAGAAAACAACATGAAGTTCTTTGTAAGCGCTTAAAGGCCAAGAAAGCCATCCTTCACACCATTCTTCTTGGTGTGGGAGGCTCTATTTATACCTCACACACTTTGAATCACCTTAAAGAGCTCGGCCTTGATGTACAAAAATCCCATAAGGCTGCCCTAAGGTTACATGCTCATTTTGGGCTCTATGCATATGACGCGCTTTTGAAAAATCCAGTTGCTCTCAAGGTCTTGGTCTGGAGCAGGGGGCGGCTTGTCACCCTCCAGATCCTCACTAGTTCTTCATTCTCCCAGGTGGAGGAGACTCACGGCTCTTCGGGCCAATGTGTCTCCTTTTCCTTAATCGATGTAGGGAGTGGTTTTACTGCCTACGTAGTTTTCTTTTCTTTCCAGCTGAGAATAGGTTGTCTAGGAGTAGGACTAGCTCATGGGACTGGTACAGTGTTTGCTAACAAATGACGGGCAGGTTATAAGTTCAACACTAAGTTAGGGTTGCATGTTAGGGTCAACTGGCAGCCTGTCTGTCAGGCTGATAGGTTAGTGGCTGGTCACAACCAGGCAAACAGTAGTCCATGATGTATATGTACCACTGAGAAAGGAAATCAAAGACAGTCTGATTACAAGTAGGCAAAGCAGGCCAAAGATTACTAATAGGGGCACAGCAGGGGCCTCCACAAAACAGCCTGGCAGAAAGGGAAGAATAGGAGCGTACTTTTTGAGAGGGCACACCTGTGACAGTGAAAGGCAACATGCACCTCAACTTACACAGCAGCACAAGAGCACTTATCACAATGTCCATTTCTGCTGCGCCCAAGGGAGGATTCCACCACGAGTGTGTAAACGGAAACAAAACCTGCTCGCATTCCTTATAGCATGCTTAAGAAGGTCAAAGTATGATTGGCGAGGTGGCAGCAGAGGAGCCCCCCCATGCTGCACGCAGGCCCATGAATCAGCTTAAAGGTTTATGAGAGGAGAGGAAAATGAAGACTTGTGTGATACAAAGTGTGTAATTACATCCCTGAGGGGCCATATTTGCTGTGTCGCTGCAAACCATTCTCATCCTAAACCTCAGGTCACTGACTGGCAGCAACAATATCCGAGTAAGAAATATGGTTCCCCTGCCAGGTAGCAGTGCATTAAGGCTCTGTGTATATGTCACATCCCCACAGGCTCCAAAAGGCGCTCAAGATCATCTCATGATGTTAGAGGCCCAGCAGGTCATAGCCCGAGGCTGAAGCTTGAGGTCAAGGTTTCTAGGCAGCTCTACGGACCTGCCTAAAAAAGTAGCGTATTTGGAGAACAGCATCCCGAAGCGGAACTTGAAAGCAGCTCTAAAACAAAGAAGCTGCAGATATTTGTGTACACAATCACGTAGCGCAGCTCAATTGGGCACTGACCGCTTCACACCTATTGTGTTCTCAATCAATGCAAATTTAATGTTGAGGGAGTACTTCAATTCATCACCTCCGTGCATGAACCCTGAGCTCCAAAGCTGATTGTCACACAAACAGCAGGAAGTACATGTTTCTTTTCTAGACACAGTGTCCCTTCCAAGACCACGCTCACAATAAGCTCCTGCAAGCATGAGTCTGGCCGCATGCTCAGACAATGCTGTCATGTTTAGTGTCCGGTGGAAAGTTTCTTGACAGGTTCCTGAACAAGTCAAAGCACTTTATAGCATCTTCTGCTACAATAGTAATGGGCTCCTCAGAACCATGCTTTGAGTCGAAGAGGACCACCTCTGATTTTGCAGTGTTCATTGTGAGGTGTTTGGAGCGTGCATAGACTGCAAGCCTGTGAAGCATGGTTTGCAAGGCACCGTGCGAAGACCCGGGGTATTAGCTAGCAGAGTCAGGTGAGAATTACAGCTGTATCTGCAGAGCAAGGGTACCGTCATGTGCAGTTGGCATGGGCCTGCAACATGGACCAAGAGGAAACAGCATCCATTGCATGATTTGTGAATTGCTCCTTGGACAATCACCATCATAAATGAGATTTAAGATAATATTGGAGAAACATAAAAAGGCCCCTGACTACAATACATGCCAGGTAAGATACATGCAAGGTACGTCATGTTCCAGATGTAACTGCTACATGTTGAGTGTAAAAAGACAGAGCTCCAACTTGGTAACTGCGCTTGCCAATCGATTTGAGATATGTATCGTTTTATTCCTCCCTGCCTAGGTACGGACGTTACAGCCATAGCAGGGAGTTGGTCGTCGGGTCTTGTAGCATCCTTGCCCAATGGATGCGTCGGTCTTGGTCTTGCATCCTTGCCCAAGGGATGCGTCAGTCTTGGTCTTAGTGATGTCAATTTCACCAGACAGTTTTATGTGTGACCGGGACATCCACATCTAGACAGGGGTGGTGTAATGATTTACAGACTTCCTGTCTGTTATACAACATGCATACAACGTTATAACCACCAGACATAGTGTATATTGTGCCGGACCAACAATGTTTTTCAGTACCACCGATTGTTGGCTCTTTTACATTGAGCATGGAAGGTGGGAAGCAAAAACTCAGGCCTTAATTAATCGAGTGAAAGGGTACGCACATGTGCGCGCGCGCGCACGCGCACACACACACACACACACGGACACGGACACGCATACAGAAGCCTGAGTATGTGCGGACCAGTGGTGCTTTCAGCCCCTGCAGGGAAAAAATAGCTGTGGAGGTATATACCTCTTCCGCACAGGCAGTGCAAGGGGTGGCTTCTCAAATGCAGATCCAGGAAGGAAAATGTATAAAGTATAAATATTTTTGTATTTATTGCAAATTACAGCTAGAATCTGAGGTATTGAAAGGACCACGCATCAAATTTGAATTCAAATACTCAACTAGACCGACAAGCGAAGCTTCTAGCGTTATTTAAAATTAATTTTATTCGAAATGAAACCAGGGGATGAGGATTGGTGCTCGTTCGACACCGACACCTGCATTTTCTGCCGGAAAGCCGACTGGACACCACAATTTGGGCCCCGCTTGCTCGTGAGGCAAGTCATGAAGCCCGAAACACTCAGCTCGTTTATGTTCGGCAGGCGTCTTTGAGTACGCGAAAGTTTGGGCTTCATGCAAATTGCAAACTTCATGCTGGTTGCGTGGGGACCTGCAAAACCTGCAGGTGTAGCTGCTGTGCTGTGAAAGCATTCCATGTGGGGTGCCACAGCAAAGCAAGCGGGGAGCAGCACAGCGAAGAGACATTGGAGACAGCTATCGTCCTTTGCTCCGAGGTGTGCAGCTTTAAATACTTATATTGTTGCAATAGCTTTGCAAATAGGAATCAAAAAGACAGTGGCATCAAAATAAGTGGTCACTTGCTCCATTTGTGTGGGCTTTGCCTTTGACAAAACACGATGCCTTTCATCACCAGCTTGACGATGGCAGCTGGTCCAGCTTTCTAATTTATAAACTTCCTTCATGTACATGCTCACGCAGGAATGCAAAAAGGTGAGGGCAACAGTAAAAGCATGCTGTAACGGCCAATATAAAGTGAAGTCATAGCTAGTACCAGAGCACAAAAACGAAGTAACAAACCTCAAGGCCTAGAGCAAGGTTCAGTAAGATTTCCCTGTATTGTCCCGTTGATATTGTCCTTGCAAATTACCTGTTCTGCACATCCAAACATTGTGCTGGGATCTGATGCAAAAGATAAGAGCCCTAGGACACTGAAAATGTGTGTACAGCTGATTTTGAACATGCATCTGGAAGCCGCTGCTGTTTTATGTACACAAGGTCCTGCTCTCCAGGTATATACAGCTTGGGAGCAGTGCGTCGGAAAGAAAAGCAAGATCAAGGGTGAATCTGATGAGTACACATTGGAGGTTATCAAATACAAGCAAGGCAACAAAGGTGACAGTAAGCGTGTTCTGATTCTTGCAAATAGCTGCAAGATTGTGGGCATGCTGTGGACTCACATGGTCATTGTGATACCAGAAACTCCCATGTTACAAAGCAGACATGCTTAAACCTTTTTGGGTGAAGCATGCATTGAGCAAGATGATTGGGCTGTTAATTGAGTGCCTTGACTAGCTGTGCCAAGGTAGCATGGCTGCCTAGCACTGTGCTGTGCCTGCTGCTTCTGAACAGGTTTTTGTATTCCACATGCCTTTTCTGTTCGCATGCCCATGTAATAGCTGTCTCTTGTGTGCATCTCACAATGTTGCTGCACGCAAATATATGGCCACTATCAACATATGCGCAGCAAGCCAATCATCCGTAAACCAGGCCATAAAAATATTCGGGGACAGCTTCAGGCTCACCAAAATGAGCAATGGACGCGACCTTGTTGAGATGGTTTGCCAGGTGAGGGCTGCTCCAGAGGTAAAAAAGAACATCATAACCTACGTCTCTGCTTGTTTCATGTCTTGCTTTCTGCTTGCATGTTATGTATGGTCAGAAGAATGCTCCATTAAAAGCACAGTGGTTACGTTTGTCATGGTTGGGTGCGTATGATTATGTTTACATCATGATAGCAATTTTACACGCCACAACCAGCTGCTGTAAAAACGCAGGCCTCCTGGCCACTGGAATTGCTCTTGCAACTTTATTTTGTTAAAACAGTGCTAACCAACCACATCGGAGCCTTTGTGTGCAGGGCCAATCATTGAGATCTAAATGGATTTTGACTGGCTTCTGGAAGATTGGCAGGCAATCATTCTCACTGCCAATGCTCATCTAAAAGCTTTTCTATCTAAAGCAAAGCACACCCCAGCCTGTTGTGGATTCTCTAGGGATGAAATTAGACAAATTTCATTTTTTCGGGCTGCAGGCGTACGTTTCGCCTAAGGAAGGAGAGCCAAAGCATATTTCAAACAAGGCGGAAACTGAAGATGAGGAAGATGATGAGCAGTGCAGTTACGATTTTGGTAAGCCCAGCAGATTTATTTAGTGCCTTTAACACCTAAAAAATAGTGTGTTTATTGGTAATATCATGGTGTATTGGTAATATCATGGTTTATTAAGTGGATTTCATAGACAAAACTCCAAGCTGTCTAATGAAGGGGTCATGGAGGTGCCATGGCCCAAGGTGACCCCTTTTATTGATGTAGAGCAATTCCACTGTCCAGATAGTTTTCTCTTTCAATTTGTGCTGCTAACAGAATTCTGCAGGGCTCCGCTTTTAGGTTGTCCATGCCCATGCATCCACTATTCATCAATTGATATTAGAGATGAGCCTAAATTGTGCTCCTGTGTACAATGTAATGCTGTACAATTTGTCTACTATTTCTCAGGAGAGTTTCGAGTGGTAGCACTGCGCAAAGGACCAGTCATTGTAACAGTTGCAACTTTGAGGTGAGCTTCCAGGATAAGACAAATCATTTTACATATTCATGATGTAATGGCACAAGTTTTTTGATATCTGCAATTATTCATGCTGAAAACCCAAAGTCTCCTTTTGGAAAGTGCTCGTAATATGTTCAATAGCTGGACATTGGCTTATTACATCATGGAGTGCAGCATCTGAAAAAAAACATGTGTTTGCAAGGTTGGAGGGGAATATTCATGCTTTATCAATTTCAGACTGTGTCTGGTGAATTTAAACTTGAACGAGCTTAGCAAGATGCGTATGGTTAGAGGTTGCACACTGAATTGATGATGCGTGCTGCCATGCGCTACAGGATATTTGGCACCCACTTTGCTGAGATGCCTTTCATCTCAACAAGGGAGAGCTATAGACGATCTGGGAATTGTAGGAGGCTGATTAAGGTAGCATGGCCATTCAATTAGAATTAGTACAGTGGATGGAGAGACCTAGCTTTTGATGAAGCTCTAATTTGATGTAAGAAAGGTGTCATTACCAATTTGATCATTGCTTGAGGATCTGCTGAATAGTTTTCAGTCATCTTCAGTCTTCTTATCTGAAAACAAATTGACACAATTCTTGGGCCTAAGGACTCTCAGCTGGCTGCGTATATCACCCAAAGATGAGCCCATCATTCTGAGCCTGCGCAATGCCTATTTGCAGCGTCTAGCATAACCTTCAGTGTAAACATTTTTCCATTACTATCCTTGTACGCTCCATTTCACAGGCCGTAGAGGAGTTGCTGCTGAACGTGGGAGTGAAGTATCTGGTGCTGCCCAGCGTGCACAATGTGCTGCCAATGTGGATTAAAAAATTTGGCTTTGACCTTATTACTCCAGAGGAGCACAAGGTGGGTAGTTGTGTACGTGCTTGCATTTACAGGTTGACGGTAACCTGAGTTTTTGGGAGACAAGCACAGTAAATAAGTCAAAAACTGCATGTTGAGCTCATCCGCATGATGACAGACCTAGCGATTGCACTAGTTGTGCCATCACAACATAATGATGCAACAGACCTCAGGGGTGATGACAAGTCCCTCGTGATGTTGCTTCCCTGTTGTTTTCTTAATTGCCCTGTTCTGTTTCCCCTTCCTGTCCTTATATACTATATGGATTGCCCCTGATCAACATTCAAACATTCCATATTGTACTTTTACATGTGTCAGTTGCTGCTGGAGTGTGAGATTGTGGATATGGATCAGGAGACCACCAGCCTCATCAAGCGGAAGCTGGGTACTCCATTGCACCAAGCCTGCAGAAGGTGTGTATCTTCAGCATGCATGTTCTCTCATATGTTCAGAGAGGGATGGCTTAGAAAAGTCTTGGAATACCCCTATTCCTGCATTTGATGTGGTGGATGTTTGATGTGGTATATATATTGTTGTTGAATTAGGTGGTTCCGCCATAAAATTGTTTTGCCTGCATTGCTTGCTAGGTAGACGTAAGATACGCAAGTGATGAGCTAAAATAAACCATCCATAGCCATGTTTATATCCTCTGAAACAACACTATTTTGCAGCGTTCAGTGTAATGGAGGTACTGGATATTTCATTACCTCCCTCCCCCCCGCTTGGTACTCCTTTGTTTGCTGATGCAGCAGGACTTCTTGAGGCGCTTAGCCATATTTGCTCAAGAATAACATAGTGCTCAAGGAAATTACAAAGAAAAACAGACATATGGCAAATCTTATCTATCTGCAACAGGATTCCAGCGATCTGCAAATCGGATCTGGGACGCCTGTATGTCTCCATGCAAGACACTAGCAGGGCATTTCGTGCTTCAACAATGTTGGCCACCTACAGCAAGGGGCAGGCCTGCAGGACAACTATGTCTTATGTATTTCTTAGTATCAGTTACCCTGAAGCCAACAACTTGTCCGTGCATCAAAGGGGCTCGCCTGTGCAAGCGGTTGACTGAACTTGACACTAGGATAGCCGCAACGACCTTGTCTTCGTTGCCGTGCCTTCAACCACAAGCTTGCGCAGACACAAGGGGGCGGTCAACTTGAATACCCTACACACACCTGTGTGCTTGGCCCTGGATCTGCAGGAACTTGGGAAAGGGAGGCCGCGCATCACAGCCAGCCCAAGGCCGGAACAGGTCCAGAGGTGGCAAGGGTGCCACTGGACCTGCGGGTAAAGTGTTGGCTTCTGGCCAGGGGGGTGTGAAGCGCAAGGCAGCGACACAGGAGGTGGCGCTTGGCCCAGGCAGGGGGCCAGCACAGGCCCTGGGCGGCAAGCGGGGTCACGCCAGCAGGAGTCGCAGCGTTGGGAGCAGCAGTGAGAGCAGCAGCAGCAGCAGCAGCAGCAGCAGCAGCAGCAGCAGTGGCAGCGAGAATGGCAGCAGCGGGGACGAGGACTTCCGTGTGGTAAGAAGCGTTCCTTTTTGCTGACCATGGGCTGGCTCATCCCTCTTTGTGCTACTGACTGCACACAACAGAAGTGTGTACACTGCTTTTTGCGCTTCACACCACCAAGATCGCCAGGTGTGCTCTTCAAGGCCCCCTGCTTGCGCGCACGTGCAGTGCATACATCTGCTTGCACATGCCCGTGCTTGCATATGCACACAACCCCTTGACCATGCCCTCACCCGCCAGCGCCCCGCCCGCTCCCCCGCACACCATTGCTGTTTGGGGTGCCAGTACACAATGCGGGGCGCGCGCCGTGCAGCAGCTGTGGGGGGCGCCTGCGTGCAGTAGTAGTGCCCAACACTGCAGGAGCGGACCGACCTCGAGCTCGTGCAAGCACGTGCGTCAGAACACAACGCGCCCGCTCACTCCTGCGCCTGCCTGCGACACCAAAACACTAACGCTTCTAAAAAAATTTAATCGCATGCATGTTTGCGTTTGGGGGCGCCAGCGGTGTACCCGACGGTCGGGGACCGCACCTGTGTAAGTGCAGCGTTCGCCGAGACGCGACCACCGGTGGAGTCTCCGCGAAGTGCTCTCTCCAGCCAACATTGTCTTGTGACATAATCTAATGCTTGAGTATTAATACCGCTGTTCCAGAGGCGGCCCAATTGGGGCCCTGAGGCAGAGTACAAAACACATGCGTTGCGTTGGAGGCAGCATGCTCCTGTCTGTCTAGTGTGCCCAGATCCCTTGGCCCAACCATGCCTACCTACTCAACAGGGAACTCACAGTTTTGCACATTGTGTTTCATGTCCTGTTTTGCAGGAGGATGAGAAGGATGAGGAGGAAGAAGAGGAGGCAGGAAATGCAGTAGTCCTGGAAGTGGAGAGTGAGGTGGAAGAGGGCAAGCAGCCGGCATCTAAGGGCAGGGGGCAGGGGGCTGCTCAGGGCAGCAGAAAGTACAAGGCTGCCGTGCCACCCAAAGGAGAGGCCGCAGGGGCAGCAAAACCACAAGCAGAGCGTGGGGCGCCCGGCAAGGCAGGAGGCATGCAGCAGGCAAAGCATGGGCCGCTTAGTAAAACAGGAAGCTCGCTGCATGCTGAGCAGGGGATGCCACCAAAACCCAAGCGGCCACGCTACCCTGCCCCCCCGCGTGTGTCCGACCTGGCTGCGGCAGCAGCAGCAGCAGCAGCAGCAGCAGCAGCCGGCGGGGGCGGGGCTGGCTCAACTGCTGACAGGCTGGGCAGTGCCCAGGCAGCAGCTGGCGGCGGCCACTTGGCAGGGGCCGGTACAGCAGCAGCAGCCGGCCAGCTAGGGGTTGCAAGTGCTGGCAGTGGCGCAGGCTGTGGAGGGGCTGGACCCAGCCCTGAGGGAGCTGCAGAGGCGGCGGCTGCAGCAGGGCCTGAGGTGGGGCCTTACATTGGTTTGGGCCTGGTGTCAATGTGTGACACCCTTGGTGTGTTGTCACTACCGGATTGTTGAATGCCAAACGCGCAAAAGCTTTGGTGCTCCCCTTGCCATGGCCACATTGCACCTAGAACCTCATTTTTTTCATAGCTCTGCATGTGGCTGGTCAAGTTGCGGAATGGCCTGTGGGTTCGTGATAAGGCAGATAAAGCTCCTGCTACTCCATGAAGCCTCAGGCACAGCACTGCCCTGCAGGCTTATGCTCCAGAGTCCATGCTGATTGCGCACTTACATTTGCTCAAGCTTGAGCGCATATGCAGGGAAAGGCACAATTTTGTGAGGGAATGTTCGTGCAGGTTGCTTTGGCGAGACATGTGGCAGCAGCTCCAAAGTCCGGGACAGGAAACAAAGCGCACGCCAGGGTCGGTCTTCCACCAGCAGGACCAAGTGCTGCAGGTGCGTGCATGCATGCATGCATGTTTTCTTGTACATGTATGTATGCGCGCGAGTGTGTGTGTGAGTGTGTGTGTGTGTTGCTCTGCTGGGTGCTTTGTGCATATTTGTGTACGTGCATGCACGCATGGTTTGTTGCAGCTTCTGCTGTGTCTTTTTGAGAGTGCCTTTTGATATTTTCTTTTAATTTCCTTCATATCTTCTTCAAGCTTGCTGCATTTTCCAGGTCTGGTGTTTTTGATGGGTTACTGTGTACTGTGTACTGCAATCAATTGCTAGCATGCTTACTCAAACCATAAACCAAAGAGAGTATGCACTAATAAAGGGCGTGGATCTGCAAATGTGGTCCAGTTCGAGCAAGGCCTAAGAAGGCTGTTGACGCTAGGCCAGCAAAAGTGAGGAAGGATGCAGGCGCGAAGAGGGAAGCACGCTTGAAGAGAAAGATGGAAGAGAGGAAAGGAGATGCAGGGGCGCGTGCGCTTCAGGCAAGTGTATGGGCCTGAGAGGATTGCTGACTTGATGCCATGAGATGTATACATGATAAAGGCAGGCTCCTGGTATAATCAGGTATTAAAAGGGCATAGGTGCACTGTCTTATCGTCACAACACTATCCTACCCAGCCACCTGCCAAACACGTATTTGATATGTGCTCAATGCGCCTGTGACCATTCCCAGCTCAAGCTCTCAGACTCACTCACCTCCTTCCTGCTTCTTCTGGATCAGATGCGCACAACCCTTGCAGTGGAAGCTCGGAGGGCTGTCAGGCGAGACTCTGTCATTGCTCTAACGCTTGCAGGTGCGTCTCCACTCGCACAAGTTCTTGCCCCAAAAGAAAACATGAGAGCTATCAATATTTGCTTGATATACATTTCCGTCATTACTTTTTGCATGACACACCAGTATTGTAGTTTGCGTGAGCTCAAGCATCTATGCTTATGCAAGTACATGTGCCTTCAATGCTGGGACAGCACTATGCCTGCAATGCTTGGGACAACACTGGCACCTCAGACTGGTGCCAGAAAGAGTGTAAATGCCCTGAGGGTGTAATGAAGTCACACGCGTGCGTATCTGCATTTTGCAGAGGCATTTATAAAGATTGTCCCAGCTGCTGAGGAGAACGGCAGGCTCCGAGCCCAGGCAGCAAGGTATACCAAGTTCCTAATACCAAAAGATGCATTGAAGGTTAACACAACCTGACAAGTGCAAGCTTTGAGGTCGAACCAGAAATCAAAAAAATCAGGGCACATGCACCCTTGTCTGCAGAGACTGGCTCTATCACTCAAACTTATTGTTGAGTCCTCAATTGAGTTATGGGTGGTCTATATGAAGGCTCGTGGACAGAAATCTTTTAATTGGATGCAAGGGATTTGTGCTTCATCACCTCATTGGATGTCCTCTGTCGCAGAGGCTCTGTGTATGCTATGTTTTGTACTCCTGCAAGCATTATTGCGTGATGGTGTGAGGCTGCTCCTGCCGAGCCCTCATTATATTCATCACTGTCCTTCATGCATTGTACACACTAATTGTCTGCTGCAACATCAACAAATTCCTGCACAGTCCTGACTGCTAATAGTCAACTCTCACATAGCTTGCGTCTCTGGCAGCTTTCCCTGCTTTTTGCCGCAAGATTACTAGGGATCACACCAAACATGCTGCAACATGATCCAATCCAAGCAACATGCAGGATGGGGCCTGGATTAGATGCATCAAGCCTTGGCCAGGCGCTAAAGATCCTCCCGCCACGATCCTCTAGCATCTGATCTTTGTCAAACCCATAGGGTCACCCCTTTTGCATCACTCATGATGGCACAGGAATGTGCTGCGGATCCAGCAGCTCTTGGCCAAGGAGCAGCAGCAGGCTGCCCGCATAGAGCAGCTCCAGGAGCAGCTGCAGCAGCAGTCTGCTTACGCACAGCAGCTGGAGCAGCGTTTGCAGGCAGATAGCAGCCTTGCTCCTGCAGCCGCGGCCCTGCCACCGTCTGCCACTCCCATCGCCGAGGCCCTGCCACGGTCTGCCACTGCCATTGTCGCGGCCCCTATTTCAGCCCTGGCCGCCTCCAGTGCCTGCCCTAACGACCCAGAGCAGCACGCACGTCAGCTCCAAGATCCTGACGGTGTGACCCCCCTCCATCATCCGCCTGCACCCAAGCACCAGCAGCATCACATGCCTCAGGTACCCCAGCGCTGGTGGGCAGCAAAATGATAGCGGTAGCACAGATCATGCCTCGCCTCTCAATCAGCCTCTGGGGGGTTGCTCCATGTGTGGTTACGTTGATGGCCGTGAGGGCAGCACCTCAAAGCCGCCGAGCCCTGCCACCACAGGTATCAGCTTGCTAAGGTGCCCTTAGAGCCTTGCCCCATTGAGGTGCCACCGTGCACTTGAGCCCTGAGAGTTCTTGCCATCCAAAAGTTGGGTGGAGGAGGCCCCCACTGTCAGGCTGGGTTGTCTTGGGACTTTGTGGTTCTGTGTTTGGGTTACCAAACTTTGGATGAAAGGAATGGGGTACGTTCAGGGCTCCCTTAAGGGAGCAAGCGCCGGCACGTGGACCTGCTTGTTGCTGGCCCCCATGCCCATGTATGGCACAGTATGTATTGGTATCCAGCTGTTTAAGTGGCCTGCTGCCTTGCCTTGTTGAGACAAAGCCCTTGCTGCAAATGCCAAGAGCAGGCATGAGTGAAGTAGTTGATGGACATTTTACAAGGGATGCAGATGTGGTATGCTGACATTGCCACAGGACTCAGATACTGGCGTGCTCACATGCCACAGGGTTCATGTGTCTGCTGCTTTTTGCCACCTTTGACCTGCATGCAGGTTGCCGCTCATGAGAACAATCCAGAGTTTTCTGCATATCGCTCAAGCCTCATTGCCTGTGAACGCTCAGGTAGGGTACCAGGGATCCTGTGCATGCATCTTGCGTTGGGTATTGCCACGCCAATCACCATACTACCACAAACAAAGCAGCTGGCATGCATGCAGGCCACAATATTTAAATTAAAGTTGTGAGAGGTAGGAAACTTGTAAACTTGTGATGCAAGTCCTGCAAACAGCGAAACTCAGACCTCCGGAGGTAGCCAGGGCACTGCATTGCAAACGAGAAAAGCTAAGTCCCCAATCCTTCTCATGCCTCCTTGGCTTCTCTCAACCTCAAAGCCTCATGTCGTGTCAAAAGGTTTTGGCCCGCCCTGTAGGTCAAAGCTCCATCGCATTGCAGAATTTTGGGAACCTCCCCATCAAAGCTGTGTTGCTTGCCATGCCAGCACCAAGGGGTTGTGAAGACCCCTCCTATGGGTAGCTCTATAACGTGTGTCATTGATTGCGCAGGGAGAGGCCCTCTTCTTTTAGGATATGACCTGTTTATGCATGTGTTGGTACCTGTGTTGTGTGCCATTGCCTGTGTGAGAAGAGATCCTCTCCTTTAAAAAGCTGGCTATAACAGCATGCCTGCTTGGATAATTTGCATTGAACGCCAAAGCAAGGCTCTGTTGTCAGATCAAAGAAGCTGATGAGGACATCCTGGGGCTCAGAAGCCCAGCCTTCATTTGCAGCCAGCTTGCACCCCATCGCTGCTGGGTGCATGCAGTGCACTGTCAATGTGCACAGCCACTGACCACCATTATTAGCAACAGGTGCCACGAAACACGAGAGCACATGCACACACAGACACATTTCCAGAAACCATAAGATCTAGGTATGAGTGTTCAGATTGTGTACACCCCCCACGCATGCCTTGCTTGTGCGGCCACTGGGGCATGGCAAGCCCATGACTGGGGCATGGCAAGCCTGTGCCTGGGCATAGCAAGCCCATGACTGGGGCATGGCAAGCCTGTGCCTGAGCATAGCAAGCCCGTGACTGGGGCATGGCAAGCCTGTGCCTGGGCATAGCAAGCCCATGGCTGAGCTAAGCAAGCACATGGCTGAGCATAGCAAGCCCGTGACTGGGCATGGCAAGCTCATGGATCCTGCAAAGTGGAGAATGTGCACCTTTGTTTGAGCTCAAAGCAATCGCGTGGCCGGGTACAGTAAGCGCATGGTGATGGCCCAAGCGCATGGTGATGGCCCAATCGGGTACAGCAAGCGCATGGTGATGGCCCAAGCGCATGGTGATGGCCCAATCGAACAACACGTTGGCCCTGAGCTGAGTGCTGAGCAGCTGCCCTATGAGCACTGCCGCCAGGTTCAGCACGGCTCATCTGCGGCTCATCTGCAATGTACCTCGCAGCTCATCTGCAGCTCTTTTGCTGTTCACCTGCAACTTATCGCGAAATACCTGCTGCTCATCTGCGGCATGCCTCGCGGCTCATCTGCGGCATACCTGCTGTTGAGCCTTTCTCTGGTAGCTGGCCTCCCAACTACGCCCTAATGCAATGGTGGGTGCACGACACTGGCACGCAGGCCTGGGGCCCGGAGGTCGCCTGGCGGCCTACTTGGCAGCTATCCACATGCGCGCAGCTGCCGGCATAGCAGCAGGCCCTGGTGCAGGCTGCCTGAGGCCCACACCGGACCAACCAGAGGGGCACATGGCCAGAGAGCTGAGCGGCAGTGAGCTGAGCGGCAGGGCAGCCTGTGAGCTGAGCGGCAGGGCAGCCACTGAGCTAAGCGGCAGGGCAGCCTGTGGGATGAGTGGTACGGCAGCCTGTGAGCTGAGCGGCAAAGCAGCAGAGGGGGCCGGGGGAG
>LKMJ01003519.1_pt1 | contig 14591 bp, 14 predicted proteins | sample 643391 | NCBI WGS metagenome assembly LKMJ01 (sample SAMN04112250, study PRJNA286221) | soda lake metagenome | biome: soda lake; feature: Kulunda Steppe; material: water; isolation source: sample PL-Br10 brine of Picturesque Lake | place: Russia: Kulunda steppe | collected 2010-07
ATGTAATGCTAGGCACGCTGAGACAACGCTCGGTCTCAAGAAATTTGAAAAACTTCACTCAGACAAAATGCAAACTACCAGGGGCTCCCACAGACCTGCTTTGGGTGAAGTGCCCCCCCTTTTCCATTAATCCAAACTGGGACTCACACTAAAAAGTTCTGCCTGGAAATCCTGGACCTACACGGATGGTAGCTGCCATATCCAGGAAGGCAAAACAAGTATTGGGGCAGGGGTCTACCACCCCAGTTCGGGCAAATCTAACTTAGTTGAACCAAATGGTGCTGGTATAACCAACACCATAGGGCGAGCAGAACTAGTAGCTATAGCTGCCGCTATTACTCACGATCATACTCATATTGCCACAGACAGCCTTACCTCACTCCATCAAATTCGGAAACAATTGTTGTATACAGAGAAACACCATCTCATGTCCAAGGAGAAATCCTCAAAATTCTTTCTAATACTATCCAAAACTCTCAATCTCACATCTTCCTTCATAAAGTAAAATTTAATGCCGGAATTGCTGGAAATGAATGCGCAGATGCCCTCGCTAAAAGCCAAGCTTGCCATGGAGACCTCCTCCCAGCTGAAACAACCATCCGCATAGCAGGCCCAGGTGGCAATCCCTTCTTTGATATTAACTGGCTAGCCGTTGAGGAAGTTAATCAGCAAGAATCTGGCACTGCAGCTCCTCAACACAGCCCTAGCTTGACTTACCTTCCAAATCCCCAAGCTGCACTAAAATCGCACATGCACTCAAACCATAAACTGGGCTATGCCAACTCAAAAATAGGGTACTACTCTTATTACCAGAGTCTGCTTCCACACGTCCACAAAGGCATAAGCAACGCTTTTTGGAGCATACCCAAACTCTCTCTCCAAATGATGCGCAATGTCTTCCACTACCGCACAGGCACCCTTTTTAATCAAAAGCACGCTGTCCACTTTAAAATGTCCGCCAGCCTTCAGTGTCCACTCTGCCAGCAAGCAGATAGTGCTCTCCATATTCTCTCAGGGTGTCAACATATAATCATCTCGGGAATGATCGCTGAACACCATAATGTTGCCTGCAGGCTCATCATGAAAGCGATCAGCAAAGGCTCTCTGGCAGGTTGTTTAGTCCAGTTGGATGCCGGAGCACTGATCGCTTGGCTCAACAAAACCTTCAAATTCCTGAGCATGCTAATAACAGGACACTACCCAGCTGGCTATTTGATGCTCGTTTATCTGCTAGAGATAGACTCACCTCTAGTCGCCCCGACGCCCTTCTGGTCACCCCGTCACCTAAAAAAACCAAATTGCCAACCACTCCTCATATGCACCAGGTGTCACAACCATGGCAACCCAGCAGAGATGTACGCAAAGCTCACGAGCTCAATGTCAATATGAGGGAGATCCACCTCGTTAAGGTTAAATACTGCGAAGACACACGGCCTGGACACCAATTAGAAGCCTCTAGAAAGCAACATGAAGTTCTTTGTAAGCGCGTAAAGGCCAAGAAAGTCATCCTTCACACAATTCTTCTTGGCGTGGGGGGCTCTATTTATACCTCACACACTTTGAATCACCTTAAAGAGCTCGACCTTGATGTACAAAAAGCCCATAAGACTGCCTTCAAGTTACATGCTCATTCTGTGCTCTATGCACATAAACTGTCAACTACTAAACGCGCTCCTGAAAAATCCAATTGCTCTCAAGGTCTTGGTCTGGAGCAGGGGGCGGCTTGTCACCCTCCAGATCCTCACTAGTTCTTCATTCTCCCTGGTGGAGGGGACTCACGGCTCTTCGGGCCAATGTGTCTCCTTTTTCTTGATAGATGTAGAGAGTGGTATCACTGCCTACGTAGTTTTTCCTTCTTTTTATTTCTTTCTTTTCTTTGGAGACACAGGGGCTTTTTACTTTGACAACATCAGTGCTGATGATGTGAAGTTGTTTCTCTTGAAACAGACATACAAATCACGCCTTATTCTTTCACGCTCAAAAACTGGCTACTTATCATGCATGGATGGCCTTGCCTCTCAAATCAAGCAATGTACGGGGCCCTTCCCATTTCTTGCCTAGGTAGCTGGAGCTTGAACTAAGTAGACACGTGCTTCAAAACACTGCTCGTTTTTGTTTGCGTGCCCATACCCTGAGAGTTGAAACCAGTTGTTGGCAAATCCACAATAGGCTCTGTGACAAATGTGACTTGCATGATGTTCAGGACGAAAAGCATGTCCTTCTTTTATGCCCTTGCTCAGAAATGTGCTATTTGAGAAGGAGATTTGAAGAACAATACGTTGATTGTACTGGTTAGATTTACATTGGTTGACAACATTGGAGCTGAATCAGCTCCTCGGAGGATGTGAAATTGTTTCTCTTGAAGCAGACATGCAAATGATTCCTTTTTCTTCCTGAGACTATGGATATTTTTTGTCGGGCTGGCAGTGTCCAGCAAGCCCAGCAGTCAACCCATCTGGCTGAAGGTCTAAACTCATTGTAACTTCCGTTTCTTTCTGAGATTATGGATATTTGTTTGTCTGGCTGGCAGTGCCCAGCAAGCCGCTTGGGCGGCTTTGCAGTCAACCCATCTGGCTGAAGATCTAATCTAACCTCTCCCCTGCTAGATTTTAAAGCTGATTCACACACTCTTGTGCGGAGCGGGAGTACTTCTCTGCCAGAGGAGCCAGCAGTGCTGCAACCTCGCTATTTGCACCTTGCCCTTTCTAAGCATCATGATGCTCTGAGGAATGTGAGCAGGTTTTATTTGCGTGGACAATTCCTCTTTGGCTGGCGATGACCAGCCACAAACCAATCAGCCAACGGCCAAAATGGCGGTTAATCCTATATTGTATGTGCTCCGCCTTTCTGCCAGCATGCTTGCACAAAAGTGCCCAGTGCACACTGCATGCCCCTGTGATTGAGCTAGACGCATGACACATGCTCATAAGTGATGCTCATGAGCAGTTGAGTCAGACTCCTGAGCGAATCAAAATTATTTGTGCGCGGACCATGAAGGACATCACAAAGAGGGTGTGCTGGCCACACTATCCACCTCCTGCGTGTCTCAAGGCAGGTGCGGTTGTGCTTATACATGAGCGCACGCTTTTGCTGCAACACATTGCCTCACTGGCCGTGGAAAGTGGACCATGATGTGAACGCTGCCTGGAATATTGTCTGGGTGGCGTCTGCTTGGCTGGGCAGTCAGCTGTGCGCCTCTGTCTCTGGGGGCACCAAGAAGTACCAGTCTGATACAGACACTCTGATCATGGATGGACTTGTTTCAAGGGCAAAAAAAAAAAACAATCGAACCATCAGCTAAAAAATCAAATGAATGAATCAAACGAATTTTGGCAGCAGCGTCTGGCAAACCATCTGACACACACATGCGCACAGCACCCCAAAACAACCATGTTGACCTCACCTGATGGGTGACCTCGTCCTTGGCTGTGCCCATCCTTCAAAATAAAATAAATGATTGAGGCTTGCAATCATGCACCAAAACCTCACAAGCCCAATGCGCGCACACATACACACTCGCTTTTGTCAAAACATCAGCATCACAGCCCACGTACATTTAAAAGACTCCCTCAACATTTGACCCCTCGCTGTGCACAGCCTCACACTGAGCATAAATACTTAGGAGTGCGCACGGCCCTGCAAAGCACCTGCAGCTCCCTGCTATGGTTGCAGCATAGGAAGGCCAGTGGCTGATGACCTATAGTGCAAAAAAAAAAGCCCATACCCTTTCCATTATGGCTTAAAAGGTTGCTGCAGTCAGAAATCAATTGCTGAATAGCTTACCGGCAGTGTTGCATCTGCTGCTGCTTGCGTTCTACATTGCTGCAGTCAGCAGTTGATTGCAGAATAGCTGACCGGCAGTACTGCATCTGCTGCTGCTTGCGTCCTACGTTGCTGCAGTCAGCAGTTGATTGCAGAATAGCTTACCAGTAGTGATGCATCTTCTGCTGCTTGCGTTCTACGTTTCTGCAGCCAGCTCACAACTGCACTTCCTCCAGGGAATTCAGGGGCTTAGACCGCTCCGCACGCTTCTGCCTATACTCAGCTTCCGCAGCCCATTTCTGCAAAGGCAGCCCCATTTTCCAGCCTGCTTGGTAGAATGCAGTAGCCTGCTTGATGGAATGCAAGTTGCTTGGCAGCCCAGTTTGCCAGCCTGCTTAGTAGAATGCAGCAGCATCCTTGGTGGAATGCAGGGTGTCAAGGGGGCACGGGCCCACGTGGGAAAAGCTTGCAAGGTTGCAGCAGCAAGGACATCAGGTTCACACTTGTCTAGGCAGCACTGTTTGTCACCCGCCTAGTGGAAGACAAAAGGAGCCAACTCCAAAGCATGATAGCTGCATGCCGTCTTCATAATGCACATCTCGTCAGCAAAGCATTAATGTCTTCCAGAAATGTGCTCGTGGCTTGTTGCAGAGTGCATGGCCATTATCATCATGGACAGCTTTGATGCAGCAACATTTGGCGGTTGAGCACAACACGCTAAGATGCAGATATTTTCCATCCATCCAGCAAAAAACACCAAGATTTCCTTACCGTGTAGTCCTCACCCAACTTCCTCAGGAACAAGGGCAGTAGCGTGTTCACCAAGCCTGCCATGACCACGTTGCATGAGCCCTGTGGGGCACGCAGCAGCAAAAGCTTCCATTTGAGACAAGCTTTTTCGTTCACCTCAGCTGGAAGGCAACGGCAGCAGCAAATTTGGTGAAAAGTGCACCTCCTGATGTGTCAAATGCGCACAAGAAGAAAGGGAAGTGCCTAATGCACCATGATGAATGCACCAGATCTGCAGGAGGGAGCAAGCATTGAGCCATGTGGAAGGCAAGGTAAGCCTCCTAAATGACAGGTCCTCTAAGCAAAGCCTACAGCATTCATGGCTTCCATCCTGTCAGATCAAGCCCACCGCACGCACTGCCACTGCACGGCCTGGGTCATGCACGCACATATCCTGAGACTGCTGCTCGACAAAGAGCCGCATAGGCATGGTACAGTTGCAAAACAGACTTACAAGCCAGGGCATCCTATCCCAAACAGTGCAAATCAGAAGGTCAATGGCCCCCGAAACCCTTGCACAGTCAAGCAGTCAGAGCCTCTAGACTCGAGCAATCTTTGCCTTCAGAAGTGCGCCGCAGGCTAGCTGCTTTTGCTGTTAATTAGCCTACTTTAAGGGGTCGGTAGCAACGTGCGGACAACCCACTAACCTCAAGCACAGAGCGCGGCATGAGGTTGAAGGGGGGGATGACCTCTGAGAACACCTCAAGTGTGGCATTGCCAGTGATCTGGCCATTGTTTGGACCAGCCTCACTGCGCCCAGAGCAGAGGGGAAGCAATGGGGGACAAGCAACGTCAACAGGGCCTGAGGTTGGGTGGGAACCGACGCTTGTGCTGCTGCACAGTTGCAGACGAGGGCGTGGGCGCGGCTGCGCAGGCACCACTCTCTTCACAAAACAAGCCCTTGTGCCAGCTGAAAACTAGCACAATGAGTCAGATAAATATGCCAAGCACCATACACGACCAGCAGTGCATCAAATATAGATGGGCACCTACCAATACTTGATGCACCACCTGTCAACGGCTGACGACCCCAACAAGCGCACATCACAAAGGCGCTAGGCTGGCAACACACCATCCTTGAGCAGCGCACAAGCCATGAGGTTGGGCTATTTACTGGGCATGGCCACATGAGCGGGTCGCACTATTGACCGGAGGTGAACTACCCCTCACAGAGCAGGAGATTACCCTCAGGTGGGAGCACACACAGAGACAGAGGACTTCGGGCAGCTCCAGGACCGAAGTCCTCTGATCTGCCTCTGTGTCCAACACATCTGGAACGGTCGCAAGCACAGGAGGACAGGGGAGGCACCCACCTTGGCTCCGAAGACCAGGACAATTCGGTCACAAAGCGGAGGCAGAAGCGCTGGTCCAGCTTCCAATTCTCAATGACCTCACTGCCGCTGCATGGGCCACGCAAGGAGGACAAATAGTCAGCAGCACACATGCGCATTGAACAAATGGGGCGCATCCCAACGACACCGCTGCCACTGCATGGGCTGCGGGATGACATCCCGATGACAGCACTGCCTCTGCATGGACCGCACACGGGAGAAGCCGCTGAGCGGCACACCCACACACTGCATGGACTGCACAAAATGAGAAGTGAACTGAGCGGCACACCCAAACACCGCTGCAGCGAGCCCTGTGCAGACTCGCAGGCCCAAGGCTCAGCAAAGCAGGCCCCGCCCAGACCCCCACACTGTGAAGTAAACCGAAAGCATAGCACGAAGGCATGGCCCAAACCAATTCATGCCTGAGTCAACAACAGTACAGCAAAGTACACGCGCTGACAAGCTACGGCAGGCCCCAATGCAGTGTGGTCCGTACGCACGTCAAAGCTCTGGCCAAGCATCTTGCCCGGCTGAAGCTATGGCCAAGCAGGCTTCCCACGGGCTGCCTTGGTGAAATGGGCGCTCTGCCTGGGGAATGGCACCCTGCCTGCTGCATTCTACAGGCGCTGTTGGCATACGTCCTTGCTTGCAGCACAATACGGGCCACACTGGATGCTGAGGAAACTCCCTGCGCGCTGCGCCACACTCACTGGATGCGGCAGTTTTCTGCTTGCAGTACCACGCGAGGAGGAGAGGGGGTGGAGGTGGCCACAATCTCCACCTCTGGCTCAAGCCAGACGTTGAACAGCTGCATGCAAGGAATTGGGGGCACAGCCCTCCTGTGCATGATAGAAGGCTGGCCACACACACACTGGCACCGCTGCACAGCCATGCACGCTGCACTGTGGGCCACTGTCCACCACAGTCAGTGGTGGTGGTGTCGGGGCAAGAAGGGTGTGTGCGAGGCTGTGCCGGCTCTTGCCATGCATGGCGCCTCGCTGCCGCACTCCTGCCTTGCCTGTCTCTTCCAACCGTATGGCATGCAAGCGCGACAGGGTCAGTACTCTGGTGCGCGCAAGCAGTAGAGCGTGAGCGAGTGGGCTGATGCAGGCGCCCCAGGAAATGCCGAGACGGCTTACATCAAAAGCACCAAAGCACCCTGGAAGCAACACGAGCAACAAGCCAGCCCTGTCAAGCCCAGTCAAGCCCAACCACTACAGCGCCCATCCATGCATACCCAGACATTGCAGCACATCCCATTGGGATTTCAGGTGAGCAGGGACCAGCAAGCCATTGTGCAAGGCGCACTGAGCAAGGGGCGATGGTCGCCTGCATGCTCCATCTGTACACTTACATTGATGCGGGGCACCTTGAGCATGAAGCGATTGTGGCCTATGTGCCTGATCTGCGAGGGGTCCAGCACAAAGTACTGCTCCACAGGCAGGGTCATGTAGGAGGTGAGGGACACGTCTCCTCCCAGGTCCTGCACAGCATGCAAGGATGGGCATGGTGACATGAAGAGCCAGGCAGACCTCCTGGGCAGGGGGCGCACAAGCGGCTGGAATTAACGCAGGCATTCAACAACACACGCACGCACGCGCACCCCCACATGCACAGATGCTTGTTTGATCGACGTATGCATCTGTAGACATCATGTAGCGACAGCAAACATGTGTCAGCCTGCACTGGCCATATTGCAGGGGCACATGCAAGTTGGGAAATCCAGCAAGAAGAGACACTTGTTTGGTCCCTCAACCTCCACAGACAGAGAGGCCACTGAGCTTCCCAGTCTGGCGACCACAGGAACTGGCGCAGGGTTAGGCCCTCATCAAGCAGCGAAGAACACAACTAGGACTTGGAAGGTGCACTACTCCGGCGCAACAACATAACATTGAATTTGGGACGCTGCATGCCATATGAATTGCAAAATTGATCACAATTGGGGCATGAGGATTGTGATCTGTGCATGGTCAAACATGGGTCTGTGAATCACGGGCTGGGAGTTGTGGCACTGTGCCAAGGGTCCCGGTGAGCGAACCTACGAAGCATGATCTCTCAGGTTGCAAAGATTTGAAGCCTGCAGGGAAGCAATTCATTCAGCAGCAAGGTGTCGCATCCTCTCTGCGGCACACAGAAACAGACTTGAAGTGGGTGCCTGTGTGCTGTGGAAATGTGCCCCAGGCAACTGGAGGTACGAAAGGCTGGCAATGACACAGGGTTGTTCACTCTGCATGTTTACAGTGCCTGTACGAGCCAGGCAGGCGCAGGCAGTTAATAAATACCTTGAGCTTGGTAGTGGAACTTCCTTTAGCTCCAATTCCGGCAGGGTCATTCAAATCTTCCCTAGTCCGCGCTCTTTGTCCGGTACTGGCTCTCGAGGTAGATGTTTGCCCAGATGGTGACGCAAGACAGAGGATCTCACGGATTGGGAGCATAGGATGACATGGGCGCGTGGTAGGGGAGGGCAGGAGGAGTGTTGGTCGCACAATAAGACCGGACCGGCTGTGAGTGAGGGCCCGCAGGCCGGACCCATATCTGGAGCCATGGGATGCAAAAGCTGACGAGGTGGAAGGGAGGCTGGATGCCATGCTCTGCATGAGCAACAGTTGAGCAGTTCAGAATCAGCAGGGTGTGCAAACTTCTTGATAGCAGGAACCGCTCATCTTTCAGCCTGCAAACAACTTGCAGATGTAGTCCTGGTTGTGACAAGGCACGCCTGTCTGCTCACCCTTTTGCCAAGGCGTGCGTCGATGAACGACTCGTAAGAGCACGACCTTCCTGGTAATGATGATATCAAAAAGGAAATTGAAGTGGAATAGGGAACAGGTATTGTCCCGGGTGTTCTCGGAAATAAGTTGAAAGGTAGGTCAAAGTCAAGGTATGAGCCTTTGCTTATAGTGTTTATGCACAATTGTTTATTGACGGATTTTACACTCGGAGGGGCTCGTTCCGATTGTCAGTGTGATCCAAATTAGTGAAACAGTAGCAGGTTAGGCAGGCCTTCTGTGCAACAGCTGGAATTGCTAGCGTGCAAGCACCCCTTGTGCACAAGCATGGGGCTGCCTGCACCCAAAATCATTGAGGAAGTGCAAACGGAGAATGGTGGAACCATCAAGATTAAAATCTCCATGATGGGCAAGAACAGGCAGGCAAGTGTGTGCTTTCGCGTGTACGCATAAGCGTTTGTGCGCCTGCATACGTGCGTGTGTGCGTGTGTGAGTGGATGTGCGAAAGTTGGGTGGATATGGGAGTGTGTGTGCACTCGTGTGCGTCAAAGCATGTGTGTGTGCGTGTGTGTGCATGCTTGTGTTTGTGCGCGTGAGTGCATGTTATTTTGCGTCAGAGGAAAAGGTCGGGTGTGCGCCTATGTATGTGCTCCTGTGTGGGCATGTGATTTGTGTGGTTAAAGAACATGAATTGCTTGAAGATGTATTGCTTTATTGGACATGCCCAGTGACTGCGAGTGCAATCTACATCTGAAAAACGCCACATTTCTTGACACACTGGTTTATAATGTCTATGCCAAGAAGAAAATAGTATCTGTGTATGCTGCTGCTTGCAGATGAAAGCCTGGTGGTCTGACACTGACAAAATGAACCCACTGGGTATGATGGAGCCTGGAGGGAACAGACCCTTTGTATGGAGAGGCGCAGGGGTTTGGGCAAGGTCAGTGCTAGGAATTGACTTTCCACATTCCCCAAACGGGACGAGGCCAGTGACGCAAACCTTTGGAGGTGCCTGGGCCCGGCAATAGTGCGTTTGCAAGGACGTGCAAGTGCGATCATTGCTTGCAGTACTGGCTGCTTAGGATCATATGGGATCAACATTTGCTTGTGTACATGCAACAGATCTGTGCCTTCTGTCAAGTAAAGTTGCAGGCACCCTTGCGTGCATTGCATGCATGCAGGTTTTGGGAGGCATGCATGAACAGCACCAGGCCCTTCACTCGGACCGCTGAGCAGCTGGCTGCTGACGAGAGGAGGAGCAAGCAGCCCAAGAAAGGCAGCACATACGAGGTCGAGAAGGTAGTGCGTTTGCTGTGCACAAATGAGTGCACTTAATCCATACGCTGCTGTGCACCTATGTGTACCTGCCATCCATGCACTGGCTCGCACAAGCTATTTTAGCGCAAGCTCGCTGGCGGACACTGTCTTGATTGCTGGCAAGGGGTCGGTGTGCAGGAGCAGGGGAATCTGTCTGTAAGGTGCCAGTAAGTCAGCAAGCATGTTGGGCGTCAGGCCTGCAAAATGTGTTAGTACGGGTCTCTGAGAATGGAGTACTGTAGTACTGAGCAGCCCTGGAATTGCATGTTAGCAGGCGTGCGGTTACCCCCATGAAGTGAGCATATGCAGTCAAATTTGCCGGCAGCTTAATGCTCCATTGGTGATGGTAGATGGGTGCCTGTGACCCTCGTGGATTGCTAGTCGAGAGCATATATATGTATAAGTACCAGACAGTTGTTGGCGGATATTGATTGGATTATTGGAAGGGCACGGCATGCCCTGACCTGGCAGTGCCCTGGCTTCGATTTCCCCTGGCATTGTGGATAAGTTCTCAAGCTCCAAGCCCAGGTTGCCTACACGGGTTTGCCCAGGTTACCTTCATGGATGCATACGTACTCATGCGACCATATCATAGGGTCTGTGTGGCCACGCGCATGTGACCATATCATATGGTCCATATGACCATGCATATGGGTCATCCCACAAAGCACAGAAATCCGCCGATCTCAAGCCTATTACAGAGAAGCAAGACATATGCACCTAGTCCTTTGCCTTCGGCACATTGCCTTAGCTGTGCATGGGCAGCAACTTTCCAGCCTATAACAGCTGCCTCCGCAAGGGCTAGCAATGATGGCACGCATTGATGAGGCCAACGGGCCTACCTGGAAACATGCCGCTGCCCGTGCGCAGATCTTGGCGTTCAACCCTGACATTGATGGCGACAGCGCATTTCTGGTGCGGGCCTCTTACCTGTGGCACAGATGACCTCTTGAGGGTGATATGCAAGCGGGGCCAAGGATTTCCATGCTGGTAGCACGTTATGGCGGAGATGGTTGTGGTAATGGTGGTGTTGGGTCATGATGCGCAGCTTGAACACCCCTTGCAGTGCTCGTGGCAAGCGTCTGGCACAGGCCGTGATTGCTTACAACACATTTGTCAACATCAGCGCCACGCAGCACAGCCAGCGCTGCAAGCCACAAAGCTCAAGAGGCTGCTGCTCATGCCAAAGTGGTTGAATCCATGGCACAGACTGTCTGGCTGCCCCAAGGTGCTCTGCTGCGTGCAGCGTGCAGTTTGAATGTAGTTGAAACGGTCCGAAACTTTGTCTGATGGGCAAAGGATGTTTTCATCCCCAGGACACGTCCCTGCGTGCTCCATGCTCCCGAGCTTTCTTTGGTTGGGACCTGCCCCTGCCTCATTCCTGCTTCTGAGCTGCCCCTGCCTCATTCCTGCGTCTGAGCTGCCCCTGCATCGCGCATGCGTCAGACCTGGCCCCTGCCTCACTCATGCATCTGAGCTGTCCCCTGTCAGGGGCCATCCTATCCTTGGTTGGGACCTGTCCCTGCATCCAGAGACTTACATTCAGCCTGCAGCTCACCAGAGGTACACTCTGAAGTGCAGGCAAACTCATACTGAGGAAGGCATGTATATCAAAATCTTGTACAGAGGTACTCTCTTTAGTGCAGGCGTATTCATACTCAGGAAGGCATGAATATCATGGTCTTGTACAGAGGGCAAGCAACGTGACTCTGGCCTTACCCCTTCCCCCCGCGAGCACACATGCGCCTCGTGCATGTGTGTGCAGGTCAAGTGGTTTGGCTATGACCAGCCGGGGGACAACACGCACGAGCCAGCCTCCAGCTTTGCGGCAGGCCTTGACACGTACACGTGGGCCTCCAAGGAGGCCTGGGAGCACTTTTGTGCAGAGGGCCCCAGCGCCTTTGGCCCAGTGTACGCTTCCAGTCCAGGTCAGTGTTGGTGCTTGTCTGGCCCGTGCTCCCCGATGGACACCCCTGACGCATTGCAGGTGCTGGCCATAGGTGCTGGGCCAATGCATCGCAGAACCGTTGCTCACTGGGGCTGTGGACCACTGTGGAGGCATGTAGGGCGTCGGAGAGAAGGTACTGGAACAAGGGCGTTTAAGTGATGGCATTGGAATAAGCGCGTTGGAGCGAGAGCATCAAATTGAGGGAGTTGGAACAAGGGCATCGGGGCAAGGGCGATGGGGCAAGGGCGTTGGGGTGAGGGAACTGGAGGCAGAGGGTCTGCAGGTTTCCCCCCTGTAGCACAGCATAAGCCGCTGCATGGACTTGTTTGCCATCCAAACCAGCACAACCCAAGCTGCCTGGCGCGCTCTTGCGCTGGTGCCGGCCTTCTTACTTGTATGCACACACGTGCACACAGCCCAGCCAGCAAGAGCAATCCCTTACGTGTGATCACCATGTCTGAAGCCTCCGCCAGCCAAAACATTGCTTTGCATGACACACCATTTTTTCCCGCAGCCCCTACCAACAAGAAAAAGTCCGCTGGCAGCAGCGGCAATGAAGCCCCGGCGGCGCCAGCCGAGCCTGTGGCCCAGCATTCCAGGAAAAAGCCTGAGTCTGGGGCCCAGTCCTCCCGGAGGAAGGCGGAGGCCAAGCCTGCAGTAGCATCAGCAGCAGCGCCAGGGGCGCCTGCCGCTGCTCAACCAGGTGAGCACGCCCTGTGTGGTTTGGCCGCTGCGGCCCCTGGCTGGGTCCCTTGGACGTAGCGCGCAGCAGATGTGAGCTCCAGGCCTCGAAGCGTTGTGGGTGTGTAGTGCTGGACAGGGCTGGTGCACGTGCTGGGCCTGCCTGAGGCCTTGGCCCCTGCAGGCAGGGCCCCTGCTGAGGGTGTGTGCTGGGTGCTCCAGGGGGAAAGGGTGGGGAGGGGCGGGTGGCTGTACGGCCACCCCTGGCGCGCTGCCGTGTCGGTGTGCTTTACCATCAAGCCGTGCGCCACCTTGCATCCTGGAAATGCAAACGCTGTGTCCTTGCCGTGGACTTACATGTTGGCTCCTAGCCTGCAGTCACCTGGTGGGTATTAAAGTTGGTTGCGCCCGCTCTGCTTGGTTGTGTCCATCATGGTCAGCCAGCTTCTTTCCCACTTGCCCAGCCTGTGCTCTTAGAGCTCAAACAGCCATTGCTCAAACAGCTATCGCTAAACCAGTCATTGCTCAAACAGCCATTGCTCAAACAGCCATTGATGTTTGATCAGGCCTGAGTAGTCTGTGGCCAAGGACGGCGCCTGCAACATCTGAACCAGCTGCCTGCGGTGCTCAAATAGGCTGCCTGGAGCTGCTGCCCTGAGTGCACTTGCATTCTTCCATGCGTGCCTACCGGCTGCCCTGCCCTTGCTTCCTCCACCTGACCAGCCATGCTGTGTAGGGAATCAGTGAGTGCGCACCCCAGTAAGTCAGATGTGAGCTTGCGCTGTAACAACCATCTGCTCCTGCCTTCGCCTGTCTGAATGCTCTTGTCTTCGCCTGTCTGAATGCTGGGAGGCGTGCATGATGCTCAGCACATGCCCACCTCCCAACCTCTTTCGCCTTCAGGGCGCATCAGCATCCCCTCCTCTGCCAAGCCGCCTCTCAGCTCGCTCATGGCGGCTGCAGGTGCGCGCCGCAAGCTGCTCTGACTGCTTGTGGCTCCGACGCCTTGTAACTCCTGTGCTAGCTCCTGCCCTCTGATTCCTTGTAGCACTGATTGCTTGTAGCTTTGAAACATGTGTGCTCCACCCACCAGCTGGAGAGCCTTGCAGACATGGCTCAAATGAAATAAAGTCACACCAGCAGCTGCGCACGCGTGAGCTCTATGCCGGCTCCCTTGTCAGATTATTTCAGGAGCCTCGCTGGCTGACCTGGCGCTTATCCGCACACTTGTGCGCATGCATGCATGTGCATGTGCAAGTGCAGCAGTGCACTCACAGGTGCGCACCCAGGTATACCCTGTCCGCGCCTTGCCCCATGTGCCCTGGCAGCCTCTGCATTGCTCTGCCTTCTGTGGCAGTCTTTTTGAGGCTGTGGGGTGTGGAATTGAAGCCTCCTGGTTTGCTCATGCTCTTGACTTGCAAAACGTTGGCAAACACGCGTACACATGTGCGCACACCCACACCCACACCCACATCTGCCCACACATCCGCCCACGCACCCAAACACCTCCCCCCTCTCCCCAAAATACACACAGTGCTGGTGATAACAGGAGCAGCAGGCACAGCAAACATAGCAAGCGCAGGCGGCAGCAAATCCAACCCTGAAGTGCACATGCATGCGCCGTGCAATGCGGGTGCAGGTGGCAAGGGAAAGGGCGGCGGCCCCAGAGCTGGCGATGCAGGAAAGGATGCTGGCACACGGGCACGGGCTGGCGCAGCAGCAGCGGGCGTTGTGGTTGCACCCTTGCCAGGGAGCAGGGCAGGCGGGGTTGCAGGCAGCGGTTTGGGTGCAAGGAGGGGAGGGGAAAGGAAAAAGGAGGGTGGGAAGGGGGTGGCGGCAGGGCAGGCGGCTACTGCAGGGGTGGCGGGTGCCCTGGAGGAGGATGGGAGGCCAGGGCAGGGCGAGGAGGGCTGCACGGTAAGGCAAGAGGGGGGTGTGCTGGAGGGCATGGACCTGGATGTGGAGGAGGAGGAGGGGGAGGAGGAAGGGGAGGCGACTGCGGCCAGTGTGTCTGCTGCGCTGCGCAAGGTGCTGGGG
>LKMJ01003521.1_pt1 | contig 14579 bp, 15 predicted proteins | sample 643391 | NCBI WGS metagenome assembly LKMJ01 (sample SAMN04112250, study PRJNA286221) | soda lake metagenome | biome: soda lake; feature: Kulunda Steppe; material: water; isolation source: sample PL-Br10 brine of Picturesque Lake | place: Russia: Kulunda steppe | collected 2010-07
CAGGCACTTGATCAGGTGCGTACCCAAACCGAATTTAATGCCCCCGAGGTCAAGGAATTAGTGGAATTCATACAGACCCGAACCCGAGGTATTACTCGATGACTCGCTTGCGCACCGCCGTGGTAGGAGTTGGTTATTTAGGTCGCTTTCATGCGCAGAAATACGCCGCGCATCCGGACTGCGAACTCGTCGCCATTGTGGACACCAATCAAACGCAAGCCAAGCAGGTTGCCGCTGAGCTGCAATGCGAAACGCTCGATCGAATAGAACCACTACTGGGACAGGTCGATGCAGTCAGCGTTGCAACTCCCACACGATTGCATCATCCAGTGGCCCTTACTTTGCTCAAAGCCGGGCTTCACGTGCTGATTGAAAAACCCATGACCGTGACGGTGGAAGAGGCCGAGTCATTAATTGCCGCGGCGAAAGCCCATCAGTGCGTTTTGCAGGTTGGGCATCTGGAGCGGTTTAATCCTGCAGTGGTTGCTGCCGCCGCCTTGATCGATCAGCCATTGTTTATCGAGTCACACCGGATTGCGCCGTTTAATCCGCGGGGTGCAGATGTCAGCGTTGTGCTTGATTTAATGATTCACGACATTGACCTTATTCTCGAACTCGTTAATTCAGATGTGGTTTCACTGGATGCCAGCGGTGCGCCGGTTATCTCCGAAGATATAGATATCGCGAACGCAAGACTGAGCTTTGCCAATGGCTGTGTTGCAAACGTAACCGCAAGTCGTGTCAGCCCCCGCGCTGAGCGGCGAATGCGCGTCTTCCAGCGCAATGCCTACTTAGCCCTCGATTTACAGAACGCCAGCCTCGATATTCAGCGTCGAGATCCCCAAGCTTCAGGCCCGCCCACGATGGAACAAATCACACATGAGCGTATCGAGCCTGGGCGCAGCGACGCGTTAGCAGACGAAATCAGCAGTTTCATCAAGACCATACAGACCAACAGTCGGCCGGTTGTCAGCGGTGAAGATGGCAAACGCGCGCTGGCTGCTGCCATTGAAATCAGCCGTCAATTAGTGGAGAGAAATTGATGCACGAGCCCAATCATAAGCCCATCCCGATGGTTGATCTCACAGCGCAGTACCCGCTCATACGTGAGGCGATTGATCAAGGATTAGCAACAGCGCTCGACGAGGCACGTTTTATTTTAGGTCCTAATGTGCAGGCTTTTGAAGCCGCCGCCGCTGAGTACTTAGGAGTGGCGCATGCGATTGGCTGTGCCTCAGGCACTGATGCATTGCATTTGGCTTTACGAGCGGCAGGAATTGGCCCAGGTGATGAAGTCATCACAACGCCATTCAGCTTTATCGCAACAGCGGAGGCGATTTGCTACGTCGGTGCCACACCGCGCTTCGTCGATATCGACCCCACCACCTTTAATATTGATCCAACCGCCGTGGCCTCCGCAATTAACGCGAATACGCGCGCCATTATGCCGGTGCATTTATTTGGCCAGCCTGCTGATTTGCCCACACTGCTGAATCTGGCTAAGTCCCATTCATTGGTGCTGATCGAAGACTGTGCACAATCCTTTGGCGCTGCGATTGACGACAAAATGACCGGTAGCCTAGGTCACCTCGGCGCTTTTAGCTTTTTCCCCAGCAAAAACCTCGGCGGTTACGGTGACGGCGGCCTGGTCACTACTAATGACTCCCACCTTGCCAATGAGCTACGCGTGCTGCGCAACCATGGTAGTCGGGAGCGCTACCATCATCAATGTATCGGGCTAAATAGTCGCCTTGATGAGTTGCAGGCGGTGATTTTGCAGGCCAAACTGCCGCATATTGATGCGTTTAACGCCAATCGGCGGCGCGTGGCACACCACTACACCCACGCACTGATGGACCTCAAAAACCTCGCGCCCCCCCATGAAGATGGCATTGGTCGGCATGTCTATCATCAATACACCCTACTTTGTGAAGATACGGCGCATCGCAGCGACTTAATGAAAAAACTGGACGAAAAAAATATTGCCAGCGCGGTCTACTATCCGATCCCGCTGCATCAGCAAGAGGCGTTTAACGACCTGCAAACGCCGAGTTTACCCGTTGCCGAAGCGGTTGCTCAGCGTTGCCTTTCACTGCCGATATATCCGGAACTCACGTTAGAGAACGCCGATCGGGTGATTCAGGTAATCAAAGACTAAGACTACGCCGCACCGGGGCAAATGAGCGCCGATGCGCATCCGTTGCGCCCAAAGCCTTTAAACGCGCCAAATGCAATGCTGTGGGATAACCACGATGTTGGTCAAAACCGTACTCGGGGTAGCGAACATGCAGTTCATCTGCACGTTGGTCTCGGCTGACTTTAGCCAGGATTGATGCTGCCGATATCGCTGGCACCAATGCATCGCCTTTAACGAATGCCTCGGCGGGATAAGATAATCCTGCCGGGATATCCCGCCCATCAATGCAAACGCTTAGCGGCGCGGGTGACAACCCCTCCACAGCGCGACGCATCGCAAGTAACGTCGCTTGAAGGATATTGAGCGCGTCAATTTCCGCTACGCTCGCTTCAGCAATCGCCCAAGCGCTGGCCTTTTGCCGTATCAATTCGGAAAGGCTCTCGCGCCGTTGCGGGGTTAAACGCTTGGAATCCCGCAAAACCGACCAATCGGCCGCATGTGGATCCAAAATAACCGCAGCCGCCACCACCGGTCCAGCCAACGGACCACGACCGGCCTCATCAACACCCGCAACGCCCGCGCGTATCGTACTAGTGTCCATCAAGCAGATCGCTCACTGCTGCCGCAGCGCTGGCATCGGCATCGCGACGCAGCGCACGATGCAAATCCGCAAATCTCAAATTAATCGCCGCTCTTTGCGCTGGATTCTCCAACCAACTCAAGGCGGCATCAGCAATTGCAGCTGGCTTTGCCTGCTCCTGGATAAACTCTGGAATGAGTGGCTCACCGGCCATCAGATTTGGCATCGCAAAATAAGGCACGCGAATCAAACGTCGCCCAATCGCTGCACTAAACGCATTAACCTGATACGCCATCACCGCCGGGCAGCGGCACAGCAAGGCTTCCAATGTAGCCGTTCCTGAGGCCACAAGCCCCACATCAGCGGCTGTTAGAGCCGCGCGCGCATTACCATCCAGTAACACCACCGGCCACTGCGTCCCGCGCTCTGCTATTAACTGCTCCATGGCATGACGAAGCGCGGGGGTTGCACACGGAATCACTACTTGGAGGGTTGGCAGTTTTTCCAAAATCAGGCTTAGAGCGGATAGAAAAATTGGCCCTAAACGACTGATTTCGCTAGCTCGACTACCCGGCAGCAAAGCGAGGACTAACCCATCCGCCCCCAACCCCAATTCCCTCCGCGCCGCCGCGGCATCTGGTTCCAGAGGCACCGAATCAGCCAATGGATGCCCCACAAATCGTGATGACATATTTCGAGCAGAAAAGTAATCATGCTCAAAGGGATAGATACACAGAACTTGGTCAACAGCGGCACGCAGTGTCTTAATCCGCCCTTCGCGCCACGCCCAAACAGTGGGGCTCACATACTGCACCGTGGTAACGCCGCTGGCTCGGAGCCGACGCGCGAGTGGCAAATTAAAATCTGGGGAATCAATACCGATGAAAAGATCAGGTGGTTGCTCATGCCAATGCCGAGTGAGTGCGCGACGAATCAATAAAAGCCTCGGCAGATGCCTTAAAACCTCAAAAAGGCCCATCACGGAAAGATCGGAGAGCGGGTAGAAGCTAGTGAGGCCAGCCTCTTGCATCGCTGGCCCGCCAACCCCCTCAAACTGCGCATGAGGAAACCGTTGAGCCAAACAGCGAATGAGCCCCCCACCCAGGAAATCCCCTGAAGGCTCTCCCGCAACGACTGCAATCTTCATGTGCGCCCCTTAGCGAACGATGCCGCGCTCCGAGGCCCTGATAAACTCCAACAGCGCCGTAATGGCCGGCTCCTGCTCGCTGGCACCTTCAAGCACTGCCAGGGCTTCCTGGAGCCGTAAACCACGCTTATACAGCACGCGGTAGGCTTCACGAATGGCCTGCTGGGCCGGCACCGAATAACCTTTTCGCTTGAGCCCTTCAACATTGATCCCATGCGGCTGAGCAGGATCACCCGCTGTCATTACATAGGGCGGGATGTCCTGCCGAACGCAGCTGCCCATGGCGGTAAAGCTACCCATCCCCAGATGACAAAACTGGTGCACTAGCGTAAACCCGCCCAGCGTTACCCAATCGCCCACCTCAACATGCCCCGCGAGCGAAGCACCATTGGCGAAAACAACATCATCACCCACCTGACAATCATGGGCGATGTGGACATAGGCCATAATCCAGTTACGATGCCCAATGCGCGTTGCCCCACCACCCTCAGCCGTACCTCGGTTGATGGTGACAAACTCTCGAATGGTGTTGTCATCCCCAATCTCTAGAGCACTGTCTTCACCAGCAAACTTTTTATCCTGTGGAATCTCGCCGATCGAGGCGAACTGAAAGATCTGATTGCGGCTGCCGAGCCGCAATGGGCCGCTGAGCACCACATGTGGGCCAATGCGGCATCCCGGGCCAATTTCAACATCAGGGCCGATCACCGAGTAGGCCCCAATGCTCACGCCCGGTGCTATCTTTGCACCCAGATCGATCACTGCAGTCGGGTGAATCGCTGTCACATTTCCCTCATCGTACAACGGATATCAGCGCTCGCTACCACACGACCATCCAGCTCAATGGTTGCCTCAAACAACCAGATCCCACGCACAATCCGGTGCAGTGAGGAAATGAAATGCGGCGAATCGCCAGGTTCAATCGGGCGCTTAAAGCGGGCTTTATCAACGCCCACCAGATAAAACAACGGTGCACTTGGCGGGAGATCAGCCTCAGGCTCATGCTCTCGAGTGACAAATGCCAGCAAACCACAACTTTGCGCCATTGCCTCAATCAGCAATACGCCCGGCATAATCGGGCGATCCGGAAAATGCCCATTCACCCATGGCTCGTTAACCGTTACGTTTTTCATTGCCCGGAGCCATTCATTGGGCTCATAGTCAAGCACTCGATCCAATAGCAAAAAGGGATAACGATGCGGCAACCGACGCCGTATGCCATCAATGTTTATTTGCCGATCACTCATCGATATCTTCCTTTCCTAAACGCTGCTCTAACTGCTCTATCCGTCGCACTAATCGATCGAGTTGCCTTACTCGAACCGCGGTCCGCCGCCAGTCCCGCCAAGGCATTGCCGGTATGCCGGAGGAGTAAACCCCAGGTTCGTGCACACTACCGATCACCATTGCTTTTCCTGTGAACGTACAGTGATCTGAAATCTCTAGGTGCCCTGCAAACCCAACCTGACCGGCAATTGTGCAACACCGGCCAATTTTAGTGCTGCCGGAGATCCCAGTACCCGCTGCAATCGCAGTATGCGCACCAATGCGAACATTGTGCGCAATTTGAACGAGATTATCGATTTTAACCCCCTGTTCAATGTTTGTATCTTCTTGGGAGCCACGATCTATGGTTGTATTGGCACCCACGCTAACATCATTACCAATGATAACTCGGCCCAACTGGGGCACATCCACCCACTGCTCACCGTCTTTTGCAAAACCAAACCCATCTGCACCAATCACAACACCTGAGTGCAGAACCACACGCTCACCAATCTGACAATCATCAAGCACCGTTACGTTTGGACTAAGCCGAGTGCCATCGGCAATCATCACTCGCGCCCCCACAATCGTGCCTGCACCAATAACAACCTGCTCACCAATCACAGCATGCGCGCCAATGCATGCATGCGGCCCTACCTCTGCGGTGGCGGCGATACACGCTGTTGCATCAACTACCGCACTGGGATGAACACCTGGGACTGCAGCCCGCACCGGATTCAAACGCTTTGCTACCTGTGCAAACGTTAGGTAAGGGTTCTCCGAAATGAGCAGAGAACCGCGATAATCACCTGCCGCTGATGCGGGTAGGATTACCGCCTCTGCTTGCGTATCTGCTAATAGCCGCCGATAACGCGGGTTGGCTAAAAAACTAATCGCGCCTTTGGCCGCAGACTGCAGCGGCGCAACGCATTCAATTATCACATCCGCCGATCCGCGAAGCTCCGCGCCAGTTAACGTGGCAAGCTCACCCAGCGTTGCACTATGGCTATCCGTCTGAATTTTCTTGCTCATACTGACGCCTTAACCGCTCGATTATCCGATCGGTAATATTAATCGAATCGCTCGCAAACACGACGCCATCGCTAACAACCAAATCCAACCCAACCTCCTGCGCGTACTCCTCTACGACACGCAGGATCTGTCGCTGGAGCGCACCCAGTGCTTCATTGCGCCGCAGGTTAAAATCATCACGGAAGGCCTCTTGGGTGCGTTGGATCTCTCGCCGCTTTGCCACAATATCCCGTTGCACCTGCTGCTGACGCGCCTCATCCCAATCCATCCGGCTATTTGCCAACGCGTCCTCCATCTCACGCAATGCCTCCTGCATTTCGGAAATTGCATCGTCTCGTGGCGCAAACTCAGCCTGCAAATCCCGGCGAGCTGCATCTGCCTGCGGCGCTTCTTCCGCAACGCGCCCCGGGTTGACGTAACCGACTTGAAGATCGCCCCCAAAAGCGTGTGACGGCAGCGCAAAGCTCATCGCAAAAAGGACTGCCCAGACCCAATAATTCAAGACGTTTTTTTTCAAGACAACCACCCATCGCCCCACTTAGAAAAATGCACCGATTGAGAACTGAAAGAACTGTGTTTCATCCCCATCCTCTTTGTTTAGTGGTGTGGCCACACTCATCGTTAAAGGCCCAACGGGTGAGTAGTAAATCAGCCCAACCCCGGCAGCGAAGCGCAAGTCTGAAACTGAGGCATCATCCAGCGAGTTCTCTTCACCGTCACGGCTCCATACCTGGCCGCCATCCACGAAAAGCTTCAGCCTGAGGTTGTCGCTTTCCGCATCATCGGCCGTCATCGGTAAGCGTAACTCAGAGCGCACAAGGGCTCTTAGGTTACCGCCGGTCGGGTCATTGTTTTCATCACGCGGGCCCAGCGAGTTGCGGTCATAGCCACGAACGGTGGTAATACCGCCCGCATAGAAGTTTTCATAAAACGGCAGTTTGTCTCCAGAACGATAGCCATCCCCATAAGAGAGCGTGCCGCTTAACATGAGTGCTGTTCGCTCGGTAAAGCCAAAAAATCGGGATTGCCGATAATTCAGCCGATAGTACTCAAGATCTGTTCCGGGGATAGAGGCCTGCAATGACACTCTTTGCTGCGCGCCGCGCGTTGCAAAAATGGCCCGGTTTCGGGTATCTCGCGTCCAGCTGAGGTTAGCCCGTACAACCTGATTGCTTTCACCATTTTTATCAACAAAATCCTGTTGTATCTGTGTGGCGTCGCTCCGAAGATCCAGCTCAGTCGCGTCAAATTCAAGGTCAACGCCAACCCGATCATTATCACTGACCGGAATTCGATATCCGTAGGAGAACTGCAAGCTCTCGAGCCCATAATCGGCAAGCTCCGCTTCATCAGCATCAGTATCTCGAAATGAGATTGCCCAACGACGATCAATGCCGCTAGTTGTATGGTTACGCTCCAAGTAGGAAATTCGATAAACCGTATCAGAGTCGTTACTGTTGGCAACAAACTCAACCCGGTCTCCAGAGCCAAGCACGTTGTCCTGCTGTAAGCCGAGGTTTAGGATGAGCCCCTGCTCACTACCAAACCCAACACCGGCGCGGAAGCTGCCCGATAAACGCTCCAAGGTTTCGACTTCTACATCAACCTGCTCGGTCGTCCCCGGAACGCGTGGCGTATTGATTCTCACATCGCCAAAAAACCCTAGCCGCAGCAACCGGTCTCGAGACTGCCTCAGCGCCTCTGTTGACAGCCACGTTCCTTCCAATTGCAGCATCTCAGAACGAATCACATCATCCCGCGTCGTTTCGTTGCCCACGATGCGTAAGCGCCGCACATACACCCGATCGGCCGGATCAACAAAAAACGTGATATCCACCAATTGCTCATCTTCACGTAACTCAGGCACTGGGCTAATCCGTGCAAACGCATACCCCTGTGTGCCTAACTTATCGCGTAGCGCCTCAATGGTATTCGTGATGCCGCGCTGATTAAAAACATCACCCGTTGCGATGGTAAACATCTCACGGAGCTCGGCTTCTTCGAAAATTAGATCGCCCGCCAATGAGATCTCACCAATCTCATAGAGCTGCCCCTCATTGAGGTTCATCGTGACATGAATACGCTGACGATCAGGACTGATAGACACCTGAGTGGACTCAATCTGAAAGTCGGCATAGCCGCGATCTCGATAAAACGCACGTAGCACCTCTAAGTCTGCCGCTAGCCGCTCTCGTGAGTATTTATCGCGATCAGAAAGAAAGGCCCACCATGGCTTCGGCCCCATAGATAGCTGGCCACGTAAGGTATCAACATCAAACGCTTGATTGCCAACAAACTGAACCTCCTGAACAGAAGCGGGACTGCCTTCTGTGATTTCAATGCGCAGGCCGACTCGGTTTCGCGGCAGCGGAGAGACCGTACTCGTGACGTCAATATCGTAATAACCAAGTGAAAAGTATTGCTGTTCCAACTCCCTCTCGATGGTGGCCAGCAGCGAGCGGTCAAAGCTCTGACCTTGGCTTAATCCAACCGAAGCCAGCCCGGCTGTAAGCTGATCGGTATCAAGCGCGGAGTTCCCAATAAATTCGATTTGTGCAATCGCCGGCCGCTCACGCACCGAAACAACCAGCACGTCGCCATCTCGGCGGAGCTCCACATCCTCGAAAAAACCAGTGGAAAACAAGGACTCTAACGCAGCCGAACTCCCGGCACTATCCAGTTCATCACCCACCGTAACCGGAAGATAGTTAAGCACCGTGCCTTCGGCAATACGCTCTAAACCCTCGACACGTATCTGCTCTACAGTAAATCCACTTGCTGTGCCTGAGACACATAAAATGAGGAGACCGGCCAAAAATTTACGCATGAGCAACCTTTTTTTATTTAACTTTTAGCCGCGAGGAACAAACAACCGCAATAAGTCATTGTAGAATGCTAATGCCATCAGCATGAATAGCAAAGCGATTCCAATTTGCTGCCCTATGACTTGCGCACCCTCCGACAAAGGGCGTCCCTTTATCCACTCTATGGTGTTATACAACAGATGCCCCCCATCTAAAATGGGTACAGGTAAAAGATTGAGGATACCAAGGCTGATGCTAACAATAGCAAGAAACTTCAAAAACGGAACAACACCCAAAGAGACCGAATCCCCCGCATACTGAGCAATACTCACCGGCCCGCTTAAATTGCGCACAGACGCCTCGCCGACAACCATCTTAACCAGCACACTCACCGTTAGACTGGCTGCCTGCCACCCTGCATCAATGGCACGCGGCACGGCGGCAATCGGGCCATAGCGCACCTCATGCCGCACATCCGCAAAAAGATCAGCCGGCACATCCGGGGTGATACCCAAGACGCCAGTACGCCCCGCCCCATCACCGCGCCCTTGTAGAGTGGTGGATACCTCTTGCTGCTGCCCCGCGCGTTCAAATCTCAACACCACTGTTTCGTCGGCTAGCGGCTGAAGTACTTCCACTAAATCCTGCCAATCATTGAGCGCAACCCCATCAATCGCCACGATCCGGTCTGCGGATTGTAATCCTGCTGCCGCTGCCGCGCTGCCTGCAACCACCTCACGCACCACCGGCGGAATACTCGGTTGCCACGGGCTAAGCCCAATTTTGCGCAGCACATCGCCATCATCATCAAGCAGACGCTCCTGAGACAGATCAAGCATTCGTTCGCCAATACCCCCGCTAGCCTGATCAATGCGCACCGGAATGGCCGACTCTCCTGCCACCTCAAGAAATGCCAGAATCACTGAATCCCAGGCCTTTACTTCCCGATCCGCGATTCGCAAAAGCTCATCACCCTGTTCGAGACCTGCTATTTCGGCAGGGCTGTCGGGGCTGACCGGCCCGAGAATCGGCTTGAGTTCCATCGAGCCAATCACAAAGATCGCCCAATAGGCCAACACAGCAAGCAGGAAGTTAGCAATCGGCCCTGCTGAGATAATGGCGTTGCGTGCCCATAATGGTTGGCGGTTGAATGATTGTTTTTGCAGCTCCGGCGGCACGTCCGCCTCGCGCTCATCGAGCATCTTCACGTACCCCCCGAAGGGAATCGCCGCGAGTACGTATTCTGTGCCATCTCGGCCAACTCGCGACCAGATAGGCTGACCAAACCCTACCGAGAAACGCAGCACTTTAACGCCTAACTTTCTCGCCACCCAAAAGTGGCCAAACTCATGCACCGTCACCAAAATACCGATAACTAGCAAGAACCCGAGAATATTAATTACCCAACCCATTCAGTTTCTCCACCGCGCCACTGCTGCGGCCGCCTGTTGTCTTGCCAATTGATCGATTTCCATCAACGCCTCAAGCGAGCTGCCATGTTCGGCAGACAGTGTTGCGAGGGTCTCCTCGATCACGCCCGCAATGTAATCGAAACGCAGCTGCTCTGCTAAAAATGCGCTGACTGCGACCTCATTTGCCGCATTGAGTATAGCCGTGGCCGCCGCTCCGGCATTCAAGGCTTGGATTGCCAGCGGCAGACAGGGAAACCGTAGCGGGTCGGGCGCGCTGAACTCCAACTGGCCCACCACCGCCAGATTCAAAGGCGCAACACCCGAGTCAATACGCTGAGGCCATGCTAATGCATTTGCGATGGGAGTGCGCATATCCGGTTGCCCCATCTGCGCTAATACTGAACCATCCCGATATTGCACCAGCGCATGCACAATGCTTTGCGGATGAATTAAGACATCAATTTTCGTGGCGGGCATCTGGAAAAATCTTGCTGCCTCGATGACCTCAAGCCCCTTATTCATCATCGTTGCTGAATCAACGGAGATTTTTTGCCCCATATCCCAGTTGGGATGCGCAACTGCCTCAGCCACCGTGACGGCCGCAAAGCTCCGCTGATCTCGGTTGCGAAAAGGCCCGCCGGATGCGGTCAGAATGAGCCGTTCCACTCCGTCATTGGCCGGGTTCTTATCTGGCCTCTGAGGAAGGCATTGAAAAAGCCCATTATGTTCACTATCAATCGGCAATACGGTAGCACCACTTTCCGCCGCTGCCGCCATCACAATCTCACCAGCAATGACTAGGGCTTCTTTATTCGCAATCAGCACCCGCTTACCTGCCTTCACTGCAGCGAGACAAGACGGCAGGCCAGCCGCCCCCACGATGCCGGCCACCAAGGTATCAGCCAAATCATGACACGCCGCATCAATTAGCCCCTGCGCTCCGGCTAACACCTGTGTTTTTGACTCGCGTGGCAGCCGCTTCGCGAGTGAAACGGCTGCCTCGGCATCACCCATGACCGCGATCAGCGGCTCAAACTGCTCGCACAATACCGCCATGGCCTTAACGTTTGTATTTGCTGAAAGCGCGACCACTTCAAACAGATCAGGGTGCCGAGCTAGCACATCCAGCGTACTCGCTCCGATCGAACCCGTGGCGCCAAACACACCCACCCGCTGAGGCCGAGCGCCCGCCACTATTGCCACCCGAACAGCGCCAAGTAAAAGACTGGTGCTGCCGGTAATAAAGCATCGATACGATCCAATACTCCGCCATGGCCCGGCAGAATCCGCCCACTATCCTTCACACCTGCGTCACGCTTTAAGACGCTCTCAAACAAATCACCCATGACGGAGACCGCGACAATCAAAAACCCAGTAAGCACCCACCAGCCTGCGCTGGGTGATACGTAGCCGGCAACGTTCACGCCCCATAAACCGACAATTCCCATCCCAACAAATGCAGCCGCGAGGCCACCTATAGCGCCTTCCCAAGTTTTACCCGGGCTGATAAGCACGGCCAGTTTATGCTGACCAAATCGCCGGCCAGCAAAATACGCCCCAATATCAGCGCTCCACACCAGCACCAGCAAAACAATCAACCAAAAGGGCCCACCGAGGGTGCTGTCATGAATACCGACTAGCGCAACCCACGCCACTAGCAACACGGGCAACCCAATAATCAGACGGAAAAAAGCCGGTAGGGGCTGGGGTGTCGCCCCGCGCGCGCGCCGCAAAACCAGCATCAGCAGGCCAAGCCAAAGCAGCATGCCCAGCCAAACGATCACCGAATGAGATAACCACCCGACCATAGCAGCCAACAGCAGCACGGCCATGGCCACAGTAAATAAACTGCGCCGCATCGGGCTCTGCCAGCCGCCAAGCGCTGCCCACTCCCACGCCCCCAGCAGGGCAATCACGCCAAGCAATATGGCAAAGGCTAACGGCGGGGCATAAACAATAAACGCGAGGAAAAACAATGCTAGTGGAATGGCGGTCATCACCCGCGTGCTAAGCATTCACGCCCCCGAACCGGCGCTGTCGGCCGGCATACCAATCGAGGGCTTCTTGCATTTGCGCGGCGTTAAACTCAGGCCACAGCACCGGTGTGAAATACAGCTCGGTATAGGCCAACTGCCAAAGTAGAAAATTACTAATTCGCTGCTCGCCACCCGTGCGAACAAAAAGATCTGGCTCTGGCAAATCACTAAGGCAAAGCTTTTCCTGCAGGCTTTGTTCATTGATCGAGTCGGCCTCGCGCTCCCCGCGCGCCACCTCTGCGGCGAGTTGCTGCACTGCCTGCATAATGTCCCAACGCCCGCCGTAGCTTGCGGCAATATTAAGACGCATGCGGGCGTTACCCGCTGTCAGTAATTCTGCTGCGGCCGCGCTTTCTTGAATTTTGGGCGGCAGACGAGACCGATCTCCGATGATCTTGAGCTCGATGCCGTTTTCATGCAGACGATGGGTCTCACGGTCTAGAACACGCGCAAATAACTGCATCAGCATACGAACTTCTGTTGCAGGCCGACGCCAATTCTCACTACTAAAGGCAAACAGCGTCAGCGCTTGAATGCCGGCACGAGCACAGGTTTCCACGGTATTGCGAACAGCCTCGGCACCCGCGCGGTGGCCTTGATGGCGCGGCTCTCCCTGCCGAGCCGCCCATCGCCCATTACCATCCATAATAATGGCAACATGACGTGGCGGCAGATTTGCATCAGGCTCACTCACTCGACAGGCCCTCCGCCAGGCCAAATTAAACGGACATCAACTCGGCTTCCTTTTCGGCAAGCAGTTGATCCACATCGCCGACATGTTTATCGGTCAATTTCTGAATTCGATCTTCAGCCTCTTTGGCTGCATCCTCAGTGATCTCTTTTTCTTTTAGCAGACTTTTAAAATCACTGTTGGCATCGCGTCGGATGTTACGAATGGCAACTTTTGCCTGCTCGGCCTCGCCGCGCACAACTTTAACCAGATCCCGACGACGCTCCTCGGTTAACGGCGGCAGCGGTATACGAATTGCACCGCCGGCGGAGTTGGGTGTCAGACCCAAATTCGATTCCATGATGGCCTTTTCAATGGGCGCAATCATGGTTCGCTCAAAAGGCGTAACCAATAACGTCCGCGCGTCACTGGCCGTTACCGTTGCCGCTTGATTAAGCGGCACATCGCTGCCGTAGTAACTCACGCTGATTTGATCTAGCAAGCTGGTATGCGCACGCCCGGTCCGAACCTTGTGCAGATCCTGATTTAAGCTCTCTACACTTTTTGTCATCCGGGAGCCGGCATCCTTAACAATGTCATCAATCATCCGCATTATCCTCGTTCGACTCGCGTTCCTACCGATGCTCCGTGCACAATTTCAGCCAATGCGCCCGGGCGATTAATATCAAAAACCACCAGGGGCATATTCTGCTCACGGCACATCACAATGGCTGTGGTGTCCATGACCGATAGGCGTTGGTCTAGCACTTCATCAAAAGTGAGTCGCTCATAACGCGTTGCCGTTGGATCTTTCATCGGATCCGCATTGTAAACGCCATCTACCTTGGTTGCCTTCAGCATTAAGTCTGCGCCGATCTCAACCGCACGCAGGCTTGCTGCCGTGTCGGTAGTAAAAAAAGGATTTCCTGTACCGGCCGCCAAAATAACAACGCGCCCTTTCTCTAGGTGGCGCACGGCTCGGCGGCGGATATAGTCCTCACACACCTCATTAATCTTAATCGCTGACATGACGCGGGTAAAAATCCCTTCATGCTCGAGCGCATCCTGCATCGCCAGACCATTCATCACCGTGGCGAGCATACCCATGTGATCAGCGCTTACACGATCCATGCCGGCCTCAGCGAGCCCGGCACCGCGGAAAATATTGCCGCCGCCAATCACCAACGCAACCTGCACACCCTGCTTAATCAGCGCACCGATTTCACTGGCAAGACGACGCAACATCACCGGATCAATCCCGTAGTCTGCCTGACCGAGCAATGCCTCACCGCTCAGCTTTAGCAGAATACGTTGATAAGACGGCTCTTTCATCGCGCGATCCTCACGTCCCCTGAACGGTGGCCGCGACCTCATCGGCAAAGTTTTCCTCGCGCTTTTCGATGCCTTCGCCTACTTCAAGTCGACAAAAACGCACCACCTTGGCCCCGTGTGCCTTCAACAGCGCCTCTACCGTTTGATCGGGATCTTTAACGAA
>LKMJ01003522.1_pt1 | contig 14578 bp, 13 predicted proteins | sample 643391 | NCBI WGS metagenome assembly LKMJ01 (sample SAMN04112250, study PRJNA286221) | soda lake metagenome | biome: soda lake; feature: Kulunda Steppe; material: water; isolation source: sample PL-Br10 brine of Picturesque Lake | place: Russia: Kulunda steppe | collected 2010-07
GCCTGCAAGTTCGTCGCGACCGACAGCGGCGTCGACAGCGCCAGCCCCCATGGACACCCCACCAGGACAACCGTGAGCGACGCGAGCAGGACCGTCAGGGGGCCGAACCCGGCGGCAATCGAGACGATGGCGACCGCGACGGCAGCGACACCCAGTACTGGGACGATTCTGGCGGCGAGACGATTTGCTCCCCGCTGGAGGCCGTGGGTCGCACTCTGGAGGAGCCAGACGGCCGTCGTGAGCCGGTCTATTCCGCTGGTCGGGGGGTCGCCGACACGGAGAGTCGCCGCCCCGTCGGTGACGACGGACCCCCCGACGAGCCGGTCACCGCGCTCTTTGACGACCGGAAGCGACTCCCCAGTCACGACCGATTCGTCAACGGTACACGTTCCCTCGACGAGGTCGCCGTCGACCGGTACCCGCTCGCCCTCGCCGACGAGCACCTGGTCGTCAGGCGAGAGTGTCGCGACCGACACCCGTTCGGTCCGGCCGTCCAGACACAGCGTCGCATCCTCGGTCTGCGAGAGCGTCAGGTCGGTCAGATGGTTCATCGCGCGCTGTTTGGTTAGCGACTCGTAGAAGATGGCCGCGACGACGGTTGCGCCGACGAGGATGGTCAAATCAAAGTACATGTCGAGACGACCGAGCAGGAGCGCGATGATGCTGTAAATGAAGGCGGTGAGCAGCGTGATGGTCGCCAGCAGGTCAGTGTTTGGCTGGCGCATTCGGAGGCTGACGTACGCTCCGCGAAGCAACGGGAGACTGGTGAAGAAGACGACGACGCCCGCCACGCTGGCGAACATCGGGAGCAGGAGAATCAGGCCGCTCTCTACCGCGCCGCCTTCGAACCCGCGTAAGGAGCCGCCCATGAGCTCCGACAGCTGGTAGGGGTAGAGGACGACAACGTAAGGGAACATGAGAAACAGGCCGAAGAGGACTCCGGCGGCGTAGCGGTAGCCCAGCAGGTCTTCGAGGTCGCGGGTCGCGGCGTCGCCCTCACGCGAGAGGACGGTCGCGACAGTTCTCTCGCCGGTTTCCTCGCGGTCAGCGACCCGATAGCCAGCTACGGAGAGGGCGTCGGTGAGCGTCTCGGTGTCGACCTGTTCGGGGTCGTAGGTGATCCGGATAGTCTCGGAAACGTAGCTCGCGGCGGCGTCGTAGACGCCAGACAGGGAACGCGCAGTCTGTTCGAGAAACGCCTCACAGGTTACACAGTGCATCCCAGCGACGTGGAAGAACGCCCGCTCTGTGTTCGATGTGTCTGGCGAAGTCGGGTCGGAACTGCCCCTCGGCCGCGAATCGGGCACGTCGTCGAGGGTGGTATCGACACTGTGGCAGCCCGGTGAGCAGTAGATACGTCCCTCGTGTTCGACCGAGTTACCGCTCACTCCGCGCCCACAGAACTCGCAGGTCTCGACCGCGTGCTTGGACATCTGGTACCTCCCTGCGCTTCACGTACTGAAGCGAGGAACAGTGTATCACTAGGTATCAGCGCACAAAACTCCGCTGGCGTCGTAGCGAGTTAGCCGGTATCCACGGGACAGTGTCACATTACCCCGTAGCGTTAATGGGAACCGCGCACCTATCCAGCAACAGTGAGCGACCGTACGGCCGCACTGGATGCCGTCATCTTCGGTGTTGATATCCAGAGCGGGGATGTGAGAGGAGATGCGCCCTCCTACGCACTCGTTACGTTCGACGGGGAGGGTATCGAGCGCGAGGTGGTCAGCTACCGCAAGCTCCGCCGCCTCATCGAGAGCGAGGAGCCAGCGATGGTGGCGACGGACAACATGTACGAACTCGCCGAGAACAAGGACGCGCTGGTCCATTTCCTCGGCTCCCTCCCCGACGGGACGCGACTCGTCCAGGTCACTGGTGCGACGGAACCGGAGCCGCTCTCCCGCGTCGCCTCGCGCCACGGCGTCCCCTACGCGAAAGAGCCGATGGCCGAGGCCGAAGCCGCGGCACGACTCGCCGCAGCGAACGTCGGACAGGAGGTGACAGCCTTTACCGACACGACCGAAGTGAAGGTCTCTCGTGGCCGCTCGACCGGAAGCGGGGGATGGAGCGAGGACCGCTTCACCCGCCGCATCCACGGCTCAGTGAAGCGCCACGCCCGCGAAATCGAGTCCGAGCTCGACGACGCCGGTCTCGAGTACGAACGCGAGGTGACCGAGAAGTACGGCGGCTTTTCGAACGCCATCTTCACTGTCGAAGCCCGCCCCGAGGACATCCCCGTCTCGGCGAACCGGTCGGGCGACACTCGTGTCGAAATCGAGCGCGTCCGCCGGGACGGTATCGAGTTTCGTCCCCTGGCCAAGCGGCGCGACCCGGTCATCGTCGGCATCGACCCCGGAACGACGACTGCAGCGGCGACAGTCGGACTCGAGGGCGAGGTGCTCGACGTGCTGAGCACGCGGACAGCGGACACGGCGGCCGTCATCGAGTGGATTATCGAACACGGACGACCCATCATCGTCGCGGCGGACGTAACGCCGATGCCTGAAACCGTCGAGAAGATACGCCGGAGCTTCGACGCCGCGGGCTGGATTCCCGAACGCGATCTGCCCGTCGACGTAAAGAAACACCGAACACGGGAGGTGAGCTACGACAACGACCACGAGCGCGACGCAATCGCCGCCGCGCTCGGTGCCTACGACGCCCACAGCGACCAGTTCGACCGCATCGCAGCGAAGGTGCCGCCGCGACAGGATTTAGGGACCGTCGTCGCCCGTGTCGTCGCGGGCGAGGAGTCGGTCGAGGCGGTACTCACCGACCTCACCGAGGAGGAACGAAACGAGGAGGACGACCACGAGCACGTCGAGCGCGAGTTAACCGAGGAGGAGCGACGGATTCGCCAGCTCGAAACACAGGTCGAGCGCCTGCAGCGCCACGTCGAGACGCTCGAGGAGACCGTCGAGGAGCGAGACGAGACGATTGCCGACCTCGAAGGTGAGCTCTCGGAGGCGCGCAAGCAGGAGCGTCGGGAGGCACGCGAGCGCCGCGAGGTGACACGGCTGGAACGCGAGAACCGGCGACTCGAACGCGAGCGCAACGAGGCCCGTGAGGAACGTGAGGCGCTGGAAGGGAAGCTCGAACGGCTGAAGACGCTGTGGAAGCTCGACCACTCGAACTTCGCGGACGTCTCGGAGAAGAAGGCCGGGCTCGCCCCGGTGAAAGTCGTCGAGCAGTTCACCCACGGCGCCATCGAGAGTGCACACGAGCGCTTCGGTCTCGCCGAGGGCGACATCATCATGCTCCGTGATGCCAGCGGGGCGGGTCGCTCGACTGCGGAGTTACTGGCCGACATCAACCCGAAAATCGTCATCCGCAACGGCGAGCTCTCGGATATGGCCGACAGAGTGCTGTTCGACCACGAGATTCCCGTCGCTCCTGCCGAGAGCGTGACGGTACAGGAAGTGGACGAACTCGCGGTCACCCGCGAGTCAGAAATCGAAAAGGCAATCGCGGACTGGGAGGAGCGCGCCGAGGAACGGAGACGACAACAGAGCGCCGAGATGGTCGACCGTCTCATCAGCGAACACCGCGCCGACCGCCCGGACTGAGGAGAGGCCAGTGTGCAGCGCCCGGGCCTACATCATCTGGCCCATCCCCATCGCCTGCAGGAGGTTGGAGATGAGACCGTAGACAACGAGACCGAGACCGGCGATGACCATCGCGAGCGCACCACCGAGGATGAGGTTCACCCACGTCGTGAGGGCGACGCCGCCAATCAACAGCACGAGACCGAGAATGCCGACAACGCCGAGGTTCCTGAGCATACCGGCACGTCTCCGGCCGCCACCATAAACGTCGTCCTTTCAGTCGACGCTAACCTCGTCCCCTCAGTCGACGCTAACCTCGTCCCCTCAGTCGACGCCACTCTCAGCCGTTCAGACGGTGCCAACCTCGCCGTTCCGGTCGACCAGGTTTTCTCCTCTCTCCGCCACCACCGTCTGCCCCGGGTCGTGGCACAATAATTGGAAGAATTAAACAATACCCGCCCCGAAAGGGGAGATATGAGCGACAACGAGGGACGGAAGAACCTCCGGATGCCCGACGACGACGAGGTGTTCGCTGTCGTGACGAACATGCTCGGGGCGAACCGCGTAAAAGTGCGCTGTATGGACGGCGTCGAACGGACGGCGCGCATCCCCGGCAAGATGCAAAAGCGCATCTGGATACGCGAGGACGATGTGGTGCTCGTCGAGCCCTGGGACTGGCAGGACGAGAAAGCCGACATCACGTGGCGCTACGAGAAACAGGACGCCGACCAGCTCCGCGACGAAGGGCACATCCAGGAGTAACGCACACCGAAGAACAGGTCCCTTCCGTCCGTCAATAGTCTCACTCAGAGTCGGTCCAGCCGCACTTCGTCGTCTGTAATCGTATCGACGTTATGACTGTCGAGCTTGTAGGTTTCCTCGTCAGACTCACCCCAGCCGAGCTTCGATTGTATCGTATCAGTCATACTCGGGTTGGGATTCACGTACGCGTCTCCCCGTTCGACCGATTCGATGACACCGACCGATTCGCCTCGCTGGTTGACGACTCGTTTTCCCTCGTCCTTCTCCGTGAATTTAGCGCACATACCGGAGTTTCGGTTCCAGCGGGGGTAGATGTACTGCCTACATACGCCAGTGACTGCTGTATTAACTTGTGCCGTACTCACATTGCCCTGCGATGTAGATTCACACCCCTGCCAGGTACCGACGCGTGGGGAGCGCACGCTTTTAGGGCTCGCCATGCTAGCAAGAGATAGATGGAACAGGAGTACGGCTTGCTCGACACCGACGACGTGGACTCACCGGGCGACGAGTGGGAGGAAATCGACTACGCGGACACGGAAGCTGACCGCATCGCTCGCAAGCGCGACCGGGAGTTCAACCAGTTCCGCAAGCGCATCAAGGACGCCGACCAGTTCAAACTCGAGGAGAGCGTCTTCGACGAGGCCACCTACGGTGCGCTGTACAAGCTGGTTCAGGACGGCCACATCGAGGCGTTCGGCGGCCCCCTCTCGACTGGCAAGGAAGCGAACGTCTACAACGCCCTCGCGGGGGACCACGAGGTCGCAGTGAAAATCTATCGCATCAACTCGTCGGATTTCCGTGAGATGGGCGAGTACCTCGAAGGTGACCCCCGTTTCGAGGAGGTCGCCAACAACAAGCAAGCCATCGTCATGGCGTGGGTCCGCAAGGAGTTCGCCAACCTCGAACGCGCCCGGAAAGCGGGTGTCCGCGTACCCGAACCGCTCGCTGTCGAACGAAACGTGCTCGTGATGGAGTACATCGGCACCGAGGACGGGCGTGCAAAACGCCTCACTGAGGTCGAAATCGAGAACCCCGAGACAGCCTACGAGGTCGTTCGGGAGTACATGACGCGCCTCTACGACGCTGGCATCGTCCACGGCGACCTTTCGGAGTTCAACATCGTCTTCCACGAGGGACAGCTCGTCGTCATCGACCTCGGACAGGCGGTGACGGTCCACCACCCCAACAGCGACGACTTTCTGGACCGTGACTGCAAGAACGTAGCGAACTTCTTCGCGCGACAGGGCGTCGACACCAGCGGCGAGAAACTGCGCGCCTACATCGAAGAACACGCAGACCCGGCGACATAGAGAGAGCGGGTTCGTCGCTGTCTTCAGCACCGGTCATACGGTCGTGCGCGACTTGTTACCGCAATAGCGACACTGCCGTTACGACGCGGGAAACAGCCGATAGTTCGACACAGTTCTGAGGCTGATCACGTACAACCGTATCAGTCGTCTTCGGCCTGTGGCGGCTCGGCCATCTCTGGAGCGGCTGTTGCTTCGGTCTCCAGGACGGTTCGTTCGGGAAGCTCCGGGTTCGGGGCTCGGCCGAGCGTGAGGATGCGCTCCGTAATCGTGAGCTCCTCGGGGCTCGGGCTCGGCTTCTCCATCTCCAGGAAATCGACGGCGATGCCCTCTGGCTCGGTGCTGATACGGACAGCAGCGAGCTGATAGGAGGGGAAGAAGACGGGTGGCAGGATGCCAATAAGGCCGTCCCGGCGGTGGAGGCGTTTCAGCCACGTCCCGCTGTTGACGATGAGCCCGCCGTCGACGTTACGGACAGTCGGGCGGTGCGTGTGACCGTAACAGAAGAGCGCTTTTTCGGGCTCGGCGTCGAATATCTCGCGTGCGGCATCCTCGTACGGCGTTGCAGCGTCAACCGTCAGTGCAGTCTCGAAGACTCCAAATCGGTTTATCGTCTTTCTGGCGTCGCGTCGGAGGAAGTACAGCGGAATCCCGACGAGCAACAGGAGTCCCGCAACAGCAATGTTCGCGCCGAGGAATATCCAGGCTGCCGTGCCAGCGAGACCGAAGAGCTGGAAGACCGACTGGACCCGGTCGACCGGAGCCGACCAGATACCCGCCATGTCGAGGCCGACGAGCACCGCCAGCAGCGCGCTGATGTTGAACAGGAGCAAAAACGGGAGCAGGGAGTGACGCAAGACGGGGTTCATCTCCCGGTAGAAGTACTTCGAGATGAGCCAGACGGGCATCCGTTCGGTGGGTGTGACCGCCTGGACGTCTTTCAGCCAGTTGAACTTCCCGCGGTCGGAGAGCTTCCCCGCTCGGCTGATAACCTGTGTCGTGTAGTAGTAGCCGATAGGCGTCACGTAGGGGTTGCCCCAGTCCTCGATATGGTTGTTCGGGTCGCGCTGGTGCCCGTGTTCGAAGTGAATCGCCCGGTCGCCTATCGGACGGGAAATGGAGGGGTCCCGCTCGAGCGTGACGTTGTACTCCGCGAACCGGTCGACGAACTCCTCGTAGGCAGCCAGTTCGTAGTCGTGATTACCCGGCAAGAGCGTAATATCGATGTTCTCGCCCGTGGCCCGGAACTGCTCGAACAGTTCGGGGTAAGACTCGACGAGCGCGTCGAACTTCTCGATACCGTCGAGTGCCGTAAACTCCCAGAGCCCGAAGGCGTCGCCGTTGATGACGAGTTCGGCGTTCTCGTCGGTCTCCTCGAGCTCTTCGAGAAACTCGAGCAGCTCGTCGAGAAACGGCACCTCCTCTAACTGCTCGTCTCCGCCGATGTGGAGGTCGCTAATGACGTAGTAAACGCGGTCGTCTGACGAGTCTTCCGCTTCCATCGCATGGGATATTGACACGGAGCCCTATAACAGTTGTACCTCGTTCGTCGGCACCGATTCCGGAAATACTCCCGGAGGAATACGGTTCAAAAGTCGAAATATCTTACAATGATATTCAAACCAAGATAGTTTGATATTTTGAGCGAGATAGTTCAATGTATAAACTGATTTGGTTCAATAGTTACACTCAGATGGTTCGAAGTTACAACCAAGATGATTCGATGCTGTACCAAGTCGTTCAGCTCTCGGACTGGTGCGGTTCGCTGGTCTCCGACCGGGAGAGGAACACGACGAGGAGATACAGCGCGCCGAGCAGTCGAGCGGCGGGCGTTACCCACCGCAGGAGTTCGAGCTCTTCGGGGTTCTCGTAGGCAAAGGACTGGCTGAACCGGATGAGCGGTCTGGGATAGACGACCGCAAGAATGCCAGCAGCGCCGAGAACTGTACTCGCCAGCGGTGAGCGCTGTCGGCCCCGGACGAGCAACCAGACGACCAGCATCCCCTCGAGCCGAGCCAACAGCGCCGCTTGCGGCCGGAGCCTCGCATTCTCGGGATTCTCCAGCCCGATGCGCTCGCAGGCGTCGATTATCGGCCTGGGAGCGATGATCTCGACGATGCCGAAGGCGATGAAGAGGGCGCGAATCATACAGTACTAGTTCTGCAGGTTACAGTAAATGAGTAGTTGCCACGTACTTCTCGGAACGCCCGGTAGTTGTCCATGAGTGAGCGCTGCAGTCAATGTTTTGTGTCACGGTCCTGCTGGTACAGTATGGACGTTATCCATACGGCAATCTGGGTTTCGGACCTCGACGATGCACGAGTCTTCTTCGTAGATGCGCTCGGGCTCGAAGAGAAGTGGTCGTTTACGTTCGACGGCGTCGAGAACGTGTATGTCGGCGGTGAGCACGGCGAAATTCAACTCCGGTCCGCTTCCGGCGCTGACGCCCCTGCACCCGACCGCACGACTCTCGACCATCTCGCGGTCTCCGTCGAGGACGTCGACGCCGAGACGGAACGAATGGTTGAGGAAACTGACTGTGCTGTCGTCGATGGGCCACTGACCGTAGACGCAGCAGGTGCACGTGTCTCGTTTATCGAAGGTCCCGACGGCTACGTTGTCGAACTGGTCGAAACGCTGGAGTAGCCGTCAGGGGGCAGGTCGTGGATCTAGAGTAACCGTCGGAGAGCAGAGCCGCTGTACTGCACCTCACCGTAGCTTTATTGGTGCCTTTCGTACAGTCACTACTATGGCAGAACCGCCGTCAACCGTTGCCGTTCTCGGGGCGGGCACGATGGGTTCGGGACTTGCAGTCCAGTTCGCTCGTCACGGGAGTGCAGTGACGCTGGTGGACCACCGTGAGTCGAACCTGGAGACTGCGCGCCAGACAGTGAAGGACGCGCTCGAGTTCCTGCAGCGTGAGGAGCTGCTGGTCGAAGACTCGGCATCCATTCCCGACAGAATCGAGTACACGCTCGATACTGCTGTGGGCGTTGCCGATGCGGAACTCGTGCTGGAAACAGTCTCCGAAGACCGGGAGGTCAAGCGGGAGGTGTTCGAGACCGTCGCTGCAGCCGCACCAGGAGATGCGGTTCTCGCCTCGAACACGTCCGGGATTCCGATTACGGAGCTTGGCGAGTTCGTGTCCAAACCGGAACGGGTCGTCGGGTGTCACTGGTGGAACCCACCGTACTTGCTTCCACTCGTCGAGGTCGTTCGCGGGGCAGAGACCGCCACTGAAGTCGTCGACCGGACTGTCAGCTACGTCGAAGGCGCCGACCGGAAGCCAATCGTTGTCGAGCACGACGTCCCCGGGTTCGTGTGGAACCGCATCCAGTTCGCGGTACTGCGAGAGTGTGCCCATCTGGTCGCCGAAGACGTTGCCTCGCTGGAGGACGTCGAGCGCGCCGTCCGGGACGGATACGCGCTCCGGACGGCAGCAGTCGGCCCGTTCGAAACGGCTGACCTCTCGGGAGTCGACCTGTTCCGCGATATTGCCACCGACCTGTATCCACACCTGTCCACTGCACAGGAGGCTGGCCCAGTGTTCGAGGAGCGAATCGCGGAGGGGCAGACAGGCGTCGCGTCGGGCAGTGGCTTTCACGAGTACGAGGAATCGCTCGCGGACGCAATCCAGCGCCGCGATGAACGTGTTGCTGCCATACAGCGTGCCCGTGAGGAGACACTGGGACGAGAGGAAGCGAACGACAGCAACACAGATGGGTGAAAAGCACCCGGCTTTTGACGTATGAAGCACACCCGGCGCATGCCACTAGCCCACACGAAACACAGAGACACCGGTTAGAAACCCGTTTAGGCTCCCGGTGGCTCGCACCGATAATGAGTTATCGCATCGGTCTGGTCGGCAAGCCCTCAGTGGGCAAGTCGACCCTGTTCAACGCGGCGACGATGAACGACGTTCCCGAAGGGGCGTTCCCCTTCACCACCATCGACCCCAGCATCGGCGAGGCGTACGTTCGGACGGACTGTGCCGCTCCGGAGTTCGGCAAGACGTGCCAGCCGTCCGTGGGGACCTGCGAGGACGGCACCCGGTTCGTCCCCGTCAAACTGGTCGACATCGCCGGACTCGTCCCCGGCGCTCACGAGGGGCGGGGACTCGGAAACCAGTTCCTCACCGACCTGAACGAGACGGACGCGCTGATTCACGTCGTCGACTTCTCCGGCACGACGGACCTCGAAGGACAGACGACAGAGGGGCACGACCCGCGCGAGGATATCGACTTCCTCGAAGCGGAGCTCGATGCGTGGTATCTCGACATTCTGGAGAAAGGCATCGAGCGCTACGAGAGCAAACAGCTCTCGGACCCCGACCCGGAGGACATTCTGGCCGAGCAGCTCTCGGCCTTTGGCATCTCCGCGGCCGAAATCAAGCAGGTCGTCCTCTCACTCGGGTACGACGTCGCACCGTCATCGTGGGAACTCGAAGAGAAAGAGACGCTGGCGCGGGAGATACGCAAGCGGACGAAACCGATGGCCATCGCGGCGAACAAGATGGACACCCAGCCCGCACAGGAGAACTGGGACGAGATAACGACCGACCCGGCCTATGAGCATCTGGCGTTCGTCCCGGTGTCCGCACACGCCGAGAAAGCGCTCAAGAACGCGAAAGAGCAGGAGGCAGTCGAGTACACGCCCGGCGAGTCCACCTTCGAGATTACGGCAGACCTGCCCGAAGAGCAGGAAGCGGGTCTGGAGCAGATTCGCGAGTTCGTCGAGGAGTTCGACGGAACCGGCGTCCAGCAGGTGCTCGAATCGGCCGTCTTCGACGTGCTCGGGCTGAAAGCCGTCTTCCCCGGTTCGGCGTCGGGCACCTGGTCGAAGGGGCCGTTCCGCGACTGTTTCTTGCTCCCACCGGATGCCACGGCAGAGGAGTTCGCCTACCACCTCCACTCCGACATCGGGGAGGGGTTCCTGCACGGAATCGACTGTCGGACGGACCGGCAGGTCGGCGCTGATACCGTGCTGGAACACCGCGCCGTCGTCGAGGTCGTGTCGACGAATCAGTGACCGCCAGGCGCATCACGGTGTTCGAGTCACAGAACAGCGCTAGAGGAACCCCCGACGCCCTGTTTCATCTCCGCACGGGACTCACGTGCCTCCTCTGCAGCGTCTGTCCCCGCCCAGAGTCCGGACCCCTCGCGTACGAGCTCGCGCCGTTCCCGGACGAGACGCGAAAGGAGGTCGTCGAACGTTTCCCCCTCGTCTTTCAGCGCCGCGAGTGCGGCGTGGGTGTCCTCGTCGACCCGGATAGATTTGCTCATATCGGCTGTATACGAGCAAGTATACAAGAGAGTTGTGTCGCTCAGTAGTGGATGCTCTCGCCTTTCGTGGTCCTTGATGGTCTCGTGAACGGCCAAATGACAATAAGTCATTCAGGCCGAACCCAGTTCAGTTTGACCGCTCAATACAGGATGCGTTTACAGTACCGCATTGCGAAAGTGACTGGAGTATTTATCTCAAACAATCACACTAACTAGTTTGGTAGTATTATTAGGCAACTAGCGTAATATGGTAACAATATGGGGAATCCCATAACCGCAGACCTCGTGGAAGCGGTTGCTGATGCCGAGAATGCTGAGCCAACAAACCTCGATTACAAATTACAAGAGTACATCCCTGTAGACGCCATCGAACAGCTAGCAAATCATGAAAGTTCGTCGTGGAAATTGTCGTTCGAACTCCCCGAGCAGCACGTGACCGTTACGAGCGATGGATTGATCCTCGTTAATGGAAAGAGAAAAGCGGTCTGGACCTGACAACAGTTGTACTGAATCTACAGACCCATAGATTGGTCAATGCACGGCACAACTGAGCGGTTGATTCACCAGATTATTGAGGAGGGTAATCCAACGGATATTGGTCTATGACAACCTGAGAGGAATAATCCGGTACGCCCACTCAGGCTGATAAAAAAGTAGTTTGGATGTGCTCAGTAGTGGATGCTCTCGCCTTTCGCGCCCTTGATGGCCTCGTGGACTGCTTCGGAGAGCGTCGGGTGGATGTGGATGGTCTGGGCAACGTCTTCGAGCGTCGCGCCCATCTCGATGGCGAGCGTGAGTTCGGCGACCAACTCGGAGGCTTCGGGACCGACAATCTGTGCCCCGAGGATGAACTCGCTGTCACTGTCGGCGACGACGCGGACGAACCCGTCCGTTTCGTCGAGCGAGAGTGCCCGACCAGAGGCGCGCAGGGGCATCTGTCCCGTGATGGGGTCGAACCCGGCCTCCTCTGCCTCTGCGACGGTCATCCCGACGTTGCCGATTTCGGGGTCGGTGAACACCGCCGCCGGGACGGACTGGTAATCGAGCGCAGAGGGCTCTCCTGCGATGACCTCCGCGGCGACCTCTCCCTCCTTGAACGCCTTGTGGGCGAGCATCGGCTCGCCGGCCACGTCGCCGACCGCGAAGATGTTGTCCTCGCTGGTTCGGGCCTGCCCGTCCGTGACGATGAATCCGTTGTCGTCGGTCTGGACGTCCGTCGCCTCCAGGTTCAGCGTGTCCGTCACGGGTTGTCGACCCACGGCGACGAGGCACTTCTCGGCCCCGAACTCGCTCACGTTGCCGTCTTCGTCCTCCGTTTTGACGTTGATACCCTCGCCCATCTCCTCCCATTCGGAGGCGCGCTGGCCGAAGTAGAACTCGATGCCGAGTTCCTCGGCCCGGTCCTGAACGACCTTCGTCACGTCGTCCTCGTACAGCGGCATCGGGCTGTCGAGCATCTCGACGATGGTGACGTCACAGCCGAGTTTCTGATACACCGTCGCCAGCTCCATGCCGATGTATCCCGCCCCGACGACGACCATGCTGTCTGGGACCGACTCGAGCGAGAGCGCGTGTTTCGAGGAGAGGATGTGCTCGCCGTCGAACTCGAAGCCGGGCACCTCGATTGGGCGGCTGCCCGTCGCGATAATCGCGTTGTCGAACTCGATGGATTCTGCACCCTGTCCTTCACCGGACGCGACGATGCGAGCTTTGTCCGGGGACGCGAACTCGGCGCGGCCCTCGATGAGGTGGGCACCGGCGCGTTCGGTGAGCGACTCGACACCCTTGGTCAGCCGGGTGACGAGGCGGTCCTTCCAGGAGACCATCCCCTGCAGGTCGACCGCCGGGTCGGCGTAGATGCCCATGTCCTCGGCCTGCGTCGCGTCGTGGGCGATGTCCGTCGCCGAAATCATCGCCTTCGAGGGGATACAGCCCCGGTTGAGGCAGGTACCGCCGTATGCGTCCATCTCGACGAGCGTTACGTCGAGGTCTAACTGTCCGGCCCTGATGGCGGCCACGTAGCCGCCGGGGCCGCCGCCGATTACCAGTACGTCCGTCGATGATGTGATGTCTCCAACAACCATAGTCTGTGAATTGTGTTGATAGTCTTCGTCCCTGTGGTTACTCCAGCAACAGCAGCGTGGGGTTCTCGAGATACTCCATGACCGTGTTACAGAACTGTGCGGCCTCGGCACCGTCGATGACGCGGTGGTCGATGGCCAGCGACAGCGGTAGTGTGTACTTTGCGACAACCTCGCCGTCTTCGACGACAGGCCGCTGTTTGATGGCCCCCAGCCCGAGAATTGCGGTCTCGGGGTAGTTGATGATAGGCGTGGCGTACTCGCCGCCGAACGCGCCGAAGTTGGTAATAGTGAACGTGCCGTCCTGCATCTCGTCCGGGCTGACCTTCCGGTCGCGGGCCTTCGCAGCGAGTTCGTTCACTTCCGAAGAGATCTGCAGCATGCCCTTGTCGTCGGCATCCTTGACGACCGGTACCATCAGTCCGGCGTCCGTGGCGACCGCGATGCCGATGTTGTAGTAGTGCTTGTAGAGAATCTCCTCGTTCTCCTCGTCGAGTTCGGAGTTGAGCATCGGGAACTCCTTCAGGCCGGCGATGATGGCCTTGATGATGAAGGGCATGTACGTCATCTTGATGCCACGCTCCTCGGCGCGTGGTTTGAGTTCCTCGCGCATCTCGACGAGCGCCGACACGTCGACCATGTCGTGGTGCGTGACGTGGGGGGCGGTGTACTTCGACTGCTCCATCTGCTTGCCGATGGTCCGCCGGACACCCCTGTAGGCTTCCGTGGTGACACGCTCCTCGGGCGCTCCACCGGCACCCGCCGGGGTCGGCTGTGTGGTCTCCGCACCGGCCGCAGCCTCGGCCTCGGCGTCCTTCTGCGCTTCGAGGAACGCACGGATGTCCTCCTCTTCGACGAACGCCTCGCCGTCGCGCGTCTTCTCCGTCGGCACCTCGTTGATGTCGACCCCTTCTTCGCGGGCGACACTGCGGGTCGCAGGCGTCGCGAGCGTCTGCTCGCGGTTGGCCGTCTCGGCCGTCGAGGCGACCTGTGTCGTGGCCGTCTCACTGTCGCTTCCCGACCGTCGTGTCACGGCGGACTTCGTCGACTTCTGTTCAGGTTCGTCGTCGCCCTCTGCGGCTGCACGAACGTCCGCTTCGGTAATCCGACCGCTCGGGCCGGACCCCTCAACCTGCGTGATATCGACACCCTCCTCGCGGGCGAGTCGGCGCACGTTCGGCGGTGCGAACACGCGACCGCCGCCAGTGGATGCCTCGACAGCGTCCTCGGCGGCCTCGCCACCAGCACTCTCGGCGGTCGCCTCCTCATCGGAGCTCACCGTGTCGCCTGGCTGGGTCGCCGTTTCGTCCTGGACGTCAGCCTCGTCAGCTTCGCCTTCGACCTCGATGGTGGCGACGACAGTTCCGACCGGGACCATCTCGCCCTCCTCTGCGTGGAGTTCGAGGACAGTTCCGGTGACGGGAGCGGGGAGGTCGACGACCGCCTTGTCGGTCTCGACGTCCGCCATCAACTGGTCCTCCTCGACGCGGTCGCCGGGACTGACGTGCCACTCGACTATCTCTCCTTCTGCGATACCTTCGCCAACGTCGGGTAGTTCGAACTCGAATACCATGGTTAGAACTCGACCGTCTCCCTGA
>LKMJ01003524.1_pt1 | contig 14576 bp, 15 predicted proteins | sample 643391 | NCBI WGS metagenome assembly LKMJ01 (sample SAMN04112250, study PRJNA286221) | soda lake metagenome | biome: soda lake; feature: Kulunda Steppe; material: water; isolation source: sample PL-Br10 brine of Picturesque Lake | place: Russia: Kulunda steppe | collected 2010-07
CGAGAAATCCAGTGACCCACCCATGACAGGACGCGATCACTACTACAACAAGGCCAAACAGGAGGGGTATCGTTCCCGATCGGCTTACAAGCTAAAACAGCTAGACGAGTTGGAAAACGTCATTTCCAGCGGGGACACGGTCGTCGACCTCGGGGCGGCACCGGGTGGCTGGCTGGAAGTCGCCGCCGAGCGGGTCGGCCCATCGGGGACCGTCATCGGCGTCGACCTGCAACGAATCAAGCCGTTCGACGACGAGGAGCTGAACGATCGGGTCGAGACGCTTCGCGGAGATATGACCGAGGAACGGACCCGCGAGCGGGTCGTCGACGCGGCAGACGGCAGCGTAGACGCTGTCGTCTCCGATATGGCACCCAACATGTCCGGCGAGTACTCGCTCGATCAGGCCCGATCGCTCCATCTGGCACGGCAGGCGTTCGAGACCGCACTCGAACTACTGGATACCGGCGGCGATTTCGTCGTGAAAGTGTTCGAAGGGCCGGATGTCGACACCTTCCGGGCGGACATCGACGCGGAGTTCCAGTACGTGCGTGCAACGGCACCGAAGGCAACGCGCGATGAGTCCTCCGAGATCTACCTCATCGGGAAAGGGCGGCTAACAGCACCAGTCCGTGAGGGCGACGAACACGAAGTCGAAATCGTCGATGTCGGAAGCGAAGGCGACGGCATCGCCTCGATCGATGGCTACCGGCTGTTCGTTCCGGGAACGACGGAAGGAGAGACAGTGACCGTTCGTATCGAGGATGTCAAACCGACGTTCGGATTCGCACAGCCGATCGATCAGAACTGATACGGAACACTATTCATCTGAGCTACTCCCGCTTCTCGTACCTGATTTCGACAGTTTCGATCGTCTCCTCTCCAGTGCCGACGTAGAGCTGCTCGAGCGTCTCGAACAGTTCGTTTACCGACGGATCTCGGTCTGCCCGCTCGTATTCGATACTGATGGCAAGTTCGTCATAGAGATGTCCGACTGCCTCATGGATTGCCCGCTGCCCTGTGTCGTCTGTTGGCAATTCCACCACTTCTATGGACGTTTGTTCATATTCGCTGGCGTTCGATGCAGTCATCTATCAGCTATAACCCACAATACCACTTAGTTGTTTTTGCCAATAGGATTTAGAGTACGCTCACGTCAGACGCCACGAGTTGGCCGAACGCTTGTTACTGTTCAGCCCAACACGCAGATGATGAGCTCGTACAGTCGTCCACCCGGTCCGCGTGGTGTCCCGATCGCTGGCTCGCTTCCCCGGTATTCCGAGGACCCGTTTGCGTTCGTCACCGAGGTTCGTGACCGCTATGGCGACGTTGTAGCCTTCGATCTCGGGCCAAACCAGACGGTGTTGCTTTCGACGCCGAGTGCAGTCGAGCGCGTGCTCGTGACCAACGAGTCGGCGTTTTCAAAACCCGACTTTCAGGCCGATGCGATCGGCGACCTCCTCGGTGAGGGCCTGTTACTCAGTGAGGGTGAGCTGTGGCAACACCGCCGGCAACTGGCTGGGCCGGCGTTTGCTCCCGATCGGATCTCCGCGCTCGCACCGACGATGGCCCAGCGGGCAACGGCGCTCGTCGATCGGCTTGCCGACGGCGACGAACGTGACATCGAGTGGGAGATGACCCGAACCACGCTCGAAATCATCGTCGACGCGATGTTCGGTATCGACCTCGATCCCGGCCGCACACGACAGATTCGACACCTGTTGGAGCCGGTCGGCCGCCGGTTCGAACCCGATCCACGCCGACTGCTGGTGCCCGACTGGGTCCCGACGCCGACCCAACGCGAGTTCGATCGCTCGATTGCCGAACTCGAACGGATCGTCAACGTGTTGGTTGACCGCCGCCGTCGGCGCGGGATCGAACCGGACGATCGAGACCTGCTTGCGATCCTGTTGCAGGCTCGTGAGGCAGGGGCGATCGACGACTCCGGTATCCGTGACGAGCTGTTGACGATGCTACTCGCCGGCCACGATACGACGGCGCTGGTGTTGACCTACTTTTGGGCGCTGCTATCGGAGAATCCGGCGATCGAACGGCGTATTCACGCGGAAGTCGACGCGATGTTTGCGGATCTCGACAGCCCCGAACAGTTGACCGCCGCAGATGTTCGGTCGCTTTCAACCGTCAGAAACGCCCTCCGAGAAACAATGCGGCTCTATCCACCGGTGTACGCCCTGTTCAGACAGGCCGATCGCCCGGTCGTCATCGACGGCTACCGCCTGCCCGCCGAGTCGCTGGTCTTGCTCTCCCAGTGGGCACTCCACCGTGATGGCCGGTATTTCGACGAGCCAGAACGGTTTGATCCCGATCGGTGGATCGATCCCGACCACCCGACGTATGCCTACTTCCCGTTCGGTGCTGGCCCGCGAAGCTGTATCGGAAAGGGGTTTACGATGCTCGAAGCGCCAATTATTGCGGCCATCATCGCCCGCGAGTTCAGCCTTCGACGCGTCGAGTCTGGCCCCATCACGCTCCGTGGCTCGCTGACGGCCCACCCCGAAGACGGCATGGTGATGCGGTGCGATCGCAGAAATCACACCCGATAACAGTTGACTTTCCATGTAATTTATTTATCTCGACAAGAAACGATCGGTGTACCAATGATGTCTGCGGGAGGACGAACCGATCACGCTGGCGATTCAGACGGAGCCATCTCGCTGGTTGCGTTCGGCGTAGCCCTGCTTGCAACCGGGTCAGCCCTCTGGATTGGGTTTCACACGGCGAGTACGCTCCTCATTCCCACGCCGTTCGATCTGCTCGTCGCGGTCGTGTTAACTGGCGTTCCGCTCGTCTCCGTGACTGCGTTCGCCCTGACAACCGAGGAGGTGCTGACACGCGATCTCACCGCGTCTGTCCTGCTCGTCACCGTGGGAGTGTTCGCGTTTCTTTTGCTCGTCGCCCTGACGGTTGCAGCGCCACTGGCACCGTTCAGTCTGGTGATCTCGATAGTCCTCGCTGCACTGCTCGTACTCGTTCTCGGTGGGGCAGCCGCCCTCATAACACCGATCGTGCTCGTGACGATCGGCTCCAGTGGGACGTGGGCGCTGGCCGTTCGGATGGGGCTCTCGCTTCTGTTGTTGCTGATCGTCTTTTGTTGGTTGCTCGGATTCGTCTGGGTGAGTGTCTTCTTGCTCGCGACAGTCATCTTCGGTCCGTTGGCAGGCATCGTCTTCGCCGGTGTGGTGACTACTGGCCTGACAGCACTTCTGCTCTACCGGGAGTACGGCCAGATCGATGTACTCGAACAGCGGGCCGACGCGACCGTGACGACTGCAGCAGATCTGCCGGATCTGCACGCGATGACCTCGCGGATCGCCGCCCAGATGAACGTCCCCATGCCGACGATCGCTATCTCACGAACACACACGCCGGAGGCGATGGTCGCGGGGTTCAGACCGTCGAACACCCATCTCGTGCTCTCGTATGGGGCAGTCACTGCACTGTCAGACGAGGAACTCGAAGCCGTCATCGCTCACGAACTCGCCCACATCAAAAACCGGGACGCGATGGTGATGACTATCCTCTCGCTGCCGGTCGTCTTCGCCGATGGCTTTCGGATGTGGGTCTGGGAGACCCTCGTCGAGAGAGACGAGGACCGAGACCAGACGAACAATTCTCGTAATTCTCGTGACGACACTGAGTGGGAAACCCCCGATGCGGACGAAGAGTGGACCAGAGAGGATATTTTCGGGCCGAACGACGAGTGGTTCCAGGACCGAGATCCGAACGCGAAACAGTCAACTAACAACGATAACGCCCCCGAACGCGTCGGCATCCTGCTTGCAGCCATCATGACACTCGCGTGGGCGCTCAGCCGCGCTACCGTTTCGATGCTTTCACGAACCCGTGAGGCGGCTGCCGATCGAACGGCCGCGGAGGTGACCGGCTCGCCGATCGCACTCGCCGACGCGCTTCGGGAACTCGACGATCAAATCTCAGCAACGCCAACGGAAGACCTCCGTGAGGTTGCAAGCGTCTCGTCGATGTCGATTCTGCCGATCGACCCGACCGATCGAGGTGAGATTGCCGAGTGGCCCCTGCCTGAACCGGTCGAACGAGTCTCCGAGCGGCTGTTCCGGACACACCCGCCGACAACACAGCGACTCGACGATCTCGAAACGCTCGCACGCGAACGGGCATGATGCTGTAACTGACCGCACAGACAGCAGTCCGTATCAGAGGCTACATACTCTCACAGTGGATACTCCCAGCCAGTGACGGACTGGACCAATATTACGTCTCCGGTGGATGACTGGAATCAGTTCAAAAACGATCGGGAGAACGGTGGTTGCAGACGCGAGATCGACGGCCCGGTTCGGCCCGAAACAGCGTGGACGGCCGACCTCACCGGGTCAGTCCGATCGTCGCCAGTGCTCGATCGTGACACCGTCTACGTCGGGACGAGCCACGGCAACTGTTTCGCGTTCGACCGAGAGACCGGACACCGACGCTGGGTGTTCGAGACGCTGTCGGCAGTCGATGCGACGCCGATCGTCACCCGCGAGTTCGTCTACGTTGGGACGGCTGCGGGCACGGTTCACGCAGTCGACCCCGGCACCGGTGAGGGCCGCTGGGAAACCGAACTTCCCGGCGAACTCACGTCCTCACCGTCGGTCTCGGACGGCCGCCTGTTCGTTGGCCACGCCAACGGTGTCTCGGCGATCGATGCCGACACCGGTGAGATCGAGTGGAGCTACGAGACCGACGGCGTCGTCGCCGGCTGTCCCGCAGTCGACGACGAGCACGTCTACGTCGGCACCGACGAGGCGACTGTGTACGGACTCACCGCCGACGAGGGCGAGTTAGTGTGGGACGTGCCAGCTGACGGAGCGGTCGTCGACGGCCCGACGATCGCCGACGGCAAAGTGTACGTCCCGGACGATTCGGGGACGTTGCTCGCGCTGGACGTCGAAACCGGCCAGTCGTGGTTTAGCTACGAGATTCGTGGCTCGTTTACCTCGTCGGCGACGATCCTCCCCGAGGAAGAAACGACGTTCGTCGGTGCAGACGATGGCTACCTTCACGTCACCGACACGAGCTTCGGCCGCCGGAAGGTCCGTGGCTGGCTGTTCTCGAAACAGGGGGTCGCTCTTGGCGGCGAAATCGACGCTAGCCCAGTCGTCGCCGGAACCATCTGCTGTGTCGGTGACTCGACCGGCTCACTGTACGGCGTTCACACCTCGGAGTTCGAACCCATCTGGCACGTCGACATCGGTGCCCCGATCGCAAGCACACCCGCGATCGGAGAGCGCCGCCTGTATGTCGGCAGTGACGACGATCGGCTCACCTGCCTCACGTGGGAACCCGGTGCACCGATGCACTGACTGATCCTCCAGTTTGGACAGTTCTTACAAATCAGTTAATGGTGTTGGATGCTCACATTCTTCCAGCTCGTCTGGGTCAACTCGTTCCACAGACGTATTTTGTATGTTATATCGCCCGTCAGCTGACACAATATCATCACCGTCCCACCACTCCATCTTATGTCGAAGTACGTTTTCGCCGGACTCGTTCTGGCGTACGCGAGCAATCTCCGAGCCAGCAGGTTTGATGCGGTAAAACTCACTCATTTTTATTTATCACCGGTTCGATATGGATGCGCGACACTCTGAGCGAACGCACGCTTTCGCTCAAGCCGATCAACGAACGACAACTCATCTGGGTTTTCTGGAAGCGTTCCACCATAATGATTAGTATATTCATATGACGCCCAGTAATAGTGCATGAAGTCGGGTTCGTCCACCCATCGTTTGTCTCGCCAATCCATATGTTGAAAACATTGCTTTGCACGGTCATAGTATTTGAGGGGATCATCCGTCTCAAGCATCAGCGCTAGATCACCGTGCCATTCTATACTCAGCCCGGTGAGAATCGAATCATCAGCGGCAGTCTTGATATCTGCCACCAACTGCCGGCAGATATTTCCGATGTACAGTGGCCGCCGATCGTTGTTCGCACGGCAGTCACAACTGATTGATTGAAATAACAACCCACCCCCAATTCGGGTGACACCAGAGGGTAAAAAATGCCCCTCCAGAAGGGATTCAAACCCCTGTTGAGCATATCCAATTGCTGCGGCTTCGTACTCACCGTCTGCCTCATGTTCTTGCGGTGTTTTGGTCTCTTTCATACCAAATTTCATCAGCTATCTCATTTAAATTACCACCGAACTGTCTGTGTCTCCGCGAACGACCCATCATCGAGGTCGAGCCGACACTCTGCTCCGATCGGATTCACGGCCCACACTGCATCGTCTTTTTGATAGATGTTTACGTACGCTTGATCTGCCGTTGTCTCGTTGCTGATTGGCTCGATCTGCCAGCGTCGGTCTCCGTCGGTCGAGAGGCCGATCACGTTTCGGTTGTCGACCGTCCCTACTGGTACGTCGAGCAACACGACCACGGTATCGCCGTTGCGGATCGTCTTTTTAATAGGGTGTCTGAAACTGACTGCCGTCCCGTCGAGCTGGATATCGGTTCCGCCTGTGTCCATTGTAATCGTTCAGTTGGTGGCAATCTCTCAATCGATAACGGAACTAGTGCGATGCATGTCAAGAATGAACCTGTACAGTTTCGCTCGCGTGTAATGGGTGTACGCATATCTATTTTTACTCTCGGGTTTGCGATCATATCTCAAACATCCCGGCGCCTGCTGCCACTTTCACTTTCACTCTCCTGTTAACGAGGGTTTATCAGGGATCACGAACAACGGTCGGGTATGCCAAGTGCAGACCTCGAGACGCTCCCCGGCGTTGGGCCAGCCACTGCAGATAAACTTCACGATGCGGGCTACGATTCGTTCGAAAGCCTTGCTGTCGCCTCTCCGTCCGAACTCTCGAACACGGCGGATGTCGGCGAGTCGACCTCAGCGGATATCGTTCGTGCGGCCCGTGATGCCGCCGATGTCGGTGGCTTCGAGACGGGATCGACCGTCCTCGAACGACGAAACGAGATTGGCAAACTCAGCTGGCACATCGACGAGGTCGATGACCTCCTCGGTGGCGGGATCGAAACCCAGTCGATCACCGAAGTCTACGGTGAGTTCGGTTCCGGCAAATCCCAGGTCACTCACCAGATGGCGGTCAACGTCCAGCTTCCCGGCGAGGTCGGCGGCCTCCACGGGCGAGCGATCTTCGTCGACAGTGAGGATACGTTCCGCCCCGAGCGAATCGACGATATGGTCCGCGGCCTTCCCGATGAGGCAATCGAGGCCACGCTCGAAGACCGCGAGATCGAAGGCTCTCCGGACGACGAGGAGACCATGGACGCCCTCATCGAGGATATTCTCGACAAGATCCACGTTGCAAAGGCGTTCAACTCCAACCACCAGATGCTGCTCGCAGAGAAAGCAAAGGAGATCGCCGCCGAATACGAGGACTCTGAGTACCCCGTCCGACTGTTCTGTATCGACTCGCTCACGGCTCACTTCCGTGCGGAGTACGTTGGCCGTGGCGAACTCGCAAACCGCCAGCAGAAGCTCAACAAACACCTCCACGACATCGACAAGGTCGGAAACCTCTACAACTGCGCGATCATCGTCACGAACCAGGTTGCCTCCAATCCCGATTCGTTCTTCGGCGACCCAACCCAGCCGATCGGTGGCAACATTCTTGGCCACAAATCCACGTTCCGAATCTACCTCCGCAAATCCAAGGCCAACAAACGGATCGTCCGCCTCGTCGACGCCCCTAACCTCGCCGACGGCGAGGCCGTCATGCGCGTCCAAGACGAAGGGCTGAAGCCGGAGTAGCGACACCCCCTCGCCGATTGGCTAGTTGCGTTCGAGCAGCCAGAACGCACCCAGCGCCGGAAGGGCAAACCCGAAAGCATTGATGCTCCCGTGGAACCGAACCATCTGCGGAATCGTCACGATCGGATCGGTCACTGGGAGCTGTCCGTACGCGAAGGCGAGCGCCAGCGCCATCGTCCAGAACAGCGATATCGCGCTCACTGCGAGACAGGCACCCGGAAGCCGTGGAAGCGTGGGGACGACCTCGTAGAGAACGATCGCCGCAAATCCGACGACAGCGGCGGTGAACACGGCAGCGGCTGCGACCTCGACCAGCGGCGAGAACGTGATCCCGATCGCAATCAGCAGGATACCGGCGACGATAACGACCGTCGTCCCGGCCGCAAGCCGTCCGCCGATCGTCTTTTTGAACCGACCGCCCTCGTCTGTAACGAGTCGGCCAGTGAGTCCGACGACGAGTGGCAAGACGAAGCCAGCGTAGTGGAAATGAACCACCGTCAGGAGAACGATGACAGGCGAGAACCGGAGGCTGATGTCGGCCGTGTGCAAGAGCAAAAAGACAGCGGCGACGGGGACGTACAACAGGGCGGCGTCGATCGCGAGTTCGGGTACCGGCCCACCACGCCGGCTGGCGAGTCGATCGGCTCCGAGCACGGCGATGGACCCGGTGATAGCGAGCCACGGGAGGGCGAGTGAAACGGCTCCGACAGTTCCCTGTGGAAGAGTGAGAGCGACGACTGCGAGCACCGCGGCAGGAAACTGTGTCTGGACGACGATCGAGTACAGCCGTTTCGTCCGCGCTGGCGGGCGAAGGAGCCCGAGCCCCATCGGGACGAGAACGAACACTGCGAATGCGACGTACAGTTCGATCTCGGAAAGCGTGTCGACACCGACGATCGCTCCACCAGCGAGTGCGAGCCAGATCGTGCCGCCGACGAGCGCACTGAGTCCGGTCACACGCCGGTTGCCCACCCGCCGCGACGCTGTGGCCGTCTCTCGATCGCTCGCCGCTGTCTCATTGCTCATGCGTGCTCACCCGGCAACGCGATCGAGCCGAGAGCAGACGCTGTCGGCTGCGCAGATCGATACTCCGTTTCGAAACTCCCCTCGTAGCCGATGACCTGTCCGACCAGCGGGTTGGTGATGTCGGCAGCGACGCGAAACCGACCGCGTTCGTCGTCGTACCAGTCACACAGCCGACCGTTGATCGAACACAGTTCCGGAAGTTCGACGTACCGATCGCCGAGGCGAAGCCACTGCGTACCGATCGAGAGCACGAGCGCGCCGTGGTCGGCGGTGATGTGGAGATCCGCCGCAATCAGCCCGCGGTGGCCGTACAGATCGGTCAGACAGCCCCGATTGGGGTTCCATCGCAGCGTATCGACGAACCGCCGCGGCGGGTCGGTCTCGAAACGCCGATCCAAAATGAGCGCCTCGTTCCCGTTGGAATCGAGAAACGGTGACGTGAGTATCCGAAAGGGAACGTCTGTCCCACTCTCGGGAAACAGCGTATCGTCGATCGGACCGGCCCAGAGTGCTGGAATCGCCCGACGGCTGTGGCCGAGTTTCGCCATCTGCCCGACACCGATCGCCTCGCGACCCTCGCTGGTTTCGATGCCGTACCGCTCCCGGACGCGGGGATGGAGTGTGTCCCACGTCTCGCCGACTTCGCGCTCGAACAGGCTCGTCATCGACTTCCCCCACTGCTGGCTCCGTCGAGATACGCAGCAAGCGTCAGCAACGACGCCGGTTCGACGCCGAACGCCGACACGTCGTTGTGGCTCGTCGTGTTATCGAGGTCCATGACCCGGTACTGATCGCGACCGAACGGTGGCCACGGAAGCGGCTCGACGACTCTCGCGAGACCCCGGGCGATCGGCATCGGGATCGAGACGACGCGTCCGCCACAGACGAGTCTCACCGTCTCAGCGAGAGTAAGCTGCTCCGGGCCGCCGAGTTCGTAACACTGCCCCACGTGGCGATCGTCGTCGACGCCGTCAGCGATCATCGGTGTCAGGTCCTCGACCCAGATCGGCTGGATTCGCAGTCGGCCGCCGCCGGGAAGCGGCCGCACGACTGGCGGCGACGCCGTTTTGAGAAACGGGAGAAACGCACAGCCATCACCGAAGACGACCGATGGCCGGTAGATTACCCACTCCAGATCGGCCTCACGGACGACGCGTTCGGCCCGCCGCTTGGATCGAAAGTACGCCGTCTCGACGCCCGCATCGACACCGAGCGCGCTGAGCTGGACGAACCGATCGACGCCGGTTCGCTCGCTTGCGGCCACGAGATTGACCGTTCCGTCGAAGTGGACCGCCTCGTGGGTCTGCCCGCGAGGCTGGACGTGTGTCGGGAGCGCCACGAGATTGACGACAGCATCGTGGCCCTCGACGATCGCATCCAGATCCGGCTCGGTCACGTCGAGGGTGGCCGTCTCGACACCGCGTGGCAGCCGACGCCGGTCGGGCGTTCGCGACGCTGCCGTAACTGCGTGGCCGCGATCGGCGAGTCGACGACAAAGCGATCGACCGAGACAGCCAGATCCGCCCGCAACGAGGACGTTCATACTATATTGTTCGAACTGACTCCCTTAGTTCCATTTGTTTGAAACTGGATTAGAGCCCGTTCTGGGGAGACGACACGCCGTCCCAGCTGATCGCCGTCTCCGGGACCGTGGGTTTATTTTCTATGCCGACCCACACTCGATCGATGAGCCGATGACCGGACCGGTTCCAGCACTCGAAGACCGTGCACTGGCGTGTGCACGGCGACTGTGTGAGCCAGAGCGTGTCCTCCTTGCTTCTCACATCGACGCCGATGGACTGACGAGCGCAGCGATCGCCGCCCAGGCACTCAGCCGGGCAAACATTCCCTTCGAGACGGTGTTCGAAAAACAACTCGACGAGGACGCGATCGCCGCGATCGCTGAGACCGGGTACGACACAGTGTTGTTCACAGACTTCGGAAGCGGCCAGCTCGACGTTATTTCCGAGTACGAAGCTGCTGGTGCGTTCACGCCGATTATCGCAGACCATCACCAGCCAGCGACGGTTGATGACGGCGAACAGACGACTCGCATCGACACCGAGTACCACCTCAACCCGCTTCTCGTTGGGATCAACGGCGCGTCGGAGCTCTCGGGAGCGGGCACGAGTTACGTCCTCGCACGGGCACTGGCTGCGGTCACAGCTGCCGAACGCTCGTCGATCGCCGCCGATGGTGGCACTGCCACAACCGGCCGTGGGCGATCGGATAACCGCGATCTCGCTGCCCTCGCTGTCGTCGGTGCCGTCGGTGACATGCAGGCCTCTGGTGGCGAGCTTCACGGTGCAAACCAGCAGATCGTCGAGGAGGGTGTCGAGGCTGGCGTCCTCGAAACGGGGACCGATCTGGCACTATACGGGAAACAGACGCGGCCGTTGCCGAAACTTCTCGAGTATGCCACGGACGTCCACATCCCCGGCATCTCGAACGATCAAAGCGGCGCGTTGCGGTTTCTCGAAGACCTCGATCTCGAGTTGAAACAGGACGGTGAGTGGCGGCGTTGGTCCGGGCTAACACACAGTGAAAAACAGACCGTCGCCAGCGCACTCGTTAAACGGGCCGTCGCCAGTGGCGTCCCAGCCAGCAAGATCGACGGGCTGGTCGGCACTGCCTACGTCCTTCCCGCGGAGCCAGTCGGGAGCGAACTCCGGGATGCAAGCGAGTTCTCGACGCTGCTCAACGCCACTGCCCGATACGAGCGTGCTGATGTCGGCCTCGGCGTCTGTCTCGGCGATCGCGAGGGCGCACTCGACCGGGCTCGCACCCTGCTTCGAACCCACCGGCGGAACCTCTCGGAAGGGATCGATCTCGTCACCCAGATGGGTGTCACCCACGAAGCAAACCTCCAGTGGTTCAACGCTGGCGACGAAATTCGTGAAACCATCGTCGGCATCGTCGCCGGGATGGCGATGGGCAACGGCGGGATCAGCCGATCGAAACCGATCATCGCCCTCGCCGAAAAAAACGACGAGGAACTGAAGGTCTCTGCGCGAGGGACCCACAGTCTCGTCCGAGATGGACTGGATCTCTCGATCGTCGTCGGCGAGGCCGCCCGCGCGGTCGGTGGAGATGGTGGTGGCCACGACGTTGCAGCAGGCGCAACAGTCCCCAACGGCCGCGAGGACGAGTTCATCGATCGTGCAGACGCGATCGTCGGCGACCAACTCTCCTGACGATCGCGACTGACGGACCCAACCTGTTCCCAGTATCGGATCGACACGGGCGAGCGTGAGGCCTTTTTTCAAAACGTCAGTAGTCTCGGGTTACAACCCCTATCTGCCCAACCAGGCGATTATTCTCGACGCATCTGTACTCAGAACCTGCCATTTTGTATTGCGAAATATGGTTTATATTCTGATCGTCGGCTCTATTCGAAGCGATCGCTCAGATAGCCATCAACACCGTTTCAGAGCGATTCCGTTCAGAGGCCGTCGGGAACGACATCTGCAAGCGAGACCCGATCGAGCACCGCCTGGGTCTCGATCGGATCGGATGGATCGGCGGCGTCGTGAATCCGGTGCATACATTCGAGCAGGCCGTCGATTGCGGCACTGCGTGTCGAAACCCGGCCGATCGGCTCGTCGACCGACTGGTTGCCGAGTGCGTACTGGTAGCGCAGTTCCCAGCAGTGACAGAGCCCCAGCCCGGGGTGAGATCGATCGGGAGTGGTGCGGTCTGCAACGAGGGTAAGTGAGAACGTACTGTGACGATACGCCATGTTGTCGTCACGGCATTCTGCAGGCCCCCATCCCGGTGGTAACGCTTCGTGTGGGATAGGGTAGTAGTCGACGCTCATGTGTGCGCACATCAACGACGGCCGTGGGTGTTGGTTCTCCTTGCGTACGCATCCTCCGTATGTAGGATATCCCTACCGTATCAGCTACGGATACTCTCCCGATCGGCGATAACGCAATACAACAGATCGGCTGATACGGATTGTATCCTGTCGATCGATGGACCTGGCCGGTCGATCGGCCCATTTTTGTCTCCGCTGACGTTGAGTACGAGTATGGCCGACTTCGACCCCGAGAAGTTCGAAGACAAGTACGCAAACTACTTTCCCGAACTCCAGCAGGCATACAAGAACGCGTTCAACCGGATGAACGATCAGTACGACTCCGAACTCGTTCACGCGATCGACCAGCAGGTGTTGAACGAGAGCGAACCCTTCTACGTCGGGGACGAGCCCGATGGTCCGTTCCGTATCGAGCTGCCTGAGAATCCCTACGATCGGCTCTCTGGTGTGCTCGTCGACGAGGAGCGCTTCGAGACGGTTCTTGAAATACACGTCGAAGAGATTGAGACCGAACTCGAACGGATTTTCGGGCTCGCGTGATACCGGGCGGTTTCCGGTGGGACGCGATGACAGCAATCTGTGTGCGCCCGGGACGGAAGGTTTAGGGGCACCGACATCCAAGTGGCTCGCATGAGCACGGAGACCCAGGACGGGGACGACCTCGAAGACCGCGTTGCGAACTTCCTTCGACGGAACTTCCCGCAGATCCAGATGCACGGCGGTAGCGCAGCGATCCAGGACCTCGATCGCGAAACCGGTGAGGTCACGATCGCTCTCGGCGGTGCCTGCAGTGGTTGTGGTATCTCGCCGATGACGATTCAGGCGATCAAAAGCCGGATGGTCAAAGAAATTCCCGAGATCGAGAAGGTCAACGCCCACACTGGCAGCGAGGGCGGTGACATGGGCGGTGGCGGCATGAGTCCGTCGTTCCCCGGTGAAACCGTCGACGATGAACCGGCCGACGAAGGGCCAGAAGCCCCGTTCTAACTGCCGATCGGCGTTTTTTTATTCTCGGAGCCCACGCTCACGTTCCCACGTCCGCACCAGTGCCGTCAGCGTTCGATTTATCGGAACTGCGACGCCCTGATCGGCCGCTCGATCGACGACATAACCGTTGATCGCGTCGATCTCCGTGCGCCGATCGGCGCGGATGTCTTGGGCCATCGAGGAGGTGTTGGCTGCCGTTCGACTCGCAACGGTCTTCATCGCGTCGATCGCCTCCTGGTTTGATAACGAAACGCCAGCACTGCGGGCTGTGCGTGCCGTCTCTCGGCTTGCCGCCCGTGCGATTGCCGTCGTCTCGCCGTCAAGAACGGCCCCGTTTTGGGTTCGCGTGAGTGCTGTAATCGCGTTGATCCCCGCGTTAACCGCCAGTTTTTTCCACAGCCGTCGGGGCATATCGTCGGCTGCGATCGCATCGAGGCCTGCCGATCGGAACGCCGCAGCTGCTCGATCGGCGATCGGAGACTGGCCACTCGTCCGTGGGCCGAGAACGATCTTGCCGTGGCCGGTACATGCGACGACGCCGGGCTTGCGATAAAGTGCGCCGTACGAGGCCGTGCCGGCGAGAACCGGACAATCAACGTGGGCAGCCAGCGTCTCCTCGTTTCCCATCCCGTTTTGCAGCGAGCAGACGGCCTCGAACGAGCCTGTCGCAAGCGCCTCGGCAGCCGTTTCGGTGTCGAACGATTTGACCGTAATCAGAGCGAGCTCGCCTTCGAGTTCATGTCCATCGATCGTCACCGTCGGGTGGGTCACGCACTCAAACTCGCCCGTGACCTGCAGTCCAGCGTCATGGATGGCGCTGGCGTGAGGGTCACGAGCGACAACTGTGACTGTGTGGTTGCGGGCCAGTATGCCCCCAAGCAGACTTCCAAGGCTGCCAGCCCCGAAAACGACGATATCCATGCGATCACCTGTGTGTGTCGATACAAACGGGTTTCGACGCTGGTTTCATCACGTGCTCTGC
>LKMJ01003525.1_pt1 | contig 14570 bp, 20 predicted proteins | sample 643391 | NCBI WGS metagenome assembly LKMJ01 (sample SAMN04112250, study PRJNA286221) | soda lake metagenome | biome: soda lake; feature: Kulunda Steppe; material: water; isolation source: sample PL-Br10 brine of Picturesque Lake | place: Russia: Kulunda steppe | collected 2010-07
AAACGAGCCCTCTTGGTCTGCTGGGTATCGGGCATGATGCATCGCAAATGTTGTTTTGGGAGAATCGGGGAGACGGCGCTCAAAGGCGTGTGCCCCTTGAGCTTACTCTTGTGTGCGTTTACTCAGGGCGATTTGAGCCCCTGATGGTCAAAAACACCACCGTCACTTACGATTTCTCACCGTCATTCACAAATGCACCGTAATTTATGGTGTGTGACGTCTGACGGCGTAATATGCACCGTAAATTACAGTGCAAATCTCAATTACGCCGAAATCGCCCAGCCCTGAGTGTTGTACAGAGAACATGCCAGCAGGATGGACCTAGAAGCGTGTATCAAGAGAGAGACTCATAACTGGTTCAAGCACCGTTCAAGGCAGCTTGTGCATTTGGAACGTTCCTTAGGTCTGCAACAATAAATTTGTTAGCAAGATAAAGCAACGGAGTGCTGGCCTTTCAGCGACAGAAGGGTGTCATTAGGCAGTTAAGAAGGGTACTTTGGCACTCTGGGGTTCTTTGTGAAACTTTTCTAAGGCCAAACAGCACGAACTTATCCTATAAATTCCAAGGCATGAACTTTACTGCTTATTGAGTACAGCAATGAAAAGGGAGTTTGGTCAAGTTCTCCAGATCAGAGGCAGGATGTCCAGATGCTGGCGGAAGCTGTACACATTGCATGCAAGCAAGGCTCAATGAGCCCCAACAGGTAGTCATTTTGCACCCAAATCTCACAATTATGGGCTCTATTCAAACCTACATATATTTATGAGAAGTAATCTGATTCTGAGGAGATTCACCCCCTGAGCCTGAATTTGCCTAGGAAAATGGCCAACGTCACACAACTCCCCAACTACTGAATGAATATTTCATCTGGTGGTTTTTGCGATGTACTGTGAATTGCCACAGCCAGGTTTGGGTTATGCGCCCATTTGCTCGTACAAATGTGCATGTTAAATGCCATATTGTCCTTAATTAAGGGTCAAAAATGAGGCTTGAGGTTGGGGGGCAAGGAGGGGCCCGTGGGCCTCCAACTGCCTCCCCATGTACCTCTGAGCACCCTTATTCATCCTTACATGTTTTAAAATGGATTTACAATGCTGAATTGCGTTTGTATTTTTGCACGAGCACTGGGAGGTCTCCAGTGACGACGAGAGCCAGGGTAGTGGTGCAGGAGACAGTCTTAGCAGCAGCAGTGAGGAGTACAGGCTCCCAATTTCCTCTTGATCTGCTTATGCTTAGCAAAAAAAGTTACGGAGCGGTAAAATGAGCGGAAGAGCAGAGAACGCAGGAAAGGGCACACATGGAATGCAAAGGAGTTCTTCAATGCATGAACTATTGACAATTGCAGCAATGTGCGATATGTAATAATATACACATGACTCAACCCGGGTCAAAACACAAAAGAAAGAAATCGGGCAATTGTTGCGCTGTTTGATCTACAGCATCCATGTATAATCAATTCCCTGCCAAACTTAGACCCAACACTAGGCAGCATTAGGCGGCTTATGGTGATGAGTCCCCAGGATGCAGAGTCGCAGCGTTTATCTTTTCATGGGTATGCCCATCAACATACCCAGATTTGCATCAGGCACTAATGGTATCCTCCTGCTCCAGTAGGTATGAACTACAATTGAAGCATGTAAGGGTTCAGGTCTTGGCAGACTGCCTTGGCTAGACGTGAGATTACCTGTGCTTTCATTCCTGCAAGGTACTTGGCCCAAGACTTGAAAGGGTCCTTGTCGGCTGTCAACAAGGCAGTAAGCCCCAACCCCCCTGCATGTTCATTTGCATGCAAGCAGGGTCCATCCAGCATCAAAGCAGCAAGAAAGGGTGGGTCTGCAGAGCCTGCACAGCCTGCACCATGCTTGCCGGTGAATGTGGGATCGACCAGAGAGCAATCTAAGGCTAATCGAACATGAAACCTGGTACTTAAGATGTGAGAAATTGTTTGAGCCGTAACAACGTTGCCATTCCATGCTTGCCACCTAAGTGATTGGCATGCAGGGGAAAAGGTGCTGGTTATCAAGATCAGAGTACAAGCCTCGAAGGGAAGGGCTTCACAAGCAAGAACCTTACTGGTAGTCTCAAACCTGATCAGACCCGCCCTTCTAGCATGATCAGTTAACATCTGATTCTAGTGAGAGGGCGTCAGCCAGGAGCACACAATGTGCAGCTTTGCAGGGCCACATCTGTATCCTTGCCACAGCAACTGTCCAAAGCTGCACCAAATTGCACAACACACACGGCCATTCTGCCCTCACCAGGGGCTGGGCTCATGGTTACGGCAACATCTTTCCGTGCAGCTGTTCTCATTGCCAGGGTTGCCACATATGGATTGAAGACTGGCTGCGGAGGAGGAGAGGCCGCTCCTTGCCCGCCCCAGCCCACATGTAACTGCAGCAACAAGTGCAGGTGAACAACACTTGATAAATGTGGCGAGCCTGTGCAGCAGCAGAGCAGAGTCAAGCCAAGAGACAGAACTAGCAAAGGAAACAGCTGAAAGTGTTGATTCACTGAAGAGGACGCATGCAGTGGCTGTAACCTTGGGCCTTAATTGCAGCAGCACCTGACGCATGCATGCGCTCGCGTGCACGGACATACACACATTAATGCACAAACACAGATGTATCTCTTTTGCTTGACACACACGCCCTGGTTTGCATGCATCACGGGGGGAGCACGCAAGGAAGCACGGATCTGGGCGTCAAATAGGTAATCACGTGCATTGCTCGGCCAGTCGAGGCTCTACTCATGCTGTCAATACACAGCATGCCTGTGATTGAAGCTGGCAGGCAGGTATCACTCATGCCTAGCTACCAGGTCTCATCCATGCCTAGCTACCACTCATGCCAGCGTGCGCACACCAGACCAGGCACTTTGTCACTCATGCCGGAAACATGTTAGCATGCACACACCAGACTAGGCAATTCTCATTCATGCCCGGCAACCACATATGCCAGCATCCGCACACCTGCACCATGACCATGCCCCGCTGACCGGCACAGAGCGCCAGAAGCTCGCCGGCGTTGAGCAGCTGGTAGGCTAATCCTGTTGGTGCCGGGTCAGAAGGTCCTGCAGGTGCCAGTTCCAGATTGTTTTGGTCTGGCTTCTGCACTGAAGGAGGGAGGCCTGAACAATGACCACAATTGTGTGACACACACACCCCTCTCACACACCACATCACGGTACCCACCTGTGCCGCGGCACCACGCCTGCGGCTGTGTCTCAACCTCTCTCTTGAACTGCTGCAGGTGTGTGACCGCCTGCACATCGTCCAGCTGCAGCCGCTGCCAGGGCAGGGTGCTGAGCTGGGGGGCCTGGCTCTTCAGGAGGGCTGCCCAGCCTGGGAACTGGGTGAGGGCTGGATCGCTGGGATCTGGGTACATGCCTGCAGAAAAAAAGGGGGGCCATGTGGATCATCGGCGCGGTACGTCCCTGTGAGTAGCCCCTGTGGGTTGCCAGACATAAGGGGTGTTGCGATGAGGGCTTTGAAGCGGCATAAGGAGGGGAACGGGGGTCACAATGCAGCCCAACAGGAGCAAGCCGCTGGCGGACACCAACTTGATGCCCTGTCAGTGTGCCTGAAAGTTGGTTGGTTGGGACGGTTGGGAGGCGAGGCCTGCTGGCGGCTATGCTGGCAGCGTGCGACTCCACCGACAAACGGTGCACCGACTGGGCAGGGGCAAACAGGTGGCGCAATAACACCATTTTTGCGGCATTGCTGGTCTCGCGGTGGTGCGAATGAGCCGCAGGTGGCCTGTGAGTGGATCGGAGTCCGTGGACTCGGTGCGGGCGGATGCAAGCACGGAGCCAGAACGCTGCGCGGGCCATTGCGTGCGTCAGGGTTGCACATCAGTATTAATGTTCCATCATACCATTGCAGCTAGAAAGCGCGTGCAGGCGGGTGTGTGCAGCGCGGAGGTCAAGGCCGATATTGATGCAAGCTTGCACGACAGAGGCTTATGCGATGCTTTACACCCTGCCAATAACACCAGTCCTGCTTGATGCTGTATCAGTGCTTGGGACCCTTGGTTTGCAATGACATCGCAGACTGCTCCCTTTGGATTGCCAGCGCAGCAGCAGGGCTGCGTGGCTGGCATGTGATGGGTGTGCGCATCTAAGCAAGCGTGCACAGCGGACGCGCGAGTCACAGCATGCGCTCAACCCCCTGCCTGCACTTCTCCCATCTTCTTCCCCCTGGACTGCCAAGGAAGGGCGAGGCAGAGGAAGGAAGGGCGAGGTCGTTGTCCGCTGGCGCACTTGAGGTTGTGCTGGAAAAAGGAATAATAAGATTTGATCCAGTAGTGCGCGCACACGTGCACACACGCGCCCACGCACGCCCAACACGCATGGGCACATACACAAGCGCACAGGCACACACACACACACACACACACACACACACTAGTGATGGTCAGTAATAGCCCGCAAGATCAGGGCCATCCTCAAACCAGGGTATGCACAAGCCAGGGATGAGTGGGGCAGGGGATGGGCTCGACCACCTGAGCATGCGACGTGCCCCCGTTGTACCCTTGCCGACCAAGCTGATCTGTACATGACAGGCTTCGCTTCCCACATGCCATCCAGTGAGCATCACACACGGGCACTGCACCCGGCATTCACAGCTGCTCAGGGCAGCGTGTGTGCCTTGGCATGCCTTTGCGCACACGCGCGCACCAATGCCGGAAGCGGTCAAGTGGTGACCATCTACGCCGAGCCTGATCAGCCGGCCCTGCCATGCTGCCGTGAACGAGGATGAGGTTGGGTCCCATGCAGAGAGGGTCTCCAGGTACACTTCCTCGCTGTTGCAGCCAGCCGCGGGCAATGCATGCAGCAAGGTGCCTGGCTTCAGGCTATGCAAGGAAGCGCCCGCATCAGCTGCAGGCAAGAAAAGTGCAGGAGGCAGTCACCATTTTTGGGTTGCATGCTGCAGGATGCCAGAGTCGCATGAGGCAGTGGGAGCCAGTGATGTGTCATGGAATCAAAATGATGTCTCCCAGCGAGCGGCGCTGCGGCTTCCCCGAAAGTGCAGAGGGACAGATAAAATGGCTCTCAATGAGTTGAGCCCAAAGATCATCAGGCACCTACCAGCAATGCTTCCCGGCACCAGAGCGCTGATTGGTACTAGTGGTCTTCTCTGCCTCCGGGATTGCGCTAGTGTTGGAGCTTGCGCTTGCACCGGCAAGCTTGATCCTGGGCAGGTACCCAAGGGCAGGTACCCGAGGGCATGGCATCTTTGCACTGTAGAAGGAAGGCATGCAAAGGGATGAAGACCTTTGCGATGGCCAAACTGCTGTGCTGCGCAACCTGCAGGAGGCTGCAGCAGCATTTGGAGGAGGGAAGTCCACTTCGTTCAAGATTTATTTCTTACAACAATGTCAGCACGTCATGAGATCTGGAGCATGGTAAACGTAGAGCAGCAATTAAATGTACTTTAAGAACTCTCCGTGGATTTATAACCAGAATTGTTTACTGATGAACACCAGAGCAAGGAGTACGTCTAGGGAGCCCAAGGTGAGTAGTGGGGGAATGTGAGAAGTTGCAAAAATGTAAGACGAAGAACATCCAGAGCATGGAGTAAGCCCAATTCGGCAGTCTTGCTTGCAGCCAATATGCTCTGTTTCCTGTGTGCGTGTGTACGTGTGAGCCTGCGTGTAAGACAAGCCTGCATAAGACTGGAAGCTTGTCTTTAAAAGAACAACAAAGCCAAGTTTGCATGACCCCCAAAGGTGCTTTGATTGCCCATAAAGTAGATGAACAAATTAATCTGCCATCTTAGAGCTAGGATGTCAGGCACCCTTGCACGAGGCACCGTCTCTGATGCCATCAACTGTGCTGCATGTCATGCACATGCGAGCGGCCCTCATGCTTGCCACATCCTTTTGCATGCCTTTAAACGCCTCTACGCTTTCGTGCCCATGGGGCACCTTGACCACTATGCTGCTGCCTGTAGCCTTGAAGTTCAAGGCTTGAACCATCCTACTCGTTTCTTGATCAACTTGGCTCGAGGTCTGTTGGGTGAGGGTATGCTGTAGGCAGGGAGGCGCAACACCTGACTGAGGCCCCAACCTCCCCAGGGCAACACAGCAAAGGCCCTCACGACCACCAGTACCCCGGTGCGCCACCCCTGCCCTAGCAGCTAAGGGGAGCCGCGTCGGCCCTCCCTTGCTGCCACCACTAAGGCAGCAGGGGCCCCCCAGCCATGCAGAACTCGCTGACTCAGATCATCTACTTGGAGAGCTATGTGGAGAGCACGCTGTTTCTACCCACAGAGCTGCAGGTGAGGAGCGGCGCTAGGCCCTGTGGCGTGCGCTGCTGCGCACCCATGTGTGCTGCACGCCACAGCACCACCAGGGGAAGGGGCCTGCCAGCTCGGGGCGCCCATCCCACTTACACAGGGCGTTCGGTGATGTGCACATGAGTGCCTGAAGATGGCAGGGCATGTGCTGTTTCTAGGGAAGTTTGCGGCTGGGGCAGACACACCAGGCACAAGGAGCATGTGGGATGAGAGCGTCCACAGGGAAAGGCCTGCGCAAAGCAAGCGCGACTCTCAGGGCGACTCAGAGGTTCCTGCCGGAGGTGACCGCAGCGCAAGAAGATGCAGGGCTCAGGTTAACATGCAGCCGGCTCATAAGGCTGAAACGTGAGTGGTTGGTCACTGCCAGCCGAGGGCATCTGCACATGGAGGTCCTAGGTGGACTGCAAAGCTGGTGGTTGTGTGCAAGCACACCAACTGCATGGCCTGCCGTTTAAAGTCGCATGCACTAGTGCCAGCCTTGCATGTGATAATGTACAGGATTTCCAGCATTCACCCAACCGCATCAGGCCACCTGCCCCTACACGCCAGCCCTGCCGCCTTGCGGCCGACGCGACACCCGCTCTTGGTGCCATGCTCATGCCGTGCGTAGCGCCTCCTATCCATCATTAAGTCCCTGGACGCGCGGTGCCTGGAGCTCAAGGCAGCCCTGACCTTCCACACCAACCAGCTGCTGGCCCTGCCGCCCCAGTGCGCCAGCATCGGCGCGGCCCCCGGGGGCGCAGCTGCCCAGGCCGCCGCCGAGTATGCCACGCTCATGCACCGCGTGGAGGTGGACCAGCAGCTGCTGGGGCAGTTCGCAGAGGAGAAGGTACGTGTGTTTGTGTGTGCGTAGGTGTTTGTGTATGCATGCATGCATGCATGCATGCATGTATGTATGTATGTATGTATGTATGTATGTATGTATGTATGTATGTATGTATGTATGTATGTATTTATGTATGTATGTTTTTATGTTTGTGTGAACGCACATTCTCAAGCGCGCACACACACGCACTTGGTGTATGTGTTCTCAAGCGCATGAACACATGGAGCCAGGTCTGCAGCTGTTGCTTCGCTTGGTGGCAAGCAGATGGAACAGAGGAGTGCACATGTGAAGCATGTTTTGGACAGGCAGCACATGCGAGGCTGCATGGCGCTGCCTAACACGGTACTGGGCACCTCTTGCGCACTTTGGCTTGCTTGTGCACTCGCTTTTGTGTGAGCTCAGAACCGGGATCCACAACGAAGAGCACGTGCACTGGGCAGCACAAGAAGGCAGCACTTTTCTCCACAGGCCTGCGCAGCTGGCGCAAACCACACTGCGTCTTTGTGCCGCGCCCTCCCGGTGTGCATTATGCCTGCTGCGCCCCTGCACATGCTGTCGCGCTGAGTCAATGTCAGTGTTGAACACGCATCTCAGGTGCGCAAGCCACACTGCGCGCACAGGTGCAGCTTGCGCAGCAGGCGCACGACCTGCTGGAGATGCACGCGCTAAATTTGGAGCGCACACTGGAGAACTTTGAGGCCGACCTACGGCTGGAGCCATCGGATTTTGGCGGACTGGGCGAGGGCGGTGGCGGCCCTGACGCCGGCGGCTACGGCGGCGGCGGCAGCGCCGCCACGTCCGCACTGGGCAACGTCAACGCGCAGCCCGGCGGGGGCACGGCGCACGCCACTGCTGCCACCGCGCAGTATCCACACCTTGCACCTGCTATGCCTGCCACAGCGCCCGCCCCACCCGCCCCCGCCCCCCGGCAGCGCGCCACCCCTGCGAGCGCGGCGCCAAAGGCCCATGCAGAGGACTGGGCAGGGGCGCAAAGTGGGGCTGCGGCAGGAGGTGCAGCAGAGCAGGCCTCCCTGCCTGTGTCAGTGCCCCCCATGCCCCCCCCCGCACCTGTGCCGCCACCCGCCATCGCTGCAGCACCCGCGCCACCGCCGCCGCAAACGGCAGCCGGCACAGCTGCCGCCATACCTGGGTTATCGTCTGGAGCCGCGGGTGGGGGAGGGGCAGGCACTGGTGGGGGCGCTGTCACTCCAGGTGCGTGTATGTGTGTTGGTGTGTTGGTGCGTGCATGTTATGTGTGGGCGTGGGCATGTGCATGCATGTGCATGTGTGTGTGTGTGCGTATGCACGTGCGCCCACATGTGGAACCGGCTTGAGGCCAGTGTCCATACATGTCTGTCACAGTGCACATCTTAGCTTCAGTGTGTGCGCACATCTCAGTCTCAGCGTGTACTTGCAAATCGCACAACCTCCCTGCAGCGCCAATCCCCTTTGGGTCCCCTGTGCTCCAGTCATGGCGGTCTGGTCATTCTCCATGCATATGGCACCGTGCACCGCCCTATGCACGCGAGCCTGCAAGGCAGGCCGTGCACACAGCAACGTGTCCCATGTGTTTTCTGTGTGTTTAATGTGTGTGTGTGTGTGCAGGCGGCTCAGGCTTGAAGCGCAGCGCCTCTACCTCCAGCTACAAAAGCGCCAGCGCTCAGAAGCGCATGCGTGTGGAAGAGGACAGCTCCGCAGGTGTGCCGCATGCAGGCTAGGTGCTTGGGCGTGCAGGCTAGGTGTTTGGGCGTGCAGGCTAGGTGCTTGGGCGTGCAGGCTAGGTGCTTGGGCGTGCAGGCTAGGTGTTTGGGCGTGCAGGCTTGGTGCTTGGGCGAGGCTGACTGGAGCCAGCCTGCAGGCACTGCAGACTATGGCCTTGCCTTCACCCTGCATGACCATTTACCTGGTCAGATCTGCATTCTCCCGCCCTTTTCTTGCCCCAAAGCGCCAGCTTTCTTATGCCCAGAATTGCCAGCGTTCTCCACAGACTGCAGCAACTGTGCAATTGTGCGGGCTTAAAGCATGCTTTTCAATGTCACACTTCCACATGTTCACGCGCTCGCCCCCAAGCGTGCAGGCACACATGCATGTGCACACAAATGCGCACACACACACGTGCACACAATTGCACGCACGGGCGCACACACACAAATACAGGCACACAAACACACACACGCGCGCACACGCACACGCACACAAACGTACACGCGCACACACGTGCACACGCACACGCACGCGCACACACGTGCACCCACCCACACATACACACACACGTGTGCAGTGGCGGCGTCCTCCGCTCCGGCCCAAGCTGCAGCCGCAGGCCATGCGCCGCCGGTGCCCCCTGCGCCCCCTGCCCCGCCCCCGCCATCTGTGGCTGCAGTGCCATCCGCCCGGGCGCCCACCCCTCCTCTCCCTCCACCTGCACCGCCAGGTACAGCTAACCATGCAAACGGCTGCTGCTTGCCTTCCCTGGCGCTGCCTTGACAGGCTGGGTAGGAGCGCGCGTCATCGCTCGCATAGTGTTGGCAGTGCAGCCTTGGCACTGCGCGCTCTGGCTGCAGCACGCCTGCCCCCTGCTTCCTCTCGCACCAGACGCGCACGGAGCGCATGCTGCAAGCACACACTGTTTGCTTATGCTGGTGCGCAAGCCTGCCACTCAAGCAGGTGCGTATGCCTAGGGCTCTGCATGAGCAGGTGCGCAGGCCTAGGGCTCTGCATGAGCAGGTGCGCAGGCCTGACGCTCGCGCCCCTGGGGGCTGTCATTCAGAGCGCATGGATGCTTCACATGCTCGCCACATTTAACATTCTGGCATGCCCGACATGCTTGACATGCTTGGCATGCTCTTAACGTGTGGGCAGTTACCCTGGCCTGCCCCATGCTTGCACGCCCACAGCCCACCCTTCTGCTCGCTCAAAGCGAAGGACACACGTGCTCATGCACCTCAGCCGCAGCCCCATGGAAGACTTTCAATTGCTGGCTGCTTTTCACGAGCTCCCAGGGCTTCCTTCCTTATACAATCATTTTAAAGACCACGGAAATTTGGCAGCCTGCCAGGGTTTTGCACAGGGCTGCGGCTGAAGTACATGCGCGCACACAAAGGCAGGGAGAGAGGCCTTGCGCATTGTTAAGCATGCGAGCACACACTCGCAAGGCATGCACGTAAGACAGGAGGCTTTGTCCAAAAACATCTGCCCCAGTGCAAGTGGAGGCCAGGGAAGCAGGCCTTATATTCATACCATATTTAGCTCCACCTATGCACACGCAAATGACTTGTGTCCCAGTGCAAGTGGAGGCCAGGGAAGCAGGCCTTGTATTCATAGCACATTTAGCTCCACCTATGCACACACAAATGACTTGTGTCCCAGTGCAAGTGGAGGCCAGGGAAGCAGGCCTTGTGTTCATAGCACGTTTAGCTCCACCAATGCACACGCAAATGACTTGTGTCCCAGTGCAAGTGGAGGCCAGGGAAGCAGGTCTTGTGTTCATAGCACGTTTAGCTCCACCTATGCACACGCAAATGACTTGTGTGCAAGTAAGAGGGAGCCATGAAGCCTGTACCCTTGCAAGAGTTGAGAGCATATCGTCTTCATGCATATGTCCCTGTACAGCATTCCAGCAGCATGTGTTTTGTACTATGAGGCCTGTTCAGGCCATGTGTCAGAAGCAAATTTTTGTGATGCACTGTGTGGCCTGTTCAGGCCATGTTTCAGAAGCAAATTGTACGAGTAATTCTGCCGTTTCTGGGACAGTCAGTTTAATATGAAAGCGCGTCGGGAAAGCATAAGGCAATGCTGGCTGGACAGCGCAGTTCGCGGGGACTCCGCCGGTGGTCGCGGCTTGCCGAACGGTGCACTCGGGCACAGCGTCCCTGACCTGCAGGTTCTGCGCTGCGCCCCTTCCAGGGCTCCGCATGCGTGATTTGGTGCCAGGTTTGTCTGCGGTGGTGTGCTGGTAATGCAGACAGGCGCAAATTGGGCGGGCGGCGAGGTGTTCCGACGCGTGCTTGCTTGGGACACCTTGGACCGGCGTCGGTCGGTCCGCCCCTCCGCGCAACCGCCCCTCACTGCGCAGCAGCGCACCCCGCGTTGCGCACTACAGGCATGAAAAACAGCAATGGTGTGCGGGGGAAAGGGCGGGGCGCCGGCGGTGGCGGGTGAGGGTGTGGTCAAGGGGCTGTGCGCACGTATGCAAGCACACGCGGACGTCGGGGAGTGTGCCGTGCTTGCATCACGGAGGGGGTTGTAACGCCCGTTCACTTCCCCCCACCCCAACCCCTGGCGTGCGCCTGACTTTTTCCTTATTGACCCCATGCCTAGGACGCGCACGATCACCTTGCTACCGACCCCTCAGCCCTTCCCCCTCTGTCTTTCATCCTCAGCCGTCCTCTCCCTCTGTCTGCCCCTCTGCCTCCCTCTCATTCACTTGTCTCTGACAAGAGTACAAAACATGTGCCTGGGGAGATGCAGTGCATGTGAAGGGGGGCCGCGCTCGTGGGCGGGCATACGTGCACAGAACATGTGGCCTCACAGCGGTGCTGCGCACGCATGCGCGCGTGTGTGCATGGAGGTGGGCATGAATGCACCAAAGAGCTGGTGTGCCTGGTTGCTCGCACGCGCATGCTTACACAGGTATAGTGAAATGCATGCACCTGCTGCAGTCAGTGCACAGGGCCCATTCTGTGTTGACAGTCGCGCAAGCACTCATACACACGCACGCGCATGTGTGTCTGCGCATTTGTGCTTGCAGTGCCACCTCCAGCGCCGTCCGCACCTGCTGCACCAGCCCCCGTACCGCCTGCTGGAATAGCACCCCCTCCCCCAGGTAGCTTCAGTAACCCTCAGCCTGGATACAGGTGCTTCATGCACATATGCTACGTGGACCACCATACTTGCTCATGACAGTGTGTTCATGGCACAACGACCGGAAGCCCCCTGCCAGCTTGCCCGCACAGCACATGACCAGGTCTCAAAAGGCGCTGTACAACTCCACACGCATACACTGTATGCGTTGAACGCTTTGCATTATTTGCAAGCTGCGCAGGCCTGGGTGATGGGCTGCTCCATTTTTTTGCTTATGCTTCCTTTGCCTCCCCGTTTGCTCATGCTTGTGCTTGCCTGCTCGTGCCTGCCTGAATTTGCCCCTGTGTTTATGTCTTGTGCCTGAGCTTACCCGCGCAGACTGCCCAATCCATGCCTGCATTTGCCCATTGACTCGCGCGTCGTGCCTCGTGCTTGAGCTCTGCGCACACCTGCTGCCCATGCCCTGCCGCAAAAGCTATCCTACCCTACCTCCCAGGCCATTACCGCCTGCACAGATTCTCTCTGCACATGCCACGGCAGCCCTCCCTGCAAGGCAGCTCCTTGCCGCTTTCTGGACGTTCCTGGATACGCGCGTCTACTGCTGTTTGCAAGGCTGCAGCCAATGTGTGCTGCAATGGCAGCCGAATTATGGGGCATGAAGCCAATCACGTGTGTGTCTCTTTGTGTGCAGGCGACTGGAAATGCGTGCAGCCTGCCCATGCAAAGCCGGGTGTTAGTGTTTGTTTCAGTGTAAATTCGCGCTTGTGTGTGCATGTACCTGTGTATGCACACAGGCAACAGGCAGCGCGCGCAGCCTGCCAGTGCCAAGCAGCGTGCTTATTTCTACATGCATGCAGGCTACCGGAAGCGCGCACAGCCTGCCAATGCAAAACGGGAAGCAGCTGAGGAGGGCTCAAAGTCGGGCGCTGGCATGAGCAAGGGAGGAGGAGGGGATGGCGGCGGCAGTGGCAGGGATGCCGGGGCTGTGGAGGGCGCACAAGCGCAGGACGCGGCACTGGTGTGGACCAGTTGGTGTGGAGCGCAAGCCCTGCTTGGTTGTTTGCATGTGTTTGTGCGCTTTCGTCGCATCTTACTCATGCTCTGTTTTACATGTGTGAATGTCACTGCGTGCTTGCCTGCAAATGCGGCTCCTGGGGGCCGGGGACACTGTGCCTGAGAGTGCACCGTTCGCCGAGCCGCGACCCCCGGCGGTGTCCCCGTGAAGTGCGCTGTCCAGCCATCAATGCCTTATGCCCTAATCCCATACTCTCACATTAATCTGGCTGTCTCAGAAACGGCTGAATTACCTGCTACAATTGCTGCTGACAAGGTGCCTGAACAGGCAACCATAGTACAAAACAAATGCTGGCGGTAACCCCCGACAAGCTGTTGCCTGAGGTGTGTCCCGCCCACCCCAGCACCAAGGCTTTGTGACCACCTCTCCTTGGGTTGCTTGCATGCTGTGTGTGCCCTGCAGCCCAACCAGGGTGTGGGCTTCACCACCCCGCCGCCACCAAACCTGAAGGCCAGCGCCTTGCAGCCCCAGGCGCCCGGGCGCATGCTGACCCTGCGGGACATCTCACCCAACTTGAAGGGTAGGCACGCGGAGCTCTTCTGGCCAGCAGACGGCAACTGGTACCTCATTGAGATCCAGGTGCGTTTAAGGGTGGCAAGAGAGAGGCAAGGGCACTGCCAAAGGGATCCATCAAAACTCATGCAACAGAGGGATCTGAACAGATGCCTCAAAGAGATTCAGGTGCGTTCAAGGGCGACTGGGGTAGCGAGGTGGCAAAAAGTGGTGATGATGTGCAAGCTCTTTTAGCCAGCAGATGGCATCTGATACCTCAGAAGGGTACCGCTCGGATTCTTGGCAAGCCCACAGCTGATGATGTCTTGACGGACAGGATGCAGGTGCGTTTGGTCTTTGGGGCAGCTGGTGTGTTTGTGCAGGATTGTGAGGCCAAGGTTGGCGCGTGCGCTTGCTTGAAGGCATGCAGCTGAGATCCTGGGGCATGTGCAAGGCAGCCGAGCCCGCTCCCTAGGCTTGCGTGTTGCATTGAGAGGATGAATGGACCAGCAGGTCCGCTCAATATCAGAATGTGGTTTGCTGGTTCGGATCGGAGCAGTTCTTCAAAGACCAAGGATAAGAAATTACAAGAAGAGGCAGGCAGCTCCTTTCTGCAAGCTTTCGCGCTTAACTGGAGGTTTGGTGTGATGTTGCAGCGAGTGTTCTGTTCAGATAGCATGTTTGGCTCTCCCTAGGCCTGGCTGCAAACACCTCCTCTTGCTTTGGAATTGATTTTGCCTTGTCCCTCCCTGGGATACCATTGCAGGATGTGGACGTGGCAACCAAGAATGCTCGCATAGTGTACACAACAGGGGAGCTCGAGGAGCTGGAGTTGGGGGACATCATCCAAAACCAGCACATGTCTCTCATCTCATTGTAAAGAAGCACCAGTAATTTATGATGATTGAAGAGTTGCTGCCTATGCGAGGTGTATGCGTAGATGACTAGATGTCTAAATGCTCCTTCAAGATCTTCCTGTGGAAAGATAATTCCATCACGATTCTGATCACGAGCTAGCAAATACTCATTCGCTGTAAACTCACCTGCTCCAACCAATACTCGATAACTGTGTCCACGAATC
>LKMJ01003526.1_pt1 | contig 14569 bp, 13 predicted proteins | sample 643391 | NCBI WGS metagenome assembly LKMJ01 (sample SAMN04112250, study PRJNA286221) | soda lake metagenome | biome: soda lake; feature: Kulunda Steppe; material: water; isolation source: sample PL-Br10 brine of Picturesque Lake | place: Russia: Kulunda steppe | collected 2010-07
ACAGCTGATCACAAAAGCGTGAGGGGCAAGCCAATCAACTTTGTGCCACAGTCGATCACAAAAGGGTGAGAGGCAAGCCAATCAACTTTGTGCCACAGCTGATCACAAAAGCGTGAAGGGCAAGCCAATCAACTTTGCGCCACGGTCGATCACAAAAGGGTGAGGGGCAAGCCAATCAACTTTGTGCCACAGCTGATCACAAAAGCGTGAAGGGCAAGCCAATCAACTTTGCGCTACAGCTGATCACAAAAGCGCGAAGGGCAAGCCAGCGTCGCTGCCACGCGGCGTGGTACAAGCATGCAAACCCACAGAACAGGTCAGCATCACCCCTTAAGCCTTGGCCTGCTTCTGTCTGCCCTGTGCAGTCCTTGTAGCTGTTTTGGAGTTTAAGTTGGCATTGAGATTTATCTATGCCCTGAAGGTTTGTCACTATGACGTTGTTGATTGTTCTTTCCGCCAAAGTTTCCTGAGGCCCAACGCCTGTGCCTTATCCAGTAATTTCAATTATTTCAAAGCATGCCTTCTTCACACAATTAATTGAGTTTGGCAAGAAGGCCCCTTAGCTCAGAGGCAGGCAAAAGCGGGCAGTAATTGTACACCTTGTCTGGAAGTTAGGCTCAGGGATCCCGATGGATGCCCAATGCTGATAAGTCTCCTCTGCTGTCCGCTCCCCAGTGCTGCCAATTACATCTACCAAGCCTCGGGTTTGCCGGCTTTCACGTACACCATTTTTCAGCTGTCTGTATGCAGAGGCAGTTGCGCAAGCTTTTGTATGTACGCCCCCATGCCAACTAGTTGCGCTTGGCCGCGGCTTTTGTTGTATGCCCTGAGAGCAGCTTCTTGGCAGCTGCAGCTGAGCAGAGAGAACTGCTGCTCTGCCCTGGCTACAGCCAGAAGTTGCAGACGTAGTCTGGCTTGGTGGGGTAGATGACCTGCAACGAAGTGAGGCCCAGAACAGACACGGTGTTCCTGCAGCGATGGGCAGCATGCTTGCATGGTGATTGCAGAAACACTTGCAAACGGTACTGCTGATTTTGGTGGCAGCGGTGGTGGTGGTGGTGGTGGTGGTGCTGCTGCTGCTGCTGCTGCTCACTGCATGGCTGCTTGCATGGAGCTGCTTGCATGGACACAACACGCTTGAGCTCAGGGCATTTCAGTTTGATGGAGTGGACCTCTCCCTTGATGATGTGATTGGCCATCAGACGATAAAACTGCTTGTGATGTGGGGGGCTCACTTAGAAGGACTTGATGTGCTGCCTCTTGTCCGCTGACTGCCCGACAGTCTACCTCCTACACCTCCTTCTCCTCCTCCCTGGTGTGCTTCCTGGGGCTCATGCACACTCCTGCTGGCTCCAGTGCTTGCCGTGCAGCTGTGGCACTCCACCGTTTGCACTCCATCACACTCAGCCCCACACACTCTGGCTTATCTAATGATCTCCACTGTGAACATGTCAGACCAATTCCTAAGAAGACCTGCAGTCATCTATTTGTGAAGGTCTGCATAAGTGGCTCTGCCCTGGACATGAGTGGCTCTGCCCTGTGCATGAGGCTGCATACCATCCGTCCCCAATTTCATCCATGGCTCGTATCCGTCAACGGTGTGTCTGCCATCTTGTTTTATTTATCCAAAGCTCTTAGGGGCTCAGGAAAATTTAGCACTATTTGCTAGCGCCCATCCCTAGCCAAGACACAAAGCAGCAGCGTTTCCTGCTTTCCAACAATGCTCCCAGCATCCTGGCGCATCGTTCATCCTCATTAGCGTTGACCCTGCCCAAATATGTGCCTCAAGTGCCAGACAATAGTGACGCTCTCCTGACATCTATCCAACGAAAAAAATGGTCCCAGTCCCAAATGGTCCAAAATGGTGCCCTGACACCTGTCCAACAAAATAGATATGGTTGCAATAAGCGGTGGGTGGTTGGTGGATCAGGGGGTCTAGGCACTTGGGACCCACCCTTCAGCGTTTGTATGAAGTGTCTCCTAAAGAAGATATGTATGCAATCTAAACACCCAGCTGAAGGCCTGTCGATTGCACCCTGAGTATTGTTTCCAATACAAACTTACAATACAATGTTCAAATGAAGGAGGGGAGCTTGAGACATCCATAATATGATCACTCTCTCCTCTGAACTCAAGCCGCAGGAGGTCTGTCCAACAATTTTACAAAAATTGGCTCCAACCTTGCATGATTCTTGAAGTAAAGTAGTATTGTAATGTGGATATCAGGAATGTAAATTCATCAAAGTACAGCAGCTTGCGAAAGTGGCATCCAGCCTATGGTAGGCCCGCCTCTTGCGTGAGCGTCCAACCTTCTGGTTTTGCCCTGCTTAGTACTCCATAAGGTGTATATGTTGACGATCCATTTTCAGTTGTAGATTATGCGTTGCTTTATCCAAGTTCTATGATTAGCGGTAATCTATCCAGAGAAAATAATAAGGAGCAGATTGGTACCATTGTTGTCCTTATTGCGTTAACGGTTGGGCCAGGGGGTGGGTGACGAGTCTGGGGGCTCCACCCCAAGGTGAGCTTCCAGCTTCTTTGATAATACTCGTTGCACTTCTACCTTGACACATGCACTGATTGCTGAATTTTGCTACCCATGAATCAGGCACAAGGACGCATCAGATTTGCGCACACAAGCAGCCTGGTTGGTGCCGTTGGTGCCGTTCAGTGTGTGTGTTGTGCAGGCCACCTGGCATACATTTGCAACCTGCTTGCAACTTGTTGTTTTGTGTAATGGGTTGGCATGCAGGTCTCCTTCATGCAGGCTGGCAAAAAGGATGCAGAGGGATGGTTCCTCCGGGCGTGCGATGAAGCCATGCACAAGGAAGCAGCGAAGATTCAGAGAGTGGGCAAGAACACTGCAGAGAGGTAGGAGAGGAACGAAAAAAAGCAGTGCAAGTGTTCGCACCTACTTTGGTGAGTCCAAGGCCTAAAGAAAGGCAGCAGACTGTGATTGAAGTGAAAAATTAGCTGCAGACAAAAGGTTGTTGACCTTGTGCGAATCTGCCATCAGCACTAAGTTTCCAACAAGGCCTCAGCCTTGGTGTGCACTTAAGTAAAACATCCAGACATGAGGCTACTCAGAGCTGACAGCTTTTATACCCTCATAGAATAATAAAGCTTAAGATAGTACTATGATGTCTGAGCATGTCTCTTCCAGTAATTAGAAGCTTGGCATCGCTACAGGCCGCTATATATGGAAATGACCGGTTATGTACATCTTTGGAGTTGAGGAGTGCTCTGCGTTTGTAAGGCACAAGTTTGTTGGGCCATTCAGATGACACGCAGAGGTATGCACCGGGAAGAATTTGTGTGCCATGAAGAGCAAGAGTCTGCCAAGAGTCTGCCAAAATTCAACATGAGCCTGCCAAGAAGACAGGATGATGGCACAGATGATTGTGCCATCAGTTACACACTCGTGTTTCAAAAGGGCCAACAGACCCTTAACTACTTCAGCATGCCAGTCCCTGTCAGCATGCCACTCCCTGTCAGCATGCAAGTCACTGGGTGCTTCACAGGCATCTGGAGCGCAGATCCTGGCGCTTGGCTAGGAGCACAGCCGGGCGCCCCTCCCCTTCTTGCATCTCTTCGCTGCTCTTGCACATCTCATGTGCATGTGCCTTCTTTTCGTCCATTGCCCAGGATCCAGGCCGTAGCAGACTGTGCTCCCAAGTGGGGAGAGTCCCTTGTTGGCCAGCTGATTGACCACTTCGCCAGGTCGGATGCACAGCGCACATGTGTATGGCGGAGCCTGTGCGACTGGTGGGGGGCCCTTTGTTACGAGGCCCTGGACCATGTGGACTCGATGATGGCAGGTGCGGCTTGACTTGACAATGGCGGGTGCGGTGGGGAAGAGATGATCCGCAGCAGGAAAAGGTGGGCCGGGTGCTGCGAGTGGGACACAGCCTTTTCTTTGCTGTGCAGGTCAGATGGTCAGCCGCGCACTCATCCTAGTTTACAAGGAACAGCCTTGTCCTGATACCCGTACCTACTTGGATCTTTCCTCCATGCGCGCTGCCAGACACATGGTTTTCTTTGTGACTCTTGTCCTTATGCGCATACAATTGCAAGCAAGTTTATGAGAGAACATTCAGGGCTCTAATAGCTCTGGCTTGCTGTGCCCAGTAGCCATGAAACTTACCTCTGAAGTCCTTGCTTGGCGGTAGAAGGCTGTGATCCTTGCAGTGCTGCCAAACCCTGTGAGCCTTGCTTGCAAGTAGAAAGATGTGACCCGTCTGCGTTATGAAAAGCACCCAGGCCCCTTGCATGGTTTGCTTGCAGGTGTGAACCTTGCTCTGCATTATGCAGAGTACCCAGCCCCCTTGCACGCTTGTTACTTGCTCGTGGGACACACTGCCTACATTTGCTTACGTTTTATTGCCTACATAGTTTTTCTTTGCTTGCTCCCTGCCTACGTTCGGTTACGTTCCACGGCCTACGTAGTTTTCTTTGGTTTTCTTTGCTTGCTTGCAGGACTGCAGTCTGGGCGTGACCAGGACCTCCTGATGCACATGCCGCTGTGCAAGTGCTACAGGCAGACCCGCCTCATGGTTGCGCAGCTGGTCGTGGCGCTGCATGACGCGAGGAAACAAGACGGCGTGGCTGCGCTCGTGGACAGGCTCAGAGGTGATGCAGGGATCGAGCTTGCTGCGAGCTCCCTGCGGACTCGCGGGCTGCCTGGCTGACCTTGAGTGCTGTGCATGATCAGATGATCAGGTGGTCTGCATGTAGTGAAGGACAAATCAAGCTGGTTGCTCATTGGAGGCTGGAAATGTGCTTTGTTTGCAGGTGGGCCCTCCTCACTCCCTGATGAGGAGGCAGACGCTGGATCTGTGGGTGCAGCAGCTGCAGGCACTTCAACCAGAGCACCTGCTGCTGCTGCTGCTGCTGCCGCCACTTTGAGCGCACCACCAAACAGGGCGGCTGGACAAAAGTCTGCCACGACTGAGGAGTTAAGGTTCTGCTTTGAGCGCGCCAAGGAGTTGGCAACTTCAGAAGAGGCTATCCTGGCCAGCACCTCCCAGACGTGGCGGCAACAGCAGCAGCAGCAACAGCAGCAGCAGCAGCCACAGCAGCGGCAGCAGCAGCGGCAGCAGCAGGGGGAGCAGTCAGCTGGCGCCACGTCTTCCGCTGCCACCACCTTTGCTTGCTGCTTGTGCAAGCAGGAGACGCAGTCGCACCCGGTGCGCTTACAGTGCGTCGCGACACTGGCCAAGCGCTCGCCACATGTTAAACAGCTGGTACTGGGTGGCACAGGTGGGGAGCAGAGGTGGTCCACAAATGCCATGCTGCGGGTGCAGCCTTAGCAGTGACTGCAACAAATTACTGAGGAGGACCGCATGTGCAACAGCATTCTTGGAACAAGCCAGTGAATTCAGGCACTGTGGCAATCTGTGCAGCATTGTATGCCAAAGCTCTAGTTTGTCTCTATACCCTTGTAAACTTTTGAGTACAAGACGTGCTTTTGAGAAAATCTTTATCAATAAATCATCATAAAGGCCAAGAGACGGGTACTTCTAATCACTCTCCTGATCCCCACCGACTTCTCCTTTGTTATTACTTTGCTGGTGGAGGGGTCATACAGTGCCTAGGCCCTAGGTGACCCCTTTTCCTTAACTGATACAGAGTGTTTTCACTGCCAACATGGTTCATGCTTTTCTTCAGTTTGCCTGGGCCTGGAGCACCTCAGCCACCCAGATGGCCAGGTCCCATCCCCATCAAGGGGAGCTGGCCTTGAAGCACGCATGGCAGACCTCTTGCACAAAGATCTCCATTCAACTGGTCGTGCCTGCAGGGATGTGCTGGCCTTGCGAGAACGTGCTCTTCACACACATGTCGTCTGAGGGCGCTGACTGGCAGTGCAAGGAGTCCGTGGAACGCGCGTGGGAGTTTGTATTTGCCTGCACCAACAACCTGCGACGCACCAGGCGTAGCACTGCTGGCAAGCGCATGAGGCAGTGACAGGGGGCATTGTGAAGGGCAGCGAAAGTTGGCCATGTATGGGCTGCCATGCTTAAAGGCACCTGCTGCGGAAACCACCTCTCTCCCTCATCAAGACCATGTTATTTTGACATGTGCTTTGCCCACGAGTTACTTTGCCTATTAAGCGTACTTATTGAGCACGAGCATGCTCTTCATTGTTGCAGCTTTCCATTCCTTCTTGATAACTGAAGGCAGGCTGTGCCCAAAAGTCAAAAAAGTAGATGACTGAGACAAGTAGAGTCCACTTAGTGGATCAACCTTCCGTAAAAGGCTGGACTTTGGCAGTTTGGGGGGGGTCCTGCAGCTGAGGCCATGAGTATTCTTTAACTGTTTGGCATCACTATAATTATTCACTCTTGCCATGGCATAAGTGATGGTTACCAATAGCACAATTAACGGCACGACCAGTGTTGAGTTTCTAGCAAGCTAACCTTACTAGCCACAATAGTGGGCCTTTCCTGGACACATTCCTGCCGACAACGCCGTACATTTCCTGGCTCGTTTAAGGGTTACAAGGATTTCAAGGGTTACAATAAATAGGCCTTCAGTCAAGAAGTGCAACTGCTAGCCTGCTCATAAAAAAATATCAGTGCATGCAGGAAGAAATATACGTGAAGAAGTATAGCTTATTGTTTTCCCGGCCCAGAAAAGCAGACACATCATTGATTGATTTAGCCTGCGGAAGAAAAAGGGAAGCATAAGTCCTTCGGAGATAGACCACGTGTGGATGGGTGCAGAGGAAAAGGACGTGTTGCTCATCCTGTATATCATGAACATTACACAAGTCACATGCAGGGGAGGTTTTGTGAGTCAAGGTCACAGTTTCAATTTGTAGTGTGGGCACAAAGTCTGAAGCGAGCCACACTGCAAATAACGGTGCGAGGAAGATCAAGAAGCATGTATCTAGGAAGGCTAGGAAGGGTGTATGGCGAATGTGTGACCAGGGCCCTCCTCGTAGGGAGGGCACACCATTGATGGTAAGTGGAGCGTTTGCTGTTGCACTCTCGTGGATGTATATCAGAATAAGGTGTCCAATAATCCAAGTGCCTCTCCCTGAGGTCCACAACAAAACGACCAAGATCAATGGGTTCACACTTCGGCAGCCTTTCCTTGAGCAAGTAGGGTTGTGTGAGACCATCCATAGCAGACAGGATGTGGGATCAGGCTCGGATAAGGAGCGGCTGATTCAGTTCCTGGGGAACCATAGCTCGGCTGACCTGATAATTCACCAGTGAGCAATGGTGGGCAATTGAATCCTGAGAATCTACCAGCTGCAGCTGGATGCTGCAGGTCATCTCACATGATTTGCTACACGCGCCACTTGCAAGTGGCTCTTTTTTGCTTCTGCCACTCTGAGTCAAAACTCACCTGAAGCCCAAAGAATTTCCAGGCTGTGGCTCTGATCGAGCCAAAGAAAAGAAAAAGGAAAGAAGAACTATGTAGGTAGTGTAGCCATCCTAAGCCGATAAAGGAAAAAGAGACACATTGGCCCAAAGAGCCATGAGTCTCCTCCACCAGAAAAAAAGAATGAGTGAGGATCTGGAGGATGACAAGCAGCCCCCCTGCTCCAGACCAAAACCTTCAAGTTGAGAGCAACTGGATTTCTCAAGAGCGCATCTAGTTGTTGTCAGTTTGTGTGCATAGAGCACAGAATGAGCATGTAGTTTGAGGGCAGTATTATGGGCTTTGTGTGTATCAAGGCCGAGCTCTTTAAAGGTCTTAGATGATTCAAAGTGTGTGAGGTATAGATAGAGCCTCCTACAAAAAAAAGAATACCGGCAGTGTGAAAGATAGTTTTCTTGCCTTTGTGCGCTAACAGTGAACCTCATGCTGTTTTCCAGAGGCCTCTAATTGGTGTCCAGGCTGTGTATCTTCACAGTATTTAAACTCAAAGAGGTGTATCTCCCTTGTGTTGACATTGAGCTCCTGAACTCTGCGTTCATCTTTGCTGGCTTATCATGGGTGTGACACCTGGTGCAAATGAGGAGTGGTTGGCGTTTTTTATTTTTTAGTAGAGGAATGACCAAAGGGCGACTACAGGTGAGTCTATCTCTAGCAGATAAACGAGCATCAAAAAGCCAGCTGGGCATTGTCCTGTTATAAGCATGATCAGGAATTTGAATGTCTTGTTGGGCCAAACGGGAAGTACTGCCAGCATTCAAATGGACCAAAAAATTGCCAGAGAGCCTTTGCTGATGGCTTTCATAATGAGCCTGCAGGCAATATTATGGCGTTCGGTGATCATACTTGAGATGATTGTACGTTGACATCCTGAGAGAATATGGAGAGCACTATCTGCTTGCTGACAAAGTGGACCCTGAAGACTGGTGGACATCTTCAAGTGCAAAGCGTGTTTTTGATTAGAAAGGGTGCCTGTGCGGTAGTGGAAGATATTGCTCTTCATTTGGAGAGTTTGGGCATGCTCCAAAAAGCGTTGCTAATGTCTTTATGGACGTATGGAAGCAAACTATGGTAATAAGAGAAGTACCCTGATTTTAAGTCAGCATTACCCAATTTATGGTTCGAGTGCATGTGGGATTTTAGTATTGCTTGGAGATTTTGAAAGTAAGTCAATCTGGGGCCGTGTTGGGGAGCTTCAGTGTCAGATCCTTGCTGATGAACTTCTTCAACAGCTAACCAGCTAATCTAAAAGAGGGGATTGCCACCAGGGCCTGTGGGGCGGATGCTTGTTTCAACTGGGAGGCTCTTTCCATGGCATGCTTGGTATTTTGCTAGGGCATCTGCGCATTCATTTCCAGCAATTCCAGCACGAGATTTCACTTTCTAAAGGAAGATGTGGGATTGAGAGTTTTGGATAGAGTTAGAAAGAATGTTGAGGAGGTCTCCTTGGACATGGTGGCAATGCTTCTCTGGGTACAACAATATGCATGTAACCCATAATAGAGCTCTAGTATCCCCCTGATCGACCTTAAAGATTAAGCACATAGGGGGTAAAACAGAAAAAAAATACGTAGGCAGTGAAGCACTCCCTATGTCAATTAAGGAATAAGAGTCACCTAGGGCCTAAACACCATATGACTCTTCCGTACTTCCACCGGTATAACTTCATTCATTTGTGGAAACACCCATGCAGAAATTGCGCAGACAGCATGCACACAACGACAACAACAAACAAGCCAATATGAAAAACTCCACCCAGAACCTACCGGTAGGTTGTTTCAACCGCACTTCAACCAAGGCCGGAAGGTCCTGGTGACCCCTTATTCTCCCAGAAATCTACTCATCACGAATAGCATGTATCTACAGCACAGATGGAAAATGCCAGGGCATGATGACACTGGAGGGCCTCATCGATGGACATCCTTCATACAGCTTTCCATACAGTCAAGCTTAGAGTCTCCATATCAGCATATCACCCGCACCTAAAAGCTTTGCTTCTGAACTTGTAGAACTGCTTACTAGGAAAACAAAAGCTAGAAATTAAATACTATGGCAAGAAGGTCATGCCTTGATCAAGGATTCTTACTCACAAGCTCTGCCAACTCATGCATGAGTACATATGTACATACTGCCTCCAACTGGTAACTCAGGAAAAATGGCCTCCCCGCTAGACATCAACCTTAGCTACCCCCATTAGTGGAGTGCAAACTCATGAGATACACTATTACTAATAGTGTACCTAGTAGGTGCACGCGCCCACCTCGACTTCCTCTTGTCCCAATTCACTGGTTTCTCAGTATGCCATCCCATCTGTAACAAACATACCATGAATCTTAGCCTTAGGCATGCCATCTATTCAGCCATCCACAGCACTGAGGTAACGGCCACCTTCATCTTCCTACCATCTTGGAAGGGATCCATGATCACCAATCCTAATTCAAGTCTCCTGACAGACTAATTCCACTTGTGTTATAAACTTGGAACAATTCCAGCTAATGCGATTGCCTACGCTGCCCCTCAATCCTGGATAAGTCAAGATACTCCCTTACCCTAAGCCTCTTGGAATCTCAATATCATAGCAGACTGGAATACAGCTGCAAGGCTTCTCCTTAACAACTTGTTTAAAACACAACCCTACATGGCTACAAAATCTTGCTTGTGACATCCCTGAAGTAAATTGGCACCTCAACAACATTGCTAGTCACCCCATATGTGATACTGTGCATTCTGGGACAGCGCTCGGTTTCAAGAAATTTGAGAAACTTCACTCAGACAAAATGCTAACTACCAGGTTCTCCCACAGACCTGCTCTGGGTGAAGTGGCCCCCCTTTCCCATCAATCCAAACTGGGACTCACACTTAGGTTTTCTGACTGGAAATCCTGGACCTACACAGATGGTAGCTGTCGTATCCAAGAGGGCAAAACAATTTTTTGGGGCAGGAATCTACCACCCCAGCTCGAGCAACTCTACCTTGATTGTATCAAATGGTGCTGGTATAACCAACACCATAGGGAGAGCAGAACTGGCAGCTATTATCACTCATGATCATAATCCTATTACCACAGACAGCCTTACCTCACTCCATCAAATTAGGAAACAATTGTTGTATTCTGAGAAACATCGCCACTATATCCAAGGAGACACACTCAAAATTCTTTCTAATACTATCCGTAACTCTCAATCCCACATCTTTCTTTACAAAGCTAAATCTCATTCTGGTATTGCTGTAAATGAATGTGCAGACGCCCTTGCAAAATACCAAGCCTGCCACAGAAACAGCCTCCCAGCTGAAACAACTATCTGCACCGCAGGCCCTGATGGCATCCCCTTCTTTGATATAAGCTGGTTAGCTGTTGAGGTAGGGAGCGCTTCACTGCCTATGTGGTTTCTCTTTCCTTGTTGAAGAAGTTAATGAGCAGGGATCTGGCACTGAAGCTCCCCAACGCGGCCCTAGATTGACTTACCTTCCAAATCTCCAAGCTGCACTAAAATCCCACATGCACGCAAACTATAAACTGGGTAATGCCAACTCAAAAGCAGGGTACTTCTCTTATTACCATAGTCTGCTTCCACACGTCCACAAAGGCATTAGCAACGCTTTTTGGAGCATGTCCAAACTTTCTCTCCAAATGAAGCGCAATATCTTCCACAACCGCACGGGCACCCTTCTTAATCAGAAACACGCTGTCCGCTTTAAATGTCCATCAGCCTTCAGAGTCCACTCTGTCAGCAAGCAGATAGTGCTCTCCATATTCTCTCAGGGTGTCAACATACGATCATCTAGGGTATGATCACTGAACGCCATAAGGTAAGGTTACATAGCTGTACCTGCCGAACAGGGCAGCTTAGCTGAAGCCAAACGGGCCTCTAACCGAAACCAAACAGGGCAAGCTAGGTAGTGATTTGAAACCTAGGCACAGCATTCCAGGCACTCATGCACGTACAAGGCCAGGCCTTTAGTGTCTGCTTGGCTAATAAAGTCTCTTTGCTTGTTCGAGCTACTAGATGGGCTGCAGAAGAGATGGTGGTGCTTGACCCGCAAGTTTGCCAAATCAGCATTTGGGCAATCTAAGAGGACATGCTCTTCATCTAGCACACAATGCCAGTTGCATTTAGTGCAGATTCTTAGCTCATAAAAACTCTGTGCTCTTGTTGCCAGAGAAGCTCAATATTTAAATTGCGACCAGAGAGTCTGAGTCCGGAAAGAGTGCACGAAAGATGGCTAGGGATATTGTGTTGTAGGTATGAAGGCAGAGTTGTTTGTTGCGCGTTTCTAATCGTCCCACCAGTCAGTTTGACTCCCTATAGGCACTCCAAAATGGGTGTGATATGATCCTCATGACTCTGCTGGAAGCATGTGCATCATGTGGGTGAATCTGGTCAAGTTCTCTCCATTCTCGAATGGTTTGCTTGCGCAGTAACAGTTCAAAGTCACTCATGTTGATTTAAGAATGGCTCATTATAGTAGAGACATGCACAGCGTAAGTCTCTCACCACGTTAGCGCACAATCTGTATATGCATCCATTGATGGCTATTAGCCTGTAGTTCTGTGGAAGAGAATGCTTGGCTTTCTTGTTAATGGGTGAATTTTTTTCCAGGTCATAGGAAGCAGACCATCATGCAAGAGGAGTTTGAATAGATCTGTGAACAATGGAAGGAGCACATTTGCCCTCTGTACTTTCTTTTTCTTTTTTTCTTTCCATAATGTTGCCTGCAGGCTTATCATGAAAGCCATCAGCAAAGGCTCACGAGCTCAATATCAGTAATCAGGGAAATACACCTCTTAATGAATCTGGAAGCTGCCGTCTGTGTAGTTTCACCCCTTACAATCATGCATTTTTGTGGCTAAGTGTGGGCTGGAATCTGCCGGGAAGAGCAATTCTTTGTTGTGGTTGAGACTGTATGTGTCGGTGATCAAGGGAAATTCTTCTTAAACTTCAAACTTCAAACTTCTTAACACCATCTTCAATTCTTGGGTTGCGGGCATTGAGAACTGGTTATTACTGATGTTTTTGCGCCTCCAGTTTGCTTTTGGAATATCACAGGCCAGGTCCCTTACCCAGGCGGGATTTTGATTATTTAGACGCAGTCGTGGTGCAGTATTCCAGACAGCATTTATTTGCATACTCCAGTTGTGGCAAGGGAGAACAATCTCTTTGCTGATCCAAAAAGAGGGGGTGGCATAGTCAAGGTTGGACGAGGAAATAGTCCCTAGAGTGCAACATATAATAGGTTACATATTTGGAGGTAGGCATTGAGAAGTTTGGAAAAGGGGTTGGTACTTATCCGTCCTCCCTGACATGGCCCACCTACCGGGTAGGAACATGAATGTGGCTGTTTCAGTGTTGTTTGCTATTGCAGAGTTTATATCATGTCTTATGGCACGGTGCATGAGTTGATCATCATATGCAGGATGGCAAACAGAGAAGCCAGAAAATTTGGATGAGAGGGCATCCAAATGGGAATGGTTCCAAAGACTCTGTCACGAGGGTCCTTGCTCCAGTCAATGAGGTATGTGGGGCTGTGCTCCAAAGGCGAGACCAATTTTCTGGGGTGAGTAGATCCATTTCTGAAGGGCAGAGTAAAATTAGAGGGGGAGAGTATGCATGTACTACTTTATCTTGGTATTCAAGGGTGTGTTACTTTTGTGTAAGACAGAGCGGGGAAGGAGGCCTTATAGCTCAGAAGCAAAGCTCTTAGGGGTCCCGGAGAGGCATGAAGGTATCATGGATTCCAGCAAGTATTGTGTCATGAACTGTTTTTTAGAGAATTTTGAAGTGCTCTGGAGTGAGCATGCCTTCGCATTTTTCCATCACGTCATAGATGGATGTCACTTTTGAAGCCCCCTGTGCTAATAAATGAGGCCTGCCACATATTAAGGTTGACATGTACAGATGAGAGGAATGATATTCCCACTTGGCCCAGATGCCCTCTCAATGTGATATTATCCTATCTAAGCAAATTATAATTATTACTTCATTCTGAGGTGCAGCTTCTTTAAGAAAGGGGGGGGGGGGGATTTTCGCTTGACTCCTTGGAGCTTCAAATGGTAAATGATTTGCTGCTTTGCTAGGCAGTGTCAAGGTATTAATTTGGCGAAAAACTCAAGAGACCAGCAAATGCATCATCAGTCTGAACTTAGCAAAAAGGTATCAAGCTGTGTGAAAAAGGAAGGTCAGCTACGCAGGCAGCAAGACGCTTCCTGCTTCAATTAAGGAAAAAGAGACTATTGGCCCAAGGTGCCATGAGTCTCCTCCACCAACGGTAAAGATAACTAATTGGGTTTTGGCAGGTGGCTGGCAGACCCATGCTCCAGGCCAAGGCCTTGAGAGCAATCCATCTTTTAAAGTGCGTCTTCTTGCAGAGAAGAAAAGAAAAGAAAAGAAAAAGTTTGCAGGCAGTGAACCCACTCCCTACATCAATTAAGGAAAGGAGACACGTTGGCCTGAAGAACTGGATTCTTCAAGAGCGCATCTAGTCGTTATCAATTTGTGTGCATAGAGCACAGAATGAGCTGTAAGTACTAGATTTGGTTTTCTTTTGAAACCAATGTGTGCCGATGATTCTCCTTTTTGAAAGAGAGCAGTTCGGTCACGGGACTTTTGGGCTGGCCTGACGCAGAGCAAAGTACTTGCCTGACCGTGGAGAGGCGTCTTCATAGACGCGGTACAGTTGTTACTTGTCGACAAGTGATACAAAGCCAAAACGGATCCAGCAGACGAAGAGAAAGTAAAGTCTGGACTGAGATTCTTATGAATGACACAACTCGCAATATATACCAACTCTAGTCAATAAAATCCACACAAGTGTATACGTGGTCGGCAGCATTACAAGTGGCTTCAGTCTCAACCACACAATCAACAAGTGGTCCAAGTTAGAACCTCTCACAATGTGAGGCTCTCAAGCAGTGTATAATAGCCACACAAGATTAAGTGGCACTATCTTCCATAAGAATGCAACAAAGTCTTCCCGAATGTTAAGCATAACAGGATACTGTAACTGTCTAGTTTAAGTTTTATACTAGGCTTGAAGGCTGCTGCCGCCCCGCACCTCAGTATACTGAGAGCACGATCCTTCCTTGGGCTGGAGAGTGGTTCGTGTCTCTGAGACTTTGTGGATGTGCTTAACCTGATCTGACGGGAGCGGACATAGGCCAGGGTATTGTTACACAAACATGAGA
>LKMJ01003527.1_pt1 | contig 14568 bp, 16 predicted proteins | sample 643391 | NCBI WGS metagenome assembly LKMJ01 (sample SAMN04112250, study PRJNA286221) | soda lake metagenome | biome: soda lake; feature: Kulunda Steppe; material: water; isolation source: sample PL-Br10 brine of Picturesque Lake | place: Russia: Kulunda steppe | collected 2010-07
ACACAGCGCAGTGTGGCACGTTTCAGGTTACATTCCCATGCGCTGAGAGTTGAGACAAGAAGCTGGGAACATCATGATGGTACCTGTGATAAGTGTGGCTTGCAGGCAATTCAAGATGAAAAACACACTCTTTTCTTGTGCCGTTGCATGCAAATATGTGCGCTGAGGCTTCAATATGCAGACTTGTTTCACGATTTACCTATGGCTCACAAAATTACTGTCAATCAGACTGGAGCTTTTTATTTCTCTCAAGCTTGTTCTGAAGATGTCTTCATTTTTTTCCAGAAACAAACTAATGATTCCTATCGTTTTATTTCAGAGCTTGTGGATATTCTTTTGATGGCTGGTGTTCACCAGCAACCTGATAAGTCAAACTACCTGGCTGAAGGTCAAACTTAAACTTGTAAACTTTGTCACGCCAGATTTATGCAGTGCCAGATTTATGCTGCATTGTGCGCCTGAGGTTGGTTGAGTTAGTTGGAGGAGTATTTGATCCCTTGCTCACTTCATCTATAGCTGTATTTGAGCACGTCAAAGACGAACTCGCAGTAATACCTTGTTTGCTCCTAGCGACCTTGTAACATGTACGCCAGGGAGTAGACCCCCCTAGCCCTTGGGGGGCAACAGGCGTGGCAGCGCCCAGTCCAGTCCAGTCCAGTCCACCGTCCATTGTGAGTGCAACCGACAGCAGCTGCATGCAGCGCTGACTTTGCCTGTTTACAGGCTGTAACGAGAGAGAGAACGTGTAGGGATGGATAAGGGTATCAGAGGCTCCTCAGTCTCATCGCGGGCAACCTGTTGTCTGCTTGGTGTACACTGTTGCTGTCCGCAGCCAGTCCACACACCCACGTGACAACTTGCTCTTTTCAAAACTCTCCTGCCCCCCACTTACCCTCTTCCTAGTTTGATGGCGGATGTTTGCCTGGTGCTTGCACCGGATGTAGACCTCTTCCTTATTTCACACAAACACGGGTGTCTCTCTTAGCGTAGGCAGTCTATTATTTTTCATTATTTGTATTACTGCATTCTTCCAGACCAGATATGTAGTTTACAATGACGTGTGTGTGTGTGTGTGTGTGTGTGTGCATCACTGAACAGAGAGGCACAAGTTGTCAACTAGATCAGGATATTATTTAAGTCCTAGTAAGTACTCTACAAGCCCTATCCTTGATTTCTGCCTTGCGTGGTGCATAAAACTGCGCAGGATACGAGGCAGCTGCCAAAGCCAACGCTGCACTGCTTCACATAACACAATTTTTTAAGAAGTCGACCAGACTTCAGATGTTCCAAGGCCATACATGACTGTCGTATCCAGTCTTGAAGCAAATGTATGCTCTTGAATCGGGATGGGCTTGTTTGATCAAATGCAGGGCCCAGCTACAGCCCAGGGGGCTTCAGCGGTGCAGGCACCAAGCGTGTAAGGGCAGCAACATCAATGGGCAGTGTGACCAAAGACTTGAAAGGCTCCTTCATGCTGGCCTTGGCCGACCATGCATACCACCAAGGGCCACCTCCAACCTGCAGAGCAGGATTACGTCAAGTGAAACCGCTGACAGATATGTGTAATTGAACACCATGCTATCCTCTCAAAATGCATCATGCATGATTTCTATGAATTGCCCTTGGCTGATCTCGTTTCTTAGTCAGTTTTCTCGTGTGTCACTGCAACGTCACCGGGAGCTACATTGCACTTGCCAGAAAGATATGTCTCAGACAGGCAAGTAACTTGATTTGCAGGAAGGATAACGGCAGACCTTATTTTGATAGGTCCGTGTGTACATAACAAATAAATTGGTGATGTATTCAATGTACCAATGTACACTGAATGCTGTGATAGAACTAACAACACTATGTATTAATAATAATAAGTCAGTCTAATGCATAACCTATCCTTTGGGTCGACTACTTGACATTTAAAATTCATGGTAGATTCAAGTCCCATTTGAAATGTAGATCCTCTAATCAAGGTCAAGTAACCTCAATGCTGCAGAGAGTAGGTATGGTAAGATCTAGGACATTGTCATACCCTTGTGTGTGCACCCAGCAAAGTGAGATTAAATCTGGCCTCATCCTCTTTTCCCTTGATGATGTCATTCATGCCTTGACGTATCCTAGCTGCAAATGGTTCAGGTATTTGAAAACTTAATTCACTGTATATGCTTCCAATCTTTAGCAACATGAGGTCCTGATTATTGATGTGGGGAGCCTTGCATTTTTAAACAGAGCTCACCTCCAAGGCTGCTGATCTGGAAGTGGCATCGATGTAAGGCGCATCAGCAGAGCTAGCCGCTGCCCCTCGCTTCCATACACGCAGCCGCACTTCACCAGCAAACGTGTCCTTGCAAGCGGGTGCGAGGCCCTGGTCTGCAGTGGGTGCTCTGAAAGAACAGCAAAAGCATCGCACATTATCTTTCTGCTGTAGACAAGCTTGACAAAATAAGTAAGAGGTCAGTCTCAGTAAGTTGTAAGGATAGTTAGGTGAGCTGATGACAAGAAGTATTGTGCCATGCAGCATGCAGGGCAACCTCCATAGTGCGCCTGAGTGTGCAACTTTCCGCATCATTGCAGGACTCATTTATGAAGAGGTGCGGCATAACTACTTGCGTGTGTGGAAGCGCAAGGACTGCAGCAGCATAAAAATTCAGCACAAGAGGGGGGGTCAGCCTGCTAACTGCAACTAGCAATATGAGTGAGGCCTTACTTCTGTGGGTGCAAATTTGCAGGTTTAAGCAAAGGGAAAAAATACCGAAAAGATGTCAGTCTATCTATCAATATGTCAAAGCCGCGACCAGCTTGCAGGTGGCTCCCCTTTTCTTCCTGTCTGTGTGAGGTGATATAATTCACTTTCTACTCGACACCAGCCCTGAATACATGATTAAGTGCTGACATACAGCAGATGAAGAGAGCCATTTTGTAGACATTTTATTCTCATTGTGGTACTAGTAGACATGAAGTTCATTGTAATTGCTGAGTTAGGTACTCTGCCAAGGTAAAAGGGCATCCTACTCATGGAAAAGATTGTTGCCAGTCGCCCTCACTTGTTAGCAATAAAACAAATTGGATGTCACCTTCACGTTAGCATTGCTAATCTCAGGCAGGTAGTAAGCAACCATATACCAACAGCCTAACAACCTCAAACACCATAGAAATTTTCACATATTCAAAGCAAATTTCTTTGCATGTCCTGGCACATGTATTTCAAATTGGAACCAGCAGCCTCAGCTTCATTCTACAGCTGCTCCTCAAAGCAAATCACAATAAAAACGCCCCACCTCAGCACAGCGCCTGCAGAGGAGCTGCAGCGAGCTTCCACAACAGCCTCGTAATTGTCATTTTTGGCTTGGATGTACCTGGAAAAGCATTCAGAGGCACATCAAAAGACAGATAAGATACACAATGGTCCGCCCGTATGAAAAAATCAGCTTGTGCACCACAATGCACAGCAAAGCCAAATTGTCTGGGCATGCACAGCGCAGCTGGCAGCTTGCCAATTTGCTAACTGCAACTGTGTTGCTAGTTATGGCACACTTCATTTAACGCAGGGTCATCTCAAATGATTCCCTTGGCAAAGACTATTGTGTGAAAGCTCTTGGGCATGGACTCAGAAGGATCATGATGCCTAGGGCTCTCTTGGCACTAACAAAGGAACTCAGTGTTGAATTGGGAGTAGGGCACAGCTTGTCAAGCTTGTGGCTGTAAGCTTGCCATGCTTACCATCTTCCCCATGGGTCAACATCCCACTCAAGCTCTGCATTCCAAGGCACAAGCTCAATCCACTCTGTACCATACGTCACTCCAATCAGCCCAACATCCTCTTCACCCAGACCCACGCCCTGGAAACGCAGGACACAGGACAAGGGGCATCTCTTAGTACATGGTCCTTGGCGCAAAAGGAAGGTTTGATGCTCAAAAATGTTTTGATGTTCATGAAGTGCCACAGGGTAGCATCCATGCAGCTCAATTGGGTTAGGCAGATTAGACACAAGTCTTACTGGTGCCTGGTCCTGGTCGTCCCCACAAATAGCCCCTTCCCCCTAATTGTCTTAAAAAGCACTCCAGGGCTGCTCCTCATGCTTTTTACAGCTAGAGGGGTCGAGGGCACCCCAGTGGCCGTCCCTGAGGCGCGAGTTTAACCTGCAGCTTGTTGGGGTTTTTAAGTTCTTGAATTGAGCTGTTCCTGGCCAATATTTCTCTCAAGATCTGTGTAACCAATCATAACTTATTTTCTGGCGACCTGTGCAGCATCCAGAGCCAGGTTTGGACAATCATGCAGTTTGAAGTGTTTAAACTTGCACCAAACTTGCAGCGCTTCAGGCTACGGGCTGCTTATGCACCCTACTTTGATGCAGTAATGTCACATTTGTGTGGAGAGGTTGAGGGAGACTTTTGTTGTGACATACACAAGTGCTTAGTACTGCAATACCTTCCTGACTGCAACATCCTGCAAGCTGAACAGGTAAATTTCTATGGACTCATCTCAGGTATCATCAAAATCATGGGGAGTTGTTTGGTGCTCCATGTGCGATGTTTTATCTCACTTTTTTCTGTGACTCTTAACTCTGCTGGCCCAGGCACTTTCACGGCACCTCATTTTGACCAAGGTTGTGGACCCCTGCATGGAATGCTGATGTGTGAAATCATCTCCCAAAGCTTCCAGTCAAAGCTTCCACATGGGATATTTGTCGCATGAGTCATGCTCATTACATCACGGACTGGAGAATCACCAGTACTTCACGCTCTTGATTGGGACCATGGTTCCTGCAGCACCCGCGCTTGGCAGCAACATTTGTTCTCTTCCAAGGGCCCTTTTTTCGGATTAGAGACTGCAGGACAATCAAAGAAGCTTGCTAGTTTCCCCAGAGTCATGTGCTAGATTTGTGACCAGGTTTTGACTGGGAAGTGCAAGGGAAATGCTGAAGCTGAATTGGCAGGCGGGCACACAGGGAATTCATGCCCAATCCAGGTTGGCCAATTCAATGTTTCACAGAAACTGAGATCCACTCCACATGTCAAGGAATTTGCTTGATTCAGCGATAGGGGTCGGCGCTGTTATATAACATTATGCTTTTATAACATTATATAATGTTATTTATCGTTCGAAGTATAAAAGGGCTAAGTTTGGGCCAAATTCACCCTTTGGCACCCTCTACAACCCCGATCTTCTTCACAAGCAACTCGTTTATGTATAAACATAGCTGATACCGAAGAAGGGGATCAGTATTGGATGGAATTGGCCGAGGATGGTACACAAGTTGTGTAACACAACCCTAAGTGCTAGGGCACATGCCCAAGAAGCCTGAAGAGCTGTTCAGGAAACTAACATCAGGCAAGCCTAAGCAGTGGGAGGCAGTGTTTAAATCAGTGATAAAGCCAGTGTGAAGGATTATGTGTGCTGGAGTACAAGAGGTGCAATGCCGATGTCAGCCCCACCAACCCCTCCCAGGCAGCAAAACGCCGCAAGTGCACAGCAGCAGCACTGGCAGCAGCCGGCGTGCAGCATAGCAGCCCTCAAAAAGACAGGCCAATGGGCAGATGGACACCCTGACCTCCCTACTGTCCTGAAGAAGCACGCTGCCAGCGTTTTTTCAGACCGCCGAAGCAATTGCTTTGCAATCACCACATCCCAGCACGTGTTGGAGCGTTTGTGCTTGACCCAACCAACTTCATTATTGAGGAGGGTAAGTAAATTGCTTGCATAAATGTCCAGGCTTTGAGCTTAGTGATAATTTCTGAAGAAAGCAACTATTATGCTTGATTTGGATGGAATGGCAGCTTATTTCTGTGTTCCAGATGGCTTCCAGAACGCCATTAAACCACTTTGGCATTTCCATAACTTCCTGCTCCCGTGCAATTGCACACATGCAGGTATTATCCGCACACCCTATGGCAAGCTGACTACCAAGCACGAGGAGGTGCTCATGCTCGTAGTATGCCTGAACGGAAGCAGGGGTGATAGCAGCATGATAGCAGCAGTTAGCAAGGAGCTCATGGAGCTGGACAAGGGTGATAAGCATGAGTTAGTGGACGTAGCCCGCCACCTTGTAAAGTGTGACTACTCGGCAGACCCCGCCAAGCTACAGATCATCATCCCCATAAAGCCTGACTTCTTGCGCAACTTCTGGCTGACCAAGGCCAATAACTTGTTCCCCCACCTGGCAGTGGCTGCCAACAAGCTTCTCTAAGCCCGTGCCACATCTTGCGCAGCCGAGCGCAACCGGAGTGCATGGGGCCGCATCTACACCAGCTTGCGCAACAGCCTTGGTATTGAGACAGCGGGGAAGCTAGTACTTGTCAAGACGAAAGTGCCAGAAGAGTGGTACAGCTAGGCAACAATTAGTAGGACCAGGCTTAAAACAGTGGGCAACTTGAACAAGCTTGAACGATAGCACTGGGGCAATAGGGAGTGCCATGGGGAGTGCCCAGCCAGATAAGATATAACGTTATATCCTGACCTCCGAGCTGGCAGCTCACGACTAAATCATTCTTTTGACTTGCCATTTTGCAAAGGGGCAGCATTCAGCCTGCCCCACCCATCTTGATACCTGGAGGTGGAATTCATTGCCCTTGGGGGTGCACTGAGATCTATAACAGATATGTATAATTATTGGTATAACGTTATATTGGTATATAACGTGATATAACGTTATAAAATTTCTAATATAGCGTTATACGCCGACCCCTATTCAGCAATCTATGTTCAGCATATCAGTACCAAAGGACCCTTTTGTGTCGCATCCAAGGGTGCTGGTGGACCTGGACGGTGGGCGGCCTCTACCCACCCACAGAGAGCCATCTGATTCTCCCAAGCTTGTGCACTTGACTCGCATACACAGGTACATGTATACACAGGTACATGCATACTGTTTTGGCAAGCGCTCAATCAGTGCTCGATCAGAAGCGCACACAAGCTTCCCTGCACGTTGTGCTTTTGCTCCACAACACTGTGCTCTTGTGCGCGCACCCAGCAAGCACGCACCAAGCTGCTCGATGCATTAAGCATCCACCTTTAAGCAGCTTGAGCAAATAGGGCCTTTCTCCCTCCCCCTGTGGAAACGTCTGACTTGACTCACGCGATTCTTCCAGGGTCGAACGGGTCCTGCCCCCCTTTGCCACACCACGTTGACCCATCCCATTGACCCTGCTTATGATGTTGCATGTTTGAGAGCTCGGACATGAAACGTCTGGTTCCACAGCCCAGATCCGCAGGGAAAATTCTAAAGGCACCAAGTTGAGATTTCACCTCCAACTCATGTGGTGCCTAGAAGTTGCAACATGCCTAAACACAGCAATCATATAATAGCATTAAATCTCTCGCTTTCCTAACTGCCCGCCGCCCTCTGCCAGGCCAAATTCTACCAAAGGCCAAGCTCTCCATCACATCCTGTGGCACACGCCTCCCAAAGGAGCCTCCATACCTTCCCGGTAGGGTGTGGAGTTTGAGGGGGGGGGGGACCTACTCTGCCTCGCTGAAATGAGCATTTTTGGGAACGCTGAATTGAGAGCGGTCACATTGGAAAATGCAATGAACCCTGGATTGCAGGGTTTAATTAAAGGTTGAATTGGTTCAGCGTGACTGCCGCCTAAGTGTTAATAGGGGTCCACTATAATGCATTTTGGCGCTAAATGACCACCTATTGGGGCTCCTTAAGCCTCGCATGCACACAAAAAATTACAGCTTTTACCAACTTCCAGCCCTCCTCCCCCTAACTCAAGGCATTTTTTTGGCAAAAAAGGTTTCCAATTTTGTACTGAGCAAAGAAGAGCAGACTTGAAAAGCCCCAACCTAAGATCATTTGTTTTTCAACACTAAGCATAAGACTGACAAAAGTTCAGCTGTTGGGCCCCAAGATTAGTTCAGGAATCAGAACCCCCTGGATAGCCTTTAGTTACCCCTCCTTGAGGATTTGCCGCCCTAAGGAAACTAGTGAAAACAGAAGGCCAACTCTTGGCTGCCGCTAGCACCCTCCTGCTTTCTCACCTCAGCACCAAGCAGCAGCCCCCTTCGAGCGCCAACCGCAGTGACACTGAGATTTGGCTGCCTGCATTGCAGCACAGGATTACGTTAAAAAAGCATGTGTTAAAAAGCTTTGTAGAAAAATAAGCTGACCAAATTTGAGTGAGTCACTTTTGTCATTGAGCATATTTTGATGCATAAAAACATGCTGCCCATTCATTGGCAATCCACACATCTGGGATTAAACAAACTTTGATTCATTCTTGACCCAAACACTAAACTCCGTACCTCTAAATTGTTTAGCCATGGGTGTTACTTTATAGGGATCAAGCATCCAGCTATGGGTGTTCTAAATTGGAAGTTTGGCACTTTGGCTTCCGCACAAAACCTTCCAAAAAGAATGAGAGTAATTTGCACAGAGGAAATAATAAAGAAGAGAAATACATAAATCAAAAGGGGCCTGGCGGAGATGAGCCTTAAATGCTTGTGTCAATGAATTTGTATGCAACACCTTCTTAGATAGTGCTGGGCCTCGACCATCCCTGGGTCACAGTCATTCCTTAAGTACAGCACTCACTCACCCATTGAAAGAGTTACACTGCACCCAGTGCCACTTTGAAGGAAATCCACCTCCCCAATTCTTCTCTGCATAAGCAGGAGCATCGGTGAATTCAATGCGCCGACCTCCCCAATCAAACCACCCTGTAGCCAAACCTTGTGACATCAAAACCTGCATGCATTGCGGCACAATTCAAATATTGTGAACTACAAGTAAACAGAGGGTTGGCAAGCTCTTGCAAGCCATCACTGAGAACTGCAAATTACAGGCATCAGCTGTACCGCTGACCTTGACCTAAATACAGAACTTGCTTAGCCATTCAACCACATGAAGTGGAAACCAAGTGCTTCATTTGTCGTCCAGCATTTGAACGCTTGCAGTCACAGTACAAGCTGGCATGTCAATTCCATTGGTGATGAAAGATGGAAGTAAGGCCGCGGTCATACACAAAATTTTCACAAAATTCATCAATTCATGGAAGAGGAAAATGTGCGGCCAAAAAGTGAAAAATATGTGGCCTAATGAGCAAAAAATCTCTGAGGCTTCAAACAGCCTGAAACACACTCCTTACCAGGACAAGCTCAATCCTTGTAGTCGGAGTGTGATCAGCTTGTGGCTCAAAGCCTGAAATGCTTGTGCCGCTTATCCACAAAGAGATATCCCAGGCTTAGCTCTACCACCTTGCTCATACTATGTTCAAGGCTCCATGCACTAATTTGGGAAGCATGACAGCAGTGCTGCTGTACAACAGGCTGTTACTAAATTGCTTCTACCCTTGCAACGCGTTTTCTCTGCTACCCTGCATCTCACCTGCCAATGCGGCTCAAACACTGGTACCGTGCTTAGCCAGCCTGCAGTGGCTAATTGGGTTGAGACAGGACTTCCCCAACCTGCTTTTGGTACAATGCTAAAATTCCAAGATGCAGAGGATACAGTTGACATGGGGCGTCCTGCAGTTAAAAGTCAATCATCTTGAGGTGCCGCGCGGTGGAGAGGCAAAGCACAGCAAACAGTGCAGGGGTTGAGAGATCCAGGATAAAGTTTATAGCAGGGAATGTATGGAACCTTAGGCGCATCTTCTAACAGGTTTTTCAGTGATTACCAGGATGCTAGCACATTGTTGTATCATGTATTGTTGTACATGTTGTGCGTTGCATGTTGTTGCCTAAAACTTTTCATCTTGGCAATCATCTTTGCGAAATCGCCTAATGTGGGGTTGAAATTTGGCATGGAATCCAAAAAAATTGTTGATACTTTAGAACATCGAATGATATCTCAGGGTCAGCGTTGGCTCATAGCGCTCTATAGCATGTAGCGCAATATAACGCTTTGCGGGTCGACGTTTGCTAATAACACTATACAAAGCTTTATTGGCTGCCATTTGCGCATTGGGCTTTATAAAAGTATAAAGTCGGCATTAGCTCATAGCGCTGTTTATTGCTACATACCATTGAACCTTTTTTCAGGATGAACATGTTAAATTGAGATTATGCTGATTTACTTGTTTGGGGCTCCCCTTGAGCAACAAGTTGGCCTGCTTTGATACGTAATGCATAAGGCAGGAGGCTGCAGAAAGCATAACTTTTGGACGTATGATACAAATCCCTATAAGAATTGCAATAGGGAAATTCGGGGGGGTCAGTGACACGTCCGGTTTGCCCGGAACTACTTTTGAAAACTTTCGATTCCCAAGAAGCCAGGTTTGACCCTAGGAAAAAAGCCAGGTGATTTGGTGCGGGTACCATATAAGAATTAATTCGTGCTTGCAGTCTTGCCTGCAAAGTGGCTCCCACGATAGAGGGATTCCTTGGTCATATGGATTTTCCTAATCTTTCAGTATCAAGCTTGTCACTTTGCAATAACAATGAGTTACGTTCATGGCTGCTGCAGCTCGGAGCATGGTGTGCAATTTTAATCAAGCCATTGCTTCATACTTACAATCATTTTGATTCGCTAAAGCATGAACGACAGCCTTAAATTCAGTCTTATCAGTAGGACAACTGTTTTGGGATGGGTGAAATTTATGTTACATACCCACCTCACATATAATCTAATTCCTCTGCCGTGCATGCCTCATTCATTCTTCCTTCCTCAACACCAGCACCTTCAGCAGTGACCCCTCCGAATAATCCATATGCCTCTTCATCCATCTATCTCAGATGGATGAAAAGGCATCATCACCATCGCTCAACCATGCATCAAAATCGTTAGACCCTTCTCCATCTTCATCATCAGGAAAGTCCTTATTATCTTCCCCCACAATTCTGTCGCAAAGAAGATCCAACTCAGTATTGCACACATACTCGAACAACCTCCACAATTTCAAATCTTCTTTGTCACTTTTTAAATCCAGAGTGAAAAAAGGGTGGGCCTTGGCAACGCATTGAAAAGAGTCATTTCCTTGCCCACGTGCAACCTGTAAGGGTATGATCATTGCAACAGGATATTGCAATAGCTAAACGGTGCCAGCCGCGAGGGGCCAAAAGGGTTGGGGTGCAAGTCCCCCCACTCCTTCAAAGGAGTAGGAAGGTGCCAAAGTGGTATCCGCCTCCAGAATGGTCAGACCCTTTTGGCCAGGTCTGGCAGACCGTTACACAAGCATTTTCACCTAGAGCAATGTATCATAATTTGTATCCTGTTTGACAACCGGTTCTTCACGACATGGTGCAGCCTCTTTTTTATTTCCTTCTTGGCTGGAAGCTCAAGTGGGCAATTCCCCTCACCCTGGCCCTCAGCATGCATCATCATCAAATCATCAGCTGCACGATCATTAATTTATGCATGCTGCTACCCTGGCAGGTTGACCCTTGGCTGTCCAGGACAGCCTGAACCAGCCTGTCGTAGCCTCTGGGACTTGCAAGCTGTTGGGTTGTCCATGACATGCACTTGCTGCTCGCACATGGCAAAGAGGGTGCATTCCAATGGATTCTTGTCTTTGGCCAGGGCCTTCCCTGTACCGATGACCTGGAGCACGGAGCAGACCAAGTGAACAACTGTGTCTGCCTTCTTCGCCCAGCACACTCTGACTAGGGGCGGGAACGGAAGCGGGAGTTGGAGAAGGAATGGCAAACCCCATGGGGTCTCCATCAGCCAGAGGCGCTGGATGGAACAAGAGAGCAACTTGGATCGAATCTTTCCGGACGCCAGGAAGGGGAAGCAATGAATTTGCCGGTCTACTCGGACCAGCTTTGGCAAAGCTCAGTCAACACCTCCGGAGCCTGGCCGGCTGAACTTCCCTGATGTCCAATCAATGGAGGGGAGGAGGTGGTCAGGAGGAGCCCTCACGAGGGTTTCAATTTCATCTTCAGATTTCTGGGACACTTCTACGAGCTTGTAAATACATCAGCACAATCCTCAGCTCAAGCCCTGTCGATTGCCTCATTGTGCAAATTGCTAAATTTGCAGAAACCAAATTAGCAATTAGCTCTTTTTAGAAGTGACGTCTGTGCGCATGCCTACAAGTCAAAGCCACACGTTCATGGGTGTGGGTCACGGAGAGTGGGTGTTTAAAGAGAAGGAAAAAAACTGTGGGTTTTCAAGGCTACTTGTACGTGCTTGGCAAGTCATGTTTGCAACAGCGTCCGCATCTCATTACTTGCCCCATGACTCAATCTTTGTTTATGATAAGCATGCAGATGCATGCAGAATTTTAAGAGGAGCTGATGGGTGCCCTTTCTGTCTGGGTTGGCAGACTGGAAGGGGGCTAGGGGTTGGGGTGGTGGGTCAGGGGGTCCAGCTCAAATTTTGGACCGTTTGTCCACTTGTTTTGTTTTAGCTTCCGGCAACAGATTGTATAAATTTTGTACATGGGAAAGAAACCTACGTCTGGCCAGGTCCCCCAGGCAATTTTGATTAGTGCCAAGTCAATCATTCCTGCTGCTGTGGTAACCAGGCTGGGCAAGCAGCGCACATTTCGTTGGCCAGCTGCAGTAGCTGGAGCTCAAGGCCAAGGAATGGGTGCAAGCAGCGCCAGGAGCAGCAAAGTGCAGCTTAAGCATGGCATCACAAGTGGCGCAACTTTGCCGGCGCAGCTCTCTCCTTCTCTTCACTGGAGCAACTCTTTGTCTCACACACTATAAATGTACGTATCCCCGAAGCAACATAAACACACAAGCTACACTGGAAAGCCTGCACACAAGTGCACATGCACGCACTAGTAAGTACTTAAGAATGCTTGCAAACGCTTGTGCAGCTGTGCTACGAGCACAGATACTTGCCCATATAAGCTTTGACACATATATTCATGCCAGAAACAAGTGTGGGCAGCCCATCCAGACATATATCTGCCAAAATGGAGGTGCAGGGGTGCAGAAGAGATGGTGTGCATGGGGCACCTGGCCCTTACTGGTAGCACAGGTGCGCCAAATATTGTTAGTGCTATATCCAACCTCATTATGCCTTAAATGTGTCCAAATGATAATTTTCTCTTGGATCTTTGCAAGGGGGGTGCATAAACCATATTCCATCCGACCTTCGAGTTTGATGACTAGATTCGGTTAAGCGGGGGGGATCCGGCGTACATTGCGCCTGCAATACAGCTTAATATCCTAAATAGCGGAATATATTTGTCCATCTAGTGCTTTAAGCCAAACCCGTATGACATCACATTTTCATTCTCGGACCTCGGGCATCGGTGTTAAAATACAATATAAAAAGATTGGGATGGAGCGATGATGTTAAATGGGAGATGTGTGATTTGGTCATTTGCCTGAAGCAAAATCACGAGGCAAAATAGCTGGGGGTTGAAAACCAGACCCTCCCAGATCCGGATTGTTTTCTCCCAAACCAAATTAAGGTTGCATGGGGGTCCAAAATCCAAAACGATGCATTTTTGCAGCAAAATGACCACTTGTTGAGGCTCCTTGAGCCTTGCCTGCATGCGAGTTTCTCAGCTAATGCCAGCTTCCAGCCCTCCTGCCTCTGACCTAGGGCACTTTCTGCCAATAACTGTTATTCAAAGTTGTACTTAGAAAGCAAAGAAAGAGTTGACCTTCAAAAAATGTATTTGTGTAGCGTTGGGCCCCAGAAAAGTTTAGGAAAAGGAAACTGTCAAGAACGGCCTAGTTACACCCCTTTGAGGGTTCATGCACAACCAAAATAAAAGAATTTTAGCACAAAGTGGGAAGTTCTTGCAGCCTGCAACTAGATATGCTGCACAATGCATGGGAAATGGAGGATATGACACGGTCTGAGTAGAGATTGATTTGATGCGTCACAGACTCTACAAACTCACCTGCTGTCCCGGCTTCGCTTGCTACAATGGAGCCCTGCTGCTTTGAAGATGAAGCCTGAAATCCATGCTCCACGGCCTGCCTGAACACGTCCTGCATCAATTATAGGATGCACATGGGGCAAGTGACCTGTATTTCTCAACACTTGAGGCACCCGGAATTCAATGCTACAGAAGCGTGGCGCAAGCCGAATGCTCAGATGTCTCTTGAGATGAGGATGGTGATTGACGGGCAAGCCCTGGACAGTACAATTGTTGGTTGTGAGGAGTGATTTCACATCCGTACGTTCACAATCAGCTTTATTATTGAATAATTATTGAGACTAAAAATGAATTGATAAAAATGATTTTTGGAAAGGTTGACAAACTAAACCGAATTGGAAATTAAATACTGTACTGCCCCTAGGGTTACCGCGAATAATCAAATCATTATTGGGGGTCCTCGCTGTCTGTACTCCGTTTAGAAATTACGTTTATCAAGACCTTGCATAGTGTCCAGCTTCTTGTCCAGGCTCCCCCAGGGGCCGACCATGGAGCCACATGCTCCAAAGGGTCAAAGGACACTATTTGATTAAGGTTGCACAAAACGGAAGCGCTCGAGCAATGAGCAATCCAGGAAGCTTCGCATCCGCTTGGAACTTGACATTGCAAGTCGGGTGGAGGAGCATGAGAGGCAGCATGCAGCGGCCATAGCAGCCCAGGGCAGGGGCAGAGGCAGTGGCAGGGGCAGAGGCTCAAGGGAGAATGCTCCTGAGCCAAACAGTGGAGGCGAGGGAAGGGCAGGGGCAGGAGCAGAGGCAGGGGGAGGGGCAGAGGGAGGGGGAG
>LKMJ01003528.1_pt1 | contig 14564 bp, 17 predicted proteins | sample 643391 | NCBI WGS metagenome assembly LKMJ01 (sample SAMN04112250, study PRJNA286221) | soda lake metagenome | biome: soda lake; feature: Kulunda Steppe; material: water; isolation source: sample PL-Br10 brine of Picturesque Lake | place: Russia: Kulunda steppe | collected 2010-07
CTCTCTCTCTCTCTCTCTCTCTCTCTCTCTCTCTTTCTGTCTCTCTCACGCTCACACGCACTCTTGCGTGCTTGCCCACGTCCGCATGGCGCAGCTGCTGCAGCTGGATCCATTATCTGCATATTTGCTGCCCATAAGAATGCAAAGGCGCCTTGTCATGGCCAACCCACCAGCAGCTTCTCTTTCGAAGGTCAGGTAGCTCAGCGGCGCTCCGTCTGGCGCCTTCAGTTGGAAGTTCAGGATAGGACCCTGGACCTATGTAGCAAGCCAATGCATGCTTAAGGGTTGCTGAGGCACATGTAAGACACAATTTTCAGGAGCGTACAGATATGCTCACTTGAGGCACAAGTAGGGTGCTTGATAGAGGCACAGGTTAAGCGCTGATCTGAGGTAGGAGACACATGGGATGGTGGCATGCAATACCCATGGCATGGAGCGCATGCGGGAAGCAAGCTCCATACCGGGCTCTATACAATTTGCTAGGTTTGTGGCGCAACTTGGGTACAGGCACTGTTGACTGCATTGCCATGCAGGCAAACTTGGATGGCCAGGTCCCATACGTGGGCACTTGTGCAGTCGTGCAGAGAGCATGCCCCCATGCTGGATGGCTGCTGACTGGCAGATGTGCTGCAGAGTAAGGCATACACAAGGAATGTGTCTCACCTGCTTGTGGTCTGGGTGGCCATGCTTGCCATAAATCTCTACAACGGGTGCGCCGTTGGAGTGCTTGAGCGCTGACAGTGCATCAAATGTCCATGCCCGGAGGGCCTCTGTATGCGCTTGCACCCTGCACAGCAAGAAGAGCAACACAGTGGAATGAATGAGCACTGCAAAAGAATAGCAGTCGAAAAGCGACATGGGCTAAGTGCTTGGCCCAGGGCCTCCTTGCAGGGGGCCCTTTTTTGCACCGCTGCTGCCCTGGGCTTTGTTTGAAGGCATCGCTGCTGATGTGTGTGCAGAGCCATGTCTAATGTGCCAACATAGCAGAAACGCAAGGTCTAGACCTGGCAAGGCTCAGCCCTGAGCACATTAAGGCAGCCGCGTACACTAACAATCAGCCGGCTGGGGCAAAACCAAACCTGCTTGCTGTGCTACTGATGCTAGCTGTGGCACTTACTGGCCAACACCTCCCAGCTTGTCCATGAAATTGAAGCCATGGCGAAGGCTGATGATGTCCAAGAACGACACAGTGCCATCTTCCAGCTTGTCACTTGGCTGTAAACGAAGTGTCAGGTTATGGCAGGGCAGCGGCTGTCATGTATGTGTGGAATTCCCTGTTGCGTCTTGGCACCCACATCCAGCCCATGCAGCCACAAATGTTCAGTGCATTCACAGCAGGCAAGCTCAAAGACATATGAAAGGCCGCAGCTACTTCCTCTCTCTAGGGTGGCTCCGGTAACTCAGCAGCTCAGTCATGAGACCTTGGGAATGCCCGCCACAAAGCTCCATGCACAGAGCAGATGCAGCTACCCGCCAGTAACGCTCTTCATGAATGCATGAGCAACATCCGTCTAATAGGCAATCCCTCGTGCTGACATTACCTTGCATTTCATGGTGTGGAAGTTGTCTTCAGGGGTGGCTAGCGCAACGGAGCCTCCTCTGCAGAGAACGTCACAGCAAGTGCAGGATTATGGAGTTGGAGACTTGCTTATGGCGTGGTCCGACACAGCTCTGTAGGTATGTGCCATCCCATTCTGGAGGAATGACAACAGCATCTGGCAGACACGTGCTTGGCATTGTGAGCAAGGTCATCAGAGGCCCTCACACCCTCAGCTCCAAATCCCTGCTCTTCTGTTTTATTGATCATACCAGTATGTATTACCTGCAGCCTAAAAAGCCTTGCATAAAGCTGACACATGCAGTGCTCAGGCAGGTTTCGGAGAAGCGAGGCGACAGAAGGAAACGCAAGAAACAAGCAGCCGCACTCACCCCCAGAACACCTTCCGCAGCAGAGGGACAGCCTCTGTCCGCACCAGCAGTGCGCCCAGGCCGGTGGGGTAGCCTGCGGACAGGAGTCGCAGGGGTCAGGGCTGGCATGGTGCTTAGGCGCCAAGTGCTGCGTACTGCAGGGATGCAGTCCAAGAAGAAGTGCAGGCACATCCATGACCATGCACGGCAAACATCTTCAAGGAGAAGCAAGTAGACTCGGCTGCTGAGTGATGCGCAAAACACCTGCTGCAGCTGAAGCCCTCAAAAGGGTGCACCTACAGGCAGCGGTAGGTGCTTTCGACCGGGCCGAGACATGAACAAAGCCCAGGCTCAGGCTTAGTGCAGATATTGTTTTCCGTTCCATGCTCACTCACCAAAAAGCTTGTAGAAAGCAATGTCCACGAAGTCAGCATCCAATGTGGACAAATCAAGGGGCTGGGTTGGTACATAGGCCGCCGCATCAACAAGCACCTGAAGGAACAGGATGCGCGTCGTCACTATGAAGCATAGACCCGGCACAATCTCATTAAAGGCGAAGCCAGCAAGCAGTTGGAGAAGCACCCTGTAGTCTTGTCCTGGACCACACGTACACACGACAAGTATGGCTGAGACGCAGGCGGTGCTGGTGCGTGCGCGCACCATCCACTTGTGTCTCTCCGTGCTTTTGCGCTTGACAGCCGTCGCCCAATCCAGGGGGAACTTCACGCCCGCAAAGTTGTCCTCGGCAGGGAATGCAAACAGGCTATACTCAGTCTCTGGGGTGCCTTCAGCATGTGTGCCGGCCTCATCGTGGGGGGGTGGGGAGCCCAGCCACTCCTCCATGGCAGACTCATCCAGTGCCTACACAGATCAGAGAGAGAGAGAGAGAGGCATATAGAGAAGGCAGCTAGCCTGACTTAAGCAGCAGGGCCGTTGCCACAGGCTGCAGCTGTGCAGCACGCTCACAGCAGGCAGCTGCACATGAGCGCCAAGCGGGAGGGCACAGGCGGCAGCCGCATGTTTCAAGAGGGCAAAATGAGTGCACAGCATGTGCATTGGGTTGGCATGAGTTGAATTGAGGCTGGCTACATTCACCTTATAAAAAGCACGTGCAAGTTGCTGGGCTACTGTTGTGACAAGAGATGCCTTGCATCGCCTGCAAAGACAACCCTTCTACAAAGAGGGATCGCTGCTGCCCAGGCCATAAGTCCAGGACTCCTTGCCAAGTGAGCAAGCTGCCTTGGCGCTGAGGAAGTCTGTGCAGGCACTTTGCAGCGCATGAGAAGCATGTACGCCAAGCTGGAAGAGTCAGTGCAGGCACAACAAAACGTACAAGTGCTACGAGTAAGGGCACACTCCAGCCTCAGCCCTGAGGCTGCACACCTGGAATGCAGCCCCGTGCTCAATGGCGTACTCCCGGATCCCTAGCACACTGTTGTGGTTGGTGCGAGTATACCTGTGTGAAAATGGAAAAAAGCTGAAATTTGGATACCTAGCACACAGTTGTGGTCAGCGCGCGTATACCTGTACGGACAGAAAAAGGCTGGAAGATGGTCAGAGTCTGACAACAAGTCGGCTTGTGTCACAAGGTTTAAGTAACTGCTCCAACTTTTGTGTTCCAACGGATTCTGAAATCCACTGCACCTCTCCTGGAACGAGAGCATGAAAGGCAAAAAAACTCATCCATACATGAGCAAGTTGCTGCAGAGGTTCATGCCCTTCAGCCACGGTCATATGAACTATAGGGCTGTCGGACATGCCATTGACGACGCGCATTTCAGCATACTTCCAGACTCAGTTTTTTAGTCAAGACAATGTGTAAATCTGCATGCACGCGCAGCAAGCTTGCCAGCAGAGCAGCAGCTGTGCGGTGCGCACACCTGAACATGGAGCCGCTGCTCCAGGGGAAGGTTTCACCAACAATCTTCAGGGCGCCAGTGGCAGAGCGGGTGAACGCAAGCTGCCAGTCTGCAGGGTCTGCGTTGAAGTGGCGTAGGATACGCCTGCGCACCTGCAGCAAGACAGCATATCGTTGCAGGCAGGCAAAAGGCTGGATGCGTGAATGACGCGGGGGGCGCTTGCAAGCCTGCAACAGAAATGCATGGCATTGCTGGCAGACGAGAAGGGGCCATTGCACTGCAGGAGCGCTGCCCGTGAATGGAGAGCAGGCAGCACTGTGCTTCCGTTGTGGTCTGCACGCAATTCTCGGGTTGTATCAAATGCTTGAATAAAAGCATTGCAAGCAATCATTCAAGACCGATGGCATGTAAGCGCACATCGAGCCGGATGCAGGTACGTGTTTGTGCAAGAAGGATATGCTGGGCAATGCGCAAAGTAGAGGAACACAACAGCCAAGGATACGCTGGCTAGCTGCCCACGACTTGCAACTTACTCGTGGGCACCCATAGGCTGTCAATCACTGATATCCATAGCCGCCTGACACACTGAATACATCAATCCTAGCAGACAGCTGCCACCGACTGACCAAAACGACCGGCTTCAACCGCAGGCAATGGGCACTGAAGGGACATGCGCGCATTGGGGTGGTGCAACCCCTTACCTCATCTATCTTGTCTGAGCTGAGGGAGGAGGACGGATTCTGGGAGTGTGGGTTCCCAAACATGTTTGTGCGCAGCTCCTCAAAGATGGCTTCCAGCTGAGATTGCGTATAAACAGAGCTGCCCGTATAGTCCTACAACAGCAAAAGTGGGGTGGTTGCATTGTGACCCATAGGTAACCCTGCTTGGCATCAAGATGTGCAAGGCTTTCTGAGATGCGGCACTCCTCTTACACATAGCATACTGCACACTGCCAGCATAGTCCTGCAGCAGTGAGGGCATGGAGACGGCTGTGCCTGTCACTAGGATGTTGCTGAGCTGCTCGACCTGCCTCTGGTGGCTGTACCTGTCACCAGAGGGAAGCTGAGTCTCAAGTGCCTGTGCCTGTCACCAGGATGCTCCCTCACAGCAAGACCGCCCCACGCAACGTGCTGCAAGCTGCGAGCTGTGGCCACACACCGCCCGCAGCAAGGTCACCAGCACTGGTGTTTTCTCACCCTGCCCCCTCTGCTCAAGCGCTTGGCCTTTGCTTTTGCTGTGCCTTTGAATGGCAAGACCCAGCATGGATCGTCATGCAGACGCACTGCATGCTTGGCAGCAGGCATGCTGCAGGCGCAACGCACCATGTAGTGCTGCTGCAGCTGGCCGTCCTTCAGGGGCTTCATGCGCACGCCGACCTCCTTGGGGTATAGGTCATCAATCTGGCCGTTGTAGCCGTACTCAGGGAACCTGAGGCAGGTGGGGTACCAGCGTATGGCCATGCTTTACTGTGCCCTACAAACCGGCGTGATTTGGCGTGCACAGCAAGGCTGGCCAGAGAGTGCAGAATTGCAGCAACGCCCGGTGCTTGATTTGCACAGCAAGCGTGGAGAGGTGTGTGTGCTTGCACTGATCACCCACATTGCACGTGGAAGCAAGCAAGACGATGGAGGGGCTCAGGCGGAAGAAGCTGAAGCTTGCAGGGCTGCAGCCTGTGCCTGGACATGCCCAGGTGCCCTGCATCACCCTCAGCGCACTAGCCCAGCAGGCCTTACAGCTGCAACAGCTAGACACCACTTGCCAACTCGTGCAATGATACTGCCGCAGCTCCCCTTTGCCACCTCCACCTTGATGCAGACCACCACCGCTTTTGGCCCCTCATGCACAGACACCATATCCACCAAATCGTGCACAGAGACAGCCACTACCACAGCCACAGCCTTTAACCCTCCATAATGGGCGTCTGGCGCGCCAGCCCTGCACTACCACGGTCCAACATCTGCCTCCCCAGAAGGAGCGGCTGTCAGGCGGAGCTCACTTTTTGAGAAAGTCCTTGCGCGCCCGGGTGAAGCGGTCCCCGTACTGGCGGACAAAGGGGGCAAGGTAGCTGCTACTGCTGCTGCCAGAGTTGCTGCCGCTGCTGCCAGCCCCGACCGCGGCTCTGGCTGACGCGCCACTAGGGGGGGCAGCTGCAGCACTAGCTGCGCTTGGCTGCTTGCCGTGGTGGTCAAGGCCTGAAAGGGGATGCAAGGGGAGGCATTCAGGGGAGGGGGGCAGGCAGACCTGTGCCACACTTGGGGAATGCTGGCACGGCACACATCACACACACACAGGAATGGACTGCTTATATGAGGAGGGCACATAGAAAGGGCCTTATGTTCTGGGCTGTGCATGCACAAGTGTAAGTTATCCCAAGACTGGAAAATACGTGCAGCTGCAGTGAGGAGCACGTGTGCACCGCACCTGCTGCAGCTCTGAGCTTTTCAAAGATGCTGGCGCTGCTGGCCTCCAGCTCTGCTGCCTCCGCCTTGCGCTTGGCTTCCGCCTGCACAGCCGGGGACAGCCAGGGAACGCCACGCCGCATGCAATAATTGGCACACACAGGCATAAGGCTGGCGCATAACGCCTACCACGTGAGCTGCCGGATCACAGGCTTGCGAAGCGCCCCACAGGTCTGTACAGGCGGACACAGCAGAGGGGATCGCACAGATACGGCAGACAAAGCTTGCCAAATGCTGGTTGCGTTCAAAACAACATGCATACTGGTGCGGCCATCTGATACGTGTGCATTCCGTGTGCAGGTCAGATGCGTGCGCTCACAGGTCTGCAGCGCCTTGTGGCACATTGAGCGCAAGCACAGCTGCCCCGCGTGGTGTGTGTGTGTGTATGTGGGTGTGTGCGTGCAAGTTACCCACACCAGCTGGGAACGATACACTAGTTGGTACCTTGTCCATCTCAGCGGTCGAGAGTGCAAGTTACCCACACCAGCTGGGAACAGTACATTGGTTGGTACCTTGCCCATCTCAGCGGTCGAGAGTGCAAGTTATGCGCGCCAGCAGGGAACAGCACACGGTTCCTACCTTGTCCATCTCAGTGGCTGAGAGTGCAGGACCGCTGGGCTTGATGAAGCCGTTGGGGTCCACAGCAAAAGCGGCGTCCGGGTGGTCCAGGACGGTCTGCAGGCTCTGCAGGCCATGTGTGCAGGCAGCAGCGAGTTGAGCGCCTGTGCACGTGCGTGCGCGCGCACGTGTGTGTACGTACGTGTGTGTGCAAGGGTCAGCGGCCGCAGGAGGGGATCGCATGCGTGGAGTTTAGTACGGGCGAGGGAACGCCGGATGGCCAAACGCCCCCCTCAGCTGTGCCAGCAGCTTGGGCTTGTGCAGAGGGCAGGGCACACTCATGCACATCCATGCCCCGCCCTTCATGCCTGCGATCCTGCAGACCACTTAGTATTGGCACTGGCTCTGAGTGCACAGGCCTGCACTCACTGCAAGCACAAAACCCGCTCACCACAAGTATGCACACACGCACACCCCTACACACGCGCACGCACACGCGCACACACACACACGCACACGCACCTGCTTCAAATTCTTGACCTTGCTGAAGGGGATGTCAAGGACCACCACCGGCCGCGGCGGCGCGGCCTGGGTGTAGCGCGCCGCCCCAGCCGCCGCTGGCGCGCGGTAAACGCTCATGCGTGGGAGCGCAGTCACACCCTGCGCCTTCACCCAGTTCTTGGGGAGCTCCTCCACATTGATCTGCATGACGCTAGACAAACCGGTAGGGGCTCATGTCCAGCGTGGGAGTGTGCATGTGCAACACACAATGAAATGCATGGTGCAGGCCTCAGGGGAGACAGGGGAGGCGCTGCAGGTGCACCATGTGGGCGCGTGCAGGTGCTTTGTGAGGTGGTGTCACTAAACGGGTGCTCTGGCACAATTGTACTCCCTTGTAGCTGCAGCTGTTGGTGTTGCATAGCAGTGCAGATACCCAAATTACGAATGGACAAGGCAAAAAATTTTCTTTTCTCTAATTCAAAGGCGATTTAGGTTGCAGCTCACTAGAGGATCGTGACCCCATGTGCAGCGCCTCCATGATGCGTGATGAGGCTTGCAAACAGGCTGCATCTGAGCAGCCAGGAACTCGTGCACTTGACATGACAAACATCATCCAATAACCCACCTTGAGGAACTTGATGCCTTTTCGCAGGTTGTCTGATGCCCGCAACACCTTCGACACTTCAGGATAAGATTTCTGGCATCCACTGCACCAGGGTGCAAACCACTCTGCGCCACAGTTTGTTGGAGTGCGACAAAAAGCTCAAAAGGAGATGCTCCAAGGGTACAGCAGGGCAAAGCGTACCAAAAATTGTACCAAATGTGATAGGCAGGCCTTGCAGAGCCTGCTGCATCTGCTACTTACTTACCCACAGCGACATAGGTCTTGTCAGAGTTGTTCAGCTCTTGGTAGAATGTATCTTCGTCATGCACCTGAGCAGCCGGAATGTGACAGGTAGAAATGTGCTGATTGTACTCCAAATTGTAAAATGCTCATGTGAGAGAGGGGACCTAGAAGGCCTTTCAACCCATTTTTTTTGTGCAGAGAGTAACAGCTGTGCCAGTTGCTAAAACTCCGGCTGGTGTAGCAAGATCTTTCTCAAATGACTAGTGATGCATACTAGTCTGGTAAATTGCAAGCCTGTACAATGGAAGGTAGCCTGATCAATACTTTCAGTGCTAGTTGCCTCACTGTTCACACTGATTCCAAAAATATTAAGAAGGGGACAAACCAATGGCTACAAGACGGGCCAGACATGCAGGTGCACTCGTTAGTGAGGGATGAACCCCTAACCTAGTCACAAGGATCACTTGTCAGAAAGGAGAGCTGAAAACAGAGGGGGCAAGCTCGACCGCCCCAAAGGAGGGCTTGAGAATAGTACTTGCCTCAATGTACAAGTCCTTGTGACGCTTCCACCACTTGCCAGTGTCAGCTGCAAGAACAGGGAGCAATTGGCCAAATGGAAATGTTCAGTTTCAGGATCATTGCCGATGCTGGAATGTACGGCAAGCACCTGATTTAAGCACCTGCATTCCTGCTGCTCTCTCCCTTACTCATGAGTGCTGCTGCACGAGGAGAACGCACCGGGGTCATTGTGTCCAGTGTCCTGCTGCTCCTTCTGAGAAAACAGGCCATTTACCACCACCTGGCTTGCAGAGCGTCCACCTGGGCTTGCAGGCGCACGACACAATTGCACATTCCGATGCAGGGACAGACTTGGGACATTTACCGGGACATCCCGTCCAAAACGAGCGGGACAAGGTGAACATATTCTCGAGGGGGTCCCTCCGAAAGTGAATGGCATGAGCGCCTTCATTTTCGCGCAATGGTATTGTTCTTTCTACTATCAGCACGACCAGTGAGCGATTTTTGCAAACTACCGGTATCGGAGGAATAAGACGCAATATTTATGTCTGGGTGCTCAATTTGCTCGTTGGTGGTGTGAAAAGGCTGGAGGCCTGAGTTGGTGGAGGTCTGAGTTGTTGGCCATGTCTTGGCCTGGTCACTCTGGATTTCGCTCATGAGCCGCTGGCAGACAGCTGTCACGGCCCTCCACCTCTCTGCATGGTCCCAGTGTGCGGTCCTGGCTCGCTTCTACATTGTAGCAGTATTTGGTGCGGCATGCCACTCTCGGAGCGGCTCATCATGGCTTCCTTGCGTCACCAGCCCTGGGTTGCGCGCGAATGGAGGGGCACTCTTTTTGGACCTTCCTGCAAATGCGTTTGGCTGTTTCATCATGGGTCTCCTGGCTCCAGCAGACGTGCTGGCACTGGCATTCCAAATGCCAGCCATAAAAGGTGGGTGAGGATGTGTGGGTGGGTGTTTCAACAGCTTCACAATACGCTGGAATGGATCTGGGTTCTGTTCTATCTATCGAAGTCTGATCAGCACAACAGTGCAACGGCACACCTAATCAGCACAATAGCATAACACAACAGCACACACAAGTGGTGGTCCCTTCCTGCTGTTGCAGGGGCCATTCCTCTCCTGCCGGCACATAGTCCCCTTCAGGACCATGCACCCCTCCTTGTTGGTTTGAGGACAGGCTTCTGTGGGTCTATGACAACGTACGCAAACTGGGTAAGTGAGAATTACTGCTCCCATTCGACCTCAGCGGGCTCCAGAGTCCAGGCAAACCTGCATCCACAGCAGGAGCTCTCACAACCAGGCTGCTCCTAATGCAGATGCTACAAATGGTGCAAATGCTTGTGGGAGGAGCGCCAAGCGAGTTCAACACAGAGTGGGTGGCAGCCTTGGCGGGGCTTTTTGTTGGCCAGGTGAGGGTCGAACAGCCTGCCTGCCAGCATCTGCCGGTCAGCCTTGCTTGTGCCAGTGCATCGTGTGTATTTAATATTGCTGGGCTTCCATAACGTATTGCTCAAAAAGCTTTGAGCACAGTTTTCAGTGCTCCAAAGCCATTGCATCCTCACCATCCTACCTGTGCCTGCATCTGTTGGTGGGGCAAAAAGGGGACGAGGAGCTAGGTGACATTGTCAAGCCACATCTTAAATTCTGCATCTTATGCCCTTGCATCCTTGTCCCTCGCCCGTTGTGGACATCTTGCTGCATGGCTCAGGCTGTGGCGATGCTGGCACTGGCGCTTGGCCAGCAGCTGTCTGTAGTGATGTGGAGCCGACACACAAGCACATCCAAGTAAGGAAGTTTGTGACTGGTGTGTGACTATTGCTGCGCGTAAGGGCGCATAGGCCTCTAAGCTTCTGCCTCCCAAGTCATGCGTCTCCATGCCCGATGAATGTGCCTTGTTTGTGTGTGTAGGGGGGGTGTCCCGGTGAGGCCATCAAAAGCTATGCTGGGGTTGCTCCCTAACAGGCGCCTCGCTCTAAGCTCCTCCTGTCCCATTCTCCACTGCTAGAAGCGCATTGCTCTGAGCTGTCCGTCACCCTGCCCTGATGCCTTGCTCACAACCCCCTTGCAGACACTGTACTGCGGTGGAAGCGATCAGTCCACCTGCCTCCACTGATGGCACGTCCAAGACCTGGGACGTGCTGGGGCCCTCAACGCTGCCCGGTGACAGCGACAGCGCTCCGGAGCTTGAGCAGCCGCCACTGCAGCCGCCGCCGCCGCCGCCATCTTGGTGCCCCTCAGGCACCCCCAAGGCGACAGCAATTGAGCGGACGCCCAATGATGGACCACGGACAGCCGCTGGCCGCAGCGATCTCCCCTCCCGCCTGCCTGCAGTGTGGATGGCTGACCTGGCGGCCCTGCTTGTGTTGTGCACATTGACGGGCGTGTCCCTAGCGTACTTGGTCCTCGACTTGCGCTCAGAAACCTTCGTGAGTAGCGCTTTGTGGTGTGTGTGAGGGCCCAACATCAGCGGCTTGCCGCCCAGCCTATGATCGCCTGTTTGCTGCAGCATGCTCGGCCGGGGTTGGGCTGCAGGGCAGGGTGGATTGAGGGCCTGGGCCTACGCTGTCCTCCACTGTCATTCCCATCCCTGCACGCACTTGTATGGATGTGTGTGGCTGAACCTACATGCAGTCTGCTGGAAGGCCTCGCGCGTACGTGTGGTTTGCCACTCTTTTTGCCCCATTTGGCTGCTGTCTCAGGTGGGTGGGTGTGTGTTAAAGCACGAACGAGCGAGCTTGTAGGCGCATGCACTGAGTACATGCCAGGAACATGCAGAATAGACGCTTTCATAATAATGATGAAATGGACACGCTCTGGTACCTCTGTATGCAAGTATATCTTATGATTAAAGAGAGTTGTGGCAAGGTTCGGGAAACATTTGAATGATTACAAGTGGGAATGTTTAAAGAGTCCATGCTTTTGGTCGTGCAAAAATAGTCATGGCTCCTCTACTTTCTGCCTCCCCACTGTCCACTGCTCTCCCAGGGTACTGTCGCTGCTGCCTTCTCACTGGCCTGCTTGTTTCCCTATTGTGCGCTTGTAAGTTGCAGCGCACTGATGTATTTTTGGCAAAGCCCAGCGGTCATGGAGCAAAGGTTCACTGTGCATCTGGTGAAGCTCTCAGTTGCCTTCCCAGGCCCACCTGGCGCCCCCACCCTGGAACTTTGCTAAGCTTCCCAAACAAACTCGTTGGGCAGGTCTACAGTGTCAGCGGGGGCGCCAAAGGGCGTGGTTGGCGCAGCAGGAACTTTGCCCCACAGAAATTAGAATTAGGGAAGGGCAGCTTTTGGACAGGGCCACCCAGACCACGGTTTACCAAAGCCTGATGCTCGGCAAGTGAGCCTAGCAAATATTTGGATGATTCAAAGTTTTGGTGGCAGTAGGTGCAGCATGCAGTCAGAACAGCCAAATTTGGGGCTTATGGCTTGGCCAGCTATAATGCGCTATATTTCAGGCGCTGTACATGCTGGATCCCCCCCAGAAGCCTGGATTTCATCATGGGATCACATCATCAAATTTTGATGTCAGGTGGGGTATGGTATGTGCACCCCCCTTACAAAGATCAATTGAAATGAAAGAGTTCACCTGGCTGCGTTTCATGGCCTTGTGAAGAGCCGGTATGGCGCTGTATTTGGCGCACCTGTGCTGCCGAGTCTTCCTAGTAAGGTGGCCAGGTGCCCCATGCACACCATATCCTCTCTGCACCCATGCACACCATATCCTCTCTGCACCCATGCACACCATCCTCTCTGCACCCATGCACACCATCCTCTCTGCACCCATGCACACCATATCCTCTCTGCACCCATGCACCTCTATTTTGGCAGCTCATCACCTGCATGGGTTACCTACACTTGTTTCTGGCATGGACGTACATGTCACAGCTTGTTTGGGCATGTGTTTGTGCCCGTAGCACAGCAGCGCAAGCATGTGCGTGCATGTATGCACCGTGTGCAGGCATGCCAGTGTAGCTTGTGTGTTTGTGTTGCTTTGGTTTGTGTGTACATTGATGAAACCTGAGGCAAAGGGGTGCTACTGCGGGGGAAAGAGAAGGAGAGCTGCATTGTTGAAGTTTGGCGCCACTTGTGATGCCATGCTCAAGCGGCACTTAACTGCGCCTGGTGCTGCTTGCACCTATTGTTGTCCTTGAGCTCCAGCTTCTGCAACTGGCCAGGGTACTGTGCTATGCTTGTCTAGCCTGGTTACCAAAACTGCGAATACTTGACACCAAGCCGCCTGGGGCTCTCTTACCCAGGCCAGGCGCAGGTGCAGTCCCCTTACAAAAATTACTGATTGCATATGATTTCTATTCAGGCCAACTCGTGGCTTGAGGAGAGCCCCAAACGAGTAAATCAGCAGCATGTCATTGCAGCACATGTTATGTCCTAAGGATGCTTCACGCTATTAAGCATCATAAATGCATGCTTATGTCCGATATTCAGCGTAAAAAGTCAATGCTGACCCCTGATCTTCTCACGGTTGACCTGGAAAAAAGAAGTCCGATTCCACTGCCTAGATCTGCAGAAGCATTCTTTAAGGAAAATCCTATGATGCACACTGTCCGAAGTGACCTTCAGGCAAAGTTCAGAATTTTTGGGGGGGTAGGAATCGGGGAGGGGGGGGGGAGGGCATTCCCTTCCTAAGGTATTGATCATATTCGGGGTAAGGATGTGGTAGTCGTCTCACACACCAAATCTGCTAGCTGGGAATGAATAACCAAAATATTCCCTGACCCCTGCACCTTTTCATCTAATGCCAGAGAGAAAAGAAGTGACATGATTTGGTGCTGTGAGCAATCCGTTATGTTCATCTCTCTCAGATTCTGCCCTGCATCATCCCCACACTAGGCAGCTTTCAACTGTGTGTGCCAGGACGCTAAGGAGCAGCATTCGTAATGCTTTTTAACAGTGTGCCCAACAACCTGGCATGCACTAGGGCACCTGCCCACAAGTGCGCCTTAAGCTTCACACACTTGTCACATCCCTGAGAAGGAACCGACTGAGCATAAGTCTAGGCAAGCTGCTTTGATAGAAGTTTTGCAAATCTTTATGAGATATGAAAATGAATGTGATAAAATTGAGCACTAAAGAAGTTTTAAAGGTGAAATGGCTGACCCTGTGAGCCTAGATGGGCATCCTGCATACAATCTTGCCAAAGCTTGCAGAAGTACGCCCGCATCAGCCACTACAACTTGTCCAGAGCCATCAAAATAACCCATGCCAGTGAAGCTCCACAAGGCCTGATATCCTGGTTATCGCTTAAAATTGGGGTTATCGCTTAAAATTGGGTTTAACGCTAATTATCGCTAACAATGGCTATTGCTAATAATCGGGGTTAAGAGGGGTGAAGCTGCTGACCCTTTTCTGACACTAGTTTGGCCTGCTCAAAGAATCGCACAGGGCGCTGGGCTTTTCACTTGACTTCTTTCATGATGGTCTTCACTCCATCATTTGATTTAAAAGCTTGTGGTCTAAAGGTCAGGGTGATCTGGAAAGGTCTGACGGCTTTGAAGATCGGGGCTTGCACTGCATCAGACTTGGCACACTGACCCCAATTTGCACCTTGGGAGCAGTTTAATTAAGAAGCTAACAACAAAATAAGGAACCTCATCATATAGAACTTGCAAGGTGCCAACTGCCGGCAACCTAGCAAAGAGCATGCATTATGCATCCCCATTTGAGGCCCCTGACCGCCTCTTCTGAGAAAAATCTAAGCTTAACAAAATTGTTCTTGGCTTCAATGTCCGTGCTCTGGTTGCAAGATGAATTGACACTTGTTTGATATTGGGTTTTAACAGGGTTGGGTCATGCGAATTTTATCGCATTTTGCGCATTGAAAATTAAGGCTAAAATTCGCGTATTGAAAATACCCGGTTTCAAATGAGGGTTCAAATGCGGACCCCCCCCCCCC
>LKMJ01003529.1_pt1 | contig 14563 bp, 14 predicted proteins | sample 643391 | NCBI WGS metagenome assembly LKMJ01 (sample SAMN04112250, study PRJNA286221) | soda lake metagenome | biome: soda lake; feature: Kulunda Steppe; material: water; isolation source: sample PL-Br10 brine of Picturesque Lake | place: Russia: Kulunda steppe | collected 2010-07
GCACACACACACACACTCATGTACCCTCCACGCGCAGAGCCACCTGTCCGCCCTGGGTCTGCCACTGCCAGCTCCCTAAAACACTCCCACCTCCATGTGCTGGATCAGCAGCAGCAGCAGCGGACAACTGCAGCCGCAGGCATGGGTGCTTCTCGGTCCGAGCACGGCTCCCCCCACGCGCGTGGTCCTGGGGCTTGGGCGCCCAACGGGAACTCGGCCTTTGGACAGCGCCCAAATGCAGGCAATGGCAACGGCAGCGGCATGGGCAGCTGTGCTCTCGGCACGCGTGGGCCGGGCCTTGACCTGCAGCGCGCCAGCAGCGCCAGCGCCGCTCCGCCCTCACAGTTCAACGCGTTCAGCTACGGCTTCTTCAGCGGGGAGGGCGGGGGCAGCTTTGGGGCTCCTGAGAAGGTGGGTGGGCTGAGTGGAGCGGAGCTGTAGCGCATTGGAGACGCGCAGCGTGCAGGGCGGCCTGCAGGCATGGTGTTGGTGCGCAGCTCGCAGGAGGGCGGTCGCTTGTGGCTAAGGCTTTGCATGATCGCGTGGGCTGGTCTGCTTACACACGCACACTTGCAGGCACACGACACATCCGTACACGCACGAGCAGCATATGCACACGCACGCACACAAGGACACACCCGCGCTTGCATGCATACACACCACGGCGCGCACACATCGACTCACCCACATGCGTACTCACGTGCACACATGCGCGCAGGCACACACACACACACACACACACTCACACCTGCCCATTCATGGGCATGCAGGTCGCAACAGATGAGGATGCGCTGGAGCCTCTGGAGTCTGGAGGGGGCGATGGTGCAGTTGATGATGCTGCGGGCACAGAAGCTGGCGCCGCACACCGCAGCAGCCCTGGCAGCTTGGGCAATGGCAGTGGGCCCCACAAGCCGGGCTTTTCAGCTGGCTTTGGTGGTGGTGAAGGCGCTGTCTTTGAGATGGGTGGGCTGAAGGGGAGTGGCCTGTTTGGTGGCAGCCCAGGTGCGCATGCGGTGGTGCGTCTGAGCAGTGCACCGCTGATTGCGCGCTGCGGGCTCCTCTGGACTCAATGCGTCAAGCGTGCGCTAGAGGGCTACAGCTGATGCACTCACTGCTTGGTTGGATGCTTGCCTTCAGGGATGGGTGCATGCTTGGGGGTGGGATGACGAAAGCAGTCACTGCGCTTGCTCGCACAGAATGCGCGCTTCAATTGAGTGTGCTATTTCAAGGGCAGGGGCCGCAGCCTTGTGCGCTCTTCCTTCCCAACTGGCTGCTCATGGTGCCCCGCCCATAATGGCCATGCGCGCGCGCAGGCAGTGACGGCAGTAGCTTGAGCGCCTTGACAGGCAGCCTGCAGAACAGGTGCGATTGTTGTGTTAGAAGGAGCACAATTGGAGCGCTCCTTTCGTGTGACTTGGCCTGCCCATCTTGGCAAGTGCATGTGACCTTCTTACTTTGACATTGGTTAACAAGCCCGGATCTCCTCTGGTTTCACCCGGATTGTCAAGCTTGCGGCAAATGCCTCTTAAGTCCTTGCACCATGGAGATGTGCCAGCAGAATAAAGAGGATTCTGCCTCTCATCTCACTCGCACCATTTCCTGTGCTGGGTGCGCACACATGCACACGCAACTGCACGCGACCATATGCAGGTCCCTTGGCCCAGAGCATGCTGGTGACGAAGGCGCCCAGGCTGGCCAGCCTGACAGCCTCTCGGCAGAAGAGCGGGAGCTGCTCCAGGTATGGCTTGGGGCTCAGGAGCAGGCTGGCCTGGCCTGCAGCAGTAATAGTTGGTCTTGTGCACGCAAAGAGCTCGATCCACAGCTGTCCGCGTTAAGGAAAGCGGGGTGCACACTTGATTGCTTGCACATTTAAGAGCGAGTAGGCTTGCACATGTGCTGGCTTCAAGCCACTTGATATCATGGCAGCAATAGCCAGCCAGCTCACTCCCTGCAATTCCCATGCCCCTGCCCGCGACCCTGCAGGCTGCAGCAGATGCTAACCACCGGCTGTGGGAAGGCGCACCTGATGAGGAGGGCGCTGAGAGCAACGATGACCTTGCAGCACGCCTGGCTAACCTGGACCTGGGGTCGGGGTTCTTCTGAGCAGCCTCAGCCAGTGCCAGTTCAGCATGCCTTGTTCAGGCAGCGCAGGGGTGGTGCGTGCGCAGCCCGGGCGCTCATCCTGCATCGCCTCCTGCACAGCCAAGGGCTTTTGTCACACCTGCCGCTCATGCTCTAGTGCGGCCCCATCATGGACGGCATGCATCGCTTATGGGTTCAGGCCTGCGTGCGCGCAAGGGCGTCAGTGGCACTGTGTGCCTGTTGTCTCCAAAAGCCAATGGTGGAGTCGCACAAGAGAGGGTGATGGGGTCAGGATCCGCAGGCCACACAAGGTTTGTGCAGAGAAGCAGGTTGGGTTGAAGTTTTTCTCCATGAGCTGTGCGCCTGGCTTGACCTGCTGGAGCATTGAGCCTTGCTTGTTTGGTCTTTTAGTGCAATGGTCCCGGAGGGAGGCTATGCTGCGGTTGCTCAGCTCGTTTTTCCACGTGTTTGCAAAGTTTCTTGAAAGGAAGCGATGCGGCTCACCTGCGTGCCTCAGCTGCGTATGCAGCAGTGCTTGCATTGTGTGTTTGTGGAAGTGTATGTATGTGCACATGCAGAGAATAGGCAAGCACTGCATGCAAGCTCACTGCCAGGAGACCTGCCTGCCTTGCATGGCTGTGGCAGCTGTAGCAGCGGAAGCTAATGCAGCCCCCGCAGGTGCCTGACCTTAGTGAAAGCTAATGCAGCACCCGCAGGTGCCTGACCTTGTCCAGTGTGCATGCCGAATTCCGACTGCTGTGTTGTTGTAGGACAGGAGACAGAAAGCAGGCTTAGCCAAACCTTGCATGTGAGGATTGCCATTTGGTTCTTGAGAGTGCTCGCGGGATGTTTACATAGGAGCGATGGCTCCAGCCCGTGCAGATGCTCTGTTTTGTAGGGTCCATCGTAGGGCACACTCCTGAGTGTGTGATGTGGGGCGTGACATTTAGTTTGCATGTGCAGTTCTTGCCCTTCTTTGTAGGGCTGCATGTGCCAGCCTGTCCTGATCCGTGAGGCCTTCTATGTGTTGACACCAACAATAAGAAGAAAAAGGAAAGCAACGGGTGTACAGTTGTTTCCTGTTCATATCTGGATCATCAAGCACGCATCGATTATGTATTTTTTCCGCCCAGGCTCGCACAAGCATCATCTAGTGATTGCTTCTGCACACCATTGATACGCCAAGGATGTCTCTATGTGCAGCCGCAGATGTAGCTTACACAATGTTGCTAGTGATGATTCATGAGGGTTGGTTCTGTTGCCGGAATGGGTTGACGCCCCATCCGTTCTCTTAAACGAATGACTGAGGCCTCTCGGCTCCTTGTGCAATGCGAGGGTGAAGAAGACCTTATGTGCACTGGTAGGGCTACACATTGCTGTTGCAGGCAAGTGGGCTTCCAGCAGAGCACCAGCTTGTACCTCTGCGCGTATCCTGTAAGCTGAAGGCGAGGAGAGCAGATGCTTTCTCTTCCCAATTTTTCTTCTGAAGTAGCTGCTAGGCAGGTTCATATTCCTCATTTGCAGATTGCACTGCTAGTATAGACTGCAGTTCTCCAAGACCTGATAACCTGAATGTGTGTCTGCTAGAGACACGGGAGCACTTCAAATGTCTCGGTTTAGGCAGTGCTGGCTTGCTGGCTTCCTAAGTACCGTTGGAAAGTGCATCATATGACTCAAAAGAGTGGGTGTTCCCTGTGCCGTTTTGGTATTGCAGCTCTAGAGAGCATGGCTGGTACCCTTATGTGTGTTCTGAGAGTGCACTGTGCTATAGGCTTCACTCCATCTGCCATTCTTTTTGCTTGGCCGCTTTTGCGCTGCTCAGCTGCTGTCTTAACATGGTTGAGCTGGCCGGCGGCTTCATTAACCTGTAGGTGTTCAACTGTGTGCACGTATACTGTGCAAGTGGAATATTAGTAGCTGGGATGGCCAATGCTTTTGCTGGACACAGTCCGGTGCACCTCAGGATCATGCTAATGATGGTTAACTGAACCGAACTGATGACAGTCTTTTTGCTTGCTTCTGCCAAAACTCGAGTTTCCTCTGTTTGCCGTGCATCCCTTGTCTGCTAGTTGTTTGTGAACAGGCTGGTTTGACCCAGCAGAGTAATCAAAGATTTAATTTCCACCTGTTACATGCTTGGTGGGTGGCGCAATGCCTGTGCAGTTTTTCTTTGTCTTTTTGCTTCAGGCACAATGTACTGTACTATGATTATCCTTGCAGCCTGTATCTTCCTTGTGCAACAAAGTATCAATCTTAAAAAACAAGTCATGAGAAATGGGAGTCTGGCTTGTGTAACTACTCCAGCTCGATTACTAAGTTAAGTAACAATGGGTTTAGACCTTCAGCCAGATGGTTAGACTGCTGGGCTTGCTGGACACTGCCAGCTAGACCAAAAATATCCACAGTCTTAGAAAGAAAAAGAAATGTGTCACGCCAAGAGCATGCTGCATACAATGTAGCGTCATGGCAGCAGGATAAGGTAAGGTAAGGTTTCAAGGCTGTATCTGCCGAACGAGGGCAGCTTAGCCGGTTGTGGCCTCCAGTGAGGTTCGAACCCCGAACCCACAGGTTGCGAGGGCCCCTCGCATCCACCGGGTGGATGGCAGCAGGATAACAAATCGATGGGTGGGGAGCCAGGCGACGCCCAGTGAGTGGGGAAGCTGGTCACCCCCACACATCCGCCTGACACCCACCACCGGATAGAGCTGGCTCTCAGGTGCACGCACCAGCGTGTGGATACCCCAGCTGCTCCTGAAGCCACCCTCCTCCAGCTGTGCCCAGCATCGGCTGCAACCTTTCCCCTCCCCTTAGGCTGAGCTTTCTGCTGGCTGCAACTGCTCACAAGGTCACACTATTTGTCCGCTCCATAGCCGCCCCCTTAACCAGTGTTACAAGGTAGAAGGGAGACAAAGAGGTTTAAAGATAGGGTCAACCGCCAGCCAGGTCGTTAGGCTGATTGGTTTGTTGCTGGTCTTCGCCAGCCAAAAAATAGTCCATAGTCTCAGAAGGGAGACAAGCTACTTCGGAGGTGCAAAGCGACTAAGTAATACAGGCAAAACAAGCCCTAAATACCCAGTCAACTACCATCAACCGACTGTGCATGCAAATGCAGCATAAATCTGGTGCTGCACTAATCTGGCGTGACAAATGATTTGTGTATTTGCTTCAAGAGAAACAATTTCACATCCTCAGCTCCAATGTTTTCAGAGTAAGTAAGTTACAAACGGTTTAGACCTTCAGCCAGATGGGCTAACTGCTGGGCTTGCTGGACTACCAGCCAGAAAAAAAATATCCATAGTCTCAGAAAGAAAAAAGGAGTGATTCGTATGTCTGCATCAAGAGAAACAATTTTACAAGTTTAAGTTTGACCTTCAGCCACATAGTTTGACTGATCAGGTTGCTGGTGAACACCAGCCATCAAAAAAATATCCATAAGCTCTGAAATAAAACGATAGGAATCATTAGTTTGTTTCTGGAAGAATTGAAGACATCTTCAGAACAAGCTTGGGAGAAATAAAAAGCTCCAGGCTGATTGACAGTAATTTTGTGTGCCATAGGTAAATCGTGAAACAAGTCTGCAAATTGAAGCCTCAACGAACACATTTGCATGCAAGGGCACAGAAAAGAGTGTTTTTCATCTTGAATTGCCTGCAAGCCACACTTATCACAGGTACCATCATGATGTTCCCAGCTTCTTGTCTCGACTCGCATCACATGAGAATGTAACCTGAAACATGCCACGTTGCGCTGTGTTTGCCTGCCTAAATCCAGATGCAGATACCTGGGTACGAAAAAAGGTGGTCCATCAACAGTCACCGACCTAAGAGGCAAAGCAACCCAATTATGATAGCAACCCAATTATGATTCAAGAGAAACAATTTCATATCCTCAGCGCCAATGTTGTCTAAGTAAAAGCCTGTCAAAGTAAAAAGCCTGTGTCTCCAATGTAAGTTCTATCAGTACAGTCTGCAAATTTTTCTGCATATCTCCTTCTCAAATAGCACATTTCTGAGCAAGGGCGTAATAGAAGGACATGCTCTTCGTCCTGGACATCATGCAAGTCACAGAGCCTATTGTGGATTTGCCAACAACCGGTTTCAACTCTCAGGGTATGGGCACGCAAACGAAAACGAGCAATGTTACGAAGCACATGCCTTCTCAGTCCCAGTTCGAGGTACCTAGGCAACAAATGTGGAGGGCCCTGTACATTGCTTGGTTTGAGAGGCAAGGCCATCCATGCATGATAAGTAGCCAGTTTTTAAGCGTGTGTTTTTGGATCTGCACCATCAAACTCCCTCCATACCGCACATGAGCGCCAACGCAAATCCACCACCACGTCTTGTAGGGGAAGGGGAGTTGCAGCCTCAATGCAATTGGCGTGTGTATCTGCCGCACGTAGACCCCCACATGCCTCTATGAACTCCGCAGTCCAGTACTTTCTGTAGGAAGCACCTAGAGAAATGTCTGCATGCACAATCTTCGTGAGCAAGCCACTATTCCCACAAAGCAGAGAGTTGAAAAACTTGGCAGCAGCGTGAAACGAACAAAACTGCAAAGGCTTTTCCTGATGAAGGGGTTAATTGATGAAAGGAGCTTTTTGCAGCTTACGTATTTTCTTTTTTTCTTTCTTTTCTTTCTTGTAAAGGCTCCTGGCCACACTCTCACAACACAGCTCAGTTGGGCGTGGACCTTTTCACACCAAGCACACCTTTGAGAAAGCACAGATGCGCAGTTTGAAGGGGGCTGTCAAACTCGCTGCTCTGCTTCATGAACCATATTCCCCAGATCTGGCAAGCATACATACTGGCGGGATTAGCGTAGCATTTAGCCAACCAAAGTAGAGCATGTGGCCTGTCATTCAAATGATGCTCTCGTGCAAATCGCTTAATTCTGTGACAACCAGCCATGGAAGGACCAAGCATATATGTTCTGCAGATTTGGCAATGTTCCGTGTCCTATAGAAAATCATGCCTAGATATATGAAAGATCCTTGTTGGCAAGCGGAGCACCCCCACACTGAAAGCGGGGAAGTTGAAGCCATGTGAGTTAAAATGGACAACTTCAGACAGCGGTATTGATGGTTAACACTTTCCTCCTGGCATTCTCGTCCAAACGACTGAGCATGATTTGCAGTTGGTCTGGCCTATTTGCTGTTAGGCAAATCATCTGCATAAAGAATGGGGGTGACCCGTACAGTGCTAGAGCCAGTGATTGCTCCTTCTACACCCTCCACAATGAGGTCAATATCGATATTAACTCTGATATCAGAGTTTTCAGAGTAAGAAGCGCCTGTGTCTCCAATGTAAGTCCTACCAGTAAAATCAGCGAATTGTTCTGCGAATCTCCTTCTCAAATAGCGTATTTCTAAGCACGTACATTACCAAGCAGATTGGTAAGTTAGTGAAGGTAGCCCTACTAGATTGTTCAGGTAGCCCTACTAGGAGCAGCCTTTTGTTGGTTTCAGGTTGCAGGCCCATTCGGCTTCAGCTAAGCTGCCCTTGTTTGGCAGGCACATGTGCCTGTACAGCTAAGTAACCTAATCTAACCTACTAGGAGCAGTCCGTCAGCCAGATGGGTCAACTACGGTTACAAGGGTAACAAACCCAATAACGGTTACATACTATGTAGCTTACCTGGCGAACAAGGAGGGCAATTCAGCAACAGCCTAGCAGGCCTGCATCCCGCACCTGAACCTGAACTTAGTTTACGGGGTTGGGCACGCGTAGCGAACATTGGAGTTATTCTGTCAGCCAGATCGATATTCATAATAAAGACAATGTATCTGGTTGTTTGCAATGTAAGGGTTACAAAGGGTTACAAGAAAAGGCCTTCCGAACTGAGCTGACTGAGGAGTCTCACCAAATGCACAGATGGTGTGCTGGGCGGAACTGGTACGTCACCGCCTGCGAGCATACAAGTGGAAGTGGGCGAAGCAACAACACGAAATAAGCAGTCAAGGTGGAATGAAGCCTTGCAAACAGGGTCAGGGCAGTGCAAAGCTCCAAAAAGCTGAAAAGGTAACGGAAAGTATGCGCTTTTGTGCACCTCGTGCGCTGCTTTAACTAAACATCCTCAGACATTGACCCAACATAAGCAGTGCATGTTGAGCAGCGAGCCTACACAGGCACAGAGCACCTCATGGAGCGCGGCCGTCCAGGGCATTTGCAGCAACAAGAGGCCAATTGTTAGCAATCACAGCAGTCTTTCTGGGCAACAGGGCGTTTGTGCCATGAGCTTCCTGTGTCACGCCAAGGCAGAGGGTGCACAAAAGCACAACACTGATTGACGTGGGCAATGAGCATGATTGGTAAGTAACTCACCTGAGGTTGCGAACGTTGTCCCGAAGGATTGACGTTTGTCCAATGAAAGAAGATGTCTTGCTGTCCATTTCATCCAATTTAGACAGGAGCAACTGCTGCTGCTGCTGCTTCTGCTGCTGCTTCTGCTGCTGCACCTGCTGCGCCTGCTGCTACTGCTCCTTCATTTCTTACTGCGCAGTAAGAAATGAAGGAGCAGTAAGAATTTCTTACTGCGCAGTAAGAAATGAAACAGCAGCTGCATGCAGCTGCTGTTGCACCTCCTTGAGCTGTGAATAATTGAAGCCTGCTACTGCGAGAAGTGCAGTTGCTGCCGCCACCACCGCCATTTGAAATTGTAGGAAGGTCACCGGCTACTCATTTCGTACATCATCCAGAGTTTTCCCTGTCAAATGTCAGGCAATACAATCTTGTGTAGTGAGGGACCTTGCCTTCCTGCTTTACCACCTGGCTGTAGAGTTCATGCAGGCTGCCCTTCAAGCCCCTTTCTTGGTAAAACCACATGGAGGAATGCTTTAAAGGATGTGAACGCAGATAATGGAAGGAGTTCCATGCATGTACACACTCTGCACGAGTGCACCTTGGACATCAAGTTCATGCCCTCCTAGCATCCAACAAAACAAGGGTGAAAGCACCTCCACACACTTGTAAGCAACGCAGTCCCACCTGGCATCTTCTGTCTTTGGCCAAAGGCTTCACACAAGACCCTAGGCTTTCGTGCAGAGTGAGGGTGGCCACATCTCGGGCAAAAAACACTTTGGTTGAGGGCAGATCGCAGGGCAGCATTTGCAAAGGTACTGGCCCTCCCATGACTAACCTCTATCTGGAAATCTGTTGTAAGGGTTTTAAAACGTCGATGGTCAGATTCACACGTGGAGTAACCTAGTGGCTTCCTCCTCTTGCTCGCCTGCCTGCGGCCGTACACGATGACCCTGTACAGCATGTATGCGATCGCCGCGATGACGGCGAGCAGAAGCATGTATATTAGCACCTTGGTGGCCCCCCCGCACGCCGAGTTCTTCTGCTGCCGGCTATTGCTGTTGCTAGCAACAGCAGCAACAGCGCTGTTGTTGCTGTTGCTGCTGTTGGAAGAGCTGCTGCTGTTCTTGCTGCTGCTGTTGTTGGCCGTGGACGCACCGGAGCCGAGGGAACGCTTGTTTGCTTTCGCATTCGCTTTAGATGCCGCCCTGCATAAGGCGTATCCGCTGGCTGCCGTAGCAGCTGCCGCTGCGGGCACGCCCCTCCTGGGGCCGCCGCTGCTGCTGCCCTTGCTGCTGGGGGGGGCGACCCCTCTTGTTGCCGCACTTCGATGGATCGGCAGCGGGTGCCGCCGCGGCAGCGTATGGCCATACGCTGCCGCATGGGTTGTTTTTGGCCCATGGGTTGTTTTTGGCCAGGGAAGAAGGAGCCTTGCGAGGTGGCATATCTCAGTCCGTGTGTGCGTGTGTGTGTGTGTGCGCGTCTTTTGCTGCTCACATGCGTCATACACACTAGTACACACTAGTGCGAGATCTCCTTAAAAAGCAATTTAATAGTTCAAAATGTTATTCAAATTCAATAATTAATGAATCCGTAATAAACTGCCTCGCAGTTTTACGATGAAACCCCACCGCAACTCTTTTCAAGCCGTTCATCTTCCGACAGCTCGGGAACTGCACTCCCTTCTTGCATTTCCTATCCCATATCTTTATGAAAAAATCCGTATAGAAGTTGTTCCAGTCTCTTTTCCCTGCATTTCGATGCCGGCATAGTGCAGCTGTCCCGTGCAACAGCTGGAGAATTTGGAACTCTTGCTTGAGTGGTCCGATAGTAAATTTTAAGCATGCTAAACTGAACTTGATTGTTTTCTGCCATCGTGTGGGTGATGGAGGATCCATTTAATGGGGGCTCGTCCCTCCTGAGGCGACTTCGCGCCAGGGAGCTCGGAAGCGTGCGATACAACGGTGAGGCATTGAATTCTTGGGTTGAATTGTGAAGGCATTGTTGGAATATGAGCAAAGAGGGAGAGCGGAGGAGTGACGAGGGCTTGCAAGCTTGAAAGCTCCTTGGCTCCTGTTCTGTTCTGTCCTCTCTCCCCTGCTCACCTCCCTCTAACTTCGTCACCTACACGCAATGTTGCAGCTGGAAGCTCAATTCTTGGAGCACTCAGCTTTGTGCCCCGGTGTGCAGCAAGCCTCGAGGTCTGCCACCCTGATGACAGCAAAGTGGCCACCTGCTTGGCTTACAGCAGCGAGGCCAGCACGTCCTTCAGCAGGCGCAACCTGCTCGGAATCGCATGCGAGGAGGGCTTTGTTTCAATCGTGGATGCGACCAGGCCGGCCAGCACCCTGCCGACCAGCCTCGAGGGGCCCCAACCTCCCCTTGCCCACTGGCAGGCCCACCAAAACCTGATCCACCATCTGCTGTGGGCAAAGGTCAGAACGCGTAGATTAGCGTCGATTCCAATGGGAGCATGCTGCCTGCAGATGAGCAACTGGGCAGGTGTCTTGTGACAGCTGCGGGATGGGCAGCACGCAGCGCGCACAGCATGCACATTCAAAAAGACAGCTGCCAGCAGCACACACGGCCCCAGCTCTTGTACGCCCAGGTGATAGACAGTGCCCACATGCTGCTCCAGGCCCCTGAATCTCCATCTTGCCTCTTTCCTTGCACCATCTTGCAGGGGGATGCTCGCATGTACACAGCGTGTGGGGACACCACCATTGGCATCTGGGACACAGGATCTGCACAAGCCCTGGCCTGCTGTGCTGGCCATAGCAGGGCTGTAAAGTGCTTATCACTGCTTGATGCGGATTCTGGGGACATCTTTGCTTCAGGCATGTCTCATCACCGGCCTGAACTTGTCACTTGGAATTAGCATGAAGCATCCCCTTAATTCCAGGCATTCATCAGTGAATTGTGATCAATTGTGAAAATAGCAACAGATGCAGTGTCCTTAAAATTGCTTGATGGATGACACTGCATGACAAACCTTTAGAGCTCCTTGGGGGTGGGACACTGTTGTGATCCCACTCGACAAAGGAGTGAGGGCCTCAGCTGCATGTTTCGTTTGTGCCAGCTGGCTCTGGTCACTTTCGTTTCAGAGCTTCATCTGCAAAGCCTGCCTGTCTGACTCGCACCCCACATGCTTCAAAGGCATCCGCACAGTGCGTACCGCACTTGTGTGCACCCCTGCCGCACAGGCTCAAGAGACGGCAGCATCATGCTCTGGGATTTGAGGCGGCCAAGCAGACTAACAGATGCAATGCCTGGCATGGTGTCGCCCGTCTGGACTGCGCAGGTGCGTGCATGGGCCATGATGCCTGGCATGCGTGGTGTGCTGCCTTGTGAAGGGATGCTGCGCTCAATCCACTCACCCCCTAAATCCTGCCTATCTTTCTGGTCATGCGACATCCCACATGAATCATTTTGCATGCTCTTTGTTGCAGGTTTGGCTGCGGTGCCCCACTTGTGCACCTGCAAGCTCTGTCTTATAATCCACCATTTCCAAGTCATTCTCCTTTGCATCAGGCTATCTTTTATTTTCATGACAAGCAGGGCCGCCAGGGGCTGCCTGTGTTCTTGTCTGGGTCTGTAGCATAAGACTAGGAGGGGTGTACTGCTTGAAGTGCATCAATCAAGACAAGCAAAGCTAGAGCACATGGACAGACCAGTAAGACCCAACCCCATGTGCATGCTCCCCATGCTTGTAGGGTGCTCACAACCTGAACCCCAAAAGCCTTAAGAGTGTCACGTCTGTGGCATTCCTGCCTGGTACGCACACCCTGGCTTCTTCAGGTGCGCAGCGAGAGGTGTATTGCAGAGTCTGCAGCATATCAGGCATACAAGGCAGACAAATGGGATTTTCTTTCTCATTTGCCTGCATGCTGTTTTGCACTAGGGTCCACTGCTGTATAACTTCGAACGCCTTCCAAATGCTTCTTGGTCATTGGAAATTTGTGCCATGCCCATGCTAGAAAAGCAGTTGCAGAAATGAGGAGAAAGACAAAACCAGTGATCATTCAATCCATCAGCATCATGACTAGTATTGTCTTTCCCATCTCTGCACAGCTCCCAACTTAGATCGACATCATGCTTAATCACCATACAAATTGCAAAATAGGTCAATTCTCAATCAATTGCCTGGGCCATCTCTTGTAGCTTGGATGAATGACAGAAAACAAAATGTAGGCAATCAAGGCTGCTGTGTGGGCAATTATGAGGGAACATGCATGCACACATGTGCACTTTTACACACGCACACGCATGCACGTATGCACATTTTGTTGCCACAAGCCACACTCCAGGAAGGCCCTGCACGAGGCTCTAGTTGGCATGGCTCTGACTCCCCAGCTTGCTGTCCAAACATACGCAGGAGGAGGCAACATGCAGATCAAGTTCTGGGACCTGCGCATGCCTTCCATGCCCACATCCACTGCCCAGCCACTGCCACCATCAGCCTCGACTAGCGCACGCCATGAGAATTGCCGCAAGGGCCGCAGCAGACAGGTGGGAGGTGATCAAGGCACTTACATGCAAGCGTCTTGTCCCTCGCTTTGATGCACATACAGTGTTCTATCAGAGAATGCAAGCTTGAGAGAGTGCACATGCTTGCATGCGCTATCGCGCGCTCACGCGCATGTGCAACCATGCATAGAGCACAAACTTTGGAGGCCGTTTGTCCATGGGATCCGTAGGGATGCGCACGTGGAACAAAATTCTAACTTGCTGTGGATCACTGGATGTCTGGTGATAAAGGAAGAGAAATGTTGCCTGCGACTCCTGCAGGCCCTATTTGCCAGCACCCAGGGCTATCTCCTTGTGCTGCCAGGCCGATTGCATGTGAATCGCAGTGACATGCCAAACATGACCTCTTTCCGTGTTTCAATTACTCTTTCCATGCTTTGATCACTCTTCCATGTCAAGCTCAAGCCAGGCGTACATGAAGCGCGCTTGAATGCTGTGTTTTTTCTGCTTACTCGCAGGCAAACTCACAGCAAGGCAGTGAGCTACTCTCTTTTGGAGCAAGGGAGACCTCTAGCGTCGCAGATGTAGGGATTGTATCCTTAACAGTGTCCAAGACAGGTGCGGCGCATCAAGCCTTCATTGGCATGTCATCAGCTGAGTCTGATACAGGGGCATAGTAGAGCTAGTATTAGAAGCCAAGCATCCCTGGTTCTCCGACAAAATGCTGTTCTGCATGATTCTGAGAGCATTCATTCTGGGACCTAAGTGTCTCATGTCATGCTGCTGTCCCATGTCATGCTGCACGTCCTTGTAGGCAACCGGCTGCTGGCTCATTGCTACAATGGCCAGTACTTCTTGTACAACACTAACAGCGCGCACTTAGGGCCCTTGGCGTCTTTTGGTGACCCCGCAACCTACACGCGGAACGCACACACCTGGTGCGCACAGCTGCTGCATCTAGCTCTGTTTTGATGCAGAGCTATGTCTTATCGCCACAGGAAGTGCTGTGCATATGCGTGCACTCATGCCCCAGCCAATGTCTGCGCGCGTATACTTGTGAATGTGCGTGCATCTGCATGTGTGCGCTCATGCATCTGTGTTCATGCACGCGTGCTTTTGTGTCTGTACGTGTGTGCGTGCATGCATGCGCTTGTGTCTGTACGTGTGTGTGTGTGTGTGTGTGCATGCATGCGTGCGTGTGTGTGTGTTTACAAGTTTGCCTGTCCATTTTTTAAGGAAACTAAGGGCGCTGGTTTTAAAAATTTGCATCTTTTCTGCAAGGCAGACAACAGATATTGCTGTGGTCCTTCCTTTAAAACAAGCCCGGCCGCCTTCAGGCAGTTGTGATCTATGACGCAACTTTTGTTATCTCTGATACTGCTCTTTGCATGCCGCATGTGAAATTTAAGTCTGTGAACTACCCTGCCGTATCAATAACTTTTGTTGCATAAGCTTGCACCCTGAGCACGCAAGCTACACATCTCCCAGCGACTCGTATGGGAGGAAGTTGCATGAGCTCTGCTGTTCGTCTTTGCAGGTTTGTGCGCACTGCTTTCAGCCCCGATGCCGACTATTTTGTGTCTGGTGCAGCTGATGGTAGAGCATACATCTGGGAGGTAAGGGGACCAATTTGGGACAAGTGAGGGTCAGAACCATTGACTTGCACAGTATGCAAGGACATGATTGTGTTGTTTGCATGAGCAGTCACTGTACAGTGA
>LKMJ01003530.1_pt1 | contig 14557 bp, 17 predicted proteins | sample 643391 | NCBI WGS metagenome assembly LKMJ01 (sample SAMN04112250, study PRJNA286221) | soda lake metagenome | biome: soda lake; feature: Kulunda Steppe; material: water; isolation source: sample PL-Br10 brine of Picturesque Lake | place: Russia: Kulunda steppe | collected 2010-07
GAAGAAGCTCCAGCCTGAGTGTTCTAGGACTGTCTGAGGCCGGATACAACGCCAGCGTTCGGTAGGCTACCCGACCCGCTGTGCGATACAGCAAGATCTGCAGAGTGCATGAAGATTTTTCTACTCGCCGTGGGTAGACTCGGGTGTGACCGATCCGCTACCCGTTCACATCAGCCGCAATGGCCTTCATAGCCTGGAAGTCCCGGCCTCCCACGAGGCAGAGGGATCGTTTGACATCCGGCTGATAAACCACGCAGAATCTCTCCATATCCATCTGCATCTCGACGATCAGCTCTCCGAGTATGCTGTTCTCGATGCAGGCAACCATTTCATCGAGGGTAACTCAGAGCGGTTCGTCCGTATCGATGTCGACCAAAACCGCCTCGAAGAGGAGCAGATCGTCGGAAAGATCAAGATTGCCTCCTCCTACGGTGCCGAAACACGCTGGGTAGATATCGAACTCACCCCACCCAACCCCAACGCGGACACTGTCCAGGTCGACGAATCACTCGCTGAACCACAGCCAAAGAGTGAGCCACAGCGGTCACCACTTGCCGAATCACGCCTCCCCGTTGTTGCCCTCGCTGGGATCTCCCTCCTCGTTGCTGTCGCCATAGCGGTTACCTTCCAGGAACCCCTGGTCACCGCAGGGACGGTCGTGGTTCTGGCTGGCGTCGCGATGGCGACTGTCTTCCTGTTTCGAAACCGTCAGACTCCTCATCGGTGACCAGCCACAGAAGATCTATACAAAAAACAATAATGGCTATTGTAAATAAATCTCGCAAATAACAAAAACACAGCTACGGGGGCTGACCTGCCAGAAATCGACGGCTCTGGTGTTATACAGGTATTTAAGATAGTGTTCGTTTCCGACAGAACGTCCGTTTGAAGCGGTTCTGCGCGGGGGAGACGGGAAGATTCCGGTATATTTAAATAAGTTTCGTTCGAAGCCACATTTAGCTATTGCCCCGGGCGTCTACAGCGGTTTCGTCCGGCTGAAACGTTCAGAAAATGAGCAACCCTAACACTCGCACACGCACGACCGAACAGGAACAGACTGACGAGCAGACAGAAGAACGAAGCAGTGACGCACTGGAGTGTCCAGAATGCAGCGGCAACGTTATCGCTGACGACGAACATGGAGAGACCGTCTGTACAGACTGTGGGCTCGTCATCGAAGAAGATTCCGTCGACCGCGGCCCGGAGTGGCGCGCCTTCGACTCCAAAGAGAAAGACGAAAAATCCCGCGTCGGAGCACCGACGACCAACATGATGCACGACAAGGGGCTGTCGACGAACATCGACTGGCGTGACAAGGACGCCTACGGCAACGCCCTCTCGGGCAAACAACGAAAGAAGATGCAGCGGCTTCGGAAGTGGAACGAACGGTTCCGGACACGCGATTCCAAAGAGCGAAATCTGAAACAGGCACTCGGTGAGATTGACCGGATGGCCTCTGCGCTCGGCCTGCCAGAGAACGTCCGTGAGACAGCAAGCGTTATTTATCGGCGAGCGCTCGACGAGAATCTCCTGCCTGGTCGGTCTATCGAGGGTGTCTCTACCGCCTCGGTGTATGCAGCAGCCCGCCAGGCCGGTGTCCCTCGAAGCCTCGATGAGATCACCGAGGTCTCACGGGTCGAAAAAAGCGAGATTGCTCGGACCTACCGGTACGTGGTTCGAGAGCTCGGCCTCGAAGTTCAGCCAGCAGACCCAGAGAGCTACGTGCCACGGTTTGCATCCTCACTGGAACTCTCAGAAGAGGCCGAACGGCGTGCGCGTGAACTGCTCCAGAACGCAAAAGAGCAGGGTGTCCACTCCGGAAAGTCGCCGGTTGGGCTCGCCGCTGCAGCCGTCTACGCTGCTGCGCTGTTGACGAACGAAAAGACGACACAGGCTGCCGTCAGCGAAGTGGCGGATATATCCGAAGTGACGATCCGAAACCGGTACCATGAACTGCTCGAAGCCGAGCAGGATATTCCGGTTGCCTGATACCAACGCGCCGTTTTCGCAGTTCGATAATCAGTGTTGATAACCGAGGGAGTACGTTTAATTTATCCGCTGTACCACGACCAGTATGGCGCCTCAGAGGGACACATCGCTACAGTCACCGATGTCAGTAGGGGAGATCCAGGACGACAATATCGGACAGGCAATCGACGAACTGCTCGAAGCATCTGAAAACGTTGCCAAAAGCTCAGAACAGATCAGCAACCTCGCACAGAATCAATCAGACAATATGCAGGATGTGTCGAGTGAGGTCGCAAATCTCAGTGCGACAGTCGAAGAGGTTGCATCGAGCGCAAACCAGGTGAAGGCAGTCAGCAACGATGCGAGAGCACTCGCAGATCAGGGCCGGGGGATCGCAGACAATGCGATTGACGCGATGGAGTCAGTCAGCGAGGCGAACTCGACAGTCTCAGAGGACGTGGATCAGCTGAGAGACAGAGTCGACGAGATCGACGAGATCGTCGAAGTCATCAACGACATCGCCGACCAGACGAATATGCTCGCGCTGAATGCCTCCATCGAGGCAGCCCGAGCCGGAGAAGCGGGTGAAGGGTTCGCTGTTGTTGCCGACGAAGTAAAAAGTCTCGCAGAGGAGTCACAGCAAAATGCGACAGAGATCGAAACCCTCGTGGCAAACATCAAACAGGATATGGAAGAGACTGTCGACAGCCTCGACGAAGCAAACGATGAGGTCGAACACGGAATCGAACAGGTCGACAGCGCAGTCGACATTCTCCAGCGAATCGACGAATCCGTCAGCGAAGCAGCCCAGGGGGCAGAGGAGGTCGCCGCAGCGACAGACGATCAGGCTGCGAGTACAGAAGAAGTCGCGAGTATGATCGATACCACCGCGGCAAACGCAACCGAAGTCGCCGAAGAGATCGACCGGATCGCCTCGGCAAACCGAGAACAGACGGCGAAAATCCAGCAACTTCGCTCCGTTATCGAGCAGTCTGATCGCTGAATACGTGGGTTTTTTCCGGCTTCGAGTGTACTGCGCAGTATGAACTTCGAGCAGTTCGTGCTCGCTGCGGCAACGACTGATCTCGGCGAGGAGCCTGCCGCTCGCGAACATGCAGACGCCCTCGAGTTTCGTCTCGATTTGGCCCCCGGCGGCCTGGATGCCATTCGTTCCTACGACGGTGAGCTTCCGCTTATTGTCACCAACCGTGTCGAGTGGGAGGGTGGGCAGGCGCCTGACACCGACACCCGAATCGAACAGCTGTGTACTGCTGTCGAATCTCCGGCCGTCGACGCTGTCGATGTCGAACTGGCGGCGATCGAGGACTGTCAATCAGTCCTCGACCGCGCCAGCGAGGAGAACGTCTCGGTGATCGTCTCTACACACGATTTCGATGCGACACCCTCACGAGATGAGCTTGCTGAGACACTCGAACGGGCCAGTCAGTACGGTGATGTCGGCAAGCTTGCCGTCACCGCGCAGCGTCCGGACGACGTCCTCGATCTGCTGGCGGTGACACGCTCGCGAACCCGTGCAGGCGACACGGTTGCCACGATGGCGATGGGAGAGCCTGGCCGACACTCACGGGCAGTGGCTCCGTTATATGGCTCTCGTATCGGCTACGCGCCTGTCGACCCGGCCAACGCAACCGCACCTGGTCAGTATCATCTCGAACGGCTCCGGTCGCTTGTTGCAGACCTTCGCGGGGCAGAGAGCTAACAAAACATACATATCGATCACCACCTCACTCGAACCAATGGGCCAGTCGGCAGACTCACCGGAACTTTCGCGGAAACGACCGTGGTTTGCCGTAGTCCTTACCATTCTCGTCCCAGGGCTCGGCCATCTCTATCTCCGGCTGTGGCGACGCGCGCTTCTCTGGTTGGCGCTTTCGATGCTCGCATCGGTCGTATTCGTTCCGGATGGCGTCCTGCCCGACTCGCTGACGACTGAAGCGTTTATTACGGCAAGCCAGAGCGTGCCAACCGAGGGTGCCGTTGTGTTGCTCGGTATCTCGCTTTTGTGCATCGTCGATGTCTACCTGATGGCCCGGTATCTGAACGCGGCCGGCAGCCAGACTGCACAGGATACAGAGACAACGCAGAAATGCCCGAACTGTGGCAAGGAACTCGATCCAGATATCACATTCTGTCACTGGTGTACGACAGAACTCGAAACAGCCGATTCAGGCGAGGAGTAGCCTACTTTTCGATAATACTCTCTTCGACTGCCTCACCGAAGTGACGGGCCGTATCCTCGTAGTACACAAGTACCTCATCACCCTCCGAAAGGTCTGTCACTGCAGTTCGACCATCTGATGTATGCACCTTGATCGTCTCAGCGTTCTGTAGGAGTGTCTCGAAGCGGTCACCGTTTTCGGTCTCTGCTTGCACACGGAACATCGGTCGTTTCTCGATCTTTGCCCGACCGACGATTGCTTCCCTGGTGTGGCCGTCGGTGTTGACGATCTGGACGTCGTCACCGCTTTGGAGTTCCGAGAGGTACTTCGTTTCGCCACCCGGCGATCGGACGTAGGCGTGGACTGCTCCCGCATTTACACGGAACGGTCGCGATGCGACGTAGGGAGATTCGGCGGTTTCGGCGTGGACGAAAAACAGTCCACGCGACATCGATCCCACGAGCATTCCTTCGTCGTGTTCCATCAGTGAGCCGGTGTCGATACAGACGCGGTCTGCCGAGCCAGTCTGTTCGATTGCGGTGATCTCTGCCCACTCGAGTTCGAGGCTTTCTCGCTCAGCTTCGTCACGAACCTCGACAGTCTTGCGGATCTCGTCAGGGTTGTCCGTATCCAGTAACACTGCATCAGCACCGATTTCGAGGGTCTCGTAGGCGGTCTGTGCTTCCTGTGCTGTCTGGACACCTGCGACAAGCGTGGTCTCCTCGCCGATCCGCGCGATGAGATTTTCGAGCGGGATGATCTGCCAGTCGCTGCCGATGACGATCGTATACTCGGCTTCGCGGGCAACCTCCTCGGCGAAGGCTTCGTACTCTTTGTCGAGAATGTGGACGTAGCCACCGCGTGGTGTGTCTGCATCACGCCGGAGTGCAGACAGATCTGCCGAGCCAGCAAAATCCGGTGGGAGATCGACTGTTCCATCACCTTCGCCGTCCTTGCCGACAATCGTTGCATCGGCCTCGACATCGGTTTCTTCAGCCTCGAGGACGTGTACATCGTCGCCTGCAAACGCAGCGATGTTCACAGCACCGAGTTCGCGAACCCGTTCGACATCTTCCTGGTCGACGAGCACCCAGTCGACGCCCGCCTCGAGTCCAGCGGTGATACGGCGCTTTCTGTCCTCCCAGCTTCCGACGTCGTCGTCGGCTTTGAGCCAGACTGATCGTGTCATGTGGGTACGCTCACGGCCGGGGCGCTTGAACGTGGCGGATTACTCTTCGAGTGCTTCACTCACGACCGCTGACCGTGTCATGTGGCCGTGTCGAAGTTTGTAGGCATCGATCTCTTCGAGCAACTGTTCGGGGAGGGTTACCTCAATCAGTGCCTTCCCGTCACTGTTTGCGACATCTGTGGTCATACTGGCTGACACCATCCCGACCAAAATAAATCTACCGTGGCGTCTGACGACTGGCTGACGACTCAAATACTGATTTCACCGTCTGTCCATACCCACGTTTGTTGTTCAAATCAACATCTCACCCAGCCACTCCGCTCCACCAGTAGACTCAAATGGCCATTTGTGCCTTGGATAGCATTTTTTATACTCGGAATGTAGGCTGCATATAGATGAGCAGTATCTTTCCGTTACGAGATACCGTCACGAGGGATGAGCCGGAGGAGCCACGGCTCGTAGACCTCGACGAGGAGACGGCCGATGAGGTGTTCGAGGCACTCGCAGCCAGCACTACACGGAAGATCTTTCTATCCCTTCACGAAGAGCCACAGACCGCGTCGGATCTTGCAGAGCTCACCGATACTTCCGTCCAGAACGCTCAGTATCACCTGCAGAAGCTCCAGGATGCTGGGTTGATCAGTGTCGTCGACACCTGGTACTCAGAGCGTGGCTCCGAAATGGAGGTGTACGCACCGGATGATGAGTCACTGGTGTTGTATGCTGGGCGAGACAAACAGCGATCGTTCCGCTCGCTGCTTAACCGTGTGCTTGGTTTCGGGAGCGTCCTCATACCCTCTAGCATTGTCGCCGGCTGGGCAGCAAGCCGATCCGCAACTGAGGGCGCTGAACCGATCGGTGACGTTGGCGACGATCTCGACGCCGAAGAAGTGTACGGCGATTCGCCTGCGGAAGAACGGAGTATCGCTGCCGAAGAGGAAGAATCCGACGATGATGAAGCGGACGACGATGTCGATGCAGACGATGACGCCGGAGACTTCCCGGACGGGGACGACGTCTCTGAGTACCAGGTTGACACAAACGAGACAGAGACATTTGCGAGCCTGGATGCTGATACTGCTGTCTGGGACGTGCAGGATAGAACGGTCCTCACCGTTTCGGAAGATGGGACGGTGACGGCGCTCGATGACCAGCAGTATCTGGTCGACACTGCCGACACAGAGTCACAGGTGCTGATTACAGACAGCGGCAATGTGACGACGCTTCCTGCTGATGCAATGGTGACGACGACGGAATCCACGGCAGCCCTCGACCCAGCCCTCGCTGCAGGACTCGCCTTTTTTTGCGGTGGACTCGTTGTCCTCACCGCACTCTGGGCCTGGTATGGAACTCCGGAGTGAGTTGGCCCCTCGAGTGTATCACTGAGATTGTCCTATCGAATCGACCGGCTTAACAGTCTCACCGCCAACACAATTGTATGCGAACCGTCGATGCTGCAGGACTGAAAATCGGTGACGAGCAGCCGCCGCGAATCATGGGTGTGTTGAACGTCAGCCAGGAGTCGCCATACAAACCCTCGGTGTTTGACGACGCCAGTGAGGCAGCGGCCTACGTCGACTCCGAGCTGATCGACCAGGGTGCAGATATCGTCGACGTCGGGCTCGAATCCGCAAACAAACGCTTCGACGTACTCACAGCCGAGCAGGAACTCGACCGGCTCGAGACAGCAATCGAGACGATCGACTGCGTAAGCGGTGACGCCATCTTTTCGATCGAAACGCGATACCACGAAGTCGCCGAGGAAGCGCTCAAACACGGTTTCGATATGGTAAACGACATCTGTGGTTTCGCCGATCCGGAGATGCCACGGGTCTGTGAGGAGTACAACGTTGCAGTCGGCAAGATGGCAAGTCCACCAGATCTCGAACGACCTGGTGCGATCGAGGATGTCGACGAGATCTACGACGCACTGTTCCAGAACGGGATCACGGAGAAGACGATAATCGATCCCGCATTCGGTGGCTGGAGCGAGGGGAAGACTGTCGCGGAGGACCGCGAAACGTTCCGCAGACTTCGTGAGTTCCGTGCGATCGGCCAGCCGATCCTGATTTCGATCAACCGGAAGAATTTCTTGCGGTCGATCGCCGACCGATCGACTGAACAGGCACTGCCGGTCTCGCTCGCGGCGACGTCGATGGCTGTCGAACGCGGCGCAGACGTCATCCGTACCCACGATGTCGCCGAGACGCGTGATGCTGCACTCGTCGGTGCTGAGTTCGCTCCCGACCGTCTTCGGGAAACGGCTGATGGGATCGAGATTCGGCAACTCGACGCGACAACCCTGGCGGAAGTCGAACGCCATCTCGACCGGATCAGAACACAGGAGGATGTACCGACAGCGACGGCCGAGTCCGCCGAAGATGCAAATCCTGCAGGGGCAGTCGCAGTCGTTTTCGAACTGACTGGTCTCACGCCGACACAGCGAGACCAACTCGTGACAGCCGCCAGCGGGACTGACGTCCTCGTTGCTGGCGTCGACCCGGTCGTCGTTGGCTCTACTGTTGCACGGATCGTGGATTTCTGTTCGGAACTTGATGCTAACTCGCCCGTTTACCGGCTGTTAGACGCCGCCGTACGAGGGTCGCGGTGAGAAAACTTATACCCAAAGAGGTAGAACTGATGGGTGACGGCCGAAAGGGCAGACTCGGGCAGGGGCAGTTCGGTTTGCCATTTCGGCTTAACCCGGTTTATATGATGGATACAACACACAGGAGCCACAGCTGTGCCGGCGGTACGGAGGTACCCCAATGAAATTCACAGAGTGGGAACCGGTCTACGAACGAATCCTGGCGGCATTTGGCTACGGCAGGGCGGCTGATGAGCGCGCACGTGACAGACTCGAGTCAATCTGTGAGAGGCCTATCTTCGACCCAGCGAAGCTGGATTTTACCGGTGACACTGTCGCAGTCGTCGGTGGCGCTGAGACCGTGACAGCGCAACTGGATCAGGCAAACGCGGCAGATACTGTTGTCGCTGCCTCGATTGCAGCGGATCGGTTACAGTCGGCTGGTATCAGTGTCGATCTGATGGTCACCGATCTGGACAAGACGCCAGAAACTGCGAAGCGACTCGCTGAGGCTGGGACACCCGTTGCCGTTCACGCCCACGGCGACAACGTGCCAGCGATCGAGTCGGTTGTCCCGTCGATCGATTCGGCGTGGCTGTTGCCAACCACACAGGCCAAGCCCACTGCAAACGTCCACAATCTCGGTGGTTTCACGGATGGTGACCGGGCTGCGTTTCTCGCAGACAGCGCCGGTGCAAAAGGTCTCGTCTTTCCCGGCTGGGATTTCGACGACGAATCAGTTGGCGTCGAAAAGCGTCAGAAACTCGTCTGGGCTGAGCGACTCCTCTACTGGCTCGAACACCGCAGAGACGAGCAGTTCTCCATTCTCGATGATCGTCGTGATGGGATCGACACGACAGCGCTCCCAGTCGAGTAACCTGCTCACACAGTGGGCCGTACTCTTTCAGAACTCGACCTCGGTACACTCTTGAGTGTGGTCCGTAAATCACCGGTATGATCGATCAGATCCGCGACATCGGCCCGGTGATGTTGGTCCCGGCTGCCTGGGTTGCAACGATGTGGGCCGTGATCGGTGAACTCGATGACCACGGTATGCTCATTGCTCATATCGTCATGGTGGCCTTCATTTCCTTTTTCCTCATCACCGGCTCCCGTGAGATGGACAGGGGCGCATTACGGGCCTGGCGAGCAGTAATGGCTATCGGGATTCCAGTCACGCTCGCAGGCATTGCTGGATTCGTCGTCGACAGCCAGGCAACGCTTCTGTTTTCGATCAGTCTGGTCGGCTGGATGCTGCTGCCAGCAGCCGGCCTTGCCTACACTGCACGCGAGATCCCCGGGGCAGCGATCCACTACGGCGGTGGTGCTGCGCTCTCGGTGGTTGGTGCAGTCTGCTTTCTTGCATTTCTGGCCGGGTTCGACGATTCTCTCGGTGTTATCGGTGTCGGTCTCGTCGGCTTCGGTCACACGATGGGGATCGTCGAGGCCCATCTCCGCAACCAGTAGTCCTCACAACTCATACTCCGTCTTGACTCACGCAGAAGCTGACTCCACGAGTGTACTCGCTTTCGATCGCGACTGTTCGATGACAGCCGGCCTGGCTTCGAACTCGATGATGACCTCGTTACCGTACTCGACGTTCTCGACGTAGGCGTTGTCGTGGATCCAGGAGATGACACTCATCGTCTGTTCTTCCATCGGCAAAACGAGGCGCTCTCGCTCTAGATCGGGTAACTCGCGGTGGATACGATCCCGGAGCGTGTCGATATGCTCGCCAGTCCGTGCGCTGACGACGACTGGATCCGGTGCAAGCGCAGACAGCGCCGCACGTTTTTTCTCGATCTCTGCGTCATCGACAGTATCGCATTTGTTCAACACTGTGATGATCGGCGCTTCGTTGCGTTCGTACAGTGTGTCGTGGCTTGTCACGAGCTTTTCCCGGATCTCTTCGACTGACTCGCTCACGTCGACGACAAGCAAGACGAGATCGGCCCGGTAGACGGCATCGAGTGTCGATTTGAACGACTCGACGAGCCAGTGGGGAAGATCCGAGATAAATCCGACTGTGTCTGTAACCAGTACATCTCGCTTGTCGAACGTCGCCTGTCGGGTCGTCGTTCCGAGCGTGGTAAACAGCTGATTCTGTGACTCAGCGGTCGTGTCGAGATCCGGGTGGAGGTCCTGATTTTCGTCGACAGCGAGGTCAGTAGCAAGCCGGCGCAGTAGTGTCGATTTGCCGGCGTTCGTATAGCCAGCGAGTGCAACGAGATCGAAGCCGGACTCACGGCGCTGTTCCCGGCGATGCTCGTCTGTCTGCTCGATCCGTTCGAGTTCGTCGCTGATCCGGGAGATCTGGGCTTTGATATCCCGCTCGCGGCTCTCGTCGTACTCACCGAGTCCCATGAACCCGGGTCGTTCGTCGCGTTTGGCGAGACTGGCTTTCGCCTCCGCGCGCGGCAGTTCGTACCGCAGTTCGGCCAGTTCGACCTGGAGCTGGGCTTTGCGGGTCTGTGCCCGCTGGCCAAAGATCTCTAGAATGAGTCGAAACCGATCGATAACTCTGGCACCGTCGGGGAGTTTGTTCCCGATGTTGAACGTCTGATATGGGCCGAGTTCGTTGTCGATAATCAGCGCCGTTGCACCCGCGGCTTTCACACGCGCTGCGATCGTCTCGACTTTCCCTTCGCCGAAGTGGTACGCGGGGTCCTCCGTTCGGGTCTGGGTGACGATATCTGCGACCTGGTAGCCCGCAGCGCGGGCCAGATCCACAATCTCGTCGGTCTCGGCGATCCCCGAATCGACGCGCTTGGCAACGACGATTCGTTCGGTTTCTCCTGTCACTTGCTGGACGTAGGAAACCACGATATGTGAATGTTGCCCTGGCTGATCAGTTCCCCACGACAGCAAAATCAGTGACGCTCACGCTCACAGTGAAGTCGGTTCCTGGCTTCTGGAATGCAGGCGTTATCTGGTTTCGAGGTCGTCTTCGTCTTTGACGATCTGCGTTTCGGCCTCGCCGCTTGAAACCTCGTTGACGAGTTCGTAAAAATCGTTCTGCATTCCGGCGGGGAACTCGACGACGCCGATCCAGGAGCCGTCTGGCTGCCACTCCTCGCGTTCGAGATCGCCAAAGGCTCGGATCTTTGCCTGTCCACTGCCTGCGTACTCCGGTGGAAGCTGTGTGGCGACTGTGACTGTATCGAACCGGATCGGAATTACTGGTCGGAGTGCATCGAGTGCCTCGTCTACCTGTGGCTCGACGGGTTCCATCGGATCGATTCGGAAATCGGTCTCTTCCAGCGCTGACTCGATGCGTTCTGGTGGGTGAGGGGCGTCATCCATCTGCGGATTGACCGCGTTGCGCGCGATGCGGTTGATGAGGTTTTTCCGCTTTTTTTCCTGCATCTCCTTGCGTTGTTCGGCGGTGATCTGGATCTCGCCGCGGTTGATTACTTGTGGGATGATTTCTAGCGGATCTGTCGTCTCGAACACCTCTTCGAGGGCGTTCTCTGGGGGCCGATCGCCACGTGAGGCGTCCTCGAAGACATCCTCTGCGGCGATGACATTCTCCAGATCACCATCGAACTCGTCGCGTTTGATTGCAAGTGCTGCGTCGGGATCGACCAGCACCTCGAACCGTTCGCCGTGGGATTCGAGTCGTGCGGTGACCGCCTCTTCGAGTGAAATCATACCATGCTCTATTTGCGGATCAGTTAAATTTGTTCGCTCTGTCCGCGAGTGCAAACCTGGACGCACCGCTTTCTGGTGGGAACTCAGAACTGTCGCCATTCGCACGTAAAAATAGTGTGTCGGATCTGTAGCCGGCAGCCTCAGCCGAGGACGTACCGTAGTTTTGGGAATCGCTCGATCAGTGTTTGTCCGCCGACCTGCAGTTGTTCGATGTATCTGTCAGCACCGAGGATGCGTCCGGCCCCGAGCGCTGCGACCGTGGCGAACACCACAGCGTAAACAAGTGTGGAGTCGACCAGCGCGAGCCATTGCCCGTCCCACCCACCGAGGTAGAAGGCAACCATCTGCAACGCGCCGCCGAAGGCTGCAAGTCTGAGGAATGCACCCGTGATCAACGCGAGGCCGATCAGGACCTGCGTCGCCGGGATGATGACGTTCACCGTCGCGACGAGCACGTCGTTTGCAGCCATTGCGCCGTAGAGACCGCTCACCGGGCTCGCAGCGTCGACGTTTGCCAGGTAGCCGTAGGCGTCGAATGACTCGCCACCGGGAACTGCCGCGTACTTCCCCAGTCCTGCCAGCAGGATCATCCCGCCGATGACTACCCGAAGCATGACGACGAACAGCGCACTGAGCGCGTGTGGCTGTCCCTCGAGTGTGATTCCCCCGAGCCGACTTTCGAGTTTGTTGTTGGTTGCCATTGTTGGTCCCTTACAGATGGATGTAGCAGACCCATTTATGTAGCCTGCTCGCTGATTCCCGTTCGGTGAAAACCGTTCTACGAAACCGGGAAACGAGCCTCTTCGACCAACGATATACAGGCCGATTTATATACGCTACTCTCGTCACAGTGCCGATCGATTGCTGCTAAGCGTGTCGATACTCGTCGTGATGATTGCGGGTATGTTCGTGACACCGCCACAGTATCAGGCTGTCACACCCTGCAACGAGAAGCTCCTGCAGCCACGGCGTCGACTGGTGACCGTCTACAGAGAAAGCAGGCAGAGTGCCTCGGGGTCGTCCGGAAATCTTCGATTTCCGTGATCACGAGAATCTTCGATTCTCGAACGACTTGACCCCGAGGGTGAATGCCGTAAGCTCCATTAGACGTGTTCAGTACGTTCGATATACTGCTCAATCGTCTGGCTTGATACCTCACCAGCCGTTCCGACGTAATACGATTCTTCCCAGAATCCGCCACCCCAGAAGTAGTTTTCCAACAAAGATTCGTGTTGATTCCACATCTCTCTGGCTGTGATACTCTTAACTTTGCGTGCAATTTCGCTCGGAGAATATTTTGGATGTGCTGAAAGAAACAGATGTACGTGGTCGGACGAGATATGCAACGACAATATCTCGTAGTTGTACTCGTCACACACCTCTCTGAACGATGTTTCTAAGACTGTTCTATCTCATCAAGCACTGAGTGGCGATACTTTGGACACCACACAAAATGATAGTTGATGTTGTACACCGTGTGATTTGACCGTGTTTCGCCCATATCGACTAAAATCGTGCCAAAAAGTTAAGTATAATTGTATATAAGTGTATACTGTAGAGATGACCAAACGCCTCACCGTAGACTTCGAGGACGATTTGTACAAGGAGTTCTCGAAGAAATGCATCGACGCTGAACGTCCGAAATCAGAAGTGGTGCGTGAACTTGTCCAAGACTGGGTAAACGACCAAGAATGACACAGACACAGGCTCTCACCAAGACGCTCGTGTTTCCACTGGATGTGCAGAGTGGCAACGAGAGCCTGCTTCACGACGCCCGTTTGGAGTGTCGCCGCGTGTTCAACGAGGTACTGCGCCTCAACTACGACGGATGGGACTGGAACGAGATTGAAGATGTTGTTGAGCAGAACGCCAACCTCGTGCAAAACACCGCACAGCGCATCATCGACAAAGCCTTCGACGCACTCAACAACTACTACGACAACGATGACTGGGGCAGACCGTGGTACAAACATGAGACGTTCCCACTGCGGATGAACTACGGCGAAGGCTACAACCTCTTTCTCGAAGACGAAACGGTACGGTTCCGTATTTCAGCGAAACCGTACAACCACGTCAAAGGCGAACTTCGTGGTACGCAAGACCAGTTCGACCTGCTCACGCAGGCGATGAAAGACGATGACTGGCACGTTGGTACTGCCGAAGCACTCTGCCGAAACGGACGCGAAGAATTGCACGTTACCGTGACGAACGAAACCGCTGAAGTTGGTGCAAAAACAGACGCAGAAACCGTTGTCGGCGTCGATATTAACGAAGACTGTGTTGCACTGGCGGCACTAACCAAACACGGCATCGAAGATTCAATCGTTATCGACTACCCAGAAATCAAGGAACAACGCCACCGTTACTTTACGATGCGAAAACGGATGCAGGAAGCTGGACAGACCGCGTTCAACGACGTGTTCCGCGACAAGGAACAACGGTTCGTTCACGACCAGCTACACACGTTGTCACGGCGCGTTGTCGAGTGGATTCAACGGTTCGACAGTCCTGTAATTGTCTTTGAAGACCTCAAAGACATGAGAGACGACATTGAGTACGGGACTCGTATGAACCGGCGGCTCCATTCACTTCCGTTTGCCAAACTCCGCGACTTTATCACGTACAAGGCCGCATGGCATGGTATTCCGTCAGATGACGTTGACCCAGAGTACACCAGTCAACAGTGTCCGGTCTGTGGACACACAGAACGTGCAAATCGCCACAAGAAGCGGTTCAAATGCCGTGAGTGCAAGCATCAAGACCACGCTGACCGTGGCGCTGGCGTGAGTGTCGCACAGAAGTGGCTGAGAACGCAAGACGATAGAAATGTGCCTGCTCTCAACACACTCCCGCAAGTGCGGAAATGGGAGTTGCGACGGCAGGCATCGGGGCCTGTGGACGGCCCGACCGTGACCCACCACACCGATAGAGGCCATCAGACCGATGGTGTGTCGGGTGTGTCCGACCAATCCGCGGGAAGAA
>LKMJ01003532.1_pt1 | contig 14555 bp, 8 predicted proteins | sample 643391 | NCBI WGS metagenome assembly LKMJ01 (sample SAMN04112250, study PRJNA286221) | soda lake metagenome | biome: soda lake; feature: Kulunda Steppe; material: water; isolation source: sample PL-Br10 brine of Picturesque Lake | place: Russia: Kulunda steppe | collected 2010-07
GCGTAAGCGGCCCCGTCGTGAAGGCAGTCGACCTGGACGCGCGGATGAACGACGTTGTCTATGTCGGTCACGAGGGGCTGATGGGAGAGGTTATCGAAATTGAAGGGAACCTGACCACAATTCAGGTGTACGAGGAGACCTCCGGTGTCTCACCAGGAGAACCCGTCGAATCGACCGGCGCACCGCTGTCGGTCGACCTCGGGCCAGGAATGCTCGATACCATCTACGATGGTGTGCAACGCCCACTCGACGTCCTCGAAGACAAGATGGGCTCTGCGTTCCTTGACCGTGGTGTCGACTCCCCAGGTATCGACCTTGAGCGGACCTGGGAGTTCACGCCGGAAGTTGAGGAAGGCGACGAGGTCGGCCCCGGCGACGTGCTCGGGACCGTCCCTGAAACGGAGAGCATCGAACACAAAGTGATGGTTCCACCGGGCGCCCTCGATGAGGGCGAAACCGCAGAGGTGACCGCCATCGAGAGCGGTAACTTCACCGTAACGGAGACGGTTGCCGAACTGGACAACGGCGAAGACGTCGCCATGCGCCAGGAATGGCCGGTCCGAAAACAGCGACCGACCAAAGATAAATACACGCCACGGACGCCACTTGTCTCCGGACAGCGGATTCTCGACGGCCTGTTCCCAATTGCAAAAGGTGGAACGGCCGCAATTCCGGGCCCATTCGGCTCCGGGAAAACAGTCACCCAGCAGTCACTGGCGAAGTTCTCCGATGCGGATATCGTCGTCTATATCGGCTGTGGAGAGCGTGGCAACGAGATGACGGAAGTGATTGATGACTTCCCAGAGTTGCCTGACCCACAGACCGGCAATCCACTGATGGCACGGACGTGCCTCATTGCAAACACGTCAAACATGCCCGTTGCAGCACGAGAGTCGTGCATCTACACGGGAATCACCATCGCGGAGTTCTACCGCGATATGGGATACGATGTGGCATTGATGGCAGATTCCACCTCTCGCTGGGCAGAGGCAATGCGTGAAATCTCCTCACGACTTGAGGAGATGCCTGGTGAGGAAGGGTATCCAGCATATCTCGCAGCCCGACTCGCACAGTTCTACGAGCGAGCCGGTTACTACGAGAATATGAACGGAACGGAAGGGTCAATTACGGCAATCGGTGCCGTCTCGCCACCGGGCGGGGACTTCTCCGAGCCAGTCACGCAGAATACACTGCGGATTGTCAAGACGTTCTGGGCGTTGGATGCCGACCTCGCGGAACGACGGCACTTCCCGGCGATTAACTGGAACGAATCCTACTCGCTGTACCGTGACCAGCTCGACGACTGGTTCGTGAACAACGTCGCGGATGACTGGCCAGAGCTTCGCCAGTGGGCAATCGACGTGCTTGACGAGGAGGATGAACTGCAAGAGATTGTTCAGCTCGTCGGCAAGGATGCACTCCCAGAGGACCAGCAGCTAACCCTCGAAGTCGCCCGCTATCTGCGTGAAGCGTATCTCCAGCAGAACGGACTTGACGAAGTTGACCGATACTCGCCACCGGAGAAAACCTACCGGATTCTCCAGGGTATCAAATCGTTCAACGACGAGGCCTTCAAAGCACTCGATGCTGGCGTTCCTGTTGAGGAAATCCAGTCTGTCGAGGCCGCTCCACGGCTGAACCGTATCGGAACGACGCCTGACGACGAGGCCGACGAGTTCGTAAGCGACATCGAAGAAAGCCTCGCGGAACAACTGCGAGAGCTGTACTAACCATGAAAGAGTACAAAACAATCACTGAAGTTAGCGGTCCGCTGGTGTTCGCTGAGGTTGACGAGCCGGTCGGATACGATGAGATTGTCGAGATAGAGACGCCAGACGGAACGATAAAACGCGGACAGGTGCTGGAAACGAGCGAAGGGCTCGTCGCCATCCAGGTCTTCGAAGGGACCGACGGTATCAACCGCGATGCCTCGGTTAAGTTCATCGGCGAGACGCTGCAGATGCCGGTGACAGAGGACCTGCTTGGTCGCGTGCTGGATGGGTCCGGCCGCCCAATCGATGACGGTCCGGATATCGTCCCCGAAGAGCGACGCCCCATTGTCGGGGAAGCAATCAACCCGTACTCCCGTGAGTACCCGGAGGAGTTTATCCAGACAGGTGTGTCGGGCATTGACGGGATGAACACGCTCGTGCGTGGACAGAAGCTCCCAATCTTCTCTTCGTCCGGATTGCCACACAACGAACTCGCGCTCCAGATTGCGCGACAGGCAACCGTGCCGGAAGAAGAGGAAAGCGAAGGTGAGGAAGGCGGCGACGAGGACGGCTCCGAGTTCGCAGTCATCTTCGGCGCAATGGGAATCACTGCCGAGGAAGCAAACGAGTTCATGGAAGACTTCGAGCGCACCGGTGCACTGGAGCGCTCTGTTGTCTTCATGAATCTGGCCGACGACCCGGCAGTCGAGCGGACGGTTACCCCACGCCTGGCACTGACAACCGCGGAGTATCTCGCCTTCGATGAAGGCTATCACGTGCTGGTTATCCTGACGGATATGACCAACTACTGTGAGGCACTGCGTGAAATCGGTGCCGCCCGTGAAGAGGTTCCAGGACGACGTGGTTACCCGGGATACATGTACACCAACCTGGCAACCATCTACGAGCGTGCGGGTCGAATCAAAGGAGAGGAAGGGTCGATTACCCAGATTCCAATCCTGACGATGCCCAGCAACGACATCACGCACCCAATCCCTGACCTGACGGGATATATTACTGAGGGACAGATTATGGTCGACCCTGACCTTAATTCGAAGGGTGTCGAGCCACCGATTAACGTGTTGCCAAGCCTTTCACGGTTGATGGACGACGGAATCGGGGAAGGACTGACCCGCAGTGACCACAGCGGTGTCTCCGACCAGCTGTATGCGGCATATGCAGAGGGTGAGGACCTGCGTGACCTCGTGAACATTGTCGGTCGAGAAGCGCTCTCCGAGCGTGACAACAAGTTCCTCGACTTTGCCGACCGCTTCGAGCGCGAATTTGTCGAGCAAGGGTTCGATACGAACCGCGATATCGAAGAGACACTCAATGTCGGCTGGGAACTCCTGTCGATGCTGCCAAAACAGGAACTCAACCGTATCGGCGAGGAGGAAATCGAAAAATACTACGAGGAAGCCGACGCCGTCAGCGCTGACGACTAGCCCTTTTGTTACGCTATTTTCTGCGGATCTGCGAAAACTAGTTGCACGAACCGGGGAAAGTAAGACGGTCGAACACAGACACTAATACTGACGAATGACGGATGTAATCGGCCGACTACAGTCCCTGCTCCCATCCGCACAGACGCCGCTGGGCTATCTCTTCTGGCTTTCCCGTCCACGGTTTTGGCTCTATCTGGCAGGCCCCGTGGTCGTGGGGGTTGCATACGGCGCGTCGGCTCCAGGCGAGTTTTTCACGCCAGTAACGGTAGCACTGTTCGTGTATTTTCTGCTCCCGGCGAACGTTTTTCTATACGGCGTCAACGATATCTTCGATTCGGATATCGACGAGCTCAATCCGAAAAAAGCGGAGGATGGAAAAGAGGTCAGATATACGGGCGGAAATGCCGTCGTGTGGGCAGTAGCGGTGTCAGCAGCCCTTGGGCTCGTATTCGTCCCGATACTACCACTCGAAGGTACCATCGCCCTTTTTGGGTTTCTGTTTCTTGGAACCTTCTACAGCGCGCCGCCGCTTCGGTTCAAAACGACACCTCTAGTTGATTCGTTCTCCAACGGACTATACATTCTGCCAGCCGTCGTCGCTTACGCTGCGGTTACCGGAGCGCTTCCGCCCACCGTTGCGATACTGTCAGGATGGGCATGGGCGATGGGGATGCACACGTTTTCAGCGATTCCAGATATCGAGCCTGATAGGGCGGCAGGAATTCAGACGACAGCGACGCTGCTTGGCGAAGGGAAAACGCTGGCTTACTGTGCTGGGATGTGGCTTCTTGCGGCAGGATTCATGGCCGTTGCACAGCCAGCACTTGGGCTGATTCTTGCGGTCTATCCGCTATTTATCGCCGGCATCATTCTCGGCAATATCGATATCGCCAGAGCATACTGGTGGTTTCCCATGCTCAATACCGTTACCGGGGCGTTGTTGACGATGGCCGGTATCTGGGCGGTAACATACGCGTGAACTACCCCTTGAGGGAGGGGGCTTACCGCCTGCATTCAGCTAACAGGGAAAAGAGGAGGATAGGACCGCTCAAATAGGGTCTAGCGTATCGGACTCATCCGTTAACAGCGACTGGATACGGTCCTCACGGTCGGAGCGCTGTTGTTCGATATTCTCCTGTGCCTCGACTGCCCGCTCTTTTAACTGCTCGACAGCTGGGATTTCGGTGACGTTCGAGAGCAATATCACGCTCGAAAGGAGATGCTGACTCTCCCGGGGGTCGTCACCGGCAAGCACTTCGACGCTTGCGGTTTCTCGTTCAAGCCAGCGACGTGCGCTTTCGATTCCCTTGCGAGACAGTTCCGACGACGGACCGGAAACAACAATGAGCGACCGTTCTGCAGCGTCAATGTTCGCTGGACAGGTCAACCGAGATTGCACTGCCTGTCGGACGAGTCCGTTGATTTTCGTCGCCGAATCGGTCTTGGAGATATCGTGGCCGTTGGTTCGATAGCGACCAAGCAACCCTTTACTGTTCTGTGAGATATCGTCGGTTTCAGCGTAGGCGATGACACTGACACCGCCAGTGTCAAGCGTACGTCGAATGTCGCTCGAATCCATCGCGTTCTCCGAAACAGTCGAGCCGTCCACTTCGCCCGCAGCAAGCAAGGTGACGACTCGTTTTGCAATCTCTCTGTTCGTTCGCTCGTAGCCATCTTCGACCGAGTCACCGCTACCTCGCCAGGCATCGTTATCGAATAACAGCAGGTTCGACGTTGCCTCACCAAAGGATTTGAACGACCGGGCAGCGTTCAGCGCCGCTCGCCCTGCTTCCTGTTTGCTTGGAAGGATACCCAGCCCATAGACTGGTTCATCATACCGCGAGCGGAGTTCCTTTGCCAGCTCGGGCGCTCCGCCGCTGCCAGTGCCACCGCCAAGCCCGGCAACGATGAGAAACGCATCAATCTCGTAGATGGGGACCATATCGAGCGCTCGGTCGATTTCGTATCGGTCAGTTCGCGTAATTTCGGCCCCGAGGTCCGGGTTGCTGCCCACACCGTGTCCTTTGACGCGTTCATCGGTTTGTCCGATCAGAAACCGATGGTCTTCTGGGAGGTTTTCAAGTCTTGCGAGGTCGACTCTGGCGGAGTTGACCGCGAGGGCAGACCGAATGAGGTTGCGGTCAGTGTCGCTTTCGAACGCGAGCAGTTGGTCGAGGACCTTTCCGCCCGCATTGCCGAATCCAATGACGGCGAGTTTCATACAGGGGTGTAGTAACCACCGCCTATGTTGTACATCGGAGATTACTCACCACCGGAACAGATAACAACCTAGCTACTCACGGTTTGGAAGAGCCTAACAGCGTCTAAGTGCGGCTGTGGACGAACGGTGGCGAATATGACAGGAAACCACATATTACTAATGGGTGGCTACGAATCGAAAAACCGAGGAAACAGTTCCGGTGAGCAAGATGAACACAGGAAATGGGAAAGAAAAGGCTGTAAAACAGACAGAGGGCAGCTCTTTCCGGCTATCGAGACGTGAGATGTTACAAATCGCGGGTGCTGGTACGTTGCTTGGCATCGGAGTTCAGTCTGCGAAAGCGGATGTCTCGGTGGAAGGAACGTCAGTCATCGAAGGGGATATCGCGACAATTGAGCTTTCGTCATCATCCGGTGAAAATTTTACACTGACGATTGGTGATTCGGACGAAAGTGGGTACGAGGTCCGGTTGATTATCGACCCGGGAGGTGGTGGCTCGATGACACTGGAGATGAATACTTTCTACACGGCCGAGAACGATGCTGACAGGTTGTTTACTCTCAGCGGCGGGACGATTCAAGATGTCGAATTCGTGGATGACAGTGGTGGATTCGTGTTTGCCCCGGACCGATATCAGATAGAAGTCTCACGGGATGGCACTGTAGCCGACAGACGGCAGCTGGAAGTTGTGCCACGAGAGACACGGGATGTTACTGTCTGGACTGCACCAAACGACGCGTCCATCGACGATAGTGGAACATTCAGCGGCGGTATCTCAGGCAGCCCGTTCACAGAACAGGAGACAGTTGCAATCGGCGATACAGCATCCCGTTCGGATACCATATCACCCGGCGACGCCTACGGTGATTGGTTGATTATCGAGTTTTCAGCAACGGGAATATTCGGGCTGCTAGAAGCGGAGGGTTACGATACCGTAGACGAGATGGTGGACGATGGCTATTTCGACCTTGTTATCGAGAATACCAGTGGGCAAGCGCTAACAGATGATGCCCGTAACCAGATGTCGCTCTATTTCGATGCATCAGCCGAGGAAATCTATGCAGTTGCGGATACCGACGACCTCACCGTTCAGGGCGCTGGTGAGTTTAGCGAGACTGTCGGCGAAAATTATCGAGTGCAGTTTGTCTTGACGGACCAGTTCATGGAGCTGTTCGATGATTCCGAGACTGCCGTTAGCACGGAATTCGAAGTAGTCGACAGGGAGTTTGAGTTCGCTGGGGCAAACGACACGCTCGAAATCAGCGGTGAAGCAAACGAGACGCTTCCCGCAGCGACGACGGTTGCTCCCGAAACCGAGATTGAGTTTCTCGCAGATGGAGGACTGGTCGTCGAATCAACCGAGGCGGCCGTCAATCAGGATGGGAGCGTGGATGTCACGTTCGACTTTTCCGATGGTGAAGCAGGTGATGAGATTGTCATCGAAACCGAAGACCAGGGGTTCGAAAATAACGCTGAAATAGTCGCTGTGATACCGGAAGACGGTGAGATACGCATCGAGGACTGGGCACCAAGAGGGGAAATCACTGCTGACAGCGGAGAACAAGTAGTGGTTGATGTACTGGTCGAAAATACCGGTCAATCCGAGCAGAGAGCGACTATCGAACTACTCGTGGAAGGGGATGTAATCGGTGACGACCAGGTCAATATCGACGGAAACGATACTGGCGTTGCTGCCATCGAGTTTACTGCACCCGAGGCGGAGGGCGAGTACGAATGGTATCTTCAGAGCGAAGACGACGAGACGGCACCCAATCTGCTGACTGTCGATGGACAAAGCGACCACGACCATGAGGATGAACCCGGCGAATCGGAGTTCTCGATAGAGTTACTCGAGCCACTGACGGAGACAGCTGAGGTCGGCGAATCAGTTGATGTCGAAGTTATCATCGTCAATACAGGCGACCAGCGCGGCCAGACAGAGGTATTTGTTGTCCTTGGCAACGAGACAGAGACGTTCGAGATAGAGCTTGACAGCGGAGACGTTGATGAGACTATCGTCACGTTCGATGCTGAAGAGGAAGGAGAGTTCGAAATATACGCCGAGACACAACATGATACCAGTGCGGCAACGGAAACGGTGACAGTCGAATCACCGCAGGAAGACCAGGCCGAAGACGATGGAACAACTGGCGCTGGTGGAGATACCGACGAGTCACCCAGCGGGGATGATGAAGTCGCTGATGACAGCGACGCACACGATGATACCACCGACGAGACGGAGACAGCCACCGAAGATGATGACGGTCTGTTTTCCGGAGGGGTATTGCTGGTCGGTGGTGGTGTCGCTGCCGCAGCGGCCGCTGCAGGCTATGCAGTCAAAAAGCGCGGCCTTGGCGGATTCGGTGGCGAAGATGAGGGAGATGACCGTCCACCGGGAAGTGGACAGCCCCAACCAAATCGGCCGGGTGCCCAGCCACCCAGAGGGTCACCACAACAGGGACAACCTCCACAGCAACAACCGCCCGCAGGCCAACACACAGGACAGTATCAACAGCCACCAGCAAGGCAACAGGAGCCACAACCACACCACCCTCCGCAGCAACCGCAGGGACAACCTCCGGCAAATCAGCCATATTCGAACCAGCAACCACATCCGAACCAGCAACCACATCCGAACCAACAGCCGAAACAGCAACCCGGTCACCATCAGTCACCCGAACCGCACCAGTCCCCGCCTCCCGAGCAACCCGCACAGGGCGAGCCACCTGCACAGCCACCACAGGACAGACACCCACAGAGTCCACCTGAACAGTACCCGGACGAGTACGAACAGTGGCGACCGTCAGCGGACCAACAGGGCCCCCCAGAGTCACAGGAGTGGCAAGAATCCGAGCAACGCGACCCCGCGGAGCCATATCAGGAACCACCAGCAGAGAGGCCGCCGGATGAACAGACTCAGCCAGTGGGAGACGACGAAACAGTTCCTGAACCAAGCAGAGAGCATCCAAACCGGCCAGAAGACGAGCGAGAAGGCGAATAACGCTTTCAGTCGCCGCGGACGACCAGCACCGGTCTCGGGGATTGTCGGATGATCGCGTTCGTCACATCGCCCAGAATTCGTTCTCGGAGTGTCGGTTCTGACTCCCCAACAACGAGCATATCGTACGATTCGGCTGTTTTGATGATTTCATCGCTGGGGGAGTCACCAATAACCTGATTCCACTCGATATGCGCGGGGTCAACGCCATCCTCCTCAAGACGGTCGCTGGCACCGCGAAGAATAAACTCACCCGGGGAGGCATCCTCATCGGACGAAGCAACGTTGAACAGCGTCACGTTCGTATCCCGGTTTCGAGCGAGGAGACTGACGAAGGCAACAATCCGACCGAGGTTCTGGTCGCCGCGTAATGGCACGAGTACAGTGTCCAGCGATTCGTCGACAATCCCTGTGGTCAAGACGGCGTCGGCCTCGTACTCAGCAGCGACCCGGTCTATCGTCTCGTTACGGTCTCGTGTGAACACGACGACTGATTCGACGGTCCCGCCTTCGCCCTCGAACTGGCTCGCGATATCGGCTATTTCGGCAGTCACCTCCTCTCCGAACTGTGACCGAAGTTGGTCAGTCGTGGACTGGTCCGGGACGGGATAGTATCCAAGGACAACGACAGTGTGTGGGCCGAGCAACTCGATGAGCGACGATGAGGGTTCCCCGGGCTCTTTCGCGTTGACGGGAACAAGAATCGTCGCCTCCGAAAGGCTTGTAGACATCACCAATTCACCGTTAATTGTGTTTCACGTGGTGTTCGTTTATGTATGTCGCTCCAACAGGCAGTGCAACAAGGTAATGATGCCACGGTCAAATACGGGCATATAGTGTCCGATCCAGACGCATCGAGCGAAACCGGCGAATTAGACAGAACGATAGGGCTGCTCGGAGCGACAACGATTGGGACGGGAACGATGATAGGGGCCGGAATTTTTGTGTTCCCCGGGTTGGCAGTCGCTGATTCTGGGCCTGCAGCATCGCTCGCATTTGCTATCGGTGCAGTCATCGCCTTGCTCGTTGCCTTGCCAGCATCGGAACTGGCGACCGCAATGCCGGAAAGTGGCGGCGGGTATTATTTCGTCTCCCGAGGCATCGGTGCGCTTCCGGGAGCGATTGTCGGTATCGGCCTCACGTTCGGATTGATTTTTGCGACGGCGTTTTATCTCGTTGGCTTTGGCGAGTACGCGGGAGCCATTCTCGTCGAGGCAGGCATAGTCAGTACACCCAGATTCACCGTCGGACCAGTACAGATAGTGGTGGCACTCGGTGCAATTGTCGGTGTTGGTCTCACAGCGCTCAGCATCTCGGGGACGGAAAACACGGAATCGCTGCAAAATGCAGTTGTCGGAGTACTGATTGCAATTCTCGTGGTCTTCCTTGGTATCAGCAGCATCGATGTGCTGGGCGTCAGCGGAGACTCACGAATTCCAGCAACGTTCGCACCCGAAGGATATACGGCTATTCTCACGACGACTGCGCTGGTGTTTACCTCGTATCTCGGGTTCGCTCAGATTGCGACGGTTGCTGAAGATATCATCAATCCCGGGCGCAACCTCCCTATTTCGATGATTGGCTCCGTGCTGTTGGTTGCAGTCTTTTATGTGGTGACGATTTTCATCGCAGCCAGCACGTTCGACGTCGAGACGATGGAAGAGTTAGGCGAAACCGCAATCGTCGAGGTAGCACGCGAGTATCTTGGCTTCCCAGGTGCGCTCGCGATTTTGGTTGCCGGATTACTGGCGACAGTCTCCTCGGCGAACGCCTCGATTTTGAGTGCATCCCGTGCAGTCTATGGCCTCAGCGCAGATTCCATCGTTCCCGAAGTTGCTGCGCGGGTGAACCGCGAATACGGGACACCACATTTTGCGCTCTCGTTTGTGGGTGGAACCGCCGTGTTGCTGACGGTCACTGGCCAGACGGAAGTGCTGGCGGAGGTGGCCTCGTTCTTACATCTCGTGTTGTACGGACTCATCTGTGTGACGTTACTTATTATCCGGAGACGGGACCCCGAATGGTACACTCCGGTATTTCGCTGTCCCGGCTATCCGGTTGTACCGATTGTCGGTGCAGTTGCCAGTTTCGCATTGATTGGGTTTATGCAACCACTCTCACAGATACTGGGCGTCCTCGTCACGCTCGTTGCTGTCATCTGGTATCTGGTCTATGCACGAGGTATTGAGTTGAAAAATGCGGTCTGAATCCTTAATCCGCCGAACCAGTCTCAATGGGTGCGCGGATGAGGTTGCCCCATTCCGTCCACGAGCCGTCGTAGTTTTTCACGTCATCGAAGCCGAGCAGTTCGTGTAGCGCGAACCAGGCGATGGCCGACCGCTCACCGACTCTGCAGTAGGCAATAACAGCCTGGTCGTTTGTTACATCGTGGTCGGCATAGAGGTCTCGAAGTTCAGAAGCGGATTTGAACGTCCCGTCATCGTTGAGGACGGAAGCGGTTGGGACATTCCGTGCCCCAGGGATGTGTCCACCGACCTGTGCAGTCTCATCGAGCCCCTCGGGTGCGAGAATTTCGCCGCGGAACTCTTCGGGGCTTCGGACATCGACCAGCGGAATATTGCTTTCGATGGCCTGACTGACATCGTCTTGGTACGCTCGAATACCCTCAAATGGCCCTCGGGCGGTGTATTCCTGTGGCGTAAACGACGGCTGCTCCGTCGTCAGTGGATAGTCGTTTTCGACCCAGTAGGGCTTTCCGCCGTCGAGAATGCGAACGTCATCGTGGCCGAAATATTTGTACTCCCAGTAGGCAAAGAGGGCAAACCAGTTCGGAACATGACCATCGCCGTAGATGACGACCGTCGAATCCGCGGTAATACCAGCATCTCCGTTTAGCTGTTCGAACGAATCCTTGTCGAGAATATCCCGTGCCGTCTCGTCGCTGAGGTCAGCATCCCAGTCAAAAAAGGTTGCACCGGGAATGTGACCCGCTTCGTAGGGAGTGTACTCCGAGTCATCCGTTACCGTTGGGTTGTTTACTTCGAGCAGCCGATACTCGGGGTCGTCCTTCTGAAACTCATCGAGATGCGATTCGACCCACTCTGCCGAAACAAGCACGTCGTTTGCGTAGTCTGAATCTGACATACATATCAATATAGACAGTACATTATAGTAGGGCCATCGGTAGGGTGTAGATTTACCGTCTCCTATCAGACCAAATTGAGACTGTGAGTCAATATAAACTGCATATTAGGCCCTTAGAGCCCAATATTCAGGCGTTTGAGTGAGAAATCTAAGAGGCATTTCTGTGCAGTCTATCGGATATTATTGCCACTTTTCCGAACGGTCAAACGGTCCCAGAATGGCAGTTATTGTAAGAATTAGTTCATTAGAAGAAGAGTAGTCACGTCGGTAAGCAACTGATACAACAGGGAACCAGCCAGACAGAGAGATAGAAAAGCAGAGACTGCCCGAAACACAAACCGAGAGTGGCACAACGACACCCGTCTAATATTCCGGCAACAATCTCTGATACATTCGCCGTTGGTATGACTCCGCTCAACGAACATCCTCACCAGTAAGGTGTATATCGCATACTTCTTCAGGGATAGTATCAACTGAGTATGCCAGCTATGACCGGCCAGAGTCGCTCGTACACGGAGAGTGACAACCGATGAGTATTTTGGTTCTGGGTGACCAACTCACTCGTCGCCACGGTCCTGTAGCCCATCGTCCTGACGAACGCATCCTTCTCATCGAGTCAAGAGATTTTGCCCGACGACTCCCGTATCACCCCCACAAACTCACCCTCGTCTTTGGGGCGATGCGTGCCTACCGAGAAGCGCTCCGTGATACTGGCCGTGAGGTCGTTTATATTACCGCCCCAACTTTTCGAGAAGGACTATCTCAGTATTTCGAGCGGTATCCCGGTGATGAACTCGTAATGATGCGACCGATATCGGCTGGTGCAAACAGTAAATTTCAGCAGCTTATCGAGGAGATGGGTGGGTCGTTGACAAGCGTCGAAAACGAACTCTTCCTCTGTTCGCGTGAGCAGTTCTCGACATGGGTCGACGGGCGCTCACAGCCCTACCGCCACGAGCAGTTCTACCGGTTCATGCGGCGTGAAACGGGCTACCTGATGGATGGTGAAAAACCGGTCGGGGGGCAATGGAATTACGATGACAGAAATCGGGAGGTGCCAGAGAAAGGCTACGAGCCACCTGACCCACCACAATATGAACCTGACGAACAGCTAATGGACTTGTTTGAGTGGGTGACTGAGGAGTTTGCAGGCGGATATGAAGATGAATCATACGGCGGCGACTGGGCCGACCCGGGCCCGTTCCATTGGCCGGTGACCCGCGAGCAGGCACTCGATGCACTTGCTGACTTTGTCGAGAAGAAACTCCCACAGTTCGGGCCGTATCAGGATGCGATGGTCGAAGACGAATGGGCGATGCATCACTCGCTGCTTTCGGCCACACTCAATCTGGGGCTGTTACATCCCAGCGAAGTGGTGGAGTCAGTTATTGATGCCTACCAGTCAGATCCGGACGTGCCAATCGAGAGTGCGGAGGGATTCGTGCGACAGGTGATTGGTTGGCGTGAATTTCTTCGCGGCGTCTATACGGAAACCATGCCTGAACTGGGGCGAGCCAACCAACTCAATGCGACAGCAGACCTGCCCCACTGGTACTGGACCGGTGACACACGGATGGCCTGTCTCTCAGGAGTTATTGATGGCGTCAGAGAACGAGGGTACAGCCACCACATCGAACGGTTGATGGTGCTTTCGAATTTCGCGCTCATCTATGGGGTCGAACCCGAACAGTTGAATCGCTGGTTCCACGCGGCGTATGTCGATGCCTTTCACTGGGTGACAACGCCGAATGTCATGGAGATGGGGCTCTACGCAGCGGGTGCGTTCGCGACGAAGCCCTACGCCTCATCTGCAAACTATATCGACAAGATGAGCGACTACTGTTCGGATTGCCCGTACGACAAAGACAAAACAATCGGCTCGGATGCGTGCCCGTTTAACGCGCTATACTGGGGCTTTCTGGCCCGTAACGAGGAGACACTCCGGAGCAATCACCGGATGGGACTGATGTACAGTCACGTAGACAACAAGGAGCTCGGTGCAATCGAGCAGCGGGTCGCTGCGATACGTGAGCAATCGAACGCGGGGACATTATGACGGGGACAGAGCGAGCACTGCTCTGGTTTCGTCGTGACCTCAGAATTCGGGATAACAGAGCGCTCGTTGAGGCAGCGAAAGCTGATGAACTGCTTCCAGTATACGTGTTCGACCCGAACCAATATCGTGAATCCGAATTCGGTGGGAGCGAATCGTTCCAATATCAAAAGATGGGGCCGTTCCGCGCACAGTTCGTTCGGGAATCAGTCACTGCCTTACGGGATGAGTTGAAAGAGCTCTGGTCAATACTCGCGGTCAAAACTGGAGACCCAGCGACGGTCCTCCCCGAGCTGACTGCTGAACACGATATCACAGCGGTCTACGCACACACATATCCGACGACGGAAGAACAAATTGTCGAACAGCGAGTTGAAGATGCCCTGACCAAGGAAGGTGTTGATTTCAACCGTTACTGGGGGCATACCCTCTATCATCCCGAGGAATTGCCAATGCCAATAGCGGAGCTACCGGATACGTACACGCCGTTCAGAAAACAGGTTGAAGCAAACGCAGTCGTCAGAAAGCCGCTCAAACGGCCAGTACTCCCAGAACATCCGCCGGTCAAACAAGGAAAGATACCGCCGCTCGATACATTCGGTCTGTCAGAGCCATCCGATTCTGATCGGACTGAGATGACGTTCTGTGGTGGCGAGCAGGCCGGTCTCGACCGTCTCGACGAATACATCTGGGATGCTGATAGATTGAAAGGATACAAAGAGACCCGCAACGGCTTGATTGGTCGAAATTACTCCTCGAAACTCTCACCGTGGCTCAACCAGGGATGTCTCTCCCCACGCACCGTACATATGGAAGTGAAACGCTATGAGAGCGAACGGGTGGCAAACGATTCGACATACTGGCTCCTGTTCGAGTTACTCTGGCGTGATTTCTTCCAGTTTCAGTTCGCTAAACACGGTTCACAGTTTTTCTCACTGGCAGGCATCCGTCAACGGACCATCGCCTGGCAAGAAGATACTGAAGCCTTCGAGCGCTGGAAAGCCGGTGAAACGGGCATTCC
>LKMJ01003534.1_pt1 | contig 14552 bp, 11 predicted proteins | sample 643391 | NCBI WGS metagenome assembly LKMJ01 (sample SAMN04112250, study PRJNA286221) | soda lake metagenome | biome: soda lake; feature: Kulunda Steppe; material: water; isolation source: sample PL-Br10 brine of Picturesque Lake | place: Russia: Kulunda steppe | collected 2010-07
AAAATAGTACTATAATTGACTCATCCGTTAATAATAGTACAATAAATACGAGAGAAACAGAATCTAGTTTAGAAACAGATAGTGATGATGATTATGATGCTACTTATTATATTAATCATACAGGTGGTGTAGTAGGATATAATAAAGATAGTAATTTAGAAAATGTATCTGCTAATGGTAATTTACAAACATATGATGATGATTATTATATGGGTGGTATAACAGGTTATAATACGGAGGGTGGCGTTATAAATAATTCTAGTTCTAATATAGATATTAATGGTCGTGATGTATTTATTGATGACCCTCAAAAAGTAGGCGGTTTAGTAGGGGAGAATAATGGAGAAATAAATTATTCTAAATCAAAAGGGGAAGTTAAAACGAATGCACATGGTATTGGTGGTCTTGTTGGTATTAATAGTGGAGAAATAAATTATTCTAAATCAACAGGCAATGTAATTGAAGATGATTCTAATGATGAATATAATGGTGTTGGAGGTCTTGTTGGATATAATAATGGTAATATATATTCATCTAAATCAAGTTCAAATATTGTAGGGCATATAAATGTTGGAGGTTTAACCGGATATAGCGACGATGGTAGTAGTATAAAATATTCTTACTCCACAGGAAATGTAATAGGTGATGAAAGAATAGGTTCTCTATCGGGTGGGTGGGCACCACTAGATGATATGACAATAGAAAATTCATACGCAACAGGAAAAGTTAATGTTGGTAGTGGTATTATAACAGGTTCAGGTTTAGCTATAGAATGGTCTGCACCTACAGCATATTGGGATATAGAATCAACATCTACAGATGATTCTGTTGTAGGCGTAGGTTTAACAACTAGTGAAATGCATGGGCCAGATTATGATTCTTCATTTGAAAATGATATTGTTAATTCCACAGAATTTATTGGACAAGAAAACGATTATCCAAGATTAGAATGGGAATCAGAAGATAATAAATTTGAACAGATATACAACGAATTAGATGGTGAAGGTACAGAAGAAAACCCATACGAAATTTCCAATGTTGAAGAATTACAAGCTATTGAACAGAATCTTGATGCACATTATGAACTTACGACAGATATTGATGCAAGTGAAACGACGAATTGGAATAATGAATTAGGTTTTAAACCAATAGGAACGCAAGACTATAAATTCAATGGTGTTTTAGATGGTAAAAATTACAAAATACATAACTTAAACATTAATCGAGAATTAGAATATAATATCGGATTATTTAGTCATATAAATAATTCTGAAATCAAAAACATTACTATTACAGATTCAAATATTAAAGGAACGTCATATATAGGAAGTATTACTGGTCGGAGTACAAATAGTAATATAATAAATTCAAACTTGGATAATAGCACTATTACTGGTGATAATCTAAATACCGGTGGTTTAGTAGGAATGAACAATGGTAATATACAAGGTTCCGAAATTTCTATAGATAGTTACATAAATGGATATAATTCTGTAGGGGGTGTCACAGGTGTTAATTATGGAACCATACAAAACATTACATCTAAAAGCAATGTATTTGGTAATAACAACGGTATAGGTGGTATTGCAGGTGAAACTTACAATTCAGGGGAAATATCTAATTCATCAACAACAGGGAACATAGAAGGAAATGATTTAATTGGTGGTATTATTGGATATAGTGACAATGGTAATGTAACAAATTCATATTCAACAGGTGATATAATAGGTAATGACGAGGTAGGCGGTATTATCGGACAAAATAATGGAATTATACAAGATACATATTCTGAAGGAGATATAACAGGAAATCAGTGGACTGGTGGTATTGCTGGTGGAAATTATAATACGGTAAAATCATCACATGCAATAGGTAATATAAATGGAGGTGATAGCAGTGGTGGTCTTGTTGGATGGAGTGGTGGAAGTATACATAATTCGTATGCTACCGGAGATGTAAGTGGTAATGATTGGGTAGGTGGACTTACAGGAGGAAGTCAGGATATTATAGAATCATCATATGCTTCGGGAGATGTAGAAGGGAATCAAAATGTAGGTGGTCTTACAGGATGGGATGATAATACAATATCCGAATCTTATGCTACAGGAGATATAACAGCTAACTTTACAGGTGGTGGTCTTGTTGGATTGAGTGGTGGAAATATACAAGATTCTTATGCACAAGGTAATATAACAGGTGATGAGTGGATTGGAGGACTTGTTGGATGGGTTGATAACGGAAATGTAGATGGTTCTTACGCAACAGGTGTTGTTAATGGTATAGATAGTATAGGCGGTCTTGCTGGAGGGGGTGATGGAGATATATCATCTTCTTATTGGGATACACAAACAACAGGACAAAATAATGCAATTGGAGATGGTGCAAACTTAGTAACTGAGAACGTTGAAGGATTAACAACTTCAGAAATGAAAGGGTCTGAAGCAGAAACTAATATGACGGAATTTGACTTTACAGATATATGGTTTACGGTATCTGATGATTACCCTGAATTACAATGGCAAGAATAATCTAAATTATTTATTTGTTATTAAAATTTTATTATTTTTACTTTTAATATACTATATTTTATATTTTTAAACTATAAATTTTAGAATTTATATAAATTACAAACATAATTAATTAAATAAGTATTTTATAAAATTAAAAATTTTAATTTAATTATTCTATTTGCCATTGAAGTTTTGGATAATCATTTTCAACAGTAGTCCAAATATCTTCGAAATCAAATCCTTCCATATTTTCTTCAGCGTTATCTCCTTGCATTTCATCTGTTTTTAATGGTTCGCCTCTATCCTGTGCTGTTGTTTCTTTTCCTGAAGATTGTTTATCCCAATATAGATTCGTTGTTGTTGTATTATGACTACTATGACTTCCCAATAATCCACCTACGGAAGATTCACCTTTAACTTCTCCTGTTGAATAACAACGTCTTGCTTCACTACCTGCATTAAAATCACCAATTATTCCACCAACGGTATCTTCACCTGTTACAGAACAATGTGAATATGAATCTTTTACCATACTATCAGGGCCAAGATTAGATGATACTACTCCTACTAAACCACCGACGTTATTTTCTAATCCAATTATATTGCCTGTGGAATATGAAAATTTAATGTTTGAATTTTGAATATATCCACATAGACCACCAACGATAGATTTACCTGTTATTTCACAAGACACTAAACCGACGTTTTTTATTTCTATTATATCCTCCGAATCACTAGAAACATCTATTTTACTAAATAGACCTATTTCATCTGTTTCTGGTCTGTTTATATATAAGTTTTCGATAACGAATCCATTTCCATTTAAAGAGCCACTAAAATCAGTATCTAATCCGATTGGTTCGAATCCATTTCCGCCATACCATTCATCTGTTCCAGATGCGTCTATATTTATAGATAATGCATAATGAGCACTTGGCTCTACATTCATGGATTGTAATTCATGGTCATTTGTAATGACGTATGGGCTTTCAAGTGTACCTTCACCTTCTAAGTCTTCGTGTACCTGTTCAATATTTTCAGGCTCACTATCATTAGGAGAACTTATATTTTGTTCTGATATTGGTATAGTTTCATTCAACGTAAATATTTTTGCATCTGAATCAATTATAATTTCGATAATTAATTCAAAACTACTAGTATTAAATTTAACATCTATAGGAATTACAGGTGAATCCTCCGATAAAATATCTGTTGTTGTTTCTTCATTGGATAATGTAATATTTTCTTTTATAGGTACAGATGTTGTATCCATAAATGAAGTCGTATTTGTTTTTCCACGTATATCTATGTTATTTAAATCAACATGGTTACCGATGCGTTCTGGTGTTAATTCTAATTCCGTAATAGTTATTTTTACTGTTAGTGTTTTTTCATTTTCTATTTCACTGGGTAATGAGATACGGTCTTCTAAATCAATATTTGATGCGATTGAGGGTTGTGTATTATATTTAGATGCTAACCCTATTCCTGCTCCAATTCCTAATGTTGATAATATATATTTGCGTCTATTCATAATTATATATTATAGGATACAAGGTTAATAGTGTAACTAATATATTTATAGAACTTATTTACCTGTTATCTAATTGTGTTTGTTCATCTAATTCTCGGAGGACTGGATAATCATCATCTATAGTTTCCCATATATCATCAAAATCAAATCCTTCCATATTATCTTCAGCGTTATTTGCTTGCATTTCATCTGTTGTTAAACCTTCAGCATAACCATCTTCTAATTCACCACTTGATTCAATATCCCAATATGTATCTACAGGTGAACCACTAGTTCTTCCAATAAAACCATTGCTATCACTATTTTTAATTTCACCTATAGAATAACAATTTTCTATCGTTGGTGAATATCGACCCCAACCGATAAACCCTCCGTAATGACGTGTATCTCTAGAATTAACAAATCCTGTAGAATAACAATTTTTAACAACGTCACTATCAGTTTCACCAATAAATCCGCCAACCTCTTCACCCCCTTCAATATCTCCAGTTGAATAACAACGTAATATATCTGAATCTTGTGTCTGTCCAATTAAACCAGCAGCTCTATCTTCATCTGTTTCTATGTTCCCCGTAGCATAGGAATTTGAGATACTTGAATCTCGTGCTCTTCCAACTAAACCTCCTACTCTAAACCCACTACTATCTACCGTACATTCTGAATTTGAATCATTTACTTGTGAGTGCCACACATATCCAACTAAACCACCCGTATTACTACCACCTTCAATTTTACCAGTTGTTTTTGAATTAATTATGGAGCCACCCGCACGACCAGACAGATTTCCAACTAATCCTCCAACATTTGAATTACCTGTAATATTTATATTTTCAAGTATCACATTTTCTATTTCACAATTTGATTCTGTTCTACCAATTAATCCAACGTAGTCTCTGTCTCTATCAATAGTTAATCCTGTTATTTTATATCCATTACCATTTAAAGTACCATCAAACTCATTGTCTAGATTACCTATTGGATTGAATCCTCTTCCATCATTCCATTCACTGGTGTCTGTGGCATTAATATCCGTATCAATTATATAATCACCTGTAAGATTCTCACTCATTGATTGTAATTCATAAATATTTGTTATTACTTTTGCACCATCTCTTTCATCCATTTCTTCATATATTTCACTTAGATTTTCAGGTGCTTCAATAAAGCCTTCGTCAATGCTAATAGTTATATTTTGTTGAGTAAAATTGAGTTTTTGTTCTTGAGAGTAGAATTCGAATTCGATATTCACGTTAAATGCGTCATTTATTTCAGCGGAACTAATATCTAATGGTATTACAATTTCATCAATATCTAATTTTTTGTCTTCAGTTATACTTATATTTTCAGATATATTTTCCCATTCGCTCGTAGAGCCGTATTCCGTTGGTACAACTGTTCGAGCCTGAATAGATATTTCTTTTTCGTTATCATAAAAATTAATAGGTTTTAAAGTGAATTCTGTTACGTTTATTTTTACGTTGTTATTTTTTCCGACTTGTGTATTTGGTACAATTATTTGTGTATTTTCAAATTTTATATCTGTTGCTATAACTTCTCTCGTACTATATTTAGTGTATAATCCTATTCCTGCTCCAATTCCTAATGTTGATAATATATATTTGCGTCTATTCATAATTATATATTATATATTATTTCTAATCCTATATATTTAATTATATATTATAATTTAAAAATATATTTTTTATTATTAATTTTTAATAATATTAGATATTTATTAAAATTTTTGTTCGTAATATTTATTTTAATAATAAATAACGTTCTTAATTAGAATATAATTTTATATGTTGATTTTATATAAATATTGATGTTCAACTCATATCAATACGGGCGCGATTTTGCGTCAAAAACTACGTATATATGATGAGAATGGAATCAAATACATTGAATACTAAGCCGTATCCAACAATTGATATTTATGAACAGGATAATAATCTAAAAGTATTCGTTCATTTCTCAATACGTAACTTAATATTATCTATTGATTTACTGTTGAAGACTATTATGAATATTTCCTACGAATTCTCATTGTGAGGTTGATATTGATGAAGTTACATCATTCGATGTTTCTACGGGGGACGATAATGTTTCGCGCATGGTTCGTGATGCAATTGAAGATATTACGTCTGATTCTGTTACGGTCCCCCTTAATATTAAAACCGTGTGTGATTATTTGATAAATTAAAGTAAGCCAAATTCTGAAATTATATTGTGAGAGATTAGTAAAATTATTGATATTCCAAGAATAAAATATGTAATAGATTTACGTTTTAAATAACTTATTGATTGTTTTGTGCTTTTATCAGAGATATAAATTTCTTCTTCTGGTTTAATTTCAATTGTTTCATCATTTTTTGTATTTCGATTATTATACTTACCGATTACAAATACATCTTCATTTGGTTTAATCATACCTTCTTTTAACCGTAATTTATTACTAATATCAATGCCCATAAATTTAGATGGTGCAAAATCATGTTCTTTTATTTTATCTGGAATATCAGAATTGCTTGACCAGATTTCTTGTATTTTTGTATCTAATAATGTTTTTGCATTTTTTGTATGTATATAAGCTGTCCCAGAATTATCTTGAACAATAAAATCAACCGTATCAGTTCCACTTTCTATTTCTTTCCAGTTATTTCTATCAACGTATTTTTCAATTTTATAATTATAAACAAAACACTCCTCTGTGCTTAAAGGAGAATTTAAAACATCGTTATATTTTTTTGCTGTTCCATTTATTTGTACTATATCGTCACGATTTACAGCTTCAAAAATAGATACTTCATCTGAATTGTTTATTAATTGTATTTTTTTTAATAACTTTATTGATATATGTATTAGTTTTATTCCTCCAAATATCAAAAGTCCTGAAATTAATAATGCTATTAAGTCCATATATTATAGTATTTGTATTTATACTAAATAAATTATTGCGGTTGAATAGTAAAAATAGATTAAATTATTATAATATCAAATAATTTAATATTATTCTTACGTAAATTTCTTATAATTATTTTTTTGGTATATTATATTTATATTTAACACTTCCACCATCAATTATACGACGATATTCAAATTCTATGTTTTCTTCAACGTCAAAATAAAATTTAATTTTGTTTTCTAATCTTTCAAGTATTTCTTTTATCTCAGGTTTACCGGCATAATTATTCGAATTTATTGTATTTTTTTGTCCTTTTAAATATTCATAATCTTTAAATATTCTTACGCTGAGATATATGCTATTTTCATCATTATATCTTGTCCGAATACACACATAATCATTCACATATTCGTATAGTCCATTTATAGTTGTTTCGTTTGTATACGGTTTTAATAATTTATCAATATCATCTACGTTATTAACCATATTTAAACATGTAAAGATAAACGTTATTAGTTTTTCGTTTAAAATATATTTTATTATTTTCAGAAGAATTTTAAATTTATTTCTTTGTTAAATATTTTTCATATCAATACGGTGTTTGTTCATATAATAATATATGATTTTGTATGTTTAAAATTTTTATCTGTTCTGGAGATTATACTACGAAATTATGTATTTTAACTTGTTAATCTGTTCACAGTACAATAATTCATATGAATTCATTCATATATTTGAATATATATCTATACTTTATAGTATACAAATTAATTCTGTAAAATTACTACTGTGTTTTACTTGATAAATCTTTAAGTGTAGAATCATAGTTTAGATTATACAAACAGATATATTTTTATATATAGAACATCTATACTATAGAAATGCATAGAGAATCTATTTATTTAGAAAAAAGAAATTTTGATGCAATTGAAACAAAGATTGAAAATAATATTGAATTATGTAAAAATATTGTAAAATTATATGAAAACGATGTTATTTTTGATGAATCGATTATCCATATAATATCTGTTATTGAGGGTGTAAAACCGGGGTCGTCTTTTTCAGATGGCAGAATAATATATGATGAATTTAAATTAGATAATGCTCATGAAATTCGGAACACAGATTTGTATAATTTTTTAGTTAAACATAAAATTCCATTTCGTGTTGATATATTTGGTCAAAGAAATTCAAAATGTGTCACATCAGAACAAGGATTACATGTAATTTATACTATTGCACGAGATTTCAATACAATTCAAATCTTACCTCCTTTTCAACATATTGGAGAATATAAATCAATGGTAGATATAGAACGCGAATATAAAGATTCATGGGGTCGTTTTCTTGGTGTACCAAAAGAAGACTGTGCATGGATGGAAAAAGAAGATTTTAATCGGGATTTTATACCTGATTTAGCAACAGGATTAGAATATTATCTAGAATTAAATTTGGAAAATATTTCATATGCTTGTTTGGTCCCGTATGTACCATATCCCTCTGAGGATGGTTTAAAACGAGCTATAGATGTTGGTAGGAAATATTATAATGCTGCAGAAAAATTTGATAAATTAATGAATGTCGATTATGCTATGAACGAAGTAAATGAAAGAATTTTAAGATTAACATATGCTGGAAAAATTAGTTTTATTCAAAGTAGAGTAAATAAATTAAATAGTGAAGAAAATTTATGTTATAATGAATATATTTCTAGAATAAATAATAAATATAATTTTGACGAACAAATCATAGAAAATGCAATGAAAGGTATAAGAATATATTAATTTATATATTTAAATCAAAATTTATTTAATGTCTACAAATATATATTTATATGAGAATGGTAAATTATATTATGCTAAAAGAAGACATCCAACCATTGTTATCTGAAAATTATGAACTGAATAAAGTAAAATATTCAATGGAGAGCGTAAAATTTTCTGATAGAGCATTCAATAAGTTAATTAATAATAATATTATTTCAAATATTAATTATAAAGGAAAATCAATTATATATAAAACAGACAAACACGATAATCTTGCAATATCAAATTATGCTATTTTTGATGATGTAGCGTATATTAGTTGGATATGGATACATAGAGCTATTCGCGGCCATGGATATGGAAAAAAATTAGTGTCCCAAACAATCAATCAACTAAATAATTATAATGTTTCACAAATATATACGTTACCAAAATCTGAAATAGCAAATCATATTTTTAATAAAAAAGGATTTACAGAATCAGAAATACCGTCTTTTTTAAAATTAAAATTATAAGATAAGAATATCTCTATACCCACAATGTATAATTATGCTCATACAAAAATAGATTAATTTTAAATTTGTAAACCTGATGTTGCAATTTTGTCGAATATAACGCCGTCTAAATGTGGCTATTTTTAAATTATTTAACTAAATCATTAAAAATAAACTCTGTATATAACTCGAAATTAAAAAATTGGTGTATTAATAATATTAAAATAAAAATTATTATTGATAAATAATTTTATTATGGAATTATATAATTTATTTTATATAAGATTACATCGTGATTATTAGTGAACTACCCCGCTCTACTCAGCCGTCTGTGACAGCTTCGTTGAGGGCAGGGATTTTAGCGAAGTTTCCTTCAAAGTCTGTTCCAAGTCAGAGAGGCTTATTCGCTGTGGGGCGTCCACAGCCCGCTTTACACCCTCCGCAGACTCAAAAAAGTCTGAATTGGGCTTACCTAGATGATTCAAACCTCTCTTTTTGAGAGATATTGAAGTGCTGTATTATTTGAACCATCTAGTATAGTATATGTTAGGTTATACTATTAAATCTTTTGGTTTAATTGTTTGTCGGGCCTCCCTACTGCGCTACTCGACCTTCGGTCTGCGTTGCTCCTTGAGTCTTGCCCTTGATTTTAGATAAAAAATCAGGATTAAACAACATAATAATTTAATATAATACAGTATATTTTATTTATGTATGATATATAGAAAACATTTGTTAATTATTTTTATTATAATTAGTATACTTATAATTAATTTATTTGTTCCATATGGTGGATATGTATTAGTTGGCGGTGATAGTATGTATCCAGCAATTGATGAAGGATGTGGTATTATTGGAGCAGAATCATGGGATGGTAAATCTTCTTTAGAAGGTGAAATTGTTGCATTCCAGATTGATAATGAAGAACCAGCGGTAGATTCCTTTATTGTTAATAATACAATTTCATGGTTTGCTCATAGAGTTGTATCTGAAGAAAAGAATTATGATATGAATAATTCTAATTATTATATAGAACAAATTAATGAAGATTATAGTGTATTAGTATACAAAATAGAAGATAAATATATTCATCATATTCCTACCGACCAAGATGTTGAAGAATTATATAATTTAGAAGGCGAACATACTTTTATAGCTAAAGGAGATAATAGAATTAATCTAGATTCTGAAATTATTCCTGCAGATAATGTCAAAGGAATTATTAATAACGATAAATATTATAAATTACAATCTTTAGATACTTGGCCTTGTTCTATCCTTGATTGATTATATCTAAACAAAAGTTTTTTATATATTACATCCATTGGTTAAATCGTACTCACTAACAGTGTTGTTAGTGGGGTTGTGTTACCGAGCGACCAAAATAAGCCAAAATACCTGATTTATACAAGTAAGTTTGTATACTAATTAAACTAAAATTGTATTAAAAGGGTTCGTTAGAGTGGATTCTACCACTAAATCAACGTTAAACAACGTTTAACGGTACATTTAGTCCATAAATCCCACTAACAACGCTGTAAGTGAAATTATCTGACATGTAATTTTATATAAATAATTTTATTAACTTTAATAAAATCCGTTTAAAATAGAGATGTTAATTAATAATTTAATTATATAATATATTTATTTTAAATTGCCGGATTATCGTAACATAAATTATAAATATAACTAAAAATAAACAAAATATATTATATTTATAATATACTTATAACAAAAAGTTACACATCAAGTTATATAACATAATTTATTATTTATCAAATATTATTTCAAATCTTGTTCCCTCTAATTGTTCACCATCTGTGGCTATAATCTTCCAATCATGTGCGTTAACAATATCTTTTACAACTGCAAGACCTATGCCAGTTCCCGTTTTTTCACTTGTAAAACCATATTCAAATACTTCATCTCTTTTATTTTCAGGAATCCCCGGTCCATTATCTTCAATATAAAACCCATTTTTATTTGGTAAAGAACCTACGATAATTTTGATTGATTTATTTTCGGGTATGTGGTCTTTAGAATTTCGGAATATATTTTCTAAAACATTTTTTAAACGACTTTTATCAGATTTAAACGTTATTGTGTCTTTCATATCTAAGTTTGCATCTGTGAATTCTAACATACCCCATGATTCATTTATAATTGATTTTAAATCTGTTTCTGTTAATTCTTCTACTTCATTTCCTTCTTTCGTTAATTGTAACACATCATTAATTATTATTTCAATTCTATCTAAACTATTATTTAAATGGTTATAATATTCTGTGTTCTCTGGTTCATTTTTGAGAAGTTCAAGATATCCTTTTGATACATGAAGAGGATTACGGATATCATGTGATAGAACAGATGCAAAATTTTCAAGTTTTTTATTTTGACGTTCTAAATCATTTGTTTTTTGTTTTAATTCCTTTTTCTGTTGTATAATATTTTCTTTTCTTTCTTCTAATAATAATTGATTTTCTTTAAGTTTTGTTACATCATCAAATGATAATATTGTACCGATATATTTTGATTCATTATCATATAGAGGTGTGACAGAGATATTATAATATTTATCTGTCGCATCATTAGTTATACGGAAGTCTTCGATACAATTTTTTCGTTTAAAATTTATATTTTCATGTTTAAGATTTGGATGTATATCAAATATGTTTTTGTTATATATATCTTCTTTTTGGAATATTTGTTCTATTTTTTTATTAGAATCAATTATTTTTTTATCTTTGTTAATTACAATTACACCATGCATAAGATTTTCTAATATTTTTGTTCTTGCTATAGGAAGAACATTAAATAAATTATGATTATATATTGCGTGCCAAAGTATAATAAAAAACAAAGAAAAGAAAGCTGGATATACATGAATATCTGGATACGGGTCAATTCGAAATGCACTTATAAGACCACCAATAATGATAATTGAATTTGCAAACATTATCCAATAGTATTGATTTTTGTTTTTATCTTTTTGGTTCTTTGAAAATACATATAATACAGATAATCCAATAAAACCATATATGAAATGTACGGTTATGAGAATTTGCATAGGTATACTTTGTTCTAGTGGGATTGTATAAAATGCTATATCTTTTGAAGTGAAATAAATATCGTATGAATCAAAATTGAGGTGAAATGAAATAAGTGTTAATACGAGACAAAATGCAAGAGGTATTATTGAAAACCATGCAATCTTTTTTGAAATAGATATGTTTGTATAATAATATATAAACATCATTAAACTCCATACATTTATTGTGGCCACCGTAATAACTAATGAATGAGCATATATGTGTAGAATTGTTGGTTGTAAAATTAATTTAGATATTACTAAAAATGCCCAAAAACCTAGTGTGATATTACATAATATAAAAAATTTGTTATATAATTTTTTGGAATCTGATTTTTTTGAAGCATCATAAGATATGAATATAGATAATAAAAATGACAATATAAATAAGTATAAGTAAGGGTGTGAAAAGGCTTCGAGTTCTAGTCCATGTATCATAATATAATATAGTGAATTAACACACTTAATGATTATGTTTTTATTATTAATTTTGATAATAGCATAAATTTCATATTAAAATATTATGATGACCGTATAATATCAGAGAAAATCATTCTTTTTTCAATGGTACAAAATTCGATATCGCACGAAGGACAATAAATATCATCTAACTTTCGTATGTCTATTATGGAATCACAATTTGAACATTTAACCATCTGAGAAGATTTAAATAATGCTTCATTTTTTAATTTCTGCAATTTTTGATGCTTTTCAAATTTTTTATTCAATTTTAAATAATTTTTTCCTAATATATTTAATTGCTCCCGAAACTTTTTATTTAGATTTATTAGTCTATCTATTTCTGATTTTTTTCTATCTAAATTTTTATTTATGTCTTCTAATTCATTTGTTAAATCTTTTAATTCTGATTCTAATTCATACGTTAAATCATCTAATTTTGATATTTTATCATTATAAGTATCAAATTCAGAATGTGAATGCATTTTGTTAGATTTAGAATGTGCCATTTTTGCAACTTTTATAATTTTTTCTCTTATATCTTTAACATTATCTTGAATATTTTTTTCATTAATATTTGCTTTATTTTGAATATTATTAATTTGATTATGTAATTCTTCATATTCTGATACTAAATCTAAATATGATTGAAGAATTTGATTAAATATTTCTTTATTTGAAGATGATTGTTTTAAATTTTCAGATGAAACGAATTCAAATTCTATATCATCTTCTAACATATACTTATAATAATATACTCTTAAATATATATCTTTGGATAGTTAATTCAAAATTATTTTACGCGAAATTCTACGACATCAACCATTTCGTTAGTTTCTGGCCCGGTATCTGTTTTAAAATCTATAGCAAACAATTCACTATCTTCTAATTTATTTACAATTAATTCTTTTACTTCTTTATTATCTAAATCAGCGTCGTATGTTATACTTACAAAACCTCTGTTTACATTTATAGCTCGAATATCAAATGTATCTGAATCTAATTCTTCAATTTTATTTTTTATATTTGCCATAATATTATTTTTAATTTTAAAGTATATAAAATATTACCCCAATTGAACTACTCCACCTGTGCTACTCGACTTTCGGTCTGCGTTGCTCCTTGAGTTTTGCCCTCAATTTTAGATAAAAAGTAATCGTAATATTTATATATACATAATCTATGTATAATACATGAAAAATAAAACGGAAATTGTAAAGTCTATTACAAATGCATTAGAATCAGATTCTGTTACGAAATTAGATACTATTAAACATAGAAAATGTTCTTCAGAAAATTATGATGGTGTATCAATAACTATTACGGGAGATATAATTCAAATCCGACCTATACTTGAAGCTGTTGCTCCATTTGATGAATGGCGCGTAGAAAATATAGGTATGTATAATGATATCCCAGACGATGATAATGGATATGAATACGGTGTTACAATGTTTTGTGCTTATTGTGAACAAAATTTTGATAATAATATATTTACATGAGCTATCGCACTTTTTCACATCTATGCTTATTTTAAATAAACTTATTTTATATAACTATAAATTCTGAATTTCTGGATTAATTCTATTATATAAATTTGAACCTACAGAAAATTCTAAAATTTTACCAAATAATGTTTTATCTGTATTTACATTTGATATATAATTTTTATTTTTTAATCTATTAATACGTTTTTCTCTAGAATAATTATCTCTGAAAACTATATACAAAATATCGTTTCGCGTATTTATATATTCAATATTATACTCATTAGATATATTATTAATTAATTTTTG
>LKMJ01003535.1_pt1 | contig 14549 bp, 9 predicted proteins | sample 643391 | NCBI WGS metagenome assembly LKMJ01 (sample SAMN04112250, study PRJNA286221) | soda lake metagenome | biome: soda lake; feature: Kulunda Steppe; material: water; isolation source: sample PL-Br10 brine of Picturesque Lake | place: Russia: Kulunda steppe | collected 2010-07
CGAACAACACCACCATCACGAACAGGAACTCGAAGTAACTCTCCTGGTGGACCGTCCGGAAGAACCACCGGCCGATTCTCGGCACCAGCAGCCAGACGCCGCCGAAAAACAGCGTGAGCCCGACGGCCAGTTCGAGCCAGAATCCCGGCCCGAGTTCACCGGCGTCAGCGGCGACGACGACCGCGAGGACGAGCAACGCGAGCGTATCCGTGATGATCGTCCCGCCGATCGTGGCCGTGACGCTTTCGTTCGTCGCGATCCCCAGCCGACTGACGACGGGGTAGGCAAGCAGCGTGTGTGAGGCGAAGATCGCTGCAAACAGCGATGCAGCCGCGAGTGTGAGCCCGAGCACGTAGTAGCCGACGATCATCCCGGCGAGTTGGGGGAGAAGAAACGAGAGCACGCCGAAGACGATACTCCGGTCTTTGTACGCGATGAACTGACTGAGGTTGATTTCGAGCCCGGCGACGAACATCAGGTAGACGATGCCGACCTCGCCGAGCAAGACGATCGTCTCGTCGCGTTCCAGCAGGCCAACGCCGTTTGGCCCGATCGCCGCACCGACGAGAATGATTCCGACGATCCCCGGCAGCCGATAGCGCTGTAAGACCAGCGGGGCGACCAGAAAGACGATCATCGCCAGCCCGAAAATCAAGATCGGGTCCTCGGCTGGGATGGTCACCGTATCGGCTGGGGCAGTGAGTGCCACGAGTGAAATGAGTACCGGTGTAGACCGACTAGTCGATCATCGAATCGATGTCGGCGATCTCTTCGGGATCGACATCGATCGCCGGGTGTCGAACGACGTAGACGTCGTAGCGGTGATCGCCAGCGACCGTCCCCCCAACGCTGGACGGTGGGGCGATCACCGAGCCCGCGTTTTTCGACCCGATGAAGACGATCGAGGCCTCAACGTCGGTTGCGACCTGTCGAATCTCGCGAACGACAGTGGTCCGTGCCGTCGCCGTCGGTTCGTCAGAGCTCACGCGTTCGATCCGAACGGTCGCATTCGGGGCAATCTCGCCCGCTTGCGTCTGGAGTCCGGCGGCAATCTCGTCGCTGTTAAACGGCTCACCGTCTGTGATCCAGCCCCGTTCGACAGCATACTGGGGATCGTCGGGGATCACTGTGACGACGAGAACGTCTTCGTCGAGGAGTTCGCCAAACGTCGCTGCCTTTTCGAGTGCTGTTGTCGCGAGTTCGGACCCATCGAAGGGGACGAAAAGCGTCATGGCGCAATTTCGAACGAGAGTCGTCGTAAATGTTCGCTTCGGTTGCGGCGATCGGATGGGATATTCTGGTCAAACAGCGATGACGTGTGAGTGTATATAAATATCCGCAGCCGAAAGATCGATTGATGACTGGAACGGAGCAAGGGCCGGCTGATGAAGTCCCCGTCAACCGCACTGATCTGCTCGTTCTCGCCGTTGTCTCGCTGTCTGGGGGTATCCTGCTTGCGTCGGTGATGCTCACGCCCGAACTGTCGCCCCCGTATTTCAGCGCGATCATGGCCTCAACGATGCTCGTGGCCTTTTTCCTGTTTATTCCTGTGATGGGGATTCGGCTGTTTCTTGATGAGTAACCTAGTATTATTACGTTCGGCTCTCAAATACAGATAAATGCACGACGACTGTGAGTTCTGCCGGATCATTGCCGGTGAGGGCCCGGCTGCGATCGTCTACGAGGACGAGCGTGTAATCGCGTTTCTCGATCGATATCCAGCCACGGCCGGGCACACGCTTCTGGTTCCGAAACAACACGGTTCTGAGCTGTTCGCACTCGGAGAGGAAACAACAGCAGCTGTTGCTCGGGTAGCTACGCGACTCAAAACTGCAATCGACAAGACGCTCGATCCCATTGGGGTCAGTCTGTTTTATACGACGGGATCGATCGTCGGTTCAGTCGACCACGCCCACGTGCATCTCGTTCCTCGGTTTGCGGACGATACTGTCATGTTCTCACTCGAACGGGACCGACTCGACGAGACAGCCAGTAGGCAATTCGCCGAACAGCTTCGGACAGCACTATAGGGTTCGCTGGTCGGACACAACTCCGGCTGTCACTGCACACCTGATCGCAAGACAGGTGCCCGATCGCCATTCCGGTCGCTCAGTGTGAACACGATCAGAACACCACCGAAAGCACGGCCAGTGAGATCGCACTCGCAGTGAGCAGGGACAACAGCACGACGACGATCGGAACGGGACCGGTCCGACGGAGGGCTGCAATGCGGATCTCCGTGCCGAGGCCGACGAACGCGAGCAAGAACAGCCAGCCATAGGCCGTCTCGATCGCGGTTTGCTGGGCTGAAGAAAACAGTCCCAGCGTCGCGAGGACGGCGAGGAACAAAAATCCGGCCACGAACGTCGGGAACTCCGTCCAGAGGAGCCGAAGCGAGACGCCGGTGTCGCCGCTGGCCCCAGCGGTCTTTCGAGCGTAGTAGGTCGCGTAGGCGAGGACGACGACGCCGATCAAGGCGTTTCGTGAGAGCTTCGTCATCGTCGCCCACTGGCCGGCTACCTCCGAGTGGGCAAAGCCGACTGCGACGACCGGCCCAGTCGAGAACATGCTCACACCGGCCCAGATCCCGAAGACGATTCCCGAAAGCCCCAGTAGATCGCCGACGATCGGATAAATAACGAGCGTCGTCGCGTCGAAGACGAGCACCGTCGCCGCCGCGTACGCGATCTGTTCTTCGCGTGCATCGATCGCCCCAGCGACGGCGACGACCGCCGACACCCCACAGATGCTCGCGCCAGCTGCAAGTAACGAGCCGAGCCGATCGGAGACGTTGAACGCGTTTCTGGCGAGCAGTTCGACGAAGATGAGCGTCCCAGCGGCGACGGCGACCACGATGGCGAACACGAGGCCACCGACCTCCATCACCGTTGTCAGCGACAGGGAGGCCCCCATAAGGACGATCCCGGCGGCGAGCCACAGCCCGTGGGTTGCGATCCCCGGTTCGAACCGCTTGGGGAGAGAAACGGCGTTGCCGAGGAGAAATCCGACAGCGATCGCGACGAGCAGTTCGTTAGGGCCGCCGACCGACTCGATCGATCGGGCGACGATCGCACCGAGACAGAGCACGGCAAAGCCGGGGAGTCGAGACACTACGACACCACACCGGTTCGGGACTCGGTCTTCGGTCGCTTGGCTCTATCGGCGCTCACACCTGTCGATCGCGCCGAGACGATCGCGTCTCGACGACGAGCTGGTACCGATCGGCTCACGTCTCCCACTCGAAACGGTCCGGGTCCTGTGTTGCAAGCACCGTCCGCACTGCCGCGACGTTCTCGGGCACGTCGTGGACCCGGATCACGTCTGCGCCGCGATCGGCTGCGAGTGCACTGGCTGCAACGGTCGCCTCACGCCGCTCGTCGGGGCCACAGCCGACGTGTTCGAACATCGATTTGTGTGAGTGGCCGACGAGGACGGGACAGCCAAGGGCCTCGAACTCGTCGATCCGACCCAGCAGCTCGAAGCTCTCGGCTGCTGACTTCCCGAAGCCGATTCCGGGATCGATGACGATCTGCTCGCGATCGATGCCAGCTTTTTCCGCGAGCAGGATTCGTTCTGCGAGCTGGTCGATCACGTCCTCGACGACGTCGTCGTACTCGATCTCGCGGTCGGGAACGACGGGCGTGTCGATGCTGTGCATCAGAACGAGTCCAGCGTCGTGGTCAGCGACGACAAAGCGCATTTCGGGGTCATCGAGCCCCGAAACGTCGTTGACGACATCTGCCCCTGCCTCGAGTGCGGCCTTCGCAACCGCGGCTTTGCGTGTATCGATCGAGATCGTCACATCGAGCGTCGACAGCGCCTCGATCACCGGGACGACGCGGTCGATTTCGGTCTCGGTCGGGACAGGGTCTGCGCCGGGTCGGGTCGACTCGCCACCGATGTCGATCACGTCGACGCCGGCTTCGACCATCGATTTGGCCCGGTCGAGGGCGTCATCGAGTGCGTCGTACTCGCCGCCGTCGTGGAAGCTATCCGGCGTGACGTTCAGAATACCCATTACGGCCGTCCGATCGTGCCACGGATACGGCGAGTCGACACTGTTCGCGTCGTGACCAATACCAAGCGTCTCGCGGAGATCACGGCCAACCGCAGAGAGGCCTTCTGGCTGGGCCTCCAGCTTCTCGGTCAGTCGCTTGAACTGGGCGAGCGTGCCCATCAGGACGGCATCGACCCGTTCGTCATCGCGCTGGAGCCCGGAGACGGCACACTCGCCGCCGAGACTCAACAGCTCCTGTTTCAGGTAGCTCACCTGCCGGTACTGTAGCCGCACCTTAAGGACTCGGTGGACGGCTTTCCCACGCATCCGGTAGATACCGGCGTCGGTGACTTCTGCGCTATCGAGCGTTTCGGCGGCATCCGCAAGCGTCCGAACCCGTTTTGGAATCTCGACAGTCCGCCAGCGCGATCGGGCCTCGGCAACGGCAAACAGCGAGCCGGTGACCAACACGCAGTCGTCGTGGCTACTCTCTTCGAGTGCGGCCGCCACCGCATCTTGGACGGCGGCAACTGTGGTGACCGACTCCACTCCAGCCTGCTCGAACACGGCCGCGAGAACGTCCCGGTGTTCGGCTCGATCGAGCGTCGGCTCCGTCGTCACGACCCGATCGGCTGTCGGCAGCGCGGCGGCCATCTCACGGTGGTCTTTGTCGTGCATCGCCCCGAAGACGATCGTCAGCCGATCGTAGTCGTAACTCCCGAGCGTCTCGCTCAGCTGTTCGCAGGCACCGGGGTTGTGGGCACCATCGAGGACCACCAGCGGCTCGGTGTCGATCACCTCAAAACGGCCCGGCCAGTGGGCGTTTCGCAGGCCACGGGCGAGTTCCGCAAGCGAGATGTCGGTAATCTGGCGGGCGAGTGCGGCCGCGATCCCGGCGTTTTCGGCCTGGTGGCTGCCGAGAAGTGGAATCTGCGTTTCGACGTGCCAGTCTGTGGCGTCGATCGTGACGGCGGCTTCGGTGTGGTTCGTCCGCCCATCGTAGCTGACAGTTACATCCAAACGCTGATCGTCGTCGCTCGTTGCTTGGGCGGTTCCAACCGTCACGACATCGCCGGCGACCGCACGGATCGCGTCGAGTGTCTCGCCAGTCACACCAGTTACGAGCGGCGCGTCGTCGGGTGCGACGTGGGCTTTATCGTGGGCGATCTCGGCCTCGGTGTCGCCGAGCAACCCGGTATGCTCCAGACTCACGCTCGTCACTGCGCTTGCGATCGGATCGACGACGCTCGTGGCGTCGTACCGGCCGCCGATGCCGACTTCGAGAATGGCGACATCGACGTCCTGGCGATCGAACTGCCACAACGCCATCGCGGTCATCGTTTCGAAAAAGGTCGGTGACTTACCGGCTGCACCACGGTCAGTAATATACTCTCGAATCGCCTCGACGTATGCACAGACCGCCGATCGGGGAATCTTCCGTCCGTCGACAGTGATTCGCTCGCGAAGGTCGTCCATATGGGGCGACGTATATAATCCGACGGAGAGCCCCGCCTCGCGGAGCGATCGCTCGAGCATCCGCGCCGTACTCCCCTTTCCGTTGGAGCCGGCGATCTGTACGCAGTCAACCGTCTCGTGGGGGTCGCCGAGATGGGCGAGCAGCCGTGCGGTCGACTCCGTCCCCGGCTTCGGACGGAACCGCCGCAGATCGAACAGAACGTCCGCGGCCTCGTGATACTCCATGTCTCCCCAGATGATACGGGCGTTTTAGTGTATTCTGATCGGCTTCAGTTCCGGCGCTTCGAGCCACACTCCCACAGACAAAATCATCAAATAGAATATATGTCGTGGTGAAATCCGTTCGCGAATACGGTCACAGATGGCTACCAAATACAGCCTCGGGAAACCGATCGGAAAAATAACGTCGTTCTGCGTGTGAATTATTCACGATGGCTGTCGACGAGCGCTGGATAACACTGGTGGCGTTGTTTTTTATTCTGTTCGGTGCCGTCGAAGTATACCTCTCGTGGACGGAGGGACGGACCGTCCGTGTATTCTTCACAGCAGTACTCGTCGTGTTCGGAACGGGATACCTGTTTTCGGCCGTCAATCAGCGCACGTAGCTCACCTACGAACCGGAACAGTGGATACCGAGCTACCAGCGGCTGGCCGCGCTTACCGGCCCCACTCTGCCGATCGGGTCGGGCGGTCGTCGATCGCCTGGACGTCGATCGGTTCGTCTTTGGCTGCGAGTGCTTCGAGGCCCGCTCGTGCGCTTGCTGGCGTCGAGAAGTACGTCACTTCCTCTTCGACGGCCGTTTCGAGCAGGTTGCGATCGCGGGAGATGATGAGATCGACCGTGCCCTCGCGGACGGCCTCGATAAGATCGACTGCCTCACAGAGATCGAAGTACTCGGTGAAGCCCTCGACCAGCTTCTCGCCGGCCTCACTGTCCGGATCGGGGAACGAATCCGCCGAGAGATCGATGATTGCGGTGCCGCCCTCGGGGATCGGCTTCCCGGTCGAATCCTGGGCTTTGTCGTAGGCCTTGCCGAACGTGTCGGCGGTGCCCATGACCTCGCCAGTCGATTTCATCTCGGGGCCGAGGCGTGGGTCCGAGCCCGGCAGGCGATCGAACGGGAGCACAACCTCCTTGATCGAGGTCTGTTCGGGAATCTGCTCGTCGATCGCGAGGTCGGCAAGCGACTCGCCGGCCATCACCTGAGCGGCGAGTTTGGCGATTGGGACGCCCGTCGCCTTCGAGATGAACGGAACGGTACGCGAGGAACGCGGGTTCGCTTCCAACACGAACACTTCGCCGTCACGAACGGCAAGCTGGACGTTCAGCAGACCGACCGTTCCGAGTGCCTCGGCGATATCCTCCGTGACTTCGCGGACGCGGGCGAGTGTCTCCTCGTCGAGCGATCGCGGCGGGATCATACACGCCGAGTCGCCCGAGTGGACGCCAGCGGCTTCGACGTGTTCCATGATGCCGCCGATCAGGACATCCTCGCCGTCGGCGACGGCGTCAACGTCGAGTTCGACGGCCTCTTCGAGGAAGTCGTCGATAAGGATCGGTTTGTCTGGGCTCACGCGGACAGCCTCCTCGATGTACTGTTCGAGCTCGGCGTCGTCGTAGACGACGTCCATCGCACGGCCACCGAGTACGTAGGAGGGACGAACGAGCACGGGGTAGCCGATCTCGTGGGCGAGTTCCATCGCTTCTTCCTCGCTGTAAGCGGCCCCACCCTCGGGCTGGGCGATACCCAGATCGTCCATCAGAGCGTTGAACCGATCGCGGTCCTCGGCCAGGTCCATCGCCTCGACTGAGGTACCCATGACCGTACAGTCGAGGCCACGGCGTTCGAGTTCGTCTTCGAGCGGCTCACCGATGTTGACGGAGGTTTGGCCACCGAACTGGACCATCACGCCGTCGGCACCGGTCGCTTCGGCGACGTCGGCGACCTCTTCGGCCGTGATCGGCTCGAAAAAGAGCCCGTCGGAGGTGTCGTAATCGGTCGAGACGGTTTCAGGGTTGTTGTTGACGACGTGGGCTTCAATCCCCATCTCACGGAGTGCCTGGACGGCGTGGACCGAACAGTAGTCGAACTCGACACCCTGTCCGATGCGGATCGGGCCACCGCCGACGACGATCACGCTTTCGAGGTCGCGATCGACTTCGAGTTCGCCCGCTGCAGCCTCGCCAAGCAGTGGGCCGGATTCGAACTCGGATTTGCGCGCCGAGTAGTAGTACGGCGTCTCGGCTTTGAACTCGCCAGCACAGGTGTCGACCTGTTTGTACGTGCGTCCGGGGACCTCCTCCTCGACGGAACCGACATCCGTGCCGGCAGTCGTCGCGATCGTCGCGTTGGTGTGGCCGGCGATCGCTGCTTCCGTGAAGTCACCTTCTTCGGCGGCGACGCTCGCGTCGGCGATGCGTTCGAACCGCTCGACGTACCACTCGTAGATGGCCGTCAGATCACAGATCTCCTCGACGGTGTAGCCGCGTTTGAACGCCTCGAACATGGCGTAGGGACGATCGGGCGAGGGACGTTCGAGATACTGCGTTTCAAGATCAGCATCGCTGACGTCTGCCCAGTCGATATCGGGCTCATACTCCGAGGATCGCAGGGCTTTCAACAGCGACTCCTCGAACGTGCGCCCGATCGCCATCGCCTCGCCCGTCGACTTCATCGCCGTCGTCAGCTCGAAATCGACATCGTCGAACTTGTCCTTGGGCCAGCGAGGCACCTTGGTGACGACGTAGTCGATCGCAGGCTCGAAGGCGGCAGTAGTCTCGCCGGTAATTTCGTTTGTGATCTCGTGAAGACGCTTGCCGAGAGCGACCTTGGCGGTGACGCGGGCGATCGGATAGCCGGTCGCTTTCGAGGCCAGCGCCGACGAACGGGAGACACGTGGGTTGACTTCGACGACCCTGTACTCGCCTCCCGGCGTGCCGTCGTCGCGCCAGGCAAACTGGATGTTACATCCACCCTGAATGCCCAGTTCCCGGATGACGTCGAGCGCAGCGGTTCGCATCTCCTGGTGGCCCTCGTCGGGGACGACCTGCGACGGGGTGACGACCGTCGACTCCCCGGTGTGGATCCCCATCGGGTCGATGTTCTCCATGTTACAGATGATGATACAGGAGTCATCGGCGTCGCGCATCACTTCGTACTCGTACTCGACCCAGCCGGCGATCGACTCGGTGATGAGCACTTCGCTGTTGCGCGAGAGGCGCAGTCCTTTGCGCACGCGGGCGAGCAGTTCGTCCATCTCGTGGACGACACCCGAGCCGCTGCCACCCAGCGTGTAGGTCGTCCGGGCGATAACCGGCAGTCCGCCGACTGCGTCGACGGCGGCCTCGACGCGTTCACGGAGATCCTCGTCGCTGATATCGCTCGTCGACTCACCCTCCTCTAGGGTGATCGTCGTCGATCGAGGCACCGGCTGGCCGATCTTCTCCATGCGCTGGCGGAACAGATCGCGGTCTTCGGTTGCGTAGATCGTATCCAGCGGCGTCCCCATAATTTCGACATCGTACTCTTCGAGAACGCCCTCTTCTGCCAGTTCAGCCGTCACGTTCAATCCGGTCTGGCCACCCAACCCGGCGATCACGCCGTCTGGATTCTCCTTGCGGATGATCTCGGCGATCGCCTCGGTCGTGATCGGTTCGATGTAGACCCGATCGGCCATCTCCGGGTCCGTCATGATCGTCGCGGGGTTCGAGTTGACGAGGACGACACGCGCACCCTCTTCTTGGAGTGCACGACAGGCCTGTGCGCCGGAGTAGTCAAACTCCGCTGCCTGTCCGATCTGGATCGGGCCGCTGCCGATCAGCAGAATAGTACGTCCCGCTCCAATGGCGTCTCCGCCGTCATCTGTCGCGGCTGTCTTGCCGCGCTGATTGTCCGTACTCATTGGTTCCTGTCAGTCCGAAGTTCGCACATCGTAATAAGCCCCACGATACAGTACGAATCTCGAAATGGCTTTTCGAAATTCGAATCGGATCGGTGACAGCCAGTCTCCGATCGGTCCCGTCGATCGGACGATTGCCGTGGATAGGGCACGTTCAAAACGGCAGCTGGTCCGATTATTTCAAACAAAAACACAGTTCGTGGTCAGTCGAACGCTGCCAGGACGCCTATAGAGCCATCGATCGGCTGCGGTGCCGATCGATTACCGAACGATATACTGGTCGTCGATTTCGGTTGCGAGGCGGGTGATTTCTGGTTCCACTTCTTCTAATGCAGAGCGTGCATCCTGTTCGCCCCTGACAACCAGATTCATCGCCCGCGCAACTTCAGTCATAATCGGCATGTTCTGTGGGGTGTCGACCGGAACCGGTGGCGGCGTAGACGGCACGTTGCTCATCCCGTCTTGATGGGCCTCGATCCAGCTTTCAGACATGCCAATCTCGTCCCAATCGGGGTCCTCATCCGGGATCCCAACAATATCCTCTCGCCCGTCGCCGTTGACCATATCGATGACGAAATCCAGTCGCGCTGTCCCAGCACGCGGTGCGTGTCCGTCCCACTGACGCGTCGAGAGCAGGTAGTTGCCGACCCGAGAGTTCATCCACTGGATGAACAGCCAGGCTGCTTCGGGGTTATCGGAGTTCTGACTGATACCAGTCGACCAGACCCACGTCGCGACGGTGGGATCGCCCCCATCAGGAGCATCCAACGGTGCAAGCCACGTGGTCTGTTGGAACTGATCTTCGCTGATCACGCCAGAGGTCGATGCGGTGGTGTAAATCATCGCTGCCTCTTCTTGTGTCAGCGCGTCGTTTGCTCGGTACCAGTCGTATTGGCCGGGCTCGTCCGGTCCGTACTCACCCATCATGGTTCCGAATCGGTCGAGCGCCTCGACAGCTTCATCACTGGTCACGAGCGCTTCTCGTTCGCCACCCGGGTTTGCCGATCGGTCGAACCAATCCCCACCGTTGGTTCGGTACATCGTCGCGAAGTTCGCACTGGAGAGTGTCGTCGTACTCGTCCGCGAAATGACACCTGCTCGTTCAGTCGCATCCGATTCGGCGATGATCCGGGCTGTCTCTTCGAAGTCGTCGAACGTTTCGATCTGATCTCGTGGATCGTCTGCGAGTTCGTCGATCGCCTCGAACGTTGGCTCGTCACAGCCGATGCAGCCATAGGCTTCGATGCCATTGGGGAAGCCGACCAGCGCACTATCGTCATCATCGTAGCCGCCCGGGAACGACATCAAATCGAGCGTCTGATCGAGGAAGTCGTCCATCTGGAGCCAGTCCTGGTCTGTCAGACTATCATCCTCAATAAACGTCTTCAGGTCGTAGACGACATCGGACTCGTGAAGCTCTGCTGCCTGCCAGAGGCCGACCATCACGCCGTCGTACAGGCCTTCTCCACCCGGGTTGAGGTCATCTCGGGCTTCCAGCCAGTACTCGTCTTCGGGGAAGATGTCGTACTCAACCTCGATGCCCGTGTGGTCTTCGAACTCGTCAAGAAGCTCATTGGTTACGAGCGAGTATTTGTGCAGACCCATCCCGAACCGCAGTGTGATACCGTCGTCTTCGAACTGTTGCCAGTTGATGTCTGCCTCTTCGGCGTGGTCTCTGAGGTTCTGGCCCCACTCTTCTACACCCTCTTCGACTGATGGAACACCGCTTTCGTCTCCGGTTCCCTCGGACCCACTGCCAAGATCTGGCAGATCGCCCAGACAGCCAGCGAGGCCGATCGTTCCCGACACACCGAGTGCCTTGAGTGCGTTCCGTCGTGAGAGCCGCTTCCGATTGTCGTGTGGATTTGTCATTGTTGTGTCCTCTGTTGATCAGTCGTCGTCAAGTTTCGATTCGGATTCCGACTGGGAAAACGAGAACATCTCGTCTTCAGTCGCGCCGACTGGCTGGTCGTCAGTGGCCGTCTCCTCTTGCGGTGGCTGATCACCGCCAGCTGATGACTCAGCGTCGTCCCACTGGGACTCCGCCGTCGACTCATCCCACTGTGCACTGCCTTGGTCTGGCTCATCTGCTACCGCGCCGGCGTCTTCGGCCTCGATCTCTTTGACGATGTTTTCGATCGCATCGTCTTGTGAGTCGGACTCACCATCTGCGTCCGCTTCGCCAGTCGCGTCTAACACCGGTTCGGCGTCAGTGACCAACGTATCGCCGGCGTCGACGATCGGATCGGCGTCGTCAACTGGCTCTGCCTCGTCTGCTGTCAGCACCGAATCGGCGTCGTCGTCTGCATCCGTTGCGAACCGATCGAGTGCAGTCGACAACTGGGATGCACGACTGGAGAGGTCACCCGCGGAGCGGGACATTTCGGTCAGCGCAGTCGTCTGCTCTTCGGCTGCTGCAGCCACGTTCTCGGATTCGCTGGTTGTCTGTTCGCTGATTGTTGCCGTTTCCTCGACGATCGAAACGACCTGTTGGGTTGCGTCGGCCTGTTCCTGGGTTGCCGTTTCGATCTCCTGGACACCAGTGTTGGTCTCCTGTGCGTAGTCGGCGATCTCTTCGAGTGCGTCTGCAGCTTCTCGAACTTCGTCGGTCTGCTTGGAGATTTGCTCTCGGGTTGTTCTGACCTCGTTTGCAGTCCGGTCTGTTTCAGTCTTGATCTGTTCGAGTCGTTTTTCGATGTTCTGTGCAGCGTCTTTGGTCTCGGATGCGAGCTCTTTGATCTCCTGTGCAACAACACCGAACCCTTCACTTTCGTCGCCGCTGACGCTTCGTGATGCCTCGATGTTGGCGTTCAGTGCCAGCATATTCGTCTGGGAGGCAATCTCGGTAATGAACTCGAGGAGTTCGTCAATCTGCTGGATCTCTCCTTGAAGCTGGTTCATTGCTTCGACAGTCTCCTCGCTTTCTTCTTCGATCTGGTTCATGCCCTCAAGGGCTTCCTGTGCGGCGAGTTGTCCATCTCGGCCGGTTTCTGCGGTCTTTTCTGCGATATCGGCGACTTCGGTCGACGTTTCGGCCACCTGTTCGACACTCGTCGAGAGATCGCCCAGCTGGCTGTTTGCAGACTGCAGTGCCGTGTTCTGCCGTTCCGCACCGTCGGAAATCTCCTGGACGGATTCGGTCACTTGCTGACTTGCACTGCGAACCTCTTCGCTTGAAGCCGTCACCTCTTCACTGGAGGTGGCGACCTCCATTGCGAACGTTTTCAGCTCTTCGACAGTCGTCTCGATCTCGGTCAGCATCTCGTTGAACTCGGTTGCGATGTCGGCCATCGCCTCGCTCTCGCTTTCAGCGTCCATGCGCCGAGTGAGGTCGCCGGCTGCAGCCTCCTGCATGACTGCGCTGTACTCGTCGGCTTTGGTCTCGAGATGCTGGTTCATCTGTTCGGCTTCCGCTTTCGCTTCCTCTGCTTGGAGGCGAGCATCCTCTGCTTCCTGAATCTGCTCGCGCAGGGCGTCACGCATGCTTCCGAACGCCTGGAACAGCTTCCCGATCTCGTCTGTTCGTTTCACCTCGAACTCTTCGTCGAGGTTGCCGTTTTCGAGCGCCTGTGCTTTCGTGCTTAGCTCGTTGATCGATCGGACCGTTCCGCGCCCGAACGCGACGGCCATGAAGCCGAGTCCGACGAACGTCGCAAGCACGATTGCAAGCATACTCGTCGTGATATCAGACTGGAGTGCAAACGCTTCGGCGGTCGGCACGTGGACAGCAACAGCCAGTTCGATCTCGTCATCGTCACTCACCACAGGCGCGTACGCTGTCACATGGTCCTCGTCAAGCCCCCGTTTCTCAGTTGTCTCGAGGAAGCCAGTCTCACCGGCGAGTGCTCGGTCGAGGAAGTCTGGACGGAGGTCGTTTCCGTCCTCATCGGTCGTGTACGGCTCGAACGAACCAAGGTTTCGCTGGAGTTCGGTCTGGCCGATTTCGCCAGCGATCACGTCACTGTCGGAGTTGATGACCTGTGTGAAGGCGCCGTCAGCTGGGCTCGTAAACCCATCAACGACTCCATCCATACTCGACATGAACACCAGCACCTGGCCGTCGTACTCGTCTTCGTCACCGATCGGGCTCACGTACGCAACGGCTGGTTCGCCGTGGATTTCGATCACTTCGGAAACGTACGTTTCACCGTTTTCAGCGGCTTCAGCTGCGGATCCGTCCCACGCCCATGGCGCTTCACGGATGTTGATCTGCGTCTCCTGGCGAGCATCCTCGCTGCTGTGTGTGATCTCGCGGTCATTGAGATCGACGATGTGAACGTCAGTCACATCATCGGGTAACCGTTCGAGTTCGTCTTCAGCGAAGGTATTGATCGCGTCATCCTCTCCCTCCTGCAACAACTCGAACTGTGAGGAACTTTCGACGTTACTGACTCGTTCGCTCTGCCACTCACTGATGTCCTCTGCGTTACGCTCGGCCTCACTGGTGTATTCGGCCTCTGCATCGGCAGTGAGCTGCTGTGTCGTCTGTGCATATGCAAATGCACTCACACCGCCGACGACGATCAACACCAGCAACAACGTGATGACGAACTTCCGAACGAAGCTCTTCGCGATAAAATTCGGCAGTATCGAACTACCGCCCCCTGTATCAGTCGGACTGTTACTCTCTCCGTTTGCCATAAGCACGTAACGGGTTCCGACGTTCTTATGTGTTATGGGCATTCGTTCAAATATGATGGATCAGTAACAACAAGAATAATTAACAACCGATCTATGAGTACATGTCTTATTTCATATGTGTATTTACAACCACACGTAGCCGACATATAGGTTCTTTATGTCAAATTAAGTAATGTATTCTGCCGGTCCTATCCTCGCATTTTTTTCAACTATCGCTCTTGTTTCCACAATAAGTTACTATATTCTTTAGTGTCTGGAATTCGATCTTAATTATTCGGTGCCGACACTGCCTATGGGTGGGTGACGTGGTGTTTGCCTGGTTGTAGTGGAATTCAATTGCTGATCCCTATAGCACCGAACGTTGCAACCACGAGGTCGGCTCTGGTGAGCAACACAACGCTGGCACATAGGAGATGGCCGAATATCTTATGATGGTATCAGTTGTTGCGTTTACCAATCAGATGGAGCTATCTGGGTCAGACAGTACACAGCCGCCCGTCTCCATGTTGTATGCAGACCCCAACGACAGTTGCCG
>LKMJ01003536.1_pt1 | contig 14548 bp, 7 predicted proteins | sample 643391 | NCBI WGS metagenome assembly LKMJ01 (sample SAMN04112250, study PRJNA286221) | soda lake metagenome | biome: soda lake; feature: Kulunda Steppe; material: water; isolation source: sample PL-Br10 brine of Picturesque Lake | place: Russia: Kulunda steppe | collected 2010-07
AGAGCCCGGCGCCGAAGACCCACATCGCCGCGGCGCCGGTTAGCAGCAGCGCATAGAATCCGGCCCCGCCGCCCTCGCCCATCCCCAGCCACAGGGCCAGGCCGACACCGACGGTGACCAGGCCGGCCGCGGCGGCGGACCAGCCGTTGACCTGGCCGCGCCGGGTCTTGGGCACCGTCTTGCCGAGGACATCCTTGGAGGCCACCGAGCACAGACCACGGGCCAGGCTGAAGAGCACCAGCGCGGCGATGATGCCGATGCCGGCGGCCGTTCCCTCCAGGGTCAGGGCCACCCCGGCCATGGCCAGCACCGCCGCAGCCTGGAGCAGATTGCCAAGCACAAAGGTCCACTTGCGCACCGCCTGTCGGCGGATGAAGCTTGCGATCAGCAGCTGCGGCAGCAGCGAGCCGGACTCGCGCACCGGCACTAGGAAGGCGGTGAAGAGCCCCGGCGCGGACAGCGCGCTGAGCACCCAGGCGAGGACCGTCTTGGGGTTGGCGATGGCATCGCCGAGCTTGGTGAAGAACTGCGCGGCGATCTGCAGGAAGAAATTGCCCGGGACGACCCGGCAGGCGTCGGCGCTGATATCACGGCAGACGCGGGCGTCTTCCTCGTTGACCAGGGTCCGGTAGGCCTTGTCGAGGGCGCCCTCGACGGGCATCGCGGCCGGCTGTCGCTCCATGGGGACGGATTGACTCCTAAATGATGTGGAATGACGGGGTAGTGTGGGAGCATAACGGTTCGGCCCCGATCAAAGCATCCGCAATGAGCCATCCGGAAGACAGCCCCGCCCATCCGCCGACCACGACGCCCGACGAGGCCAACCAACGCCGCGCGGCGTCGGGACAGCCAACTGAGCCGGCGATCATCCTCATCGTTGACGATGAGCCGACCAACATCCAGGCCCTGGCCCACCTGCTCAAGGCGGATTACCGGATCCGCGTCGCCTCTTCCGGGGAGAAGGCCCTGGAGATCGCGGCCACGGATCCGCAGCCGGACCTGATCCTGCTCGATGTGGTCATGCCGGCGCCCGACGGCTACGAGGTCTGCCGCAGACTCAAGGCCGACCCGCGCACCCAGGGCATCCCGGTGATCTTCGTCACCGGCCGGGACAGCGCCGCGGATGAAGAGCGCGGGCTGGAACTCGGCGCCGTGGACTACATCATCAAGCCGTTCAGCCCGCGGATCACCCGCACCCGCGTGCGCAACCACGTCGAGCTCAAGCGCAAGACCGACGCGCTGGAGCGGCTCTCGCAGCGCGACGGGCTGACCGACCTGCCCAATCGCCGGGTGCTGGACCAGCGCCTCGGGGAGGAGTGGACGCGCTCCCAGCGCGGCGGTACGCCGCTGTCATTGGTCATGATGGACATCGACCACTTCAAGCCGTTCAACGACCACTACGGCCACGGCGCCGGTGACGACTGCTTGCGCCGCGTCGCCCGTGCCCTGGCCGGCGTACCGGGGCGAACCACCGATCTGGTGGCCCGCTACGGCGGCGAGGAGTTCATCGCCCTGCTGCCCTACACCGACAAAGCCGATGCCTGGCGGATGGCCGAACGATTCCGCACCGCGGTGGCTGCACTCCAGCTGACCCACGGCCACACCACCACCGGAATCGTGACCCTGAGCGTGGGCGTGGCCACCCATAACGCCGGCGACGGGACCGCCAGCGCCGAGCAGCTTCAGCAGGCCGCGGACCGGGCGCTCTACGCGGCCAAGCAGGCCGGCCGGAACCGGACCCACCAGGCGCCGCCCCCCTGAGCAAGCGCCGCAGCCCCGCCCACACCCTGCGACGCACCGCGTCGGACGCTGTGTTAATCTGCCGTTAACCCCTCTTCCGACAAGGGTACGGCGGAGGGACGCACGGCACCGCAGCTTCGGGGGTGACAGCATGACAGGCGCTGAGGCAAACCCCGGTAGCACAACCGGCCGGTGCGGCGAGTGGCAGACTCTGTTCGCCCACCTCCCCGACGCCACCCTGCTCATCGATCCGGGCACCGGCCGCGTGCTCGAGGGCAACCCGGCCGCGGCCGAGCACCTCGGCTACCCGGTGGAGGCGCTATGCGGTCTGACCATCCCCGATTTCGAGGCCGTCGAAACCCCGGAGGAGATCGCCGCGCACGTCGAACGGATCCAGCGTGCCGGGCGCGATGACTTCGAAAGCCAGCACCGCCGCTGCGACGGCACGCTGGTTGATGTCCAGATCACGGTCTCGCAGATCGATTTTGGCGGACACCCCCGGCTACTCGCCGTCTTCCGGGACATCACCGAGCGCAAGGAGACCATCCGGGCCCTGCGGGCCAGCGAGCAGCGCTTTCTCGATGTGGTCAACGCGGCCGGGGAGTATATCTGGGAGATCGACCGCAACGGGGTCTACCAGATGGTGACCGCCCAGATCGAGCCGGTTCTCGGCCGACCGGTGGCGGAGATCATCGGTCGCTCCCCGGTCGATTTCATGCCCGCCGAAGAGGCCCAGCGAATCCAGGCGATGCTCGCCGAGCGGGCCGAGACCGGGGCCCCCTGGCAGGGCCTGGAACATGAGTCGCTGCACCCGGACGGCACCCGGATCTGGCAGCGGGTCAGCGGGCTGCCGATCTTCGACGACCACGGGGCACTGATCGGCTTCCGGGGCACCGGGCGCGATATCACCGCCGAGCGCCAGGCCCAACGCAACGAGCGGCGGCTCAACGAGCGGCTGCGCCTGGCCACCACGGCGGCCCGGATCGGCGCTTGGGAACTTGATCTGGAGACCGAGCAGCTGGAGTGGGATACCGGCTCGACCCGCATCTTCGGCTTCGACCCCACCGTTTTCCAACACCGCCTGGCGGGCTGGCGCGCCCTGCTCCCGACGGAGAGTCAGGCGATCACCCGGGACCTGGTCGAACGCACCCTGCGGACCCAGGAGCCGTGCGAGGCAGAATTCCGCTTTGAGCGCCCCGACGACGGGACCGTACGGCACATCCGCGCCGTGGGCCATTCGGTCCGCGACGAACAGGGCCGGATCCGGCGCGTGGTGGGGATCAACGAGGACATCACCGACCGGGTCCAGGCCCGTGAGGCCCTGGCGGCGCAGGAGGCCCGCTTCCGCGGCCTGTTCGAACTCGCGCCGGTGGGGCTGGCGATGAACGACTTCGAGACCGGTGCCTTCGTCGACTTCAACGCCAAGCTGCCTGAATCGGCGGGCTATACCCGCGAGGCTTTCGCCGGGCTCACTTACTGGGACCTGACCCCGAGCGAGTACGAAGAGCAAGAGCTGGAGCAACTCCGGGCTATGGAGCGCACCGGTTACTATGGGCCGTACGAGAAGGAGTTCATCCACCGCGACGGGCATCGCTTCCCGGTTTTGCTCAACGGGTTCCGCATGACGGACCCGCAGACCGGGCGGACGGTGATCTGGTCGGTCATCCAGGACATCTCCGAGCGCAAGGCGGTGGAACGGACCCTGCGCCGGGCCAAAGAGCAGGCGGAGAGCGCGAACCGGGCCAAGAGCGACTTCCTGGCCAACATGAGCCACGAGATCCGCACGCCGATGAACGCCGTCATCGGCCTGGGACAGCTGCTGCTTGACACCGATCTCGCGCCCACCCAGCGCAGCTATGCGGAGAAGATGCACAACGCCTCGCGGATGCTGCTGGGGATCATCAACGACATCCTCGACTACTCCAAGATCGAGGCGGACAAGCTCACCCTCGACCCGCACCCGTTCGACCTCCACGAGCTCACCGATCAGATGGCGACCCTGTTCGGCGAGACGGCCGGCGAAAAGGGCCTGGAGCTGTTCCTGCGGGTGGAGCCGAGCGTCCCCTCATCCCTGACCGGCGACGCCCTGCGCCTGGGCCAGGTCCTGAGCAACCTGCTCTCCAACGCCATCAAGTTCACCCGCAAGGGGCAGGTCGGGCTCACCGTCGAGCGCGTCGATGAGGACGCCGAGGGCGTGCGGCTGCGCTTCACCGTCGAGGACACCGGCATCGGCATCAGCGCCGAGCAGCGCCGCCACCTCTTCCAGGCCTTCTCCCAGGCGGACACCTCCACCACCCGCAACTACGGCGGCACCGGCCTGGGGCTGGTGATCAGCCAGCGGCTGGTCGAGCGCATGGGCGGTGAACTCCAACTGTCCTCGACGCCGGGCGCCGGCACGCGCTTCTCGTTCGAGCTCCGGCTACCCACCGCCGGGGCCCGATCGCCGGCCACGTTTGAACCGAAGGCGTTCGGGGGGCACGTGCTGGTGGTCGACGATCACCGGATCGCCCGGCAGATCCTGCGCGAACACCTGGAGGGATGGGGGTTCGCGGTCACCGAGGCCGACAGCGGCCCGGCAGCGATCGAGGCCGCGCGGAGCGCCGAGCGCAGCGGCCGGCCCTTCAAGCTGATGCTGATCGACGTGCACCTGCCGGGCGGACCGGATGGCCGGGATACGGCACAGCACCTGCGAACCCTACACGAGCACGGCGACCTGCCCGCCACCGACGCCCGCATCATCCTGGTCAGCGCTTACCAGCCGGAGGGCGAGGCAGCGGACGATCACATCGACGGCCACCTGGCCAAGCCGGTCACCGCCTCCACGCTCCTGGACATGATCCAGACCACCCTCGGCGGCGATGCCGACGGCGGAACCGCCTGCGAGACCGGGACGATCCCGGATCTGACCGGCCGCTCGCTGCTCCTGGTCGAAGACAACGCCATCAATCAGGAGGTGGCGCAGCGGCTGCTGGAACAGACCGGCGCCCGGATCATCCTGGCCAGCAACGGCGCCGAGGCGGTAGCGCGCTGCCGCGAGGCGCCCTTCGACCTGATCCTCATGGACCTGCAGATGCCCATCATGGACGGCTACGAGGCCACCCGCGAGATCCGCCGGGACCACCCCTCGCTGCCCATCCTGGCGCTGACCGCGGCCGTGCTCGACAGCGACCGCGCAGGCGCCCGTGAAGCCGGCCTGGATGATCACATCGGCAAGCCCATCGACCGGCAGCTGCTGTACCAGCGCCTGGCCTACTGGCTCGGTGAGAGCCGTCCGTCGTCCGCCGCAGCGGATGGCTCCACGCCGGTCGACGAAGGGGATGAAGCCGACACGCTGCCCGAGCATCTGCCGGGGATCGATCAAGCCCTCGGGCTACGCCACCTGGAGGGGGATCGGGCTTTCTATCGGCGCCTGCTGCAACGCTTCGCCGACCAGCTCGACGGCGAGCTCGGCCAGCTCCCCGCGGCCCTGGACCGGGGCGAGACCGCGACCGCGCAGAGGCTGGCGCACACGCTCAAGAGCACCGCCGCCACCGTCGGAGCCACCCGGCTGGCCGAGGCCGCGACCGCCGTCGACGGCTGCCTGAAGGCCAACGAGGCCGTGCCCGAGGAGCTGCACGAGGCCGTGCGCGCGGCCCTGGCCGAGCTGGCCGGCGGCCTGGCAGCGCTGGCAAAGGCGCCACCACCCCCTGCGCGGCCGAGCAGCCGGGACAAGGCCGCCGGAGGGAGGGCCCTGTCAGCACTGCAGAGGGCCCTGGACAGCCACGAACTGGTCGAGGAGGCGCTTCTGGAGGCGGCCCTGGAGCACCTGGCCACCTTTGCCGAGGCATCGACGATCGAGGCGCTGCGCGCGGAGATCGAGCAGTTCGATTACGAGGCGGCTGCCGAGCGGCTGAGCCGCCTGGCCACGAAGACCTCCCCGCTGGATGGAGGCCGGCAAACGCCCTGAGGGGAGGCACGACCGCCTGGCGCCGGCGTAAACGCGCTCAGACCGGACAGCCGGTGGACTGTTCCCGCAGCCTGCGGATGTGATCGATGAGCTGCTGCAGGACACCCAGTCCGACCCGCTCCTTGAACACCCGGTCCGCCCCGGCCTGCAGGCAGTCGCGCTGCACGTCGGCCAGAGGATGGGCGGTGATGATAGCAATGGGGGTGCGCGGCATGTCCTCCTCGGCTTCGGCCTGACGCACCAGCCGGGTCAGCCGGCGTCCGTCGAGATCGGGCAGGTGCAGGTCGAGGAGCATCAGGTCCGGGGGCCGGCGCTGCCACTCGTCGAAGGCGTCCACGCCGTTGTCCACCAGACGGGGTGCGCAGCCGATGCGCAGCAGGAGTTCGTAGAGCAGCCGGCCACTGGCCGCATCGTCCTCGGCGACCAGCACATCGAGTTCTAACGCACCCGGGGACGGGACCTCGTCACCGAGCAGATCGCCAACCATTGAGGCCTCGCCGTCGTTGTCGGCCTCCGGGAGCACGGCGGAGAAGCTGAAGACCGCACCCGCGCCGGGGGTGCTCTCCACCCGGATTTCCCCACCGAGCAGCGAGACGATCTGCTGGCAGATGTAGAGGCCGAAGCCACAGCCGGTTTCACAGGTGGGTGAGTTGCAGGCGCGCGTGAAGGCCTCGAAGATGCGCGCCTGATCCGCCTCGGCGATCCCCGGCCCGGTGTCGGCCGCCGCCACCTCGATCCGCGCCCCCTCAAGCCGCCGCACGCGTACCGTCACCGAGCCATGCTCGGTGAAGTGGATGGCGTTGTGGGTGAGGTTGTTGACCACCTGGAGAAAGCGTACCGGATCGCCGCGCACCCGGCGCGGCAGCGCGCCGCCCCACTCCAGGTGCAGCTGCAGTCCCTTGCGCTCGGCGAGTTCGCGCAGCAGCGCCACCTGCTCCGACAGGCAGCGGCGCAGGTCGAAGGGCTCGGCGCGCAGTTGGCCTGCATCGGGCTCGGGCTGTGCCAGTCCAAGGATGGCGTGGACCTGGGCGAGGAGGGTCTCGCCGGCCATTTCCGCCTGCTCGAGGTCGTAGCGCTGCTCGGCATCCAGGGCGGAGGCCCGGAGACGCTCATGGGCCCGGCCCAGGGTCCGCAGCGGCTTGCTCAGCCCATGGCTGATCGCCCGAAGGGAGGCGCGGTGCTCCTGCTCGGCACGGGCACGGGCCCGCTCGGCCTGGCGCTGCTCGGTGACGTCCTCGTTGATCCCAAACATCCGGCTCGGCTGGCCCTGCTCGTCGTAGAGCTGCTGCCCGGCGGAGCGGATATCGCGCAGGCTGCCGTCGGGCCGGCGGATGCGGAAGGTAGTTTCCCATGGCCGGCCCTGCTCCACCGCCGACCAGATCTGCCCCAGCGCGCAGCGACGATCCTCCGGCAGCAACCGCTGCTCCCAGTCCGAGTAAGCCAGCGGACCGTCTCCATGGGCCACCCCGTAGAGGTCGTACATGGGCTGATTCCACTGGAACACGCCCGTGCGCATATCCAGCTCCCAGACCCCGATCCCGGCGGCCTCGGTGGCGATGCGAAAACGCTGCTCGTTCTGCTGGATGACGCGCTGGTAGGGATTCGACATCAGGCACGCCCCCGGCCTTCCATGCGATGGACTTAACACAAAGGATACGCGCTTTTTGCAGCGCGACATAGGCCGTTTCTAGCGGCGTCCGGGCAAGCGCAATCCCCTAGCAAAAACACGTTGTGCACTGCACCGCGGCCGGCGATCTTGATCCTGCGACGTTCCACCACACTAGGGAGGTGAGGAATGTTTGGCGCAACCCAGAAGACCCTCGTCCTGATCGGCCTCGCCGTTATCGCCGTCGTCTATGCGGGCATGAACGTGCACGCATGGGCGTGGTGGGAGACGGCAGGAACCCTTCGTGAGCAGTACGACGCAACCATCATCGGCCTCAACGGTCTCGCCGGCCTGCTGATGATCATCGGCGGCGCCTTTGGGGCCGGGAACTACTACCGTGACCTGCGCGGGGATAACCTCCCGGGCGGCGGCGGTATGGCGGCAAGCCTGCCGAGTCCATCGCTGCGGGTGGACCGGGAGGCCTTCTTCAGCACTACCGGCAGCGCCGCCGGTTACGATCTGGCGATCAAGCTCGGCTTTGTGATCCTGCTCTGCGGCCACGCCCTGATCGTCTACTCCCGGGCCGTTAGCTGACCGGGGTTGCGAGCGGGCATCATCGCGAGGGAGCAAGACAGGACCGCTTAAGCCGGTGACATCCACTGCCAGCAGCACAACCCCGGGGCCCGCCCTGTTTCCAGGGTCGGCCCCGGGCCTTTTTTTGGGGCCTCATCCCACCCGTCAGCCAGCCGGCGCACGGCCTCTGCTGCCCCCGCGGTGAGTAGCACCCGGCGCGGCGCCGCGTCTCGACTAGACTTTCCGGCATCTGCTTGCCCCGACCCGCGGAAGGACTTACTGCGCCGAACGGGAGGGGGCCACCGCGATCACCGGTAGCGATGCCTCAGCCCCTTTGCCTGCGCCCCACCCGGACGCCCGAGCCAGCCCCCCGCCAACACTGGCGCCCCGGGTTACAACTGGTATCGAGCCTGGTGCTGATCCTGGTCGTTGCGCTCACGGGTATCCCGCCTGCCCACAGCGGTCAGCAACAAACCCTGGAGACCCTCGCCGAGGCCCGCACCCAGGCGGTGGAGCTGCTCGAGGCTGTGGATACCGGCGCGGCAGAAGACTGGTTCGCGGCCAGCCGCCTGGAGAACTGGCGTCAGCGCGCTGCTGACGAACGCCTCGACGAGCAGGAGCGCGCCCTCTGGCAGCTGGCCAGTCAGCGCGAGGAATCCGCGGGCGAGCGGCTTCGCGGGGCGCTCGACCGGGTCCGCACCGCAAAGGAGACCCCGGAACGCCTGGCCGAGGCGAGCCGAAGGGTGGAGAACGGCCCACCGCAGGTGGACCCGGCCACCTTCACCCACATCAGTGAACTGGAGAGCGCCCGCACCGCGCTCGAACAGCAACGACTGCGCGCGACGCTCGAGGCCGAGCAACGCCGCACCACCCTGGCGCGCCTGAGCGAACTGACCAGCGAGGAGCTGATCGCCCTGCGTGGGAGCCTTCAACGCCTCACCGACCGTGAGCCAGACCTGCAAGCCCGCCACCCAGAGCGGTTGGCGCAGCTGACGCATCGCTTCGACCAGATCGCCGCCCAGCAGGAGCGCATCCGGCAGCTCCAGCAAGATCGTGAGCGCTACCACGAGCTCCACGAGGAGGTCAGCCAGACCCTGGCCAATGTGCGGGAACGTCTGGAAATCAGCGGCCTGACCGAGGCGCTCGGCGGGCTGTTCATTGAAGAGCAGAGACGCCTGCGTGAGTTCGATGACAAGCCGTTCATCGCCCGCCAACTGGAGCGGGAACTGACCCAGAGCCGCCTTCGCCACATTTCACTGCGCGAGCAGCTGGCTCAATTGCCGCCCGAGACGAACATCGATCCGGAGGATACCGCCGCCCGCGCAGTGCTGGCGCTGGAGCGGGAGACGCTGTCCACACAGCTGCGCATCGAGCAGGCCCTGGCCGAGCAGCTGATGCAGACGGACCGCCCGCTGCGCCAGCTCATCGAGCGGGCGGAGGCCCTGGATCTGACCCTGCGCGAAACCCTGCTCTGGTGGCCCAGCCACCCGCCGGTCGGGTGGGTGTGGCTGCAGGGTTGGATCACCGCCGGCGGGCAGATCGCCGAACCGGATTCCTGGCAGGAGATCCGGGCCGCGTTGCGCTATATCCTGCTTGAGGCCCCAGTGGCGCTGGCCGTTACCGTCCTCCTCGCCGCCGGTCTGGCAGTAGCCGGCCGGGGGACCCGCTCTCACTTGGAGACGCTAGCGCGACAGACCCGTCATCGGTTCACGGACCGTATTGGCCTGACCTTTCAGGCTCTGGGCTGGAGCCTGCTGCGCGTCGCCCCGATCCCTCTCCTGTTGCTCGTCACCGGGCTGCGCCTGGACGAGGTGCCAGGCGTTGGACACGGCGTCGAGACCGTTGCCACCGTATTGGTCAGCGCCTCGATCTGGTGGCTGGCCGGGCACTTGCTTCTGCTACTGACCGCCCGCCATGGCGTCGGGACCATACACCTGAACTGGAACCCGCTTCTTATCCGACGCCTGCGCCGGCACCTGAGCTGGTTCCTGCCGACTCAGCTGCTGCTGATCATCGCCCTGGCCCTTTTCTTTGGCCATCCGAGTGGACTGGTCGCCGATGTCTTCGGCCGCGTCGGGCTGCTCATTGCGATCTGCCTGACCGTTGTCCTGGCCTGGCTGCTGCTCGCGCCCCCACCCGACGCAGACACCGCGCTGCCCCTGACCGAGCGCCGCCGCCGACTTCTGCGCGCCGGTATCGCATTCTGCGGATTCCTGCTGGCCGGCCTGACTCTGGCCGGTTACCTGCTCACCGTCGGTGAACTGCTCGGGCGGACCATCGACACCCTGGCCATCCTCGGGGCCGCATGGCTCATCTACGGACTCGCCCTACGCGCCCTGCTGCTCAGCGAGCATCGCCTGCGCATCCGCCAGCTGCGTGAGCGAAAGACCGCCTCTGCCGACGGTCCGGGCGGCGGGACCGCCATCGGCGCCGAGGGCACTGTGGAGGTCACCGAGCCGCGCTTGAGCGTGGAGGATGTCAACCAGCAGACCCGCACCCTCATCCGGGTCACCGTTGGCGGCGGGGTCATCCTCGCCCTGCTGTGGGCGTGGGCTGACATGCTGCCGGCGCTGACTTGGCTCGATCAGATCACGCTCTGGTCGCGGGTGGTCAGCGTCGGCGAGACGGAGATGATCAGCCGTGTCAGCGTCCAAGACCTACTCCTTGCCTTGATTCTGGCATGGCTGTTCACCCTGGCCGGGCGCAACCTGCCGGGCCTGGTGGAGATCATCCTGGCCCGCAGCACCGGCCTGGACAACGCCGCCCGCTACACGGTGACCATGCTACTGCGCTACATCGTGGCCGTGGCGGCGGTCATCACCGTATTCTCGCTGCTCGGCCTGCGCTGGAATGAGCTCCAATGGCTGGTGGCCGCGCTGACCCTGGGCCTCGGCTTCGGCCTGCAGGAGGTGGTGGCCAATTTCGTATCGGGGCTCATTGTCCTTTTCGAGCGCCCGGTGCGTGTCGGCGATACCATCTCCATCGGCGAGCACAGCGGCACTGTCTCGCGTATCCGCACCCGCGCGACAACCATCGTCGACTGGGACAACCGGGAGATCGTCATCCCCAACAAGAGCTTCATCACCGAGCGCCTGACCAACTGGACCCTGAGCGACACCACCACACGGATCATCATCCCGGTCGGCGTGAGCTACAGCACCGACCCGGACCATGTCCGGGAGACCCTGCTTGATATCGCCCGCGAAAACCCCCACGTGATGGACGAGCCGGCGCCCACGGTCTTCTTCCTGCGCTTCGGGGACAGCGCGCTGAATTTCGAGCTGCGTGTGTATGTCAGCATCCTTTCGGACCGGCTGGTGACCATCAGCGAGCTCCATACCGCGATCATCAAGCGCTTCCGCAGCGAGCGGATCAGGATCGCCTACCCGCAGGTGGATTTGCACATCCGCGATGGGCTGCCGCCCTACAACCCCCCTCCGCCAGCACCCGGCGACTGAGTGCCGGTCCTGGCGCAACGGCCAGGGTCGACGCTCCTGCACCCTTCGCGCGATGATTATCGGCCCGCCGCCGCCAACCACTGAGCACCATCCCGACCGTGGAAGCAAACGACTGGCTGCTGCTGATCACCGTCTGTGCCCTGGGGGCCATGTCGCCGGGTCCGAGCCTGGCGGTGGTGGCGCGCCATAGCCTTGAAGGCGGCCGGTCGGCCGGGCTCACCGCGGCCGTCGCCCACGGCATCGGTGTCGGCGGCTACGCCGCCCTCAGCGTGGCCGGGCTGGCCGGAGTCCTGGCCGCCTACCCAGCCCTGCTGGCGGCCGTCCAGGGCCTGGGCGCCGGATACCTGGGCTGGCTCGCCGTGCAGGCCGCCCGCAGCGCCCGGGCGGGAGCGGATGTCCTCCCGGACGGCGACCGAGAAACAGCCCCCTCGGGGGAGCGCATGGGAAGCCGGGCCCGGGCGGCGCAGGATGGCCTGGCCATGGCGCTGCTCAACCCGAAGATCGCCCTGTTCTTCCTGGCGATCTTCAGTCCCTTTACCGGCCCCGGACAGGCGGCGTGGGAGCAGGCACTGATGGTGGCCATCGCCGCCGCGGTGGACATGGGGTGGTATGCGGCGGTGGCCGCGCTGTTCTCGCTGTCCGCCTGGCGTGATCGGCTGAAAAGCCACCAGAGGCTGCGCGAAGGGGTCTTCGCCTTAGCACTGGCCGGGCTCGCGCTCTACACCGCTGGCATCGCCGTGGGCGCTCTCTGATCCCCTCCAACGAGGCGGAGGGGGGGCGGCACCCGAAACCTTCAGCCCCGCTCGGTGCGATCCACAGCCTCGCCCCACTCCTCGTCGTAACCCCAGGCCATATGTGGCGAGTAGAGCACACGCAGTTGCTCCTGGCGGTAGACACCGCGGATCTCCACGCCCTCCTCCTCCGCCAGCGCCCGGAACCGCGGGCGGATATAGACGCTGCCGTCGGGGCGGCGTAGGAGGAAAACCTGTGGGGCCATGCTGCTTGGGCCGCGCCGGGTCACCACCGCGGTCTCGCCGTTGCTTAGATCGACCAGGGTACCTGGCGGGAAGATCCCCAGCTCGCGGATAAGCAGCCGTGTCAGCGTGGCATCGAAACGGCGCCCATCGTCGGCGTAGAGCTCGCGCAGGGTATCTCGAATGACGTGCGCCGGGCGGTGGGCACGCGGGGTGACCATGGCCATGTAGACGTCGGCGAGCATAACCACGGCGGCCTCAGTGCTGATCCCCTCCCGCGTCAGCCCGCGGGGGTAACCGGAGCCGTCCATCCGCTCGTGGTGCTCACGGACGGCGCGCAGCCATTTTTGATCTTCCAGGCCCGCAGCTTCCAGAAGCTCCACGGTCCGTTCCGGGTGACCCTGCAGTTCGCGGCGCTGGGCCTGACTGAGGGCATCTTCCTGCTGATCTAGCTGCTCCTGCAGGGCGAGCATGCTGAGGTTGGCGGTCAAGGAGGCACCGACCACCGCCCGACGTTGACCACCGTCCAAAGACGCGGCACGCGCGAGCAGATCGGCCACCACCGCATTGCGGATGGGATGGAGGACCCGATTGGGGAACTCGCGGTTGATGTGCGCCGCGGCCAGTGCGGCATCCGGATCGCGGTCGATCAGGTTCCCCAGCAGACTGATCATGGCCTCCAGGCGCGGAAGGAAGTTGTGCCGGCCCAGATCGATCGCGTGATGCACCTGCCGTAAGGAAGCGGCGCAGCGATCGAAACTGACGAAGGGGTCGAACTTCATCTCGCCGCTGTGATTTTCCCACGACGGGCTGCCCTCCCCGAGGATCAGTCTGTCGTCCTGGAAAGAGGTGGCACGGGCCCGCCCCGACTCGAGCAGCATCTGACGCTGCGCGTCGCTTTTCAGCACGCGACCAGAGCGCAGCAGGAGCCGCTCGTAGGTGTCGTAGATGGAGTACGGCACCGGGCGACCCACGACGAGATCCTTTCCGCGCACGGGCAGGAAGCGCTCCGGCTCCCCGCTTTCTGGGCTGCGTTTCGACTGCTCGCTCATGATCGCTGGTGACCGCAAAATGGACCGAGAGGGGTGAGCCGCTACGACAAACCGCCGCAGGCTGGTTTCAGCCTCCCAGAATATCGGGAAACGGACGCTGGGAGAACCGGGGCGGGGCCGCCGGGCCCCGCAGCCCCCCGGCAGCGCGCTTGGCCGGGACGGTGCCAGCCGCTAAGCTGGGCAGCCATGACGCGCGCAAACTTCGGCCGGACCTGGTGGGGCGAGCAGTGGCTTGGCGCCCTGCACGAAATCGATTACACCAACCGCCTGCCACGGGGCCGGCGTTACGCCAACAACGGGTCCGTCCAGGCCCTGACCATCGATCAGGGCGAGGTCACCGCCCGGGTGAAGGGATCGCGTCGCCAGCCTTACAAGGTGCACCTGCGGATCCCTGCGTTGCCGGCGGATCAGACCCGACAGCTGATCGATGCCATTGCCGATGATCCGGCGCTGCTCGCGGGGCTGCTCAACCGGCAGCTGGATCCGGCGGTACTCGAGCGCGCCGAGGCGGCGGGCATCCCCGTCTTCCCGAGCAGCTGGCAGGAGCTGGGCATGCGCTGCTCGTGCCCGGACTGGGCCATCCCGTGCAAGCACCTGGCGGCGGCGGTCTATCTGCTGACACGCGAGATCGATACCGATCCGTTCCTGGTCTTCCGGTTGCGCGGGGTCGACTTACTCGGCGCGCTGCGCGAGCGGGGCCATGAACTCCCAGAGAACGACGCCGAGGGGGCGCCGCCGAGCCTGGCGGCGGCACTGTGCGCCGGCAGCGCGGCGCCGGAGGAGACAGCGGCCGACCCGGCAGTGCTCGCCGAGCTAGATTTCTCACGGCTGCCCGATCGCATCGAGGCCATCCCGGACGCCCTCCCCCAGGAACCACCGATCGGCGGGCTGAACAGCTACCGTAAGCTCTGGCGCACCCAGATACGGCGTGTCGCCCGGCAGGCCCAGCGCACGCTGAGCGACGCCGCACGCAGCGACGCACAGGTCCAGGAGGCGCAGACCCAAGCCACCACCCTGACCCCGGACGAACGCCCCACCATTCGGGTGGATGCCGACGGCGACGTCCAGATCGACGGCTGTGAAGCGGCTGCAGAGCTCGCGGACCTCGTCGAGCTGCTCGCGCCCCTGGACGCCGACCAGGTGGCTGACCTGCAGCCGGAGGTTGCAGCCCTGCATGCGGCCTACCGCGCCGCCCTACA